>ERZ827423.2165-NODE-2165-length-16349-cov-8.505339_pt1 | contig 16349 bp, 13 predicted proteins | sample MGYA00519775_ERZ827423 | MGnify/ENA primary metagenome ERZ827423 (study PRJEB31778, sample SAMEA3449296) | human gut metagenome | biome: human gut; feature: human-associated habitat; material: faeces | place: United Kingdom | collected 2010/2012 ...
AGGGTTATAACCCTTGAGCGGGGGTTTTCAGGGGGCAGCGCCCCCTGAAGGGCCGTTGCACGAAAACGAGGAACTTGAGGGGCTTTGGCCCCGCTCCCTCCGTTCTTCCTGCAGCGGCCCTTTTCTTTGGCACAGGATATGCGAAGGAGGGGGAAACAAAATGGCGACTTATCATCGGGTCATTTTGAAACTGAGCGGCGAAGCGCTGGGCGTGGACGGACATGGCTTCTGCCATGAAAAATTTGAAGAGGCCGCGCGGATGCTCATCGACGTGCAGAAAACCGGCGTGGAGCTGGCCGTGGTCATCGGCGGTGGCAACGTGTGGCGCGGCCGCCGGGGCGCCGCCATGCGCATGGGCACCGTGGCCGCCGACCAGATGGGGATGCTGGGCACCCTGCAGAACTGCCTGTATATGCGGGATACGCTGGAACATCTGGGCGCGAAGGCTGCGGTCATGAGCGCACTGGAAATGCCCCGGATCGCCGAAACCTATCATACCGTCGCCGCGATGGAAAAACTCCGTCAGGGCCAGATCCTGTTGCTGAGCTGCGGCATTGGAAACCCCTGCTTCACCACCGATACCTGCGTGGCCCTGCGCGCCATCGAACTGGAATGCGACGCGGTGCTCATGGCCAAGAATATCGATGGCGTGTATACCGCCGACCCTCACGTAGACCCCAGCGCCACCCTGATTTCCGATATTTCCTATGGCGAAGCCGCCGAACGGGGCCTGAAGGTGATGGACGCGACCGCGTTCATCCTGCTGCGGGATAATCATGTGCCGCAGGTGCGCGTGTTCGGGTTGGAGCCTCCCACCAATATTCTGCGGGTGCTGGAGGGCGACCCCATGGGCACGGTGCTGCATCCCTGACCCCGAAAGAAAAAGGAGAAACGAAGAATGGACACCAAGCAAAGCCTTGCTAATGTGATCACCGAAGCCATCGAGGCCTGTTACCCCGGGGTGGACGGCCTGCCGGATGCGTCTGCGATCGCCGACATGTTGGAAATTCCCCCGCAAAAAGAAATGGGCGATTACGCCTTCCCCTGCTTTAAGCTGAGCCGCGCCCTGCATATGGGCCCGCCACAGATCGCCGGAAATCTGGCGGGAGCCATTTCCGCCGGGCACCTGTGCGAAGCCGAGCAGCAGGGCGGCTACCTGAATTTTTTCCTCAACCGGGATAATTTCGCCCGGGAAACGCTGGAAACCGTACTGTCCGCCGGGGAAAACTACGGCGCGGGGCAGGAAGGCGCGGGAAAGACCATCTGCCTGGACTATTCCTCCATCAATATCGCCAAGCGGTTCCATATCGGCCATTTGAGCACCACCATGCTGGGCCACAGTCTGGCACGTATCTACCGCTTCCTCGGCTATAAGACGGTCAGCATCAACCATTTGGGCGACTGGGGAACCCAGTTCGGCAAGCTGATTTATGCCTACAAGACCTGGGGCAGCCGGGAAGAGGTGGAAGCCAAGGGCGTGCCAGAGCTGACCCGCCTGTATGTGAAATTCCATGAGGAAGCGGAGCAGCACCCCGAGCTGGAAGACGAGGGCCGCCGCTGGTTCAAGGCCATCGAGGACGGCAACGCGGAGGCGCTGGAACTGTTCAACTGGTTCAAGGAGCTGACCCTGCGGGACGCCAAGCCCGTTTACGACCTGCTGGGCGTGCAGTTCGACAGCTACAACGGCGAGAGCTTCTACGTGGACAAGACCGACCGCGTGGTGGAGGAGCTGCGCAAAAAGAACCTGCTGACCATCTCCGACGGCGCGTCCGTGGTAGATCTGGACGAGGAAAAGTCCGGCATGCCGCCCTGCCTGATCCTGAAAAAGGACGGGACCACCATCTATGCTACCCGGGATATCGCCGCCGCCCTGTACCGTAAGGAGACCTATGATTTCGATAAGTGCCTGTACGTGGTAGCCTATCAGCAGGATCTCCACTTCCGCCAGTGGTTCAAGGTCATCGAAAAGATGGGCTATCCGTGGTATAAGGATTTGGTTCACGTGGCCTTCGGCATGATTTCCTATGAGGGCCAGAGCCTGTCCACCCGGAAGGGACATGTGCTCTTTTTGGAGGACGTGCTCAACATGGCCATCGAGAAGGCTCGGGCCATTATCGAGGAAAAGAGCCCCAATCTGGAAAACAAGGACGAAGTGGCCCGGCAGGTGGGCGTGGGCGCAGTGGTCTATGCTGACCTGCAGAACAGCCGCATCAAGGATATCGACTTCAGCTGGGAGAGGGTACTGAGCTTCGACGGCGAGACCGGCCCCTACGTGCAGTACACCCACGCCCGCTGCTGCAGCGCGCTGCGGAAGGCTGAGGGTCTGGAACCTGCCGAGCCGGACTACAGCGCCCTGTCCGACGACTATGCACAGGAGCTGCTGCGCCAGCTGAGCCGCTTCCCCGAGACGGTGCGGGAGGCCGCCAACCGTTACGAGCCCAGCATCATCACCCGGGCCGTTACCGAGCTGTGCAAGGCCTACAACAAGTTCTACTATGAAAACCGCATCATCGTGGACGAGGCTCCCGTGCGGGAGGCCCGCATCCGCCTGACCAAAGCGGTGAAGGATACCATTAAGACCGGTCTGTATCTGATCGGAATCGAAGCGCCGGAGCGGATGTAAAATGCTGCTGACCAGTACGAAAAATCCGGTGGTGCAGTCCGCCAAGGCGCTGCTGACCGCCAAAGGCCGCCGGGAGCAGGACGCGTTCCTCTGCGACGGCGAGCACATGACCGGCGAAGCCCTGCGGGTCTGCCCGGAAAAGGTCTCCGCCCTGTTTGTGGAGGAAGGTCAGCAGGAGCGGTTCGCCCCGTTGCTGGCGCTGGCCCGGCAGACGGAATGCGCGGTCTACGAAGTGAGCGCGGCGGTGCTGGAAACCATTTCGCAGGTGAAAACGCCGCAGGGAATCGCCGCCGTCTGCGGTCTGCCGAAACCCTGTCCGCTGGAACGGCAGGGACAAAAGCTGCTCCTGATGGAAAACGTGCAGGACCCCGGCAACGTGGGTACCATCCTGCGGACGCTGGACGCGGCGGGCTTCGACGGCTGCATCCTGACCCCGGGCTGCGCCGATCCCTTCGCCCCCAAAACCATGCGGGCCACCATGGGGAGCCTGTTCCGGGTGCCCATGACCTTTGTGGAAAACAGCGCGGAGGCGGCCCGCTGGCTGCGGACGAACGGATGGGCCGTCATCGGCGCGGAGCTGCGCGGCCAGCCCTTCTATCAGCGGGGTACCCGCCCGGACAAGCTCTGTGTGCTTATCGGCAACGAAGGCGCGGGGCTGACGGAGGAAATTCTCGCCCAGTGCAGCTTCCGCTATAAGCTGCCCATGCGGGGCGGTGCGGAAAGCCTGAACGCGGGTATCGCCGCGGCGGTCATGATGTATGATCTGATGAATCGGTAAAGCCAAAACGAGGGACTGCTTTCCTGAAACGGAGAAGCAGTCCCTCGTTTTTTGTCTTTATTCGTCGAAGGAAGAAAAGGTGATCTCATCCCCATCGTAGGAGACGGCGTATACACCCACGGGTTCCGGCCAGCCGCACTGTTCCTCCAAGCCCAGCGCCTCGTCGATCTGCTCCCAGTACAGGTAGTCGTCGATGCGCAGGAACAGGAAGTCGCAGCGGTTTTCCCGCAGCAGCCGGTAAATGTTGTCGGCGGTCAGCTCGCCCAGACGGTCGTAATCCTCCACGGGATACTGGACGATGTGCATCCGCATGGGCAGGGCAAAATATTGATAGGCGTGGGTCTTGCCGCTGCTGCTTTTGATCTCCGCGGATGCATAGCTGCAGTCGATCAGCAGGGCGTGACGATTGGCGTATTCCTCAAAGGGAAAGGAGTCCAGCTCGTCTTCGTAGTATTCGACGGCAAAGGGGCGAAGGAAGCCTTCGTCGTTCTGGACGGGCAACTGGGCGGCGAAGGCCTCCGGCGGCTGGATCAGCAGCATCAGGGGCAGGATCGCCGCTACCGGCCAATGGGCGGGCAGCTTCGCCGGGAAACGCCAGGCCTCGTCCTGCCCCGCCAGCAGGCGGATCAGCAGAAACACGAAGAACAGCAGTACCGGGGTGAACGCGGTGTTCATGTAGTTCAGCGCCACGGCGGCGATTTCCTCCTGCACCACGAAACCAGCAATCAGCCCAACGGTGTAGCACACCGCGGCTACGGCCATGGCCAGCAGCGCGCCCAGCGTCCGGCGGCGTCGAGCCTTGGGCTGAAAGACCGCCAGCACGATCGCCAGCCCCACGCCTGCCAGCAGCCACGGGTAAGCGCTGTGCCAGAGAAAATCGCCGAACTGAGCGACCAACGGCTGCAACCGCGCCCACAGACCGCTGCCCAGGGAACCCATCAATTCGCCGGTGCGGGGATTGCCGCCCAGCAGACTGGCGAGGGAGGGTGCACTGACACTGGAAACGGCAGGGGTCAGCCCGTAGGCGGCTTTCGCCAGCTCCGCCTGTTCATAGGCCAGCTGGGAATGATAGTGGTACAAAATCGACCATGAGAAATGCACGATGACCGGCAGGAGCACAGCCAGCCAGCTCATCCAGCGCAGCGCCCGGACGGGCTGGCCGGATCTTTTCACGCCGGGGATGGAAAACAGCATGGACGCGCCGATGACCAGCGCGAACAACAGGCCGGAATAGATCTTCATGCCGGTCAACACCGCCGCGGCGCACAGGGAGGGCAGCCACGAGGCGGGTCGGTCGTCCCTGCGGAAGAACAGGCACAGGAGCCCCGCCGTCAGCAGCGCCGCCATGGGGCCGTCACCCCGGGTGGAAAAGACGGTCAGTCCAAAGGCCGAGAACAGATAGGCCAGCACGGCCCCGGTCAGCGCCGGGAGCCATGTGCCTTCCAGCAGGTCGCCCATCGCCATACAGGCGGCCAGAATTGCCGAAGTGATCACCATCAGAAGACCTGCGTCCTGCCATCCGAATAATTGCACCACACAGTATTGCAGCGCCGCCAGCATGGGAAAATAGTCGGTGTGGCTCATGTTGGTATCCATGTGGATGGGGAAACGCCCGTCGGTGTACAGCTCCCGGACGATGCGCATCCAGTAGGAATAGGAGTCATGATCGGTGATCAGCACGTCTTTCAGCGCAAGGAGACACCCGGCGCACAAAAGCAGCCAGATCAGCAGGGAAGGCCGCAGCACCCGCTGCCGAAGCTGCCGCTTGTCCAGCAGCAGCAGCACCAGTCCCACCGCCAGCGCGGCCAGACCGCCCGCCATGAGAAAATAGGCCGTCACCTGCCGCAGCGGCAGCACGATCACGCCGAGATAGGCCGTCAGCAGCATCCCGCATATGGCGCACAGCAGCGCCTGGCCCAGCCTCAGCGGGCGCACCAGCGCCATCCACGCCAGCGCCCAGCCCAGCAGCGAGGCAAAATACCATCCATCTGTCATTGCATTCCGTTCCCTTCTGGGTGAGATAGGAAAAAGGGACTGCGCAGCCGCGCAGTCCCCCAGAGAATAGGGCCTTAGTTCCCGTTCGTAGCGGTCAGCAGTTCGATCACGCTGGAGGGCAGTTTGCTCAGCACGGTGTAGAGCACCTGCGTGGCGTTGGTGCTGATGGAGGTAAGATACTCGGTCAGTTCATCGTCGCTCATCTGCAGGGGCTGCACGGCGTTTTCCGCGGTGGCGGATTCGATGGCCTTCAGGGCGTTGTCATCCGCGTTTTCGGAGGTGGTCACCCGCAGCGAGAACAGCGGGCGCTCGGAAGCGGCCAGCTCCGTAATGGCCACGGCGTTCTCCCGGGCGTACAGGGAGACCAACCGCTCGGTCTGATCGCCCTCGGTGCTGCCGGTATAGGTGAAGGTGATCTGGTTTTCGTCCGCCAGCATGGCCAGCCAGCCGTCGGCTTTGCTGTCCGCACTGTTCAGCACGCCCTTGACGGTCAGGATGGGCTTTTCCTTGCCATCGTCCACTTCGTTCATAGCGCCGTCCAGCGTATAGGAGCCGTCCTCCTCGGTCAGCACGAAGGCCAGATCGGCTTCGGTCTCGCCGTCCTCGCCCAGCATCATGGTGGCGCTGTGATTCACAACGCCGTCCTTCGTCAGGCGGTTATACGTGGCGGTCATCTGGACGCTTTCCTTTTCGGCTTCGCCGTCATCATCCGTCACGGTCATGGCGGAATCCATGGTCATTTCCAGGGCCACCAGATGACTGTCGTCGGCATACATGGTCATGACCACGTCCATTTTTTCCATGTTGTCCATGGCCTTTTTCAGCTCGGCAGCGGCTTCTTCCTCGGTCATGGAGCCGGAGTCGGTCAGCATTTTCTGAACGGTGGTGCTGCTCTGCAGCGTGGCCACGTCGTCCTTGGTCAGGGTGATCTTGATGCTCTGAGTGGCAGGGTCATGAGCGTCGCTGGTAAAGCTGCCCTCGGTGATCTCCGCCCGGTCCAGAATGCCCAGCACGTAGTCCGCCATCGCTTCGTCGTCGGCAAAGGCTTCCTTGATCTGAGCGCGCATTTCTTCGCTGTTGAACGTCTCGTCGGGCAGGTTGACGGAGGGATCGGCCAGTGCCGTCTCCTTCAGCTCGTTCATCATACCGGCCTGGCTGAAAAGCTGGGCGATCATGGGCTTGATCTGGCTGACAATTTCTTCGTCCGCACCTTCGTCGGCAGTCGCCAGCTGGGTCAGCACCTGACCGATGTCCTCAGCGGAGGCATAGACGGGTTTGTCGCCCAGAATGGCGCTGTCCAGATACAGGCCGTCGCCGGTCATGCGCGTGGCGGCGCTGAAAACGTCCTCGCCGGACAGGCTCAGCGTCAGCATTCCGCTGCCTTCGCCCTTCAGAAAGCGCACGGTCAGAACGTCGAACAGATCTTTGATCGCGTCCACAGACGCCATATCGTCGCCAGGGATCAGCTGAAAGCTGTACTCGGTAGCGGCCATGGCGCTCAGGGGCAGCATGGCGCACAGCAGCAGAGCCAGAAGGACTGCCAGCAGTTTGTTTTGTTTCATCGTTGGTTTTCTCCTTTCAATGACCGCTTCGAACGGTTCCTCGAAACCATCTTCATCATACAACATTCGGAAGCGTTTGTCATGTGTTTTGGGCTGAAAACCGGCAAATGGAGTGTAAAACCTTCCTTTTCGGCGCTGAACGCACCCGCCGCAGGGGAAAAACAGGGCAAATTCTGGATAATCCGCCGCCTGTATGCTATACTAGCCAGGATAAGGGAGGGATGGTATGCGCTTTACCAAAATGGAAGGCATCGGAAACGACTACATTTATATCAACGGTCTGGAGGAAACCGTTGCCGACCCGGCAGCCCTGAGCGTGCGGATGAGCCGCCTTCATTTCGGCTGCGGCTCCGACGGGCTGATTTTGATTTTGCCCAGCAGTCAGGCGGATTTTCGGATGCAGATGTTCAATAACGACGGCAGCGAAAGCGAGATGTGCGGCAACGGTATCCGCTGCGTGGCCAAGTATTGCCACGACCGCGGACTGACGGACAAGACCGACCTGACCATCGAAACGGGCGCGGGAGTGAAGCGACTGCACCTGAATGTGGAAAACGGCGAGACGGTCAGCGTGCGGGTGGATATGGGCCTGCCTGAGTTGAACGGCCGGAAGATCCCTACAACGGCGGACGGAGAACCCGTCGTCGGCCATGTGCTGACCGCCAACGGCCATGAATACCCCTGCACCTTTGTCAGCATGGGCAATCCTCATGCCGTCACCTTTGTGGACGACCCCGATACTGCCCCCGTGACCACGGACGGCCCGGTGCTGGAATGCGACCCCGTCTTTCCCCGAAAGGCCAATATCGAGTTTGTGCAGGTGATCGACCCCACCCACGTGAAAATGCGGGTCTGGGAGCGGGGCACCGGCGAGACGCTGGCCTGCGGTACCGGGGCCAGCGCGGTCATGGTGGCCTGTGTGCTCAACGGGCTGACGGAACGCCATGCGGAGATCGCCCTGCCCGGCGGCAAGCTGAATCTGGAGTGGAACGAGCAGGACGGCCACGTCTATATGACCGGCCCCGCCACGTTCGTGTACGACGGCCAGTGGCTGCAGGACTGAACCCCAAGACAGATGAACAACAAGGAGGAACCAAATCATGCTGAAGGTGAATCCCCATTATGAAAAGCTGCCCGGCAGCTATCTCTTTGCGGAGATCGCCCGCCGGGTAAAGGAATACGGACAGGAGCATCCCGACGCGGAGCTGATCCGGCTGGGCATCGGCGACGTGACCCGTCCGCTGGCTCCCGCCGTGGTGGAGGCCATGGAAAAGGCCGCCCGGGAAATGGGCCGGGCCGAGACCTTTCGGGGCTACGGCCCGGATTACGGCTATGATTTTCTGATCCAGGCCATTCTGGATAACGATTATAAAGGATTGGGCATTCAGGCGGACGAGGTGTTCGTCTCCGACGGCGCCAAGTGCGATGTGTCCAATGTGCAGGAGCTTTTCTCCGACGACGCGGTGGTGGCCGTCACTGACCCGGTTTACCCCGTGTATGTGGATTCCAATGCCATGGCGGGCCGGGCGGGAACCTACGTTCACGACCGCTGGGACCGGCTGTGCTATCTGCCCTGCACGGCGGAGAACGGCTTCGTGCCCCCGCTGCCCGATCGGCCGGTGGATGTGATCTACCTCTGCTACCCCAATAACCCCACGGGTACGGTGCTGACCAAAGCGCAGCTGAAGCCCTTTGTGGATTATGCCAAGGCCAACGGAGCCCTCATCGTGTATGACGCGGCCTACAAGGCCTTCATCACCAGCGGCGCGCCTCGGAGCATTTACGAGGTGGAGGGCGCGAAGGATGTAGCCATCGAGTGCTGCAGCTACTCCAAAACCGCCGGCTTCACCGGCACCCGCTGCGGCTTCATGGTCATCCCCCACGGGGTGAAGGGCATTGGCGGACAGGGCCAGCCGGTGGAGCTGAACGCCATGTGGAAGCGCCGCATGGGCAGCAAGTTCAACGGGGTCAGCTATCCCATCCAGCGGGCCGCCGAGGCGGTTTATTCCAGAGACGGCTGGGCCCAGTGCATGGACAGCATCCGCTATTATCTGCGCAACGCGCAGGTGATCCGGGAAGGGCTGGAAAAGGCGGGCTACACCGTGTTCGGCGGCGTGGACGCGCCCTATATCTGGATGAAGACCCCCGACGGCATGGCCAGTTGGGATTTCTTCGACCTGCTGCTGAAACGCTACCATGTGGTGGGCACGCCCGGCGCGGGCTTCGGCCCCTGCGGAGAAGGGTACTTCCGTCTGACGGCCTTCAATACGCTGGAAAAGACGCAGGAAGCCGTGGAGCGCATTATCAAGGGATAAAAACAATCATATAAGCCAAAAGAGCTTTGAAAACCGTTGTGGGTCAGGCAGAAAGGCACTGCCGCCCAAAGCGGAGATCAAAGCTCTTTTTCATGTGGAAGGCCATAAAAGACGCGAGGTCAAGCCGCTTTTTCAGTCAGACGGAGCAGACAGACCGGCTCGGTGAAGTCCAGCAGGAAGGAGATCTGGCCGTTTTTCTCCTGCACAGGCAGCGGAGTTTCCGCGCCTTCGGCATTCAGCAGTGCAAAGCCGTAGTTTTGGAAAGACTCGGCAGGCAGCGTGACCTTCATCTGCCCATTTGCCTGAGACAGACGGCCCGCCGTTTCAAACGCGACGCTTAGCAGCAAAGTATCGTCCGTCCCTTCGCCCATGCGTACCACCGCTTCCCCGGCGGGCAGGCGATCGGTCATGACGGCGACAGAGATGTTTTCCACAAGCGCCAGCTGCGCTCCGCTACTTCTCTTGCCGCACACGGGGCAGAGCTGGAAGACAACCGTCGCTTCTTTGCCCGGAAGCCGGCAGTCCATGAGGTTGCAATCGGTATGGCTCGTATAGCCGCAGCCGGAGCGCAGACAGTCTGCCCGGTGACGGTTTCCATCGGGCTGCCATTCGCCGAACCAGTGGCCCAACTTTTCCCCTTCGTTCACGGTGAAGCTTTCGCTGCAGCGGGCGCAGGTGGAAACCGTATAGCCGTCGGCGGTGCAGGTCGGCGCGAAGGTCTGGGCTACATATTCGTGACCCAGCGCCGGAGCCTCCGAAAAGGTGGTGTAGTCGCAGCGGGTGCAGTCCTCATAGGCGTTCCAGCCCGCGTCGATGCAGGTAGCGTCCAGCCCCTCATGCTGAACCAGATCGTGGTTCAGCGGCGCGATCGGCCAATAGGTGTTGAGATCGCCGCGAGTACAGACCTTATAGGGGTGCCAGCCCTCCTCTGTGCAGGTGGGGGCCTGTCCCTCATATTCGACAAAATCATGTCCCAGTGCGTTCATTTCCCGATAGGGCTTTGTGGAATAGTCACAGTAGGCGCATTTGTTATAGGCATCCCAGCCTTTGTCTATACAGGTGACCTCCCGGGCCGGATAGCTTCGCAGCAAATGGGTACCCAATCCACCGAAGGAAGAATTACATTTGCCGCATTTCGCCGGCTGCTGGCAGGTTGCCGATTGAACGATTTCATGATAGGCAAAATAGGTGAAGCCGCAGCTCTGACATTCGGCTTGGTGCCATTGATCGTCTGTATAACGGTAAGTATAAGCTTTCCCAGTGCATTCGCCGTTGGGATTGCGGCACGCCAGCGCTGTGCTGCATAAAAGGGTCATTAACAGCGCCAGTCCAAGCGCAAACCAAAATTTTTGGGGGATTCTAATTGCTGAAAAAAGGCGGGCTTCCGAGCCGGTGTGCAGTTGCTTCATCCTTGTTTCCTCCCTGTCGGTCGAGTTGGTTCGTTTTCAGATAGGGGATCGTTGTACGGGGTAAAGCGAGTTTGGGCTGGCAGTCTGTCATCGTTCTTCATGGGTTCCAAAATCTGGGCGGCTAAGATACCCCGATTATATCGGATTCCCGGATTTCTGGCAAGGCTCTTTCACTGACCTTTACAAAAATACGAAAATGCAAAAAAGAAGCGTCCGAAGACGCTTCTTTTAGACTGTCGAAAAACCCTGATTGGCTGCCATCGCCCGCGAACAGCGCTCTGCGGCCCGCTCCCCTACGGGGCGCGGGCTTCGGACTGCGGTAGCCCTTTCAGGGCTGTCCTCGTCCTCGGTGCTGCGCACCCTTAAGCTGGTTCGCGGGAAGAATGCTGCGGCATAAGGCACTGAGTCTCCGTTCCGCAACCTCAATCGTCGTCTTTGGCACTGCCGTGCCAAATCCTCGTTTCGGTTGACGGCTGTCAGTCGCTAACTGCCTTCGGCAGTTGCATCCACTGGATGCCCGCTCCTTCTCGCCGCCCTAAGACCCGGCAGGAGGCAGTGCCTCCTGCACCTCCACTTTTTTGACACACTGAAAGAAGCGTCCGAAGACGCTTCTTTTGGAAGGTTGATTGAGTTGTCGAAAGAATGCCACTTTCAGGAATTACTCCTCGTCCAGCAGCGCCAGATCGGGATCTTCGTCCACGTCGGCGTTGGCACGTTCTTCGTCGGTGGGGGCTTCTTCCTTGGCTACGCCCTTTCCAGCGGCCAAAGCCTGCTTGGCTTCGTCCCGGATGATCTTGTCGATCTCGGCGGCGATTTCGGGGTTGTCCTTCAGGAACAGGCGGGCGTTTTCACGGCCCTGTCCGATGCGCTGATCCTTGTAGCTGAACCACGCACCGCTCTTGTGGATGATGTCCCGATCCACGGCCATATCCAGCAGCGTACCCTCAGTGGAGATGCCCTCGCCGTAGATGATGTCAAACTCGGCCACCTTGAAGGGCGGGGCCACCTTGTTCTTGACGACCTTGACCTTGGTGCGGTTGCCGATCACTTCGGAGCCGTTCTTCAGCTGCTCACCCCGGCGCACGTCCAGACGGACGCTGGCGTAGAACTTCAGCGCCCGGCCGCCGGTGGTGGTCTCGGGGTTGCCGTACATCACGCCCACTTTTTCGCGCAGCTGGTTGATGAAGATGGCCACCGCGTTGGTCTTGGCGATGACGCCGGTCAGCTTGCGCAGGGCCTGACTCATCAGACGGGCCTGTAGGCCCACGAAGCTGTCGCCCATTTCGCCCTCGATCTCCGCCCGGGGCACCAGCGCGGCCACGGAGTCGATGACCACCATGTCGATGGCCCCGGAACGCACCAGCGCTTCGCAGATCTCCAGCGCCTGCTCGCCGGTGTCAGGCTGGGAAATGTACAGCTCGTCCACATTTACGCCCAGCTTCCGGGCGTAGACGGGATCCAGCGCGTGCTCCGCGTCGATGAAGGCGCACACGCCGCCCATTTTCTGGGCTTCGGCCACGCAGTGCAGGGCCACGGTGGTTTTACCGCTGCTTTCAGGCCCGTAAATTTCTACCACGCGGCCCCGGGGCAGACCGCCCACCCCCAGCGCCATGTCCAGCTCCAGACAGCCGGTAGGGATCACCTGCAGATTCGCGTCCGCCGCCGCATCGCCGAATTTCATGACCGCGCCCTTGCCGTAGGTTTTGTTCAGCTGGGCCAGAGCGCTTTCCAGCGCTTTCATTTTTTCTTCCCGAAGATCACCCTGTTTGCTGGCGATCTCTTTTTTGGCCGTATCCTTTTTCGGAGCCATGCCCTTTTCCCCCTTATGTATCTAAGTCGAATGATCGTTTGTTATTTAGAATGCAGGACGTCCAGCGCCAGCCGCAGCGCCGTTTCTACCGTCTGGCGGCGGACGCTTTGCCGGTCGCCGTCAAAGTGAAAGCGGCGGGCGACAGTTCCCTCGGCAGTGCTCACGCCCAGCCAGACCGTGCCCACGGGGTTTTCCGCCGTGCCGCCGGTAGGGCCGGCCACGCCCGTGGCGCTCAGGGCCACGTCCACCTTGAGCAGATTCCGCGCCCCGGAGGCCATCTGCAGGGCACAGGCCTCGCTGACCACGCCCACGGTGTCGATCACTTCCTGCGAAACGCCCAGCACCTCGTGCTTCACACGGGGGTCATAGCTGACCACGCCGCCCATCAGCACCGCCGACGCGCCGGACACATCCGCCACCGTAGCGGCGATCAGGCCCGCTGTCAGGCTTTCCGCCGTGCCCAGCGTCAGCCCCTTTTCGGTGAACTGCCGAACCACCTGCGGAGCCAGAGAGGACTCGCTCATTTGGTTTCCTCCTTCAGGCTCAGTACGGAACGGTTCTTCCAGAAATAGTCAATGCCGGACCAGAGGGTCATGGCCACGACAAGCCAGACCATCAGATTTCCCACCGTGAATTCGCTGCCGCTGTAAGCGCGGCCGTCCAGCAGGAACAGAATCAGGGTCAGAAGCTGCGTACAGGTCTTGATCTTGCCCAGCTTGCCTGCGGCGATCACGCTGCCCTGCTGGGAAGCCACCAGCCGCAGCCCGTCCACGGCCAGCTCCCGGAACAGCACCACAATACAGGCCCAGGCCGGAAACTCGCCCAGACCGCACAAGGCGATCATAGTGCTTAAAACCAGCAGTTTGTCTGCCACCGGGTCGATGAATTTGCCGAAGGTGGTGACGATATGCTGCCGCCGGGCAATCTGCCCATCCAGAAAATCGGTAAAGGCGGCGATGCAGAACACGATCAACGCCGCGGTGCGGGCGGTCTGACCGGGCAGGTACAAGAGCAGCACGCACACCGGCACCAGACACATGCGCAGGATCGAAAGACGATTCGGAATATTGAGGTTCTTCATGGACGTCAATCCTCTCTGATGCGTTCGGCACGCAGGTCGTAGACCTCCGCGTCGGTGATACGGGCGCGAACGAACTGCCCCAGATCGGCCTCGGAAACGCCGGTGAGCTTGATCACGCCGTCGGTGTCCGGCGCTTCCTGCGCGCTGCGGCCTACGCCGTGGCCTTTGCCGTCCACGGTCTCCACCAGCACCTTTTCTTCCGTGCCGATCCGCAGCCGGTTCCGCTCCAGCGAGAAGGTCTGCTGGGCAGTCATCAGCTCGTCCAGCCGCTTCTGCTTGATCTCCTCGGGAAGCTGGCCGTCCATCCGGGCGGCGGGGGTATCCTCTTCCGGCGAATAGGTGAAAGCACCCAGCCGGTCGAACTGAATTTCCCGCACAAAGCCCATCAGATGGGCGAACTGCTCATCCGTCTCGCCGGGGAAGCCCACGATAAAGGTAGTGCGCAGGGTGAAGCCCATTTCCCGGGCCCGGTGCAGCAGCTGACGGGTCTTTTCCGGGTCGCCCCGGCGGTTCATGCGCTTCAAAAGCAGGGGATCGGCGTGCTGCAGCGGCAGGTCCAGATATTTGCAGATATTGTCATGGCGCGCCATGGCGTTCAGCAGTTCTTCGTCGATCTCATCCGGGTAGCAGTAGAGCACCCGCAGCCATTCCACGCCGGGAATCTCCGCCGCCCGTTCCAGCAGCTCCGGCAGCTGGGAATGACCCACCCGGTCGATGCCGAAGCGGGAGGTATCCTGAGCCACCAGAACGTGCTCCTTCACGCCTTTTTCCGCCAGCGTGCGAATTTCATCCAGCACGTCTTCCATCTCCCGGGAGCGGTAGCCGCCCCGGATCAGGGGGATGGCGCAGTAGGCGCAGCGGTTGTCACAGCCGTCAGCGATACGGATGTAGGCGGAATAGGGCGCGGTGGTCAGCACCCGGCTGCCGGACAGGATGGTATTGTCCCGGCCGCAGAAGCTCTGACGCTTGCCGTGCAGGGCCGCCTCCAGCGCCTCCGGCAGACGGGGGTACTGGCTCACGCCCATCAGCAGGTCGATCTCCGGCATATCAGTCATGAGCTCTTTTTCGTAGCGCTGGGCCAGACAGCCCGTAGCCACCAGCACCTTGCACTTGCCGGTGCGCTTGTATTCGGCCATCTGCAGCAGAGTGTCGATGCTCTCCTGCTTGGCGGGGTCGATGAAGCCGCAGGTGTTGACGATCAGCACCTCGGCCTCCTTTTCATCCGCGGTAATGGTATAGCCGTGCTCCTTCAGGATGGAGAGCATCAGCTCCGTATCCACCCGGTTTTTGCTGCAGCCAAGGGAAATCACGCCGACTGTGGGCACTCAGGTCGCCTCCGAAATTAAAAATCAAAAACGGGATAACAAAAGGCGAAAGAACCCAAAAATGTTCTTTCGCCCTTCATTTTATCATACTTTTCCGGGATTGAAAACCCTTTTCCCGTTCAGTGCTACAGGGCGTTTTCGCCCTTGGAAGGCAACAGAGAAAGCTCCTCCAGAATCCAGTCCAGCTTTGCCTGCCATTTCAGGAAATCCATGCAGCGGATGTAGGGGGCTTCCAGCCGGTCATGGAGGGCTTTGGCGGCGGAAAGCTGCTCCACGGCCCGCTGGCAGAGCAGTTCATAGGCGTTCTGGTCGAAGCGTTCTTCCTCCCGGGGCTTCAGGGCAAAGAGTTGTTCCGGGGGGAGAGCGTCGGGAGTATTCTCAGGGGCGCAACCAAAAAGCAGGTCGTGATCCGGCAGATAGAGCTGCCGCACGTGCTCCGGCTCCAACGGGTCCAGCAGTTCGATGCGGTCAAGGCCGCGTGCGGCGACGATATCGCCCAGCCGCTTCATCAGGCCGTCCGGGTGGCAGCCCAGCGGGCAGCAAAGCTCAAACCGGCGGGTCTCCTTGGGAAACTCTGTGCGGCGAACCAGTCCCGCCGGGGTGAAGGCCTCACCGAACAGCTGGCGGCAGCGGCCTTCGCCGCCCCGAAGGGGGAGAACGTCCGTCCACTCCTTCAGCAGGGCGCGCATGGCAGCGGGCTTTTCCTCTACGGCACAGGCGGCCTTTCGCACCTGCGCCGCCGCGGCCAGATAATGGTAGCACCGGGCGAACCGGGCGGAAATTTGACGCTGGGTCTCCTGCAGTTCCTCCTGGGAGCTGCGGAGGGCCTTTTCATCCAGAAAATCGCCCAGTGAAACAAGGGTATCCCTCGCACCGGGGAGAACGGGGTCATACACGTGGGGCGCGGTGCCGTCCATCAGGGCGGCGCCTTTTTCGGGAATAGCCACGCCGTCCAGACTCTCCGGGTCGGAGGAACAATAGAAATATTCCACCCGGAGGCCCGCGCTCTCGGCAGCCTTGCCGACGGCCTTCATCAGGCTGCTTTTGCCCACGCCGGGGCCGCCTTTGATATAGAACATTCGTTTCTGCTGTTCTTTGGGCAGGATGTGGTCGAAACGGGTACAGAATCCCTGTGATGTATTACCACCGGCGAAATAGCGCATGGGGCGTTCCCTTCCTCTCTGGAGCTGGGAGTGTGATTTGGCTCCGGGGAAAGTCTATGCGGGGGAGGGGAGGGGGTAGAACCCGGAGGGGCCGGGGTGGCTCTTCTTGTGACCGCAGGTGTGGGGTTTTTGCAAGCGGCGATTTTGTTTGGGAGAAAAGCACCCCTGCTTGTGTCGTTGTACGCCAACTCTGGCGTGGAAACAAGACTTGCCGTCTACGGGTTTCTCGCCAACTTCGGTGCCCGAAGGTTTCCAAAGGGCGAGCGGAAAGCCCTTTGGTGCGCCCGC
>ERZ827423.2172-NODE-2172-length-16247-cov-3.186018_pt1 | contig 16247 bp, 15 predicted proteins | sample MGYA00519775_ERZ827423 | MGnify/ENA primary metagenome ERZ827423 (study PRJEB31778, sample SAMEA3449296) | human gut metagenome | biome: human gut; feature: human-associated habitat; material: faeces | place: United Kingdom | collected 2010/2012 ...
ACGTGTTCCGCACGGACAACTTCGTCGGCGGCTGGTGGGGCGGCCACGTGGACGAACCCGTGCCCACCGCTGTGCCCGACCCTGCCAAGCTCCGGGCCCGCGAGGCGGCGCGGCGCTCCCGCCAGGGACTCATGCAGGACGACGGGCGGTAGCAAGGCCGAAAGGGCGCTGTTGTTCTGCTCGAGGGCCCGCCTCTCCCGCCGCCAAGCGACCGAGTAAGATAGAACGTGCGCCCGATGCTCCCGTAAGCGCATCGCTTTGTATAGGGTTATAGGACCTACTTTATGCGACGGTGAAAAACCAGTTATTTCGCAATACTTTTGATCAGGCTATCTACCAGCAGTTTTATACTGTTCTTGCAGGTAGAAAGCCTGAGCTTGGTGCTCAAAACTCCGGCGTTTTAACCGTTTTCCCATTGACCCAAAAGTAGCAAGCTCAGGCATGAATACAATTGCCGCAAGAATGCATATTCAGCGATGACTTCCGCGCTTCGCGGACACCGATCGCGCCGGAAGTGCGCAGCGATTGCCGCAGCTGCCGCAGCCGCAAAGCATAACTGCGGTACGCCGCGCGCCCTCGCTAGTCGTCATCCCCGCTGGGTCCCAACTGCTCCAGCACACGGAGTGCCGCGGCGACGGGCCCCGTCGGATCGTTGGCGTCGAGCCCCCGCCCCACACCGGTCCCGGCGCCCGCGCCAGCCTTATACGGAACCGAAAGCTTGCGGCTCTTGGGGAAATTCACCGCGCCCAATCGATCGCGCAAATCGAAGGCGACCGCCTTTGGCACATCAACCCCCTGATACACAAGCCGTCCAGCCGAAAGCGCAATACTCTCAAGCCCCAGGCGCTCCGCACGGATGCGCAGGCGCGCCCGATCGAAGAGGTTCCGCGCCGCAAGCGGCAGCTCGCCATAGCGATCTTCGCACTCCCGCTGCGCCTCGTCCACCGCGGCAAGCGTATCGGCGGCAGCGACCTTGCGGTACACGAGCACGCGCCGATCGACCTCGGGCAGGTATTCCTCGTCCAGATAGTAATCTGCCGGCAGGTTGATGGCCACGCTCGCCACCTCGACCTCGCCCGAAGTCTCGCCGCGCGCTTCCGCCACGGCCTGCCCGAGCATCTGCGTGAACAGGTCGAAGCCCACGCTCGACAGGTTGCCGTGCTGCTCCGCGCCCACAAGCGAGCCGGCGCCGCGAATCTCCAGGTCGCGCATGGCGATGCGCATGCCGCTCCCTAGCTCTTGGAACTCGCTTAGCGCCGTCAAGCGCTCCGTGGCCTCTTGGGTGAGTGGAAGCTCGCCAGGGAACATGAAGTAGGCGTAGGCCTGCGTGGCGCTGCGGCCCACGCGCCCCTTGAGCTGATAGAGCTGCGCGAGGCCCAGACGCTGCGAGTCCTCGATGATCAGCGTGTTCGTACGGGGATTGTCGATGCCGCTCTCGATGATGGTCGTCGCCACCAGCACGTCGATACGCCCCATCGAGAAGTCGATCATCACGTCTTCAACCTCGCGCGGGCTCATCTTGCCGTGCGCCACGCCCACACGCGCCTCGGGCACGGCCTCGTGCACACGGTCAACCGCATCGTCGATGGTCTTCACGCGGTTGCTCACGTAGTACACCTGCCCCTTGCGCCCGAGCTCTAGCCGGATGGCCGCGCTCACCACGTCCGGATCGTACTCGCCCACATGCACGATGACCGGCCGGCGCCCGGTGGGCGGCGTCGTGATAAGGCTCATGTCGCGCACGCCGCTGATCGCCATCTGCATGGTGCGCGGAATGGGCGTGGCCGATAGCGTGAGCACGTCGATCTGCTCGCGCAGATTCTTGAGCTGCTCCTTGTGCTGCACGCCGAAGCGTTGCTCCTCGTCGATGATGACGAGACCGAGGTTCGCCGGGTTTACATCGCTCGATAGCAGGCGATGCGTGCCCACGAGCACGTCGAGCTTGCCTTCAGCAAAGGCCGCGAGCGCGCGCTTCTGCTGCCCGGGCGTGCGAAAACGGCTGAGGACCTCGACCTCCACGCCAAACGGGGCGAAGCGCTCGAAGAAGGTTTGGTAGTGCTGCTGGGCCAGAATCGTCGTTGGGCAGAGCACCATAACCTGCCGGCCGCTGTCCACGCATTTGAACGCCGCGCGCAAAGCGACCTCGGTCTTTCCGAAGCCCACGTCGCCGCAGAGCAGCCGATCCATGGGCTTGGGCGCCTCCATATCCGCCTTGATGTCGGAGATGGCATCGATCTGGTCGTGCGTGGGCTCGTACGGGAAGCTCGCCTCCATCTCGAGCTGCTCGGGCGTGTCTGGCGGGCAGGCCACGCCCGTGATCGAGCTGCGACGCGTGTACAGGTCCACGAGGTCGAAGGCGAGCTTCTTCGCCGACTTGCGCGCCTTTTTGGTTGCCCGGCTCCAGTCGGCGGTATTGAGCCGCGTGAGCCTGGGGTTCTGACCGTCTGGCCCAACGTAACGGCTGATGCGGTCGACCTGCTCAAGCGGCACGTAAAGCTTATCGCCGCCGGCGTATTCCAAGAGGAAGTAGTCGCGCTCCTTGCCGGCCACCTCTTGGCGCACGATCGACGCGAAGTGAGCGATGCCATGCGTGGCATGTACGACATAATCGCCCGGCTTGAAGGGGAAGGTGACCTCCGTAACGTCAACGCGCCGCGCCGTGCGGCGGCCCCGGCGCGCGTCCATGCGAGCGTTGAGGTCGCTTATCGAGAACACCGCGAGATGCGCCTCGGGCACCACCACGCCAGAAGGAAGCGGCAGGTCGATGAAGGTCACACGACCGCGCGTAAGCGTGGGAACGGCCACGCCACTCCCACGCGACCCGCCGGAGCTGGCCTTTGACCGCTGAACACCGGGTGTCTGCGATTCATTTGTGCCTGGGAGGGCGGAGTGCCCCCGCCCTCCGCCATTCTCCGAACGCTCGATGCGCTTGAGGTTGAGGCGGTCGGCCACGCGCACAGAGATGGCGGGGCTCACCGCCCCTTCGTTCTCGGGGGCCGTCTGCAGCGACTCCTCGAAGGGGATGCCCTCATCGGTAAACGAGAGCTCGAGCGACTCGCGCGCGCCGCGATCCGGAGCGGCAAACACGCACGCAAAGCGATTCGCCGTGACCTCCTGCATGCGCGAGATGAACCGCGTGTCCGACCCAGCGATCGCAGGCTGCTCGATCTTGAGCTCGGCCGTAACCGCGCCGCCCGCACGGATGATGGAAACGTAGTTCAAACGTTGCTGCCTGCCAAAATCGAGCTGCTGCGGGCGCACGTAGAGCCCGTCGAGATGGCTCACCCCCGCTTCTCCGGCGCGCCGCTCAAGCTCCTCATAGGCGCGCGTGCAATCGTCGAACAGGGAACGCGGCTCGGAAAGCACCACGAGCGCGTCTGGGCTCATGTGCGCGAGCGGGCTCGCGGTTCCCTCGTACATGATGGGCAGGAAGCGATCAAGCTCCGGCGTTACCACCCGCGCGTCAACGAGTTCGAGAAGCGCCGCGATCGCGGTGTCGTCGCGTGAAGCCTGATACAACGCGACATGCATGCGATGCACCGCGTCGTCGGTAAGCGCTAGTTCCCTACAGGGGAAAACCTCGACCTGCTGCTCGTCGCCGATGGTCTGGCCCGTCGAGGTGACCATCCTGCGAATACGATCGATCTCATCGCCGAAGAACTCGATGCGCACCGCCTCTCGCGCTTGCGCAGGAAAGATATCTACGCTGTCGCCGTGAACGCGGAAAAGCCCCGGCACATCGGCCGCGTCGGACGCGGTGTACCCCATGCCCACAAGCACGCGCGGCACATCTTCGAACGGCCGCTCCTCGCCCACGGCAAACGTGGTCGAGGCCCAGTACCGGCTTTCGGCCGGCGGGACGCAGCGCAAAAGAGAGCGCGCGGAAGCAACCATGATGCACGCCTCACCCCGCGCGATGCGACCGAGCGCAGCGCATCGAGCCGCCACGATCGCGTCGTCGGGCTGCTTGTCCTGCCAGGGATAATCGGTGCGCTCCGGAAACCGCGCCACATGCTCGAGCCCCACGTAGGCAGCGAGCGCCCGGGCGGCGCGGTCGGCGGCCTCCTCGCCAGAAACGATATAGACCACAGGCCGTGGCCGACGAGCGAACTGTGCAGCGAGCATGAGTACTCGGCCGGACTGCGAGACGGCGAGCGTGGCGTCCTTCCCCGCATCGAGCGCGGCCTCGATCACTTGTGGCGCCTCGGCGGTATAGAGCTGCGCGGCAATGCGATGGATGAGCATAGAGCTCCTAACTGCAACGCATGCGAGCGGCTTCGCAGCCCCTCGACATGCAAAACGGCACGTACGCGACACATTGCGCACGCGCGTCGGATCATACGTTCAGCGACAAGGCCCGCTTCAGGCCCTGCAGCATGCTCATAGTATAAATTGCCGCAAAAAAGCGCGCTCGCGTCACGCATGCCGTCACGGGTGCTCCAAAGGAGCTTGAGTGCTCGCCGCGCTTGGCCTGCCGCACTGGGCCCGCCGCCCATGCGCTCGCCGCACCGAGCCCGCCGCTCACCTGCGCTCATCCACCAAGTCGCTAAGCTAGCCCTAGCCCTGCTCCAGCGCTATGGTGCCCAACGGCTCCCTCACCTCACGAGCCGATATGCATTTGCCATCTGCGCTCCGCTCTCGGCATAGCGCGGAACGCTCTCTATGAAGCCCTCCCGCCTCAAGCGCAGTATTGCCCTGTCGACCGAGCGAACGGAGCATCCGAGTGCTTTGGCAAGCTCCTGCTTGGTAAACAGGCTCGACCCACCATGCTCGCTATCTCGCGCAACGAGGTCATAGACGCGCTCCCACACGAACGCGTGCCGATTGCCCTTCCGTGCGGCCACACCATCAAGAGAAACCATCGAATCTCTCGCAATCCTCGCATACTCATCCAGAAAAAAGGCGCACGGCCATCACTGCATGCAATGACCGTGCGCCCGGCAGCTCCCTCATCGGAGCGTGGCGTGTTCGAATTACCGCAGATTAACGGCGCTTCTTGCCCAGGATCGCGCCAATGCCTGCAAGGCCCGCACCCGCGGCACCCGTCGCTGCAACGGCAATGCCTGCAAGGTCACTCGTCTGGGGCATGGTCTCGTCAGCTGCTGTCGGAGTTTCGGTCGACGTGGTATCGTCCGCGCCATCATCCGTGGTGCCCTCGCCCGGTTGCTCGGCATTCTGCTGCCACTTGGCGTAGAGCGTCATGTCGGCAGTGACCGGAGTGGAGAAGTCGAACTCCTGCGTGAGCTGGGTATCCTTATACCAACCCAGGAACGTCCAGCCCTCGCACACCGGATCCGCCGGACGGGCAACGGTCTCGCCATCGGCAACCTCAACGACCTGGTTCGTGGTGCTCTCCAGGCAATCATCGAAGGTCACCTTGTGGGTCTGGGTAGCCGGCGTCTTCTCATAGTGAGCGATGTAGGTGAGCTCGGTCACATCATCGGGCACGGAAACGACCACCTGGCCGAGAAGCTCGGGCGAGTAGACGCTGCCGCCCTCCTCAGCCCAACCGAGGAAGGTGTAGCCGTCGAGCTCAGGAGCATCGATGGGGCCAGACCAGTCGGACGTACCGTTCAGAACGGCGCCGTCGCCCAGATAGGTGCCGAACTCATCGTAGAAATGCACAGTAACGTAGCGTGCATCCTCGGGCACCTGCTCCCACTGAGCGTAGAGGTTGACCTCGGTCACGCTCTCGTCGGCGGCGTAGACCAGGTTGTCGAGCTGGGCGTCGGTGTAGACCGCGTCGTCGCCCTCGAACTTCCAGCCGAGGAAGGTGTAGCCGTCCTTCTGCGGGCTGGCGATCCCGCTCCACTGGGAGGTGCCGTTGAAGACGGAGCCGGTGCCCAGGAGCTCGTCGCCGTCGTAGTAGTTGACCTTGATCTCGCGCTGCTCGGGAGTAGCCTCTTCCCAAATCGCCTTGAACGTGAGCTCCGTGGTGCCCTCATCGGCGGCGATAACCAGGCTCTCCAGATCGGTCACGATGTCGGACGCACCCTCCTGCTGCCAACCGACGAAGACGTAGCCGTCCTTCTCGGGGTCGGTCAGCACGCCAGACCAGTTGGAGGTCCCGTTCTGCACCACGACCTCGCGGATGAGAGTGTCATCGGTGTCAACAAGGCGCACCTTGATGTACTCATTCACGGGGTCCTCGGGATCAACGGGCTCCTCGGGGTCCTCGGCTGGAACGCCAGTCACCGTGCAGCTCTCGGTGAAGATGTAGCCGGCGAGCTGGGCGCTGCCGAACTCGTGAACAGTACCCTGAGAGTCGGTCCAAGACCAGGTGTAGTTCTCGGGAAGGCCGAGACCGGCCGCGTCGATGTTGCCGTTCTCGTCTGCGACGGTGGCAACGGAAGTGTTGTCGTACTTGAAGGTGACGTTAATCTGCTCGGCAGGCTGCTCGGGCTCTTCCTCTCCGCCGCCCTGCTCCACAGTCTTGTACTCGGCCGTGATAGAGACAACCTTGTCCCAGTTTCCGGCAAGCTCGTCGAGAGACTTACCGGCAGTGGTGCTACCGTCCTGCCAGACAACGGTCCATGTGCCCAGGAACTCCTGACCTGCAGGGACATCGCCCTTAGCATTATCACTCACAATACCCGCCTGATCGGGCATCTGCCAATTGCCGTAGTTGGCACCATTGATGTACACCGCGACGCTCGCGGATGCCGCCTGCGTTGCAGCCGCACCGTTGTTGCTCTGAGCAAAGGCCGTGGCCATCGGGCCCACTACAGGGCTCAAGGCCAGCACAGCCCCCAGGCCTGCTGTGATTGCGATGTGTTTGCCGTTGAACTTCATGCTGCCATTCCTCCTTGTTCGCTGCTAAAAAGGCAGACTTTTTTGGAGGGTGGGCATATAGTGGGCTAAGCACAACCTGGAGCGGTGTATGGGAATTCGGAAATAGGGGCCTAGCGGCGGAGACGCCGAAGACCATTCGGAAGACTGCACAGCTTCCGTCGGGTGGTAAAAAAGTCTACCTTTTTATACAAGGTTTTCACGTTATTTCAGATTTACGCCCTGGCAATCAGACCTTATGCCTCGGAGATTGCATGGTAACACGACGCAGCTCGGCCCCCTCTGCAATCCTTCCCATCAGCCGTTTGTCCCCTCATCGAGAAGAACGCCGGCCCCTAGCCCTGTTCGCGCGCCAGCCACTTATCAAGCGTTCGACGGCATACGCCAAGACGCCGCGCAGCCTCGGTCTTTGACACCTCCCCCGCTCGAACAGCCGCGAACATCTCGAGCGCACCTTCCGGAAGCGGCTTCTCAGGCCTGCCGAACCGCATGCCACGTGCCCGCGCCGCAGCTATACCCTCAGCTTGTCGACGCTTGATGTTCTCGCGCTCAACCTGCGCCACATAGCTCAACAACTGCAAGAGCAGATCGGATATGAAGGTCCGGGTCACATCTTCCCCAAGGCCTGTTTGGCCCCGTGTATCGAGCAGCGGCATGTCGAGCACCACGATATCGACATTCTTGTCTTGGGTAAGCTTTCTCCACTGGTGCAAGATTTCCTCGTAGTTACGGCCCAGGCGGTCGATGCTTGTGACCACCACGACATCTCCAGGCCTGAGCCGGCGCATCAGCGTTCCATACCGGGGCCGGTCAAAGCTCATTCCCGTATATCGGTCAACATATATATGGCTGTCCTTAACCGGGAACGCCCGCAGCGCATCCAGCTGCCGATCAACGTTTTGATCGGGGCTCGAAACGCGCGCGTATCCATACTCCATGTACTCGCCTCCTTAGGCATTGGCACTACTTGAAACGGATTGTTACCCCGCACCGCGCTCTAACCAGAAGCGCTTCGCACAAGCCACATGTCGCGTTCCGAGCAGAAACGCCCCGCGCGAGCTATAAGGCGCAGGCAAACCAGAGCCGCCCATACGAACCCAAGACGCGCCGCGTATAATGAATCGGAAAACCAAAACGGGAGGATATACGGCATGGACTTGTCGCTCATTTGCGCGCTTATCGCTGCGCTTGCAGCCGTTGTGGCGGCCGGCGCGGCAATCATCTGCCTTATGGAGGCGCGCCGAGAATCGGCGCGGGCCGAAGACGCCCGAAGCAGCGCGAGCGCGAACATGCAGGAGCTGACGTGCCATGCCCAGGAAACGCAGCGCGCGCTCGACAGCGCCCAGCAATCCCTCGGTGCGCTCGTTCAGCATGCAGCTGCCACGACTCCGCTCATGCAGCAGCGCTTCGATACGGTCTCGCAGCAAATCACCCGCACCGGGGACCAGATGGACGCTCTTCGCCGCGAGACCACGCAGCAGCTCGGGCAAAACCGCGAGAACATCGAGGGCCGTCTCGACCAAGTGCGCGAAACCGTGGGCCGTCAGCTGGACCAGATGCGAACGACCGTTGACCGTCAGCTGGGCGATATCCGCACCGACAACGCGCGCCAGCTCGACCAGGTGCGCGCCACGGTAGATGAAAAGCTCTCTCGCACGCTCAACGACCGGCTTTCGGCATCGTTCAAACAGGTAAGCGATCAGCTCGAAGCTGTTTACAAGGGCCTCGGCGATATGCAGAGCATCGCCTCTGGCGTGGGCGACCTCAAGCGCGTGCTGAGCAACGTGAAAACACGCGGCATGCTCGGCGAGGTGCAGCTTGGCGCCATCCTCTCGGATATCCTCGCCCCCGAACAATACCTGGAAAACGTGGCGACGAAACCTGGAAGCTCCGAGCGCGTCGAATTTGCCGTGAAGCTTCCCGTGGAGAGCGGCGACCCCATTCTGCTGCCCATCGACGCCAAATTTCCCGGCGACACCTACGAGCACCTGCGCGACGCCCTCGACGATGGCGACGCTGAATCAATCGCCGCGGCGCGGCGCGCGCTCGAGACACGCATTAAGGGCGAGGCGAAAGACATCTCGAGCAAGTATCTCAGCGTGCCCGAAACCACCAACTTCGCCATCATGTTTTTGCCCTTCGAAGGGCTCTATGCCGAGGTAGTCGATCGTCCCGGGCTAGTCGAAGTCCTGCAGCGAGACTACCATGTCAACGTGGCGGGCCCCTCCACCATGGCGGCGCTCTTGAACAGCCTGCAGATGAGCTACCAGACGTTCCGTCTGCAAAAACGCACCGACGACGTGCTTCGCGTGCTCGCCGCTGTTAAGGCGGAACTTCCCAACTACCAAGAAGCGCTTCGCCGCGCCCGCAAGCAGATTGACACAGCGGGCCGCACGGTCGACAGCATCATCACGACGCGCACCAATGTCATTGAACGCAAGCTCAACGACATCAGCGCCCTTGCCGACGACGATGCCGCCGAGGTCCTTGGGATTGAAGCGAGTAGCGAGCACGGTGATTCCTACGCCAAGGCCCTGGATGAGAGCGTAATCCTAGAACCCATCCATTCAAACACAGAGACGCTAGACACTGCCAATGGGAACGAGCACGGGAACGGCGCGACCTCCTAACGCCCTATCGATGCCAAATCCCATTCACGCTGCACACGGTTATACCGATGCGCGGCTCTTCGCCTCCACCACGATGCGTCGCAGCTCCTCCGACCGAGTATGGCCATGTGCCCTTGCCCGATCGTCCACATAGGCCATGAGCGATACGGGAAACCTCACGGTAAAAGGCCTGACCTCTTCGTTGGCAATCGACGGGCGGCCACGACGAGGCTTGCCCAGCTTCGCTGCGTCCCATGAATCTCGCTCATAATCTTGGGCACGAGTCTCTGCCTCTTCCTCGGTCATACCAATTTGGGCAAGCAGCTCCTTGTCACTCATCGTCTAACCTCCTAAGCCCAGCTCGCGCAGCGCCTTACGCGTTGGCGGCGTGAAAGCATGCCAAATAATCCAGTCGCCATCGGATGTGCGCCGGCCTACCATCTCGATGCTGCGCCCCGTTGCGTCAAAACCGATTGCAATATATTCAAAGGGCCGGGAATCGCTATGCACCGCATATGCAATCGCTCCCTCCCATGCGCTGCGAACATCATCTGACTCAAGCTCTGGATGTCGCTCATGAATCCTATCCAACACATGTATCACTGAGCGACCTGTCCTTATTATTGTATGACGATAATCAATCGCGCACAATAACGCGTGGAAGGGCAAGTCATGGATACGCCCTTTCGCCTACTCGCAACAGGCGAAGCACATTGGTAAGATGGCCATACCATCACAACTTTGCTGAGCACGATGCCTTGCATGTTAGGCAGTGACGCAGAGAGGATTCACCATGCCCCGTGAAACCAACGCCGCCAAGCGCGAGCGCGCAATTGAGGTCTGCGAACGGCTTGACCGGCGCTACGGCCCCGTCGAGTGCTTTCTCGACCACGAGAACCCCTTCCGCCTCGTCATTTCGGTCCTCCTTTCTGCCCAAACCACCGATGCGCAGGTGAACAAAGTTACGCCGGAGCTTTTCCGCCGTTGGCCCACTCCCGAGGCCATGGCTGGTGCCACACCCACAGAGATCGCCGAGGTAATCAAGTCGCTCGGCTTCTACAAAACGAAGGCCAAGCACTGCGTCGAGGCTGCTCAGATGATCGTTGCCGATTACGGCGGCCACGTTCCGGCCGATATGAAAGAGCTCGTCAAGCTCCCTGGTGTGGGGCGAAAGACAGCCAACATCGTGCTCAATGTGAGCTTTGGCATCGTTGAGGGAATCGCGGTCGACACGCACGTCAATCGCATCGCCCACCGGCTCAAGCTCTCGCCCAAGACCCATGAGAAGGAACCGCTCAAAACGGAACAGGACCTTCTCAAGATCCTTCCCAAAGCGTATTGGCGCAACGTGAATCACCAATGGATCAAGTTCGGGCGCGAAATCTGCGATGCGCGCAAGCCGCTCTGCAGCGAATGCCCCCTCTCGGATATCTGCCCCAGCGTGCGCTGCTAGCTCCTAGCTCACGCCCTTAGCCCCTACTCACATCGCCATCACCGAGCGCACGAACGACTCCACACGCGAGGGCATGGCAGCGAGCACATCGAGCACCTCTTCCGGCGTGGCCCCGTTGATGATGCAGGTCAGAACATACGACCCGACAAACACCGCCGCGAGCCCAAGGGGAATGAGCACGATGAGCGCGAGCACGCGCAGACAAGCACCGATGCGACGACGACGCGCCCGGCGGCGTTGGAAGGCGAGCTCTTCGCGGTACGCATCCTGTGCGACCGAATAGCCATCGCCCGCCTGAGACGGTGTGTGCGAGGCCTCATGTTCACCCCGCTGCTCGGCATACGTTTCGCACGAACGGCGCCGCTCGGAAGACCCCTTGTGCCCGGATCGCTGCGCGGAGGGCGCATCGCTCCCGATCTGTTGGTCGACGGGCACCCGGCGCCCGGCCTGCTGCACGACAGGCGCCCCAAGCCCGGCCTGCTGCACGACAGGCGCCCCAAGCCCGGCCTGCTGCGCGGCATACTGCTCTTGCATGGCGCGCAGCCATGCGTCTTGGGACCGACGCTCACGCTCCAACCGGTCATTTACTTGTTTGGGAGTCTCGATAAAAAGGTCCATGCAACATCCTCCTCGGAGAGGCATGCATGGAAAGGTAGGCCAAGCATGGCACAGAGATTAGTCTACGTCAAGCGTGCCCTGCGTCGAAATCGATAAACGGCATGCCCCAAGGACGCCGAGCGAAAGCTCGCTCCATCACCCACGATTCAAGCACGACCGCGGTGGCAACCCCACCAAGCCGCGTCACACGGCAGATGCGCCTCATGGGCAGGTCGCACCATGCAAGAAATGGCCGTACGGAAATAGGGCACAACGCAAACGCCATCACGCAAAAGGCCGCCCATGCAAAGGGGCGCCATGCAAAGGAACGCCAAGCAAAAGGCCGCCCATGCAACAAACGGCATGGACGGCCTCAGGACCTAGGCGACGCGCTGGAGCGCCAAGCTACACTAGTAGTTGATCGCCTGCTCCTCGAAGTAGCTCTGCGGATGGTTGCAGACGGGGCAAAGCTGCGGAGCCGTGGGGCCAACATGCAGGTGGCCGCAGTTCAGGCACTTCCAAACCTTGACGCCCTCGCGCTCGAAGACCTCGCCCTTCTCAACGCGCTCGGCGAGCTTAAGATAGCGCTCCTCGTGCGCCTTCTCCACCGCGCCAACGCCCTTGAACTTGGCGGCGATCTCCTTGAAGCCCTCCTCCTCGGCGGTCTGCGCAAACTCGGCGTACATCGTGGTCCACTCGTAGTTCTCGCCAGCGGCGGCATCCTTCAGGTTGTCGAGCGTGCCCGGCACCGCACCGCCGTGCAGATACTTGAACCACAGCTTGGCGTGCTCGGACTCGTTCTTGGCGGTCTCCATGAAGATGTCGGAGATCTGGACGTAGCCGTCCTTCTTGGCCTGCGAAGAGTAGTAACGATACTTGGTGTGCGCCTGCGACTCACCGGCAAACGCGGTCTCGAGGTTCTTCTTAGTCTGCGAGTTCTCGAAATCCATTGGACTCTCTCCCCTCCTGCTGGCATCAGCAGTCGTTGTTCGCGCACTCACGGCGCGCCTATGCTGAGGTTATACCCTCGGCGGCAGATTATACTCTTACTTAATAGGAATTAGTTCTAATAAAATGAAAGAATCGCATACATTGCGCCAGCCAGATGAAGCTTATTCAACTTTTGGGCACTTCTTGCCTATCTTATGAAGTATGAGCAACTATTTTTGTCAGAGAAACCGCAGGTACATCGCTCGCAGAACACCTGTCTACTTTGCAGGCACCTCGTGAAGTGCCCAAAAGTTGAAAGTGGTCGGTGTCCACGCAACGCTACAGCGCGATAAAACCCAACATGCTCCCGCAGCCAAACGTAGATTTCGGATATCTCACAGCAAAAGCGCTGGTAGAGTGCTGACGAGATACTTCCCGCTTCAACCGAAGGTATAAACCGGGCTTCAAGCCGGCGAGCAGCAGCCCCTATGCGATCATCCAAACGCGCTCACCATCGCGCTCGACGGCCAAACAGAACCCTTCCTGCTCCAAAGCGTCGAGAATCGAAGCAGCGAGCCCGGGGTCAACCGGGCCGCGCCCTGCCTTGGCCTCAAAGTGATCGAGTTCGCGCACAACATCTTGCAAGGTAAGGCCCGCTGGCTCTGCATCGCGCGCATCGAGCAGCATCCTGACAACCTCTGCGCGCTTCTGGCGACGCGACCCTTCGAAACGGGACTGTCGCGTATACGCCGCGGAGCGACGCGAAGGGTTGGGCAGCGCCTTTTTGAGATACGCGCCGTAGTCGAGCAGCGCATAATACCAGGCCCGCGGCGTGTCCTCAGCATCCTGGGGAACGGCAAACCGCTCCGCCCCAGAAGCCCCATCCGTCCGCGCCGCAATACCTTCCGGGGCAAGGGGACAGGTCGCCTCCACCAACGGCGTGAGCTCCCGGTCGGGCACCGCAGGAACATCAGGGAAGAAGTGATGCAGAAACACCGTACGAACGTTGGTCTCGAGGTACACACCGGGCAGGTCGAACGCGAAAGCCCTGATACCCTGCGCCGTCGCGGGACCTATGCCCGGCAGCGCAACGAGCTCCTTCGTTTCGCGGGGAAACGCGCCGTCATAGCGCTCCATGATTTCCTGCGCCGCCCGCTTGAGCGCCAGCGCGCGGCGGTTGTATCCCATACCCTGCCACGCCTCGAGCACATCGGAGGTGGGGGCTTCGGCCAGCGCCTCGACACTCGGAAAACGTTCGAGCCACGCCGGCATGCGCGTCTCGACGCGTGCCACCTGGGTCTGCTGAAGCATGACCTCCGAGAGCCAGATATGATAGGGGTCGCGCGTGCGGCGCCATGGAAGGTCTCGGTACAGCCGCGCACCCTCGACGCGGATGAGCGAGCGAAATTCCTCTGAAACCATGTACCAGCCTACGCGCCGGTATGACGGCGAAGCGACGCGCAATCGGCATACGAGGCAAATGCGCTGCGATCGGTGAACTTCGCGTCAACGGCGGGGAAACGGCTCCACGTCACAACGTCGTGCAGCGTGATGGAGCTGAGGTAATCGCGCATAAGAGCCTCGGCTCCCAGCCAAAGCGGATGAAGACAGCAGGTAGACATACGCGAGCAGTCGGCGTCAGGCGCGGTGCACTCGTTGATGCAGAACGGTCCTTGCACGGCTTCGACGATATCGCAAAGCGTGATCGCGGCAGGATCGGCCTTGAGACGCATGCCGCCATGGACGCCGCGCAGGCTCTCCACAATGCCGGCCTGAGCAAGCCCATGCTGGATGGACCGCGCGAAGGAGTAGGGAACATCCACTTGCTCGGCGGCCACGCGCACAGAAAGCAGGTCGCTCTCGCTCGTAGCCAGAATCGACAGAATGCGCAGCGCGTAGTCCGTCTTCCTCGAGATGTCCATCATAGCCCCTTTGATGTCGAACGCCTGATAACTTGTCTTACCATGTTATATGACTGCACAGGCGAAAAAGCTGAGCATAGACTATAGCATGTTACCTACATCGCGCAGCGGGGCGTATTAAAAGCAAAAGCCCCGCACATGGCGGGGCTCTCTAAGCAATGGCGGGAAGTACGGGGCTCGAACCCGCGACCTCCGACGTGACAGGCCGGCGCTCTAACCAAACTGAGCTAACTCCCCTCAGCAAATGCTGCGTGAGCAAGTGTACCAAGAGCAGACGAGCCGCGCAAGGGTATTTTTGAAGAAAAGTGTGCTGATGTAAAAAAGCCTCCATAAGCGCAGCTCAGAGGGGGGCTGCAACTGCAACAGTTATTGCGCACGGTGAGGAGAACGCTGTGGCCGCGGCTGCACGGAGAATGGCCGGCATGCTTCGAGGCGGGCTGCCGGCTGCGCCCACTAACTTACTCCAGATCGATGATCTTAAGCGAAAGGACCTCGCCCGCCGAAACCATCATGCGCGCCATCGTTGCCCCGCGGGACCCGCGCGGAAACGTTGCCGACCCCGGGTTCACCACCAAGCAACCGCCCATCTCGAGCACGCGCGAACGATGCGTGTGGCCGCACACGGCAACGTCCACATCGTCAACGGGAAGATCCTCGCGATAATGGGCCACGGCAAACCGAAGGCCCTCATAGGTGAACAGGGCCAGCCGCTGCACCTCGGGGCCGTAGTCGCGATAGTAATCGTTGTTGCCCAGCACGCCGCGAATCGGCGCAATGGTGCAGAGGTGCTCCCAATCCATTTCGGACGTGATGTCCCCTGCATGAATGATGAGGTCGGCACCTTCAAGCTGTTCGAGCAATGCGGGCGACAGGTGCCCGTGGGTATCGGAGATGATATCGATCCGCTTTGCCTTGGGTTCCGCCCCAACACGCCCCGACTCGGTCACCGTTGCCCCTTCCACAAGCACTCCCTACAGACTCAGCGCCTTTTTAAGCGGCACCACACGACGACGAGAAACCGGTACGCGCTCCTCCATACCCGTAATGCCCAGCTGGATGGCACCCGAGGGCACCGTCTCGACGTCTTCGACGCACGCAAGGTTCACGATATAGCGACGGTGCACGCGGAAGAACCCGAAGTCGCAGAGCTTCGCCTCAAACTGAGCGAGCGACGTCGTGGAAAGGAACCGGTCGTCGTCGGTAAAGATGCAAGAATAATCGTCCTTCGCCATGATATAGCGGATCTGGTCCACCGGGATGAGCACCTTGCGCCCGCCCTTTTCGACCGGGATGCGCTCGATGGAAACCTTGCTCTCGGTCTGTGGCTTCACACGCGTGAGGACCTTTTCGATGGCCTGGTCGAGCCGCGCCTCTTCGACGGGCTTCAGCAGGTAGTCGACCGCGTCGACATCGAACGCCTCCACCGCGTGGTCGCTGTACGCGGTCACGAACACGATCGCGGGAGGGTTCTTGAGCTTGTGGAGCGCCTCCGCCAGCTGCAGGCCCGATGCCCCGGGCATCGAGATATCGAGAAACACCACGTCGACGCGGCTCTCCATTAGCATCTCGATGGCAGACCGAACACTCGACGCCTCGGTAATCGAGCTGATCTTGCCCGTCTGCTCGAGCAGAAATTTAAGCTCAGAGCGGGCAGGAGCCTCGTCATCGACGATCATCGCACGTAGCATACGTTGTATTCCCTTCGTCCGCGCAAACCGCTAGGCATGAACCGTGCGCCCAAACGGAACCGGATGTTCTCATTCTACCCATCAACGAAGATACTCCCCAGCAAATCCAGATGCAAGGTAATCGTCGTCCCCTCCCCTGGGTGCGATTCAACGTGCGCAGAGGAGTTGGGGCCGTAAAATCGCTGGATTCGCTCGAAGATGTTGTGCATGGCCACGCCAGCGCCGCCGCCTTGGGGAGCGTTTACATCGACCGGCCGCT
>ERZ827423.2179-NODE-2179-length-16192-cov-3.040342_pt1 | contig 16192 bp, 15 predicted proteins | sample MGYA00519775_ERZ827423 | MGnify/ENA primary metagenome ERZ827423 (study PRJEB31778, sample SAMEA3449296) | human gut metagenome | biome: human gut; feature: human-associated habitat; material: faeces | place: United Kingdom | collected 2010/2012 ...
GGATGACGTCGACATCATCGGAGTAGAGGGCGTAGGTGCCGCCGGGCAGCCAGCCGAGGTCGATAGAGCCTGCGGACATAGCCTAGCCGGTAGCATCGTAGCTGGTGCCGACGGTGATGTCTACTTCGTCGATGTCATAGCCGAGGTTTGCCATCTCAGCCTTGACGAGCTCGGGCAGATCCTTGGTACCGGTGATGATAACATCGGCGTCCTTGGAAGGAACGAACTCGAGAGTCAGCTTGTCGAAGTGGGGCCTTGCGGGCTCAGCATCGGCAGCGGGCTCAGCTGTGGGGGCTTCAGTAGCAGCGGGAGCCGCAGACTGACCGCAGGCGCAGAGGGCGAACATCATAACAAGTGCGAGAAGCAGTGCTATGGTCTTTTTCATTTCTTGTTTTCCTCCATAAAATTTATATTCATGGCCAAAGGCCGATGAACCGGATATGGGCGGCGCGGGAAAAGAACCGTGTCGGAACCGGTCATGTCCCGTACCCGTGCACAATATACCACATGTTGCGAGCCTTTACAATAGGCAGCACAACATTTTACAATTATAGTACCATACTTTTTACTTTGCCTATGGAGACGTAGCCGTTAAAAACGGCATGGATGTCGCTGCCCTCGGGCGCGCGTTCGGGGCTGAGCTGCTCGGCATAGGGGCGGAGGATGAAGGAGCCGTCGGGCTGCTCGGTCTTATCATAGTGGTTATCAAAGACGCACAGCGGCGCGGGGATTCGCTCACGCAGAATGCCGCGGCAGTCCTCAAGCGCGCAGCCGGGGAAGTTCACGTTCCATATCTCTCCGCGGCCGATAGGGGAAGAGAGCAGCTCCTCAATGACGGGAACGAGGTACTTGTCCGTCACGTCGCTGCTGCCGTCATGCTGGGAAGAAAACGCGATGGCGGGGATGCCGTTTATGAGCGCCTCCATCGCCGCGCCGACAGTGCCGGAATAGGCAATGTCAAAGCCGGTGTTGTAGCCGAAGTTGATGCCGGAGAAAACGACATCGGGCTTTACGGGCATGAGGAAGTTGACCGCGAGCTTCACGCAGTCGGCAGGCGTACCGCCGATGCTCCATGCGTCCATGACCGATACGGGGAAGGCGGGGCGGCTCACAGGGAACTCGCCGAAAATGGTGAGCTTCTGAGACATGCCACTGCACTGGCTCGACGGCGCGGCGACCCAGACGCTGCCGAACTTTGCCGCGGCTTCGGCCAGACGGACTATGCCGGGGGAGTCGATACCGTCGTCATTTGCGATGAGGATATTGAGCTTGTCTTTCATTATATAAATGCTCCTTAGTGAATTAACGCTCTACATATTAGCACAGCGGAAAGATTTTAACAACTCCCGCCGCAGATGATACCGGCGATGCGCTCCGCACCGTCTTTAGGCAGGCAGGTGTCCTGCGCGCGCAGCATACGCGCGGCGGCGGAGGTATCATAGATGAGCCTGTCGGCAAAGCGGGCGGCTTCATCGGTGCTGCGCGCAAAGTACGACATGCCGTGCGCGGCGAAGAACTCGGCGTTAAGAGTCTCGACGCCGGGGATGGCCATAGTATGCACGAGCGGGACGCCGAGCACGGCGGCCTCAGAGCTGGAAATGCCCCCGGCCTTCGAGAGCAGCACATCGGCGGCGCGCATATAGACCGCAACCTTATCCGTAAACGGCACGGCCATGACGCCGCGCCCCTGATAACCGGATTCTATCGCGGCGCGCAGCTCCTCATTGCGCCCCGGCAGGACGCAGAGCAGGGAGCTTTCATCCGGGACGCGCAGGATAGAATCGCAGAGCGAGACCGCATCGCCGCAGCCGATGCCGCCGGTCATGATGAGATATATCTTCTTATCCTCCGGCAGGCCGAGCATGGCGCGGGCGTCTGTCTTGCTGAGCGGCAAAGAGAACTTGCGCGCGACGGGCATACCGGTGGTGAAGAGCCTGCCGGCCGGCAGACCGACGTCGACACAGGCTTTGCGCACCTCGTCATGCGGGAGGAAGTACCCGTCAAGCTCCGTCTCCGGGAGGAACGGGATGCAGGTATAGTCCGAGAGAATGCCGTAGCAGCGGACGGGGAAGCTCTCATGGCGGCGCAGGAAGGTCAGCGTCTCCATCGGGAACAGGTGGGAGCAGACGACGGCATCATAGCCGTTCTCCATAACGAATGCGCTGAGCTGCCGCGCGTGGCGGAGGTTCGCGAGGTACACCGGGGAGGTGACACCGGTCGAGCTGTACATCTCACCGGCGTGGTACATCATGCCGAACACCTCGGGCGTGCGGGAGGAGATGCGGTTGAGGAGCTTATCGAAGCTGAGCGGGCCGGGATCGCCGAACATATGCAGCATATCGAGAAATGACGTCTCATGCCCGGCGGCGTCCAGCGCCTCCTTGACGGCAAGCGCGCAGTGGTTGTGCCCCTCACCGGTCGAGCAGCTGAGAAGAAGTATTTTCATGCCGGAACCCTCCTGACAGTTAGTGCCAATATTATATATGAATTACAGAACAAAGGCAAGGCGCGTTAAGCAGATGTAAAAAATTTCGGAAACGGTGAAACAAAATGGCTGGGGAGAACGTTATATATAGTAATAGGCAACATTACATAAAACGAAAGGAACACAGCCATGAAGAAAACAATATCTCTGATACTGACAGTACTGCTGCTCGCGGCGCTGCTGACAGGCTGCGGGAGCACGGAGCCAGCGGCACCCGAGACGACCGCCCAGCCGCAGACGATGAGCGTTGACGAGAGCGGCAAGTGGACAGGCCGCGGCGGCTGCTGCAAGCTTGAGATCACGGACGGGGGAGTGTTCTACAGCAGCATGAAGCGCGGCGACGGAAACACCGTGTACAGCAGCGGCAGCAGCCTCATGAGCAGGGACGGCGCGGCGATCGGTGACGTGTGGGTCTATGCCTACGCCCCGGCGGCGGACGGAGTATGGTACGGCGAGTGGCAGGGCTACGACGAGAACGGTCAGTACCGCTCCGACAGCCGCCTTGTGAAGCTCGGCATGGACGGTGCGGAGCTTGCCGTCTACGATATCCCCGACCGCGTGGACGATATATATCTCGGCGCGGACGGGCTTCTGTACGTCTGCGACACGATAGGCGACGTAGCCGCGGTATATACGCAGGAGGGCGAGCGCCTCGGCAGTATAGACATTTCCGCTGCGCGCTTTGACCAATATTCTCTGCGCCTTGAGCAGAGCGGTGACGGCGCGGTCTGGCTGCGTACCGAGCAGGGCGGGAGCGGGTATGTGTACCCCATAGACAGCGCAGCTCTGACGCTCGGCGCGGAGTACGCCCTGCCGCAGAACACGCAGACACTGTACACCGGCAACGCGGGGCACCCTTTCCTGTGCGCGACGGATGAGGAGCTTTCATGGTGGTCGCCCGAGGGCGGCACGGAGCTGATACTCGTCTGGGAGGAGTGCGGCATAAGCGGTGGAGACGACATGCGGAGCATCATCCCGGACGGCGACGGCTTTATATGTCTCTATGCCGGCTGCCTTGCGCGCATAAGCCCCGCAAGCCCGGACGAGGTGAAGCCAAAGGTCGTGCTGACGATGGCAGCGCCGTGGGAGGAGAGCGCCGCGGACTTCAATATGCAGAGCGACGAATATTATATAAAGGTAAAGGACTACAGCGAGGGCGGCGAGTTTGACACGGCCACGGCCTACACCCGGATGCTGACCGACATCGCTGCCGGGAACAGCGCCGACCTATATCTCGGCCTTGACCTCATCGACATGGGCACGGATAAGTTCGGCTCAAACGGGCTGCTGATGGATATTTACCAGCTCATCGACGCTGACCCGGAGCTGAGCCGGGACGACTTCTGGCTGCTCGACGCGCTTGAGCGGGACGGGAGGCTCTACCGGGTCATGGGTGAATTTGCGATAGACACCTATTACGGCTTTACCGACACAGTGGGCGACAGGTACGGCTGGACATGGGACGAGTACTTCGCCATGCAGGACGCGCTGCCAGACGGCGCGCAGATGCTCGGCTACCGCCCGGCGGATATGTTCATACGCAACTCACTATCGGGTTATCTCCGCGGCAATATAGACTGGGCGAACAGGACCTGCAGCTTTGACACACCGGAGTTTGTACGCATTCTCTCCGCCGCGCGTGACGGCAGCAATCCCAACGAATCCGCCGAGAACATGAACACCGTCGGCGACGTGTATCAGGCCATGGCAGACGGGCGGCTCATCCTGTCGGGGACGTGGATGATCATGCCGGAGACGTTTGCCGAGGCGGAGAAAACCTTTGGACGGCGCATAAGCTATATCGGCTGGCCGACGCCCGACGGCGGCTGCGGCAGTTTCGTTGTCGCCCCGACGCGCACCTATGCTATAAGCGCGCAGACGAAGTGCCCGGAGGGCTGCTGGGCGTTTGCAAAATATATCCTGACGCAGAGCGGTGGCTGGGGGATGGCCATGTATAAGCCCGCACTCGAAGCGCAGGTGCAGGAGCTTCAGGGTGAGCATAAGAACATGTGGGGCGAGACGGTTGGCGCAACGATGAACGCGGAGCAGGCGGCGGACTTCCTTGAGCTTGTCCGCAGGGTCGACACTGTGTGTATCCCCGACGGCAGCAGCATATATAAAATAGTGACGGAGAACATGCAGCCGATGCTCGCGGGCGATAAGACGCCCGAGGAGACGGCGAAGCTCATCCAGTCAAAGATCAGCATATATCTCGCTGAACAGGGATAAAAATTTTTTCTGATATGCGGGAACAAAAACGGGATGCGCGCCGTCATATAAGCGCAAGGATGAAGTGAAGCTGTTTTGTAACGGAAATGGTTACAAAACATATTAAGAATCCTTAAGCGTATCCGGAAAGAAGGTCGATAAATTTGTACAAAGAACGGAAAATGTCAAATAAATAATATCGTTATTTGACATAACACAGCAAATTGACACTTCGAAAATTCAAAATGGTTACAATTAGGAAAAAATAATTCGCAAATTCATTAAAAAAACTCTTGCATTTTACATAACATCGTGTTACATTATAGCTACACCGATGACCTGGGGGGAAAATCGTGAAGTATCCGGCCAAAGGTAATGTAAATTGGTGAGAATAAAAAACAGCAATATAAGGAGACGGAAAACATGAAAAAGGTTACCAAATTCTTATCCATCCTTCTTCTTGTCGCTATGTGCATGAGCCTGTTCGGCGGCAGCGCATATGCGGTGGAGCTTGAAGGTGGAAATACTTCCAGTTCTGCACCGACGGCCGTGAACGATGGCGTCCAGTTCGGCGGCGACGATGCATATCTCGACGGCGGCAGCAGCAGCGGCGGCAGCACCGATCTTGAGATCTCGGAAGAGCCGACAAGCGGCCCGATACTCAAGGCACCTGTTAAGCCCCCTGTGACAAGTGGCGGCGAAGCGGAGATTAACGGCACCCAGTACGAGACTCTCGAAAAGGCTCTTGCAGCGGCAAAGTCAGGCGATACTATCAAGTTCGTAAATAATATCACCTCGAATTCTCCGCTTACCATCAGCACTGCGGTTACCATTGATCTTAATGATCTCACTTGGAATGTTAACGGCGGTCTGACTGTGAATGCAGCGGTCACCGTAACCGACGAAAGTTCTGCGAAAAACGGTCAGCTTTATATGAACTCTGTTGTTAACGTCAACAGCACCCTTACTTTCAAGAATATTGATCTCTACGCCGACAAGGGCTTCTCCGTATCAGCTTACGGCAAGGTCGAGATGAAGGATGTCCACTCCAAGGGCGACTACAACTTCTTCAAAGGCATGAATTCAAGCCAGATTCTTATTTACAGCGGCACGTTTGAGTTCAACCCTGCAGGCTTCATCGTACCCGGCACCATCATAGAAGAAAATAACGGCGCTTTTATTGTCAAAATCGACGAGGCCAGCACATATGAGGCGTCCATAGACGGCAAATTCTATGAGACCCTTCAGGCGGCGTTCGATGCAGCCTATAACGGCGCGACAGTCTATGTTATTCAGCAGACGGGCGACAACAAGCTCAGCGATGCAGCGCTCAATGGCAGCAAGAACATTATCCTCAACCTTAACAACGAGGAGATTACTGCGGGCAATATCACCGTCAACACCGGCAGCACGCTGACCATCATGAACGGCTGGATTGATCAGTCCATCGAAAACCACGGTACTCTTACCGTCAGCGGCAACGCTAAAGTCGCAACGCTCAGAGTAAAGGGCGGAGCCGCCTATATTAACGGCAAGGTCGATACCCTCAACACTGACGATGGCAGCACCTACATGTCCGACAGCAATGCGAGCATCGGCGAGATCAATGTTTACAGCAAGCCTAACCTCTATATCTCCGGCGGCACCGTCGGCAGCATCAGCGAAAACACCACCGGCGCACCCAAGCTGGTCACCGGCGGTACATGGGGCAAAGAGTATGTTTCCGGCTACGTAGCAGACGGCTATGAGGCAGTGCAGGAGCGTGTAGGCGAGTGGATCGTCAAGGCCAAGGGCGCGGCTCCCGTAGTGCCCACTCCCACTCCCGGCATTCCGACCACGCCACCCTCTCCGACGGGCGCACCCGTGAGCGCGACAATCACTCTTGATAACGGCACCAGAGCATATCAGTACAACCAGCTCGGCAAAAACAATCCGACCCTGCGCTTCACCGCAAACCCGGCCGGTAACGTCACCTACGTGACTGCGTACACCGCCTCCGGCGCACAGACCCTTATCGAGGGCACTCACTACAGCTACAACCGCCAGAACGGCCAGATCCTGCTCTACAGCACCTACGTTGAGGGCATCAAGGCTCAGACCGTCACCCTGTACTTCTACTTCAGCGGCGAGACTAACCCCGCATCGGCTACAGTATACGTTGTTCCTTACTACAGCCTGAACACCAGCAGCTACACCAGAAGCAGCGGCAGCGCCGTGTACTTCACTCTGTCCACCGGCTCCGCTTATGGCTACAGATACGGTACCTCCGCTGACTTCTCCAAGGCAACCGCACTTCCCGCAGGCAGCTACAGCGAGACCCAGAGCGGCAGCTACACCACTCTGCGCTTCACCAACAGCTTCCTGGATTCCCTTGCAAACGGCAGCTACTACTTCTTCTACGTGCTGGATAACAACAACACCCGCGTCTGCATGAACTCCGGCAGTTCCGCCCTGCGCATCAGCGGCAGCGGCAGCCCCGTGGTACCGCCCACGATTGACGACTACATGGTCGACTACATCAGCGGCATCGACAGCTGGTACTCCGGCGATGAGAAGCTCGGCTTCAGGATCCAGCCCAACATCGGCAAGAACGGCGGCATTGCAGTCGACGGCTACAAGGTTCCCGGTGAGGACTATGTCGACCGCGGCACCGGCCTCATCTACCTCGGCATCAACTACCTCAACGATCTCGCTACCGGCTGGCACACCCTGACCGTGTACTACGACACGATGTTCCAGAACCCGAACAGGTCCATCCAGTTCTATGTCGGCCCGTCTCTCAAGGCCGTTGATACCGACAAGCACGTTATCAACAGCAGCAAGGATCTCAAGTTCGTCTGCTCCGACACCATCGACCCGAAGAACGTCAGAGTCGGCTCCGGCAACGGCTGGCTTGAAGAGGGCAGCCAGTTCACCATCAGCGGCAACGGCAGGTACATCACCCTCAAGGCGAAGTTCCTCAATGCCCGCACCGCAGGCGAGACCTACACCCTCAATGTCAAGACCACCAGCGGCGAGTGGACCAGCTGCAACTTCCGCATCCTGACCACCGCACAGGCGGCCTCCAGCCCGAGAACCGGCGATAACAGCAACATCGGCCTGTGGCTCGTGTTCATGGCAGTCTCCGGCGGCGCTGTCGCAGTCGCTCTGCCTAAGCTCAAGAAGGGCAAGGACTGATCCGGTAAATACGGAAGACAAAACAAACCAATAAATTCAGGCTCCCGGGTTTCGCCGGGAGCCTGAATTATTAACAGAACAGTAATTTATAATCTGTTGCAATATAGTCCCTTATGAAGTATAATACCAGCGCACCAAGGGGAGAGACTTCCCGGAGGTGCTGAAAGATACTAAGGAGAAGATAAAATGAAGAAGTCATTTGCAATAGTTCTGCTGCTGGCCATGGTGCTGAGCCTTGCCGCCTGCGGCGAAGCCGCCCCCGCGGCCACTCCGGAGCCGACCGCTGAACCCACTCCAGCGCCCGAAACTCTCGCCGCCGAGGCTGAAGAGCTGTTCTACAAGGCTGATTACACCGGCGCATTTGAGAAGCTCGACGCGCTTGAAACCAGCGGCATCACTTCAGTGCAGGAGCTGCTCGGCACGAGCTATTACTTCGGCCTCGGCGTTGAGGCCGACAGTGAAGAGGCAGTGGCGCAGCTGACCAAGGCTGCCGATCAGGGCGACGCGATAGCCATGTACCTGCTGGGCAATGCCTACGCTACCGGCACCGGTACATCGAGAGATGAGGCAAAGGCCAAGGAAATGTATGCCAAGTTCATCGCCGTCGGTGAGGCCGACAGTGGCGAGAACGCGGACTCCGGCCGTATCCAGGCTTACCTTGCCGACTGCTACGCCTACGGCAAGGGCACTGAGAAGAACGTTGACAAGGCCGCTGCCGCCGCCGGTAAGGTCGCGTCCGCTGACCTCACTGCGTTTGACATGGTGAAGCTTGCCGGCAGCTACGTTGAGGGCGTGTTCACCAAGACCGATGAGACCGGCGACACCGCTGAAGCTGACGCCGCTGCTGCCGAAGTCACCGCCGAGGGCGAGGACGAGACTGAGTCTGAAACTCCGGTGATCCCCGCCGAGGCGGAGGAGCTTTACGCCAAGGCTCTTGACAGCATAAAGACCCTTGCCGATGCAGGAAACGTGAAGGCCAAGAAGGCTCTCGGCGACTACTACTTCGGCGGCTATGCCGGTGTTGCACAGGACTACGCTAAGGCGCTTGAGCTCTACACCGAAGCCGGTGAAAAGGGCGACGCCGACGCGCAGGCTCAGGTGGGCTACATTTACCAGTACGGCTGCGGCATCGATCCCGACTATGAGAAAGCCATGGAATGGAACAACAGAGCCGCCCAGCAGGGCAACGCTCAGGGTCAGGCTCAGATAGGCTGGCTGTATCAGCAGGGGCTCGGCGTGACGCAGAACCTCGACGAGGCCGGCAGATGGTACACCAGAGCCGCCGACCAGGGCAACAAGTGGGCGGAGGCGCGCCTTGCCGAGACCGAGGCCACCAATCCTCAGGATCTGTTTGAAGCCCACGCATAACATTTATTCGAGCTAAAAACAATGCCCGCCATCCAAACGGATGGCGGGCAGATTTTGTATAGGCTTTTTATTTCTTATATAAGAGGACCGATCTTGTTTGCCATGTCCTGTACCTCCAGTTTTATATTTGTGGTATCGTAATTCTAACTTTACCACGCTTTGTACCGGATTTCAACAAAATCCCAGGCGCTCACGCGTCTGGGATGTGTTTTTATAACATATCAGGTCTTGCGGTAGAGAGTGTAGCCGCAGCGGCACTTTATGTGTATCTTGCCTTTGCCCTTCGGGACGCGGATATATGTGCCGCAGCCGGGGCATTTGAAGAAGCGGTAGCTCTTGCGCTGGGAGAAGCGGTCTTTCCACGCGGCGTACTTGTTCTTCCAGCGGTCGAGATAAGCAAGGTACGCGCGGTTTTCCATCTCGCGCCGGTCGAGCTGCCGCGAGAAAGCGCGGACAAAGGCGGAGATCAGCGAAAAGATACCGAGCCAGATAAATAATCTACCCAGAAAACCGGGCAGGAAACAGCCTATCAGAAACCCTGCGAGACCGAACCAGAACTGGAATTTTGAAAGCTCGTCCATGCCCTGACGTCCGGAAAACAGATTGCGAAGCTTGTCCCTCATTTTGCACCCCTTGCCGGAAAGAGCCCCGGCGCTCTGAATATGAACATATTTTAAGAATTTAGGCAGACGATGTCAATAGTCCGGGCGCAATGTTTACAAATCGGCAATACCACGGGAGTAATATATAAATATGATTTACTTGAACCTTTTGCACTCAGGTGGTACAATATATAAGCTGAATAGACAATATTACCTCAGGAGGTATGGATATGATAGCGATAGGCAGCGATCACGGCGGCTTCGAGCTTAAGGAAAAACTGATGGAGCACCTCAGCGAAAGAGGGCTTGAATATAAGGACTTCGGCACCTACAGCAGCGCATCCTGCGATTACCCCGTCTACGCAAAGGCGGTAGCAAACGCTGTGGCGTCAGGCGAATGCGACAGGGGCATCATCATCTGCGGCACCGGCATAGGCGTGTCCATAACCGCGAACAAGGTCCGCGGCATCAGAGCTGCCCTGTGCGGGGACTGCTTCTCCGCCGAGGCGACGCGGCAGCACAACGACGCGAACGTGCTCTGCATGGGCGCGAGAGTCGTCGGCGAGGGGCTGGCGCTCAAGATAGCCGACACCTTCCTTGACACGCCCTTTTCCAATGACGAGCGGCACATCCGCCGCATTTCCATGATCGAGGATTAAAATTTGGCAAGAGTACAGGAATTTTACAAGGGCCGGCGCAAGAAGAAAAACCTTGCGATCATACCCTTTATAGTGCTGCTGGCGCTCGTGTCGGTGACGCTCGTCACCTTCTACGGGATGCAGAAGTACGCCGTCATCACGAAGGATGGCGTCTCGGTCGAGCTGCCTATCCTTGACGACGGGAGCAAGCAGGTCACCGTGGACAGCCAGGGCAACGAGGTCGTGAACTTCGAGAAGGTAGATGCGAACATCGTTTTCGACGCGCCGGATTATTCGACAGTTCAGGCATCCGTTGGAGAGAATGTACCGGAGCTGCGCGCGATATTTGTCCCGGCGGAGAACATCACGCAGGAGAAGCTCAACGAGTACGCCGCGCGTCTGGTGCGCGGAAACGCACTGGTGCTGGAGATGAAGCCGCGCACGGGCGAGTATCTGTGGGAGTCGCACAGCAGCCTTGCCGAGGCCTACGGCCTCAGCCCGCAGACAGACAGAACTATCGCCATGCCGGACTATATCAGCGACCTGAAGGATCGCGAGATATACCTTGTCGCGCAGATAAGCTGCTGCGTCGATGAGCGGCTCTCGTCGTCCTCGTCGCTCTTCAGCCTGCATACGGAGATCGGCACGAACTACCGGGACGATACCGGCAGCTGGCTCGACCCCTACAATCCGCAGGTCAGGACATGGGTCGTGGAGATGGTGCAGGAGCTGTACGACCTCGGCTTTGACGAGGTGGTGCTTGCGGATGTCGCGTTCCCGACCTTCCCGGAGGATCAGACTGTGAATCTCACTTATTCGAGCGAGATATCCACGCCGCGCAGCCCGGAGACGGCGGTCTGCGGCTTTGCGCTGAACGTTGCCGATAAGCTCAGCGACAGGGAAAAGCTGCTGTCGATATATGTTGACTCGCGTACTGCGCTCGCAAAGACCGATGAGAGCACCGGACAGAACGCGCGCCTGTTCATGAAGGTGTACGACAGGGTATATCTGAAAACGGATAAGTTCATCTACACGTATAATATCGAGGACATGGCCGGAAGCACGGAGATAGGCAATGTCTATGACAGGCTCGTCCCCGTGGTCGATAACTACACGCCGGACAACACGACGTGGGTGCTCGTCGATGTCGAGGAGGACACGACCACAAAGAAACGGTAACGGAAAAAATACTGGCACGCTGTGAAGCGCACCAGTATTTTTTGATCTGTTATTACGCGGGGAGATAGATCAGCGGATCGACGCAGCTGCCGTCGACGTAGATCGCAAAGTGCAGGTGCGTGCCCTGACCGGATTCGCACAGCGCGGTCGCGCCGACAGCGCCGATGACATCGCCCGGCTCTACCCAGTCGCCGACACTGACTGCCGGAAGCTCCGCAAGGTTTGCGTATACCGTGCAGGAGCCGTCCCCGTGGTTCACGGTAACGACGGTGCCATAGAAGTCATCGTCCACGACGCTCTCGACAGAGCCAGCGTGCGACGCGGAGACTGTGCTGCCGATCGCCGCCTCGATGTCGATACCCTCATGGGTGCGCCAGTCGCGCATGGTCACGTCGTAGGCGAGCTTGTCTGTGCTGTGGGTGCGCTCAAGCTCACCCTGCACCGGCCAGACGTACATCGGCACCTCGACGGGCTTGACATCGCCCTCGCGCCAGACCTGCTCTGTTTCGTCCTGCGTCTGCGTGTCGGCGGGAGTCTTTGCGTCCCCGGCGATGACGGGCAGGGGAGTGCTCACGGGCTCTGCCGCGGCGGTTTTCTCGGGCGGGATTATGATAGTCTCCACGCGCTTGTTGTCAAAGCTTGCGTTGTTGGTCTTGTTAAGGTCATCCATAGCCTCATTTCCGGCGGCCATCATCCATGCGGAAACACCGATGACAGCGGCGCACAGGAAAAGGACTATGTAGAAGCCCTTTCCGGTAAAAAATCCCTCCAGCCTCTTGCCGGAGCTGTTGCTGCTCATAGTTCAAAACCTCCGTAAAGTATTGGTTTACGAGGCTATTTTGGCCTATGCTCAGGAATATTATACATGCCTTTCCAAAAAAAATCAGCGGCGGGAGTTCTCCCGCCGCCGTGTTGTCTCTTTTTATTTACTTAAGCTTCTCCATCAGCTCCGGCAGCAGGGCCTCAAATTCCACCCCGTACCAGGGAGCGTCGGGCTGAGCCGAGGTGTACTGGATGCAGCGGGAGACGAAGTCTGCGGCTATGACGCCGGCCTCTTTCAGTCCAAGGCCCCGCATCAGGCCGCCCACCACGGCGGAGCTGAAGATATCCCCGGTGCCGTGGTAGTTTACCGGCAGCAGGGTGTGGCTGTAGCTGAGGGTCTGGCCTTCGCTGTCCATGGCGGCAAAGCCGGTCTTGCCCTTGCCGCCGCCGTAGCCGGTTATCATGGCGGACTTGCAGCCCAGGGCCAACAGCTTCTCCAGAAGCTGCTTCACTTCCGCCTCACTCCAGTCCTCCTGATAGGGGGTGCCGGTGAGGAAGGCGGCCTCGGTGAGATTGGGCAGCACCAGATCGGCCTGGCCGCAGACGGAGGCCATGGCCCTGGGAAAGTCCGGCCCGAAGGCGGGGTATAGCTTGCCGTGGTCGGCCATGGCCGGGTCCACAATGACCATATTGTCCCCGGTCTTGAAGCTCTTTATAAAGTCCACCGTCTGGCCGCACTGGTCCTCGCTGGCCAGATATCCGGTGTACACCGCGTCGAATTTTATGCCCTGGCTGAGCCAGTGGCGGGTGATGGGCTCTATCTGGTCCGAGAGGTCGCAGACGGTAAAGCCCTTGAACATGGTGTGGGTGGACAGCACCGCCGTGGGCACTATGGCGCACTCCACGCCCATGGCGGAGATGACCGGCAGTGCCACGGTGATGCTGCAGCGGCCCAGGCAGGAGATGTCCTGTAAGGTAACTACTCTTTTCATTATCTATGCCTCCTAAGGGATTTCGGCTATATCTTAGTCAAAACCGGCCTTGTTAGCAATCCCCAGTTTGAGGCATTTTTATAATGTCAGTTTTCTTTTACAGCTTCATAAAACGGTAGATACCGGCGGCCACGCCGTTTTCCATATTTGTTGGAGCCACCCAGTCGGCGGCCTGCTTCAGCTCCTCCACGGCGTTGCCCATGGCCACGCCCACTCCGGCAGTCCTTATCATGTCCAGGTCGTTGGTGCCGTCGCCGAAGGCCAGGGTGTCCTTCAGGTCTATGTTCAAGGCGGAGCAGAGGTTTTTCAGAGCCTTGCCCTTTGTGGCGTCAATGCTGTTTATCTCGATGTTCCAGGGCATGGAGGAGGAGACCGCCGTCTCCGGGAAGAGCCGGGGCAGCAGCTCCAGCTCCCGGCGGCGCAGCTCCGGGTCTTTAAAGTGCATCTGCATTTTCTGCACCGGCCTGCCCTTCTCCTTAAGCGTGTCATAGAGACTGTCCACCGGGGTGCGCAGGTCCCACATCATTTTGAGTATGGCCGGGTCAGGTAAATATTCCGCCGCCTGCTCCAGCATATGCCGGGAGATAAAGCCCCAGTTATCCTGGTAGCAGTCGTATATAACCGGCAGGGTATCCATGTGCTCAATCAGGCGCAGGCACAGCTCCACCGGCATCTCGGCGCTGTAGAGGTTTTTGTCCTCCCCGGCGTCGTAGGCATAGGCCCCGTTTATGGTCAGGCAGTATCTCACTCCCGGCAGCTCTCTCAGCGCCTTGGGGATGCCGGTATATATCCGCCCGGTGGCGGGCACCAGCAGAGCCCCGGCAGCGGCGGCGGTCTTCAGGGCTTTCAGGTTTTCCTCAGATATTTGCTTTTTATTATCCAGCAGAGTGCCGTCCAGGTCGAAGGCAATTATTTTTACAGACATATGTATCACTTCTTTCTCCCGGTGATTATGCCCTAAAAAGCGGCTTTTTGCAAGGCCTCCGGCAAATTTTTAATTCGTCGGGAGTTGAACTTGGGCAAAGCAGATTGTATACTTAAAGCAGATATCCCGCCGGAGGGCAAGTCTCAGGCTTTATCTCCGGACAAATTTTTAGGTCCGAGAGGTGGATATTCCGTGAAAAAACGAATTGATTTCGGCGCAGACGGGAGGGATTGCCCATGGGAAAATGTAAAATTTTTGTCCTGAGTCTGCTTGCCGTCCTCTGTGTACTGCTCCTCGCCGCCGGAGCCCTGTACATGTATTTTGGCGGCGACCCGCCCATAGCTCAGCTTTATACTTGCGACACTGAAGATTATCTGGAGCTCAGCCCCTATATGCGCCGACTCCTGAACACCAAGTACAGGCACCTTCTCCCGGAAAATATCCCCAAGGATTGCAGCAGTATCTACCAATACAGTTATAAGTGTGACTTTGATGGGCGGCTGTATTTTTTCATATATCTCCGCCTTGACTTTCAGTCATCAGATGCCTATAGGGCAGAGATGGAAAATATTGAAAGCCGGCTTTCCAACTCCAGTTGGAAGAAGAGCGGCGGTAAAAGCTACTGCATCCGTAATGCTCAGGGCCTGGATAATTTTACCGGCAGCCCTCAGAAAATCTACACCGGTTTTTCTGCCGCCTTCATTGAGGCGGATGACGAGGCTCATTCCCTGAGTTTTCTGATCACGGAGCAATACAGCAGGGATAACGAGCTGCCTGAAAAGGTGAGAGAAATGCTGCTTCGCCTGGCGGTAGTACAGCAGGAGGATTGAAAGACCATGAAAAAGCTCTCATATCCTTTGATCAGATTCATACTGAATTCAGCTCTGGTGCTGCTGACGGCCATCCCATGCTTTTTCCTGGGCCGCTGGATACTGCTGAGCCTGTTTGACGACCGCCCAGCCTGCCCCCTGTGCCTCTATTCCCATGTGGTCCATGACTACTATGCCGCCACAGGTATCAGCCGGGATACTCTGGGAGCTCTTCCGGCTGGGATTGTGGAAATGTACGGTGAACCGGATTACGTCGATGAGGAATACAAAGGGGGAGAGCTATACAGCAGGAGATACCACTATAGAGATTTTGCAATAATGTTTGATTCCAGAGATCCCTCAGAAGTGCGGGCCGAGGACTGTGGCGCAGTGGGTTTTATTCTCTACAGTCCGGACATAAAAATTCGATATGACATCCACGTAGGTTCCACCCGCGAGGAGATAATCCACGCCTACAGGAAATGCCCCAGCATAGTCTATCCCGAGTCAAATGACGGGGAGATCGGAGACTGGGTATATGACATCGGCTATCGCAAAGACTGGGACAACCTGGTAAAATTTACCTATGATGAAAACGACCGGGTCATATCAATCAGATATTATCCCTGACACCGACCTCATCCCATATTCCACAGTTACCCTTGCATGACGAAGGAGCGAAACAAGACATGAGCGACAAGACTAAAAAGATAGGCTATCAGGACGAGGAGAGCAGCCCCGGCCTGCGGCTTTTGAAAAAGGGACAGAAGGGCCTGGTTCGGGCGGTATTCAGCCGCCTGGGTCTCATCATGCTTCTGCTGCTGTTCCTGGGAATGCCTGCACTGGTGGCCGTCATCGGGGATATGTGGGCCTGGCCCGTGATGGAGCAGGCGTTCCACATCTCTGAGCAGCAGGCGGCGCGCCGTGCCGAGCAGGAGGGCCGGGAGTGAACCTGAGCGTGCATCATGTGGCGGTCATCGTTTCGGATTACGCTGCGGCAAAGCATTTTTATGTGGATCTTCTGGGGCTGCCCGTCGTGCGTGAAAA
>ERZ827423.2183-NODE-2183-length-16156-cov-6.772126_pt1 | contig 16156 bp, 16 predicted proteins | sample MGYA00519775_ERZ827423 | MGnify/ENA primary metagenome ERZ827423 (study PRJEB31778, sample SAMEA3449296) | human gut metagenome | biome: human gut; feature: human-associated habitat; material: faeces | place: United Kingdom | collected 2010/2012 ...
CTTTCTTTCGCTTCGAAAGAAAGTACTTCCCCCCTCGGGGCGGCAGCCCCACCGTTTGCGCCGTAGTCGGCGCGTCAATCCCCCCGCAGGGGCTTTTTACAGCAAAGCTATCGTAAACTGCGACATCACCGCCCTTAATAGCACTTTGCGCAGGGCCCATACCCCGCCTCCACGGCTGTCTCCAACGAAACCTGCCGCGGATTTTTCATCCGGGAGCAATTCGGCTTGCTGTGATATTTGGAGCCGGATTTGGGAATCCAAACCAGCACGTCGCCTAAGCCGCCTTCGTCCGGCTGAATGCTCCGCGCCTCCATTTCGTCTGAAAGCGCCTGATAGGCCTCCTGCAATTCCTGATCCGATAAAGCAGCGAACGTGGCCTTCCATTCATTGACAGCCCGCGCGCAAAGGGGCGCGGCCACCAAAATAAGACAGACAGCCAACGCCGCCCACCGAGAACGAATCTTGGAAGATATTTTCATCTTAAGTGCCTCCTTGGATCAGCGGAGAATCGACCTTGTCCATTCATTCTACAACAAACTACAACAAACGCGCCCGTCCTGTAAAGGGAGCGGGCACGCCGGTCATTTTTACTTTATCACAGAGAAGTTCAGCCAGCAAACCGTTCAGGCTCGTCCCAACATCCGGCGGCGGCCGTCATCCAGAAACTTGCCAAGATCGGCCATATTTTCAAGGGCTCGTCCGCAGCCGATGACCACGTTGTTCTGGGGATCCTCCGCGCAGGAGCAGGGCACTTTCAGCGTGTCGGCGATGGCCTCGCACAGGCCGAACAGCTCTGCGCCGCCGCCCGACAGCAGGATGCCGTATTCGAAAATGTCCGCCGCCAGCTCGGCAGGCGTATGTTCCAGCACGCCGTGGATTCCTTCGATCAGCTGCTGCAGCGGATCATCCAGCGCCTCAGTCACATCGTCGCTGGTGATGCGCATGGTCTTAGGCAAACCGGTGATCAGATTGCGGCCGGTCACTTCCATATAAAGCTGCTCCGACCGGGGAATGACGGATCCGATGTTGATCTTCAGCTCCTCCGCCGTCCGTTCGCCGATGAGCAGATTGTGCTTGCGCCGCAGATGGCGAATGATCGCATCGTCGAAGCGGTCGCCGCCCACCTTGATGCAGTCGCTGACGATCACCTTGCCGAAGGACAGCACCGCGATGTCCGTCACACCGGCGCTGATGTCCACGATCATGGTGCCGTAGGCCTCGTCGATAGGCAGGCCCGCGCCCAGCGCCGCCGCCAGCGAACGGTTCAACAGTTGGGTGCGTCGCATTCCCGCGTCAAACATGGTGGAGATCAGCGAGCGGCGCTCCATTTCATTTACGGCGCTGGGCACGGCCAGAATGGCCCGGGGCCGGGCGAACATATGCTTGCCGACGGCTTTCATCACGAAGCCCTTGAGCATGAAGCTGACCAGCTCGTAGTCCGTAATGCTGTCGTCCCGCAAGGGCCGCAGCGCCAGAATATTGCCGGGGGTACGGCCGATCATCCGGCTGGCTTCCTCGCCGAAGGCGATGATCTCCCGGCTGTCCCGGTCGATCGCCACCACGGATGCCTCCCGGAGGATGATCCCCTTGCCCTTCATGTAAATGAGCACATGGGAGGAACCCAGATCAATGCCAATATCATTGACGCCAGCCATCGGTCATTACCCTTTCTTTCTGCAGAAATGAAAACAGGCCGGAAGGGGAATTTCGGCCCCTGTATTTTCCTATTCGCCATTCGATTCATTTTTCCTGCTTTGGTATTTCCGGCGTGTCGCTTCGCCGCCCCGCAGATGCCGCACGGCCTTGTTATAGCAGAGAATCCGCCCCACCTGCGCGGCCAGCGTCTGGCTCAGCTCCGGCAGGCGTTCGTGCATATCCTTATGTACGGAAGACTTGCTGACCCCAAAACGCCGGGCGGCGGCGCGCACCGTCGCCCCGTGCTCCGCGATATACTGCCCGATTTCCAGACAGCGCGCTTCAATTTCTTCCCGCATATCCATCCCTCCCCGGAGGTTTGGGAAAGGATATGCGGCCTGGGGCGGAAAATTGCTTTGTTCCCTCCCGGGGTTGTCTTTACAGGAAGAAAATGATACAATGCTTTCCATCCCCTTTACCAAAGGAGCCTTTGTTTTGATTACCTTCTGCACCCTTTTCAGCGGTTCCAGTGGAAACGCCTCCGTGCTGCGCACCGAAAGCGGCGCGCTGCTGATCGACTGCGGCATGAGCGGCAAGCAGGTGCTGGCCGCCCTGCAGGCGGCGCATATCGACCCGGCTGAACTGCGGGCCGTGCTGGTGACCCACGAGCACAGCGACCACGTCAAGGGCGTGGGCGTGATCTCCCGGAAATTGAACCTGCCGGTCTATGCCACGGCGGGCACCTGGGAGGGCATGTCAGGAGCCGTCGGGGAAATTTCCGCCGCTCATCAGGTGCTGGTGGAGCCAGGGGAAAGCTTTTTCATGCTGGACGGGCTGGAAGTCAACCCCTTTTCCATCCCCCACGACGCCAACGAGCCTGTGGGCTACCGCATTTATCTGCCCGGCGGCAGCAGTATCGCCGTAGCCACCGACCTGGGCTATTTTTCCGAAACCGTTCGAGACGCGGTGCTGGGCGCCAATGTGGTGCTGCTGGAAAGCAACCACGACCCCGACCTGCTCAAGCAAAATCCTCACTATCCCTCCGCGCTGAAAAGCCGTATTCTGGGACGAAAGGGACATTTGAGCAACGCCAGTGGCGCGTCCGCTGCGGTAGAGCTGCTCAATGCCGGAGCCCGTCACCTGCTGCTGGGCCATCTGAGCAGTGAAAACAACACGCCGGAAATGGCTTTCCAAACCTCAAAAGCCGCGTTGGAAAATGAAGGAGCCCGCGTGGGCTCGGACGTGACGCTGCACGTGGCCAGTCGTTATCAGCCCAGCGTGGTTTATACCATTCGTTGACTCAACCTGCATTCTGGATGAAGGAGGGATCAGCCCTGTCTGTCACCGTACTGTGCGTCGGCAAACTGCGGGAGCGCTTTTATGCGGATGCGGCGCAGGAGTATCTGAAGCGTCTTTCCCGGCTGATGCCCACCGAAGTGGTGGAGCTCCCCGATGAAAAGGAACCCACCAATCCCTCCCCCGCCCTGAACGAGGCGGTCATGCGCAAGGAGGGCGAAGCGATCCTGCGCCACATTCTGCCCAAGGCCTACGTCATCGCCCTGTGCATCGAAGGCAGACAGCTTTCCAGCGAAGCCATAGCAGCGAAGCTGAAGGAGCTGTTCACGCAGGGAAAAAGTGATATCGTCTTTATCATCGGAGGGTCGCTGGGACTACATCCCTCCGTCACTGCCCGGGCTGATCTCAAGCTGAGCATGAGTTCCATGACCTTTCCCCACCAGTTGGCCCGCGTCATGCTGCTGGAGCAGCTCTTCCGCGCCGCCAAGATCAACGCCGGGGAGCGTTATCACAAATAATGTCCTAATTTCAACGCTTGCGAACCCCTGCCGGGAATGTTATAATGAAACGGACATCGGTTTCCAAGTCCAGTCGCAAGGAGGCCCCTTTTCGTGACCCTGAAAGAGATACTGAAAAAAAATCTGAATGTTCCCAATGTTTTATCCCTGATCCGGCTTCTGCTGGTGCCGGTTTATCTGATTTTGTTCGTTCGCGGACAAAAGACGGCTGCGCTGGTCGTTTTTGCCGCCGCCTGTTTTACTGACCTTCTGGACGGCCGCATTGCCCGCAAGTATAACCTGATTACCGATTTGGGCAAGCTGCTGGATCCCGTGGCGGACAAAGTGATGATCCTGACTGCCATGTTTTCCATGACCATCGGCAACGACGCCATTCCCGCCGTGATCCCGTGGGCGGCGGTGCTGGTGGTGCTGGCCAAGGAACTGGTGATGATCGCCGGGGGCGCGCTGCTGCTCAAGCACGGCATCGTGGTCTATTCCAGCATGGTGGGCAAGGTGGCTCACTGCCTGTTCATCGCCGGTCTTCTGCTGAGCTATTTCCACGAGGATTTTGTTCGTCTCTGTCCAGGATGGTTCATGACCCCCGACCTGATCGTGATCTGGCTGGCAGTGGTCTGCACCCTGTGCGCCTTGTGCTTCTACGTCTGGAAGAACGTCCGTCAGGCCAAGGAGCTGGGCGTGATCGGCCAAAAGAAAAAGTAAAACGATTTTTCAGCGATCAAAACGCCGCCGGGTCTTTCCCCCGAAAGGAAAGCGCCCGGCGGCGTTTTTGGTTTAAGGGAATCGGCTAACGCTCCTTATTTGGCGCGGTAGCTGCCGCATTCGCTCTCGTCGCACTTGCCGGAGTGGCAGTCGCAGCGGGGCTTGACGTTGATGGCGTCCAGCTGGCACAGGTCGCCCGCGTCATGATGCTGGCAGCTGGTCACCTCGCAGTGGATGCACTGATGCTTGTCGGAAAAGGCCATGTTCCTTCACCTCCCCATGACTTGATAAGGGCAGTTTGCCCCCGCCATGCCAGCTTCATTCATCCATCTGTTTCCCAAAAATACGCGAAAATGTAAAAATGCCCTCCGCCCTCGACCGCCTTCCAAAACTATGCTATACTGTAAAGGAGTGTATCCGCAGGGCTTTTTTTGACGCTGGCGGAACCTTAATGTTTTCTTTTTGGGAGGCTATTCCAATGAAAAAAATGAACCGTTCCGTCCGTTCCCTCTGTCTGGCCGCCATGATCGCCGCGCTGTATCTGGCGCTGACGCTTCTGTTCCAGCCCATCAGCTTCGGCGCCGTTCAGTTTCGGATCTCCGAGGCCATGACCCTGCTGCCCGCCATTTTCCCGGAGGCCACCATCGGCCTGACGCTGGGCTGTTTCCTGAGCAATTTTCTGGCAGGCGCGAACGTCTACGACGTAGTCTTCGGCACGCTGGCGACCCTGCTGGCCGCTCTGATCTCCTGGCGGGTAGGCAAGAAAAAGCTCTGGTACGCCGCCATTCCCCCGGTGGTCTGCAACGGCGTTATCGTAGGTCTGGTGCTGACCTATGCCTATCAGATTCCCGCCCTGTGGATGAACATGCTCACCGTGGCCGCCGGCGAAGCGGTGGTCTGCTTTGCGCTGGGCGTTCCGCTGGTCCGGTTCTTGAACAAGCACAAGGATAAGCTGCTCTGAATTTTCTGAATGAGGGTTTTAGGTTTTCATCAAACGGAGCTTAGAAGGGGGCGTTATGGCGCTATGGGAAAGAAAAAACGCAGTTGGGCTTCTCTGCTGCTGGCCGGGCTGGTGCTGCTGACCGTGCGGCCTGCTGCCGCTGCGGAGGCGTCCCGGCAGGAAAGCATTCGCATTCTCTTCGAAGAACTGGTCGAGCAGGAAAAGAACGGGACTTCCATGTCCGCAGAGGAAGCGGCGGCCCGGAGCCAGTGTACGGATCCGGCCTGCGCCCATGTTTCCGTGGATGAAGAGGGCAACGTGACCGCCCTGTGCCCCTATGGACAGTACCTTCTGTCCGCAAACCCCTATATGGTGTTCAGCGCCAACCCCGTGACCGAGCTGGAGCTGCAGCCCGGTACGAACACACTCTACCGCAGCGGCACTTATCATGTCACCGGCGGCGACGGCTTCGACTCCCTGATCGTGACCAAGGGACGGGCCGTATCACTGCTGCTGGACGGCGCTCTTTTGGCACGCCTGCAGCTTTCCGACGGTTCCGCCGCCTCGCTGCAGCAATTAAACGGCGCGTCTCTGAGTGAGATTGTGCCCGTCAACGCGACGCTGGACGTGTCCGGTGCGGTATCAGTGCAGAAGCTTTCCGCCGGTTCGCTGACGCTGACCGGTTCCGGGCGACTGACCGTTGGCGATCTGAACGCCACGATCTCCGGCAATTCCACCGGCAGTGTGCGGGTGGTGTACCAAAGCTGCGGCGCGGAGGCCCTCCGTCAGCTGCAAAAGCTCACCCTTTCCGGGGGAGAACGGTTTTCCGCCGATCTGCCCGCCGTCTTCCGGGGCACGGAAGTACCGCTGGTTCTGAGTTCTGACCCCGATAAAAACGACACGGCCTATGCCGCCCTGCCCGCTCCCGAAGACGGCAAGACCTACAAAGCCCGCGTCAACGGCCAGCAGATTCTGATTTATCTTTCCGATGAACCGCAGGAATATGTGCTTTCGCAAAGCGCCGCGTCGGTGCTGAACGTGGAGGGTTCCTCCGCCGTTCTGACCAGCGAAGAAAACGCGACCCAAAGTGCGCAGGTCAGCGCTGCGAACCTGACGCTGCAATCGGCCCGCACCAGCGGCAGTCTGTCCTTGAGCGGAATGTCCGCCTTCCGTGCGGAAGGAAGCAGCGCTTTCAGCCAAATGATCCTCGACGCGTCCGCCGGTCTGTCCCTGCGGCTGGGCGGACGGCTCTCGCTGGATGGGCTGGTCAATAACGGCAGCCTGTCCGTGCAGGGTTCCGGTGTGCTGGAAACCAGCGAACTGCGCGGCAGCGGTTCTTACACGATTGACCCTCAGTGCAATTTCAGCGTGGAGCCTTTGCCGGACGCGATCGGCGGTCTGGTTCCCACACAGATTCAGATTTTGGGCGAAGAAAATCATCCCATTGTCTCGACCCGCGTCCAGCTGAAGCTGGGCAGCGGCGAAAGCTTCCTGACCACCACCGACGGCCGGGGCTGCATCACGCTCTGGCGTTCGGAAAAGCTCCATCAGGTAGACGCGGTGGCCCTGTCCGGCGGCGACACCTATTCCGCCGTCATCCTGAATGGACAGGCGGATGTCGACGCGGTGCCGGAGATCACCTCCGCCACGCTGACCAACCGGGGTGTGGTGTCCGTCACGCTGAAAAACGCTGGAGTCTGGGGCGTACAGTACATTGTCGGCAGTGCGCCCGTTTCCATGCCGGATTCGTGGAACGCTTCCGCCCAGACCCTCTACGCCGCCGAGGGCGAGACCAACCTGTACCTGCCCGGGTTGAATCCCGGGGATGTGGTCAGTCTGCGGGTCTTTGCCGCCCGGGAAAAGGACGCGCGGCTCAGCGCCGCCACGGCGGACGCTTTCGCCTTCTACAAGACGCAATCCATCACCATCGAATCCCGGAAGGCCTACGAGCCCGCCGGGCAGAGCAAGACCTACAACGGCCAGCCCATCCAGCTTTCCCACCTGCCCCGTAAATGCAAGGTGGCCTATTTTCTGGAGGACGGCACTCCCTTGCAGACCCCGCCCACCAAGGAGGGCAGCTATTACGCCGAGATCACTGTTCTGGACGACGACCCGGAATATCTGCCCGGAAAAGTCGTTATGCCGCTGGAGATCAAACGCCGCCTGATCTACGTCTACGCGCTGGACGCGACCAAGCAGAAGGGCGAAGACGACCCGGAATTTGAGTTTGACACCGACGAACTTTGCGGCCGTGACCGGCTGCAGGGGCGTCTTACCCGCGCCAAGGGCGAGGGATACGGCAACTACGCCTATTCCACCGACAAACTGTCCGCCGTGGATGAAAACGGCCAGACGGTCAACCATTACCGTTTCGTGCTGTCCCCGGACAGCGGCCATTTCTTCATCGACTGGAACTATCACCACTACCTGCCCTTCGATCCGTTGAGCGTGATCGACCCGGTCTACGAAGAAATCCACTTCAGCGACGGCACGTCCCTCAAGGTGCAGTACCGGCTGGCCGATATGCTGAATCTGGATAAAACTTACTTCGGTTCCATTATCCGGGACACCGAAAGCGGCGAGGAGCGGCCCTTTACGCCGTCCCTGCGGCTGCGTCACGGGCGGGATGAAGCGCTGCTGATCCTGACCCCCACTGCCGAGCTGAGCAAAGACGGCGGCTATCGAACTGATGGGAACGGTACGCCCCTCTGGCAGGGCCGCACCCTGCGGCTGGGCTACTGGCACGTTCAGCAGCTGCTGAACAAGCACGTAGAACACGTGGCTTTCTCCTTAAACGGCGTTACGCTGACCTTCTCCCTGCGGGATCTGGTGAGCGACGGCGTGGATCAGTACCGCCGTCAAAGCGGCCTGCCCAAGGGCAACACCGTTTTCCGTTTTGACCTGATTCCCGTGTTCTCCAACAGCGAGCTTTCCGCACAGGAACAGGCCGCTTATACCCTGCAGGGCGACGGCGCGCCCCTGATGCGCGTTCAGACGTGGCTGGAAAACGGCAGTGAACTGATCGATTTGTCCCCCGCTCTGTCCGGCGCACAGATCGCCTTTGACGTCAGCGCACTGGCCAATCAGCAGGAAAGCGGTGCTTCTTCCGATAGCGAAACAGAGACCGTCAACGGTCAGCCCGTGAAGCAGACCTCGCAGGAGTCCGTTGCTTCCCTGCTGCAGACTGCCTACGCCGCTACTCAGCGGGAGGACGCGACCCAGCAGGAGCTGGACGAAGCCCTGCGCGTCTGGCGGGAGGCTGTCCAACAGACCGGCTGCGGCCTGCATCTGTTCCAAAAGGAAAAAGACGAGGCGCTTTCCAGCCGTCTGATCGTCCCCTATACTTTGTCCGAGCAGGGCTCTGCCCTGTACGCCGCGCTGATGCGCACCAAGCCCTACCTGACCGCCGCTTTCCAACAAAGTGGTCTGTACGGCTGCAACCTGCACTAAGAGAGGTTTTTTCAATATGCCCACCTTCCAATGCGATACCTCCGCCCTGCTCTGGGACGCTACGGCGGTCTCCAACGCCTTTTTGTGCGAATTTATGCCCACCGCCCCGGACGGCTATGTGAAGGTCTATCTGTATGGCCTGATGTATGCTCACGGCGGTATGCTGGAAGAAGAGGGCGTGCTGGACGATCTGGCCAAAGCGCTGGAAATGCATCGGGCCGACGTGGAACAGGCGCTCCGATACTGGGAGCGTTGCCGTCTGGTCAGCCGGGTGCAGGATCAGCCGCCGGTGTATCGGTTCGCCAGTGTCCAGCAGGCGCTGCTGATGAAGCAATCCGCGCCGCAGGATCGGCCCTACGAGGAATTTGCCCGGGCGCTCTGCGACCTGTTCGGCTCCCGGCGGCAGCTGCACGGCAGCGAGACCGTGCTGGCCTACGAGTGGGTGGAGCAGCAGAAGCTGCCCCCGGAGGTGGTCATCATGCTGGTTCGCCACATGATCTCCACCCGGGGCATCAAGTTCCCTTTCAAAGACGCGCAGAAGGTGGTCAACGAGCTGTGTGAACAGAATGCCCGCACCCCCGAAGCCGCCGAAGCGGTATTCAGCCGCTCCGAAGCCGCGTGGAAGGGGGCTAAGAAAATCCTGAGCCGCTTCAACGTCCACCGTTCCCCCACCATGGACGAGATCGACCTGTACGTCAAGTGGACACAGGAATGGGGGTATGCGCCCAAGGCCATCGAGGTGGCCTGCAGTGAGACCACGGCGGGCACCAACCCCAGCTTTCGCTATCTGGACGGCATTTTGTCCGGCATCCGTGACCGCAGCGGCGGTACGGCCACCACGGCGGCGCAGGTGGAAAAGCAGCTGCGTGGCGAGGAGGACGAGTCCTCCCGGGTTCGGGCCATGCTGGCCGCCTTCGGCAGCCGGGTCTCTGTGGTGGACGAGGGAATGCGCAGCCTGTATCAGGCCATGCGTGCTCTGGCCACAGACGACGTGATCCTGCTGGCGGCCCGGGAGGTGGGTAAAAAGCGGGGCGAACAGCACACCATCGAGAATGTGCTGCTGATGCTGGAAGCATGGAACGACCGGGGGCTGACGACCTCCGCCCAGGTCACGGCCTATCTCAAAAACGTCCGGGACACGGACAAACGTCTGCGGGCGCTGTTCGCGCTGGCCAGTCAGGACGCCAGCTGCACCCAGCCCAACCGGGAGCTGCTGCGCAAGTGGCGGGAGGATTGGAAGCTGTCCGACCCGCTGGTGGAGCTGGCCGCCACTTATGCCCGCAATACCCGGGAACCCATGCTCTATATGGACAAGCTGCTTTCCGGCTGGCGGGATAAGGACATCACCACCATCGCCGAGGCCGAAGAAGAACACCGCCGCTTTGCGGAAGCCGCTGCGGGCGAACGGAACAAAACGGCTGCGCCTGTGAAGAAAGTGATCGAACAGCAGTACAGTCAGCGGGACTACGACCCGGCTATAGTCGATGGTCCTAGTCTTGAGGAGATTGAGGAGGCGAAGAAGCTGTGAACCGGGATCAGATCATCTTGCAGCTGCAGCAGGACTATATGAAGCGCCGGGAGGACAATCTGCGCCTGTACGAGCAGCGGGTGGACGAGGCCTGCGAGCGCTGTACCGGTCTGCGGGAGCTGCTCAACGCCCGTCACGCGCTGGTGCTGGGCGGCATCCGGGCCAGTCTGGTGGAGCGGAAGGAAGGCTCCAGCCAGCAGCTGCCCAACGCCATGAACCTGCTCAACGACAAAATCGCTGCGGCCTTGAAGGAAGGCGGGCTTTCGCCCGACACCCTCAAGCCCATCTACACCTGCCCCGTCTGCCGGGACGAAGGGTATCTGTTCGACCCCTCCCGGCACATGTGCGCCTGCATGGAACGGGAGCTGAACCGGCGCATTCTGGGCGAAGCGGGGCTGCAGGACGACCGGCAGACCTTCGAAAATTTCCGGGAGGAAATCTTCAGCGACGTGCCGGATCGAACCGGTGTCAGTCAACGACAATTTGCCAGACGGGCTAGAAACGTGTGCGAAGCGTATGCCGATCATTTTCCGGATGCATCGCCAAAGAATCTGCTTCTAGTGGGCAAAAGCGGATTGGGGAAAACCTTTTTACTGCATTGCATTGCTCATCGTCTTGCTGACCGCGGTATTTTACCGACATATATCAGTGCTTATCATTTTCTGGAGCTGGCGCGGAAGGGGTATTTAGAAAACAGTCCTGCGCCGCTTTCTTCCCTGCTGAACGCGCCCCTTTTGCTGATTGACGATCTGGGCACCGAGCCGCTGATGCAGAATATCACCATTACTCAGTTATTTAATCTGCTCAACGAACGCCAAGTATCTGGCTTGCATACAGTAATTTCTACTAATTTGGATACTTCCGAATTGAAAGCACGCTATACTGAACGAATTACTTCTCGTCTCAGTGATCCCACCAATTGGCAAAAGGTCTCATTGACTGGGGAAGATATTCGCTCTAAGCTGAAAGGACTCCAAGCATGAACATTCAAATTTATGCCGCCAAGAAAAATCCGGACGTACTCAAGGCGGAACGTTTTTTCAAGGAGCGCCGCATTCCCTACCAGATGATGGACCTGAAAAAGCACAAGCTGGGCAGGAAAGAACTGGAGCTATTTGTCCGCGCCGCGGGCGGAGCACAGGCGCTGGTAGATCGTTCCAGTCAGAAGGCGCTGGAACGCCCCGTGGCTCACATGAGTTCCGACGCGTTGATCGTGGAAGCGCTGCTGGACGATCCCGCGGCGCTGGTCAGCCCCATCGTGCGGAACGGAAACAAAGTGACTATCGGCGCACAGGAGGACGTGTGGAAGGAATGGGTGGCGCAGGGCTGATCTCTGGTCAGTTTTCTCGAAAATTCCACCCGTCCAAATTGAATATAAAAAAAACCTCCCGGAAGTCTTGAAAACCAACGTCTTCCGGGAGGTTTTTATCTGTGTTTGGTCATTCTGGTCATTTTGTTTCCGCAGTACATTTCAAAGGCGCTGAAAGGCTTGAAAAATTTGAAAAACGTTTGACACAGAGCGCTGGACATGTTATTATGTTATGGTTGTCCGCAATCTGTGTTTTTGTGTGCCCATTTTGCGCGATAAAGGTGCAGAACCGGCACGGAAAAACGGCAGGAAAAGCGCTGCGGCCATTCCGGAAGGAGGCGAACCCTGAATGGATCAGGAACTGCAAAACGCGAAAAAACGCGTGGTCGGCACCAAGCAGGTGCTTCGCGCCCTCAATGGCGGCACCGCCGCCCGGGTCTTTCTGGCGAAGGATGCAGACGGTTTCATCTACCACCGGGTCAACTCCCTGTGCGAGGAAACCAAAACCCCTGTCACGATGGTGGATACCATGCAGGAGCTGGGAAAGCTCTGCGCCGTCGGCGTCAAAACCGCCGCGGCAGCCGTGCTCAAGTAAGCGCGGCGTACCAAGGAACTATAAAGCGTCTTTGGGTTGGACGCTCTTATAGCACATCAATCTCGGAGGTGTTTCCATGCCCACGATCAATCAGTTGATCCGCAAGGGACGGCAAAAGGCTGCCAACCGGTCTACGGCTCCTATTCTGCAGGGCTGCCCGCAGAAGCGCGGCGTGTGCCTCAGCGTAAAGACCACGACCCCCAAAAAGCCTAACTCCGCCCTTCGTAAGATCGCCCGTATCCGTCTGACCAATCAGATCGAAGGTACGTGCTACATTCCGGGCATTGGCCATAACCTGCAGGAGCACAGCGTGGTGCTGATCCGCGGCGGTCGTGTTCGCGACCTGCCCGGCGTTCGTTACCACATCATTCGCGGCGCTCTTGACACGGCTGGCGTGGCCAAGCGGATGCAGGCCCGTTCCCTGTACGGCGCTAAGCGGCCCAAGAAGTAAGCCGTTTTTGCGCTGAGGGTTTGCAGGTTACTTTGGAGTGGGCGCAGGAGCCTAGCGGAACGCGTCACAACCCAAACGCAGCCGCACAAAGGAACACCGCGTGACTTTCCCGCCAGGTAGGGGTAAGCCGGAATGAGTAGCTTTTGCCCGCAGGGAGCGGCTGGCCGACAGCCGTCAAAAGTCTGTACCCGAAGCGTCTGAACGCATCTTGAGTCCCTTACATCTTACTGAGGCGATCAGAGATCGCCCAACGAAGGAGGAAATCAAATGCCCCGTCGTGGATTTGTCCCCAAGCGCGAGGTTCTGCCCGATCCCGTACACGGGACCACGGTTGTGACCAAGCTCATCAACCAGATCATGCTGGACGGCAAGCGCGGCACTGCGCAGCACATCTGCTATACCGCCTTTGAAACCGTCGCCGAAAAGACCGGCAAGAGCGCGGACGAAGTGTTCAACGCCGCTCTGGCCAACGTCGCTCCCCAGCTGGAAGTCAAGGCCCGCCGCGTGGGCGGTGCCACCTATCAGGTGCCTATCGAGATCCGCCCCGAACGCCGTCAGACTCTGGCGCTGCGCTGGCTGGTGGAATTCAGCCGCAAGCGCGGTGAAAAGACCATGGCGGAACGCCTTGCCGCCGAAATCATGGACGCTGCCAACAACACCGGCGCGGCTGTGAAGCGCAAGGAAGAAATGCACCGCATGGCCGAGGCCAACAAGGCTTTCGCCCACTATCGCTGGTAAGCGATCCCTTCCCCTGGACGCAGGCGCGTCCCCCACACATCTTAATGTGTATCTGAAAGGAGACCCTCATCTATGCCTAGAAGTCACCCTTTGGAAAAGGTGCGGAATATCGGCATTATGGCTCATATCGACGCCGGTAAAACCACCACGACCGAGCGCATCCTGTTCTACACGGGACGTACGCACCGCTTGGGTGAGACGCATGAAGGTTCGGCCACCATGGACTGGATGGAGCAGGAGCAGGAACGCGGTATCACCATCACTTCCGCTGCTACCACCTGCCAGTGGAAAGGACACCGGATCAACATCATCGACACCCCCGGCCACGTGGACTTTACTGTCGAAGTAGAGCGCAGCCTGCGCGTTCTGGACGGAGCCGTTTCCGTGTTTTGCGCTAAGGGCGGTGTAGAGCCCCAGAGCGAAACCGTTTGGCGTCAGGCCAGCAAGTACAATGTGCCCCGCATGGCTTACGTCAACAAAATGGACATCATGGGCGCGGACTTCTTCCGCGTTGTCAGCATGATGAAGGAACGGCTGGGCGCCAACGCCGTGCCGATCCAGCTGCCTATTGGCAAAGAAGCCGATTTCAAGGGCATCATCGACCTCGTCCGCATGAAGGCGGAAGTCTATTACGACGACGAGGGCAAGGATGTTCGCGATGAGGAGATCCCCGAGGATCTGAAGGAAATGGCCGAGGAGTATCATCAGCAGATGATCGAGGCCGTTGCCGAAAGCGATGAAGCGCTGCTCGAAAAGTTCTTTGAGGGCGAGGAACTCTCTCAGGATGAGATCAACGCCGCCATCCGCAAGGCGACCATCAGCTGCACCATGACCCCTGTGCTGTGCGGCACTTCCTACCGCAACAAGGGTGTACAGCCCCTGCTGGACGCCATCGTGATGTACATGCCCTCCCCGCTGGATATTCCGGCTATCAAGGGCGTGGATCCCCACGATCCCGAAAAGGAGATCGACCGTCATCCCTCCGATGACGAGCCCTTCTCCGCTCTGGCCTTCAAGATCATGACCGACCCCTTCGTGGGCAAGCTGGCCTTCTGCCGCGTTTACAGCGGCACGATGTCCAGCGGCAGCTACGTGTTCAACTCTACCAAGCAGAAGCGTGAGCGCGTGGGCCGTCTGGTCATGATGCACGCCAACCATCGTGAGGAAGTCGAAACGGTTTACACCGGCGACATCTGCGGCATCGTGGGCCTGAAGGACACCACCACCGCCGATACCCTGTGCGATGAAAAGAATCAGGTGGTGCTGGAGAGCATGGTCTTCCCCGATCCGGTCATTCAGGTGGCCATCGAGCCCAAGACCAAGGCCGGTCAGGATAAGATGACCATGGCGCTGGTCAAGCTGGCGGAAGAAGACCCCACCTTCAAGACCTTCACCGATCAGCAGACCGGTCAGACCATCATCGCCGGCATGGGCGAGCTGCATCTGGAAATCATCGTGGATCGTCTTCTGCGTGAGTTCAAGGTGGAAGCCACCGTCGGCAAGCCTCAGGTCGCCTACCGCGAAACCATTCGCCGCGCGGCCAAGGGCGAAGGCCGCTACGTCCGTCAGACCGGCGGTCACGGCCAGTTTGGTCACTGCTGGATCGAGATCACGCCCGTGGAGCCCGGCGAAGGCTATTCCTTCGAGAACAAGATCGTCGGCGGTGTGATCCCCAAGGAATTCATCGCTCCCATCGACGCTGGTATTCGCGAAGCCGCTCAGGCCGGTCCTCTGGCCGGTTTCGAAGTGGTGGACTTCAAGGCCAGCGTGTACGACGGCAGCTACCACGATGTGGACTCCTCTGAAATGGCGTTCAAGATCGCCGGCTCCATGGCCTTCAAAGAGGCGATGGCCAAGGCTGATCCCTGCCTGCTGGAGCCCATGATGAAGGTGGAAGTCATCATCCCCGAACAGTACATGGGCGACGTCATCGGCGACATCTCCAGCCGCCGCGGCCGCATCGAGGGCATGGATGCCCGCATGGGCGAGCAGACCGTGCACGCCTATGTGCCGCTGAGCGAAATGTTCGGTTATGCGACCGACCTGCGCAGCCGCACCCAGGGCCGTGGACTGTTCACCATGCAGTTCGACCACTATGAGGAAGTACCCAAGTCGATTGCCGAAAAGGTAACCGGCTCGCGCAAGAGCGAATGACCTGAACCAAAGCACACTGGTGCCTGAAAGCATATTCCCAACAACCGTTCCCGGATATTGTAAGGAGGAAACAACTCATGGCCAAGGCGAAATTTGAACGCACCAAGCCGCATGTAAACATCGGCACGATCGGTCACGTAGACCACGGCAAGACGACGCTGACGGCGGCGATCACGATGACGCTGGCGCAGCTGGGCGAAGCTCAGGCGATGAAGTACGAGGACATCGACAAGGCGCCTGAAGAAAAAGCGCGCGGAATCACAATCAACACGGCGCACGTGGAGTATGAGACCGACAAGCGTCACTACGCGCACGTGGACTGCCCGGGCCACGCGGACTACGTCAAGAACATGATCACCGGCGCTGCGCAGATGGACGGCGCGATCCTGGTGGTATCCGCTCCCGACGGCCCGATGCCGCAGACCCGTGAGCACATTCTGCTGGCCCGTCAGGTAGGCGTGCCCTACATCGTGGTGTTCATGAACAAGACCGATATGATGGACGACCCGGAACTGCTGGAGCTGGTGGAAATGGAAATCCGCGAGCTGCTGAGCAGCTACGATTTCCCGGGCGATGAGATTCCGATCATCAAGGGCAGCGCGCTGGTAGCGCTGGAGCACATCCAGAACGGCGGCAGCGCTGATGATCCCGAGTGCAAGTGCATCTGGGAGCTGATGGAAGCAGTGGACAACTACATTCCTACGCCTCAGCGTGCGACGGATCAGCCCTTCCTGATGCCTGTGGAAGACGTGTTCAGCATTTCCGGCCGTGGTACTGTTGCTACCGGTCGTGTGGAGCGCGGCACGGTGAAGGTGTCCGACACGGTGGAAATCGTAGGTC
>ERZ827423.2195-NODE-2195-length-16111-cov-3.384716_pt1 | contig 16111 bp, 14 predicted proteins | sample MGYA00519775_ERZ827423 | MGnify/ENA primary metagenome ERZ827423 (study PRJEB31778, sample SAMEA3449296) | human gut metagenome | biome: human gut; feature: human-associated habitat; material: faeces | place: United Kingdom | collected 2010/2012 ...
GGGACGACTACTGCGACGGCCTGGGCGACTGCCTTCCCGCCTGTCCCACCGGCGCCATCACCTTTGAAGAACGGGAGGCGGCAGCCTATGACGAGGCTGCGGTAAAAAAGTTCCTCTCGGCTCATTCAGCCGGAACCTCTCTTGCGATGGCGGCATTGGTGTACCTGCCGTCCCCCGTCACTTCTTTTATAACTTCAATGAACGGCGGGAGCATGACCTCACGCTCCTCACTGTCAAGCTCTATCTCCATTATCGCGCGGTCTGTCCAGAACGGATAAACGTCTATCTCAAAAAGCTGCTCCATATAGTCAAGGCAGTACCGCGTCTTGTGGACAGGCTTTCTCCCCGCATCGGCACGCTTCAGAAGCTCCGCATACTCCGCCGCGCTTATCTCGTGCTCGTCCTCCTCGCGGCTCATCGCGCTGAGCTTGCGCTTGACGGTATGCGTATAGACCTCCATGCCGCCGGATGTGCGCGCCCGGACGCGTTCAGTCGCGCCCTTCTCCGGATTCACAAGATAGGTCTGTACGATCTCCGACGCGTCGGCACTTTGCAGCACAGCCGCATCCGGCATAGCTATAAGGTACTTGCGTTCTATTTCCATTCCGTTGATATTCATAGCTGCATCCTCCGATAGATGTAACAACTATAATACACATCGCTGTAAAAATCAAGCGCAGCCTGTCTCCTGCCGCACGATTGGTGACATAGCCACAATTCATACAGCAAAAGCAAATATGTCGTATTGCCAAATTTCAGACGAGAGTGTATATTTATGGTAGTACGAATGGCAAGTACTTTCAGCCGGTATGAGATGAGCCGGCTTTAAAAAATAAGAAAATTTAAGAGGTGGAATGATGGCAAAAAGACCGAACATTCTCAAGCTGGCTACAAAGATCAGCCTTGAGTCCCTGACCTACACCGGCATTACCTACACCGACCCCGAGTACAGGATCCTCGACCCCATCGTGACGGACGACATGTGCCGCGTCATGATGCACCTGCGCCTTGAGACCGACCGCCCGGTGGGCGAAGTCGCAAAGCGCTGCAAGGAGAGCGAAGCCTTCGTTCAGGAGCAGCTTGACAAGCTCGTTGCCGCCGGTATCGTGCGCTCCCGCAAGGTGGACGGCGTCGACTGCTACTACTATCCTATCTGGGTCCCCGGCATCATGGAGGGCATTCTCTCCAACCGCGAGCAGTGTGACCGCTACCCAGACCTCGGCTACTGCTTTGAGGAATACACCCGCCGCCGTATCGACATGGTCGCGCCCGTCTTTAACTCCGGCAAGACCGGTATGTTCTTCATGCGCGTCATGCCCGTCATGAGCGCTATTGAGAACAACAGCCGTACGGCCTCCTACGACGAGATAAGCACGCTCATTGAAAATGCCACGGCTATCTCCGTCGGCCCCTGCTCCTGCCGCCGCGCGCGCCGCCTTATGGGTGAGGGCTGCGGCCATCTCGAAGAGGACATGTGCATGTACCTCAACGACAATGCCATCACCTACAGCAAGACCGGCGCACACCGCCTTATCAGCAAGGAGGAGGCATACGAGGTACTCCGCCGCGCCGAGGACAACGGCCTTGTCCATGAGATAAACCAGACCCCTGGCTTCGAGGAATCGAGCGCAATATGCAACTGCTGCGGCTGCTCCTGCTTTGCCCTGCGCGTTGCAGAGATGTTCCGTGCAAAGAACGCCATCCGCTCAAACTTCGCCGCGAAGATCGATAAGGAAAAGTGCGTCGCCTGCGGCCAGTGTGTCGAGAACTGCCAGACCAATGCAATTAAGCTCGGCCAGAAAAACTGCATCAATAACCCCACTGTCTCCGACGCGTATAACTCCGACGTCTCCATCCCTTGGGACCGCAAGACCTACAACATCGACTACCGCACCAACCGCAGCGACGTTATGGAAAGCGGCACCGCGCCCTGCAAGGCTGTCTGCCCGGCGCACATCCCAGTTCAGGGCTACATAAAGCTCGCCTCCATGGGGCGCTATACCGAGGCTCTGGAGCTCATAAAGAAGGAGAACCCCTTCCCCGCCGTCTGCGGCCGTATCTGCAACAAGGCCTGCGAGCAGGCCTGCACCCGCGGCATTGTCGACTCCTCCGTCGCGATAGACGATATCAAAAAGTTCATCGCCGATAAGGATCTTGACGCTTCCACGCGCTTTGTGCCGAAGATGCTCAACCAGATCGGCAGACCCTACACCGAGAAGATAGCCGTCATCGGCGCAGGCCCCGCGGGTCTGAGCTGCGCGTACTACCTTGCAGTCAAGGGCTATCCTGTCACCGTGTTTGAAAAAGAGGACAAGCTCGGCGGCATGCTCACTCTCGGCATCCCCGGCTTCCGTCTCGATAAGGCCGTCGTGAACGCGGAGATAGACATTCTCCGTGAGCTCGGCGTCGAGTTCAAAACCGGCGTTGAGGTCGGCAAGGACGTCTCTCTGCCGCAGCTGCGCGCAGAGGGCTACAAGGCCTTCTACCTCGGCATCGGCGCGTCCAGGGGCACAAAGCTCGGTGTTCCCGGCGAGGAGCTTGCGGGCGTGTTCACCGGTATTGACTTTTTGCGTGACGTTAACCTTGAAAAGCCCGTCAGCATCGGTAAGCGCGTCGCAGTCGTCGGCGGCGGCAACGTCGCGATAGATGTCGCGCGCACGGCGCTGCGTCTCGGCGCGGAGGACGTGACCATCGTCTACCGACGCAGCAGAGACGAAATGCCCGCAGCAGCCGACGAGATCGCTGAGGCAGAGGAAGAGGGCGTCAGGTTCATGTACCTCGCCGCTCCGGTCGAGGTACTCGGCAGCGGCAAGGTCAGCGGCATGAAGGTCGAAGTCATGGAGCTTGGCGAAGCTGACGCAAAAGGCCGCCGCAAGCCCGTCGGCACCGGTAAATTTGAGACGCTGGAGCTTGACGCGGTCATCTCCGCCATCGGCCAGAAGATCGACCTCGGCGGTATCTCCGCCGGTACCGGCATCCAGCTCAGCAGCAAAGGCGCCGTCATGGTCGATGAGCTCAGCTATCAGACCGGTGAGCCCGACGTGTTCGCAGGCGGCGATGTTGTGACCGGCCCGAAGTTCGCCATCGACGCGATCGCAGCCGGCAAGGAGGCCTCGATCTCCATCCACCGCTATGTGCATCCCGGCCAGACACAGCACCTCGGGCGCGACCACCGCGACTATAAGCCGCTCGACGCGAAGACGGTCGCCGTCTCGATCGGCAGCTTTGACACTGCGCCGCGCCAGAAGGCCGCCTGCGGCAGCGCCGAAGAAGCGCGCAGGACCTTCAAGGATCTGCGCGGCGACCTCACCGAGGAGCAGATCAAGAAGGAAGTCAAGCGCTGCCTCGGCTGCGGCTGCGCAGTCATCGACGAGGATATGTGCATCGGCTGCGGCATATGCACCACCAAGTGCAAGTTCGACGCGATCCGCCTTGAAAAGACGCTCGACAACCGCAACAAGCCCTATTACCAGACGCTTATGGTCGCCGTCGGCAACGCTCCCGCAACGCTCGGCAGGCTTGCCAAGAAAAAGCTTGGGCTGTAAACCATGCACGAGATAGGTATTGTCCGCAGCATGTGCAGGACCGTGCTCGACTACATGGAGGAAAATAACGTCGCAGCCATCAGCGAGATCGTCTGCGAGGTCGGCGAGTTATCTCTCGTCATCCCGCAGTATGTTGAGGAGCTGTTTCCGCCCGTCGCCGAGGGTACGCCGCTTGAGGGCGCAAAGCTCATTCTTGAGACCGTCCCCGGTATGGCCGAGTGCGACGACTGTGACGAGATCTTCAATGTCATTGAGCACGAGGGCTATTGTCCGAACTGCGGAAGCTTTGAAAAGACTGTGCTCACGGGTAAGGATTTCACGATAAAGGAGATCCACATACCGGAGAGTAATTAACTCAAGTAAAAACAACAAAAACAACTGCCGCTTCTCTTCCGGGAAGCGGCAGTTGTTTTTCATATTCATATTATATGCGGCACCGTGAATACAGAAACATTTCTGTACCTCTCAAGCTTCTTGCTGAGACGCTGCGTTGTCTGGTTATGCAGCAGCTTCTTTAACGGCGAGGTCACAACGAGCGCACCCATCATGACCGTCAGGTTCTCATGCTCGTGAAGCTGCGCCGCCTCGTCCTCGACATGCTTTATAAGCACCTCGTTTACATTGCGGTAGGCCGTGACGTCATATACAAACTCCACGTTCAGGTCAAGCTCATCGAGCTGCGCCCTGAGCCTGCGCGCCTTCTGCTCGTCGTCCGTCACGTTATACAGCTCTATCTCGGAAAAGCCGCAGTTGAGGGCGCACCTGAGCGTTTTCACAAATGAGCGGTTGAGCGTCTGCACCGGGATGATGACCTTGCCCGGCATGATATAGCGCAGCATATCGCGCGCCTCGTCCGTACTGCGCAGCGTGAGGTCTGCAGAGACCGACGCATAATGCTTCTTGATAGACTTCATCACGTACACCAGCAGAGGGATGAGTATAACAACTACCCATGCCCCCTCGGTAAAGCGCGTGATGGCAATGACGAGGCACACCACTGCGCACACGACCGTACCGAGAGCGTTGATGACCGCCTTATGATGCCAGCCCGGAGTCTTGAGCCTGACCCAGTGGGCAAGCATGCCTGCCTGCGAGATCGTAAACGAGATGAACACGCCCGTCGCGTAGAGCGGCAGCAGCGTATGCGTGTCGGCTCTGAAGAGGAAGATAAGCGCCGAGGATGCGAAGAATATCAGCAGCACGCCGTTTGAGAAGTTCAGCCTTGCGCCGCGCTGAGTGTAGCGGCGCGGCATGTATCCGTCGCGCGCGACCATCGCAAGCAGCAGCGGCATACCGGCATAAGCCGTGTTCGCCGCAAGTGAAAGGATAACGACCGTCGCTATCTGGAACACATAGAAGCACACGCTCCCGCTGCCGAACACTGCGGAAGCAAGGCTTGCAATGGCGGTGACGCCCTCCTGCGGGACGATGTGATAAATATCCTTCAGCACGGCGATGCTTATAAAGGTCACGCCGACCGTGAGCGCCATAAGGCCTAGGACTCTTTTCGCGTTCTTCGCCGATGGGTCGCGGAAGGACGGCACACCGTTGCTCACGGCCTCGACGCCGGTCAGCGCGGTGCAGCCGGAAGCGAAGGCTCGCAGGATAAGGAACACTGTCACATCCCCCGCCGTTTCGATGACCGCCGTCGGCTCCGGCGGCTGGTACCCGAACACGAGCACACGCACAAAGCCCGTCACGATGAGCGCAAGGATAGCGAAGATGAAGAAATACGTGGGCACGCCGAACATGATCGCCGACTCGCGCATGCCTCTGAGGTTGCCCCACGTGAGGATGCAGACGATGACAAAGGCGATCCACGGCTTGTATGCCGCAAGCTCCGGGAACGCCGACGCCACCGCCGCCGCGCCCGAGCAGCTCGACACCGCCACCGTCAGGATATAGCCTACCAGCAGCGACGACGCCGCGGTAAGCCCCGGCGCTTCGCCGAGGTTGTCCGCACCGACGATATACGCACCGCCGCCCTGCGGGTAAGCGTCTATCGTCTGCCGGTAGCAGAACACGAGAATAAGCAGCAGCGCAATGATCGCGCACATGACGTACACGAGCGTATGCGCGGCAAGCAGCCCCATCACCGGCAGCAGCACCATGAGCACTTCCTCACCTGCGTATGCCACGGAGGAGATAGTGTCGCTGGAATAGATCGGCAGCCCCCAAAGCACGCCGAACTTTTCACCGCCCAGATCGGAGTCCTTCAAGGGCTTGCCGATAAAGATGTCGCGAAGCCTGTTTTTCATTTTTAGGTAACCTCCACCCGCCGCCCGTCGAGCCTTTCAGGGCAGCAGTCAAAATAAAAACGCTGTGCTTTCCTGAAACACAGCGCAATGAGACTGTATGCGGGCGTAGTTACACCTTTATCCGCTCTCTTACGCTGACGAGATTAGCTGTCGGGTTCGGGAAAGAGAGTCCCCTATCGCATCGCGAATACACCCCAAGGACGTGCCATAGTATGGTCGCCGTCCAATCGGACAAAATGTCCGGTCCGGTTCTCCCGCTGCCGCGAAACGCGGCATTAAGCATATTGCAGGCGCAATGCGGCATTAAGTATATTGCAGGCGCCATATAGCAGATTTATCCGAGTTTGTCAATAGGCATTTCTTAGCATTATCTACACGTCGCGTATAAAAATGCCGGGATGATAGTCCCGGCATTTTACATTATCAGAATTTTGCGATGATGTCCTTGATCCTGTCAAAGAAGCTGGACACGGAGGTGACGACCTTCTTCACAGTCTCGACGAAGCCAACGACCTTGGTCTTCGCGTCGGACACCTTTTGTAGCGTTCCCTGTACTTCCTCTACACGCGCCTTGAGAGAATCAGCGTCAAGCCCTTCGAGCGAGCGGCACAGGTCAATGAGTTGCTGTATCTGAGTGTTGGTCAGCGAGACGTTGTAGCGCCCTGCAATGTCAATGATCTCGGCGCGTATCTCGTCGTCGGTCATCTTCTGCGTCTCATCGAGCATGAGCTTCAGATCGTTTACGATGGAGGTCGAGTCCATGCCGCCTATCTCGTTTGCAAGCTCGCCGGTGATGGTAAGCTCCTGTGTGCTGACAAGCTTCGCCAGATCGTCCAGCTTTTTGCCGGTCATGTCCTCGTAGGCCTTGTATACGCCGGTGAGCGCCGCGGTGCCGCTGACCTCAAAGGGCGCTGCGACGATGATGCGCGCATCGGTTATGCCCGCCGTCGCAAGGGCGCTTATATACATCTCACCGGTGCACCAGGTGATGTTGCTCGTGGTGACGTCCATGCCGCTGCCCTCGGGCAGAAGCTCAACATACACGCAGGAGATAGACCTCGTACCAATAAGGCCCTCGTCCACGTAGCCCTGGAGCCACTGGCGCTCCTCGCCGTTCGTGACGCGCAGTTCGATAGCGTCGCCGCGTTTGATGCCGAAGGCGTTATACACAGCGGCGATCTGATCGTCCGTGAGGTCCGCGCCAATGACCGCGCGGCTCTGTATGTTCTCAGCGTATGCAGGGACTATCATCCCCACCGCCATTACGATTATAAGCAGGATAGTAATAAGCTTTTTCATTTTTGTCTCCCCTTTCAGAGCTCGTATATAGAGACGAATAGTTCTTCATTTTGATCCATACATTTAGTTCGGGGCATACCTTACCACAAGTCCGCCGTTAAATAAAGCATTTTTTGTGAATCTTCGTTAATCTTAATATTTATGTTCAGTACAATTTCTTCCTGTATCAGCAATTTTATATGGAGCTGGCTGTTTTTCCCCGGCCTGATAGTCTGCGCCGGGGCGCTCACCATCAGCTGCCGCGCTCTGCAATTCAGGCGCTTCGGCCTTGCGATGCGCCTGACCGTCGGCAGCCTCCGCCTGCGCCCGGCAGAGCGCAGAAGCGGGACGGTCACGCCCTTTCAGGCCGCCGCGACCGCGCTCGGCTCAACGGTCGGCACGGGCAACATAGTCGGCGTATCGCAGGCCATCGCCATGGGCGGCCCCGGCGCGCTTTTCTGGCTGTGGGCAGCGGCGCTCATCGGGATGATCGTAAAATATGCCGAAGTCGCCCTCGCGATATACTACCGCCGTGGGAGCATCGGCAGCGGGCCGATGGATTATATCACCCACGGTCTCAGCAGGCAGCGCTTTGCGCGCGTCTACGGCGTGCTTGTTACGCTCTCCGCCTTCTGCATGGGTAATCTCGTGCAGGTCAGCAGCATTGCAGATTCCTTCGTCCGCGCCGTCGACGCGTGTACAGCCGGCCCTATGCTAAGCCCCGCCGCCCTGCGCTTCGCGCTCGGCCTTGTCCTCGCCGCCGTCACGGCGCTGCTGCTCTCAGGCGGCGCGGGGCGGGTCGGCACGGCGGCGGAAGCGCTCGTGCCGCTCATGAGCCTGCTGTTCATCGCCGCATCTATGGCGGTCGTCGCGGTGAACCACAGTCGGATAATCGGTGTTATGTCAACCGTGTTTATTGAAGCCTTCCGCCCCGGTGCCATCACCGGCGGTATCTGCGGCGTCACCACGGCGCAGTGCATACAGTGGGGGCTGCGCCGCAGCGCCTTTTCCAACGAAGCCGGGCTCGGCACCGCCGCCATTGCCCACGCCGCAGCTGATACGGATGATCCCGCCGCTCACGGTATGTGGGGCATCTTTGAGGTCTTTGCCGATACGATAGTTATCTGCACCTGCACCGCGCTTGCGATCCTTTGCAGCGGCGTCAATATCCCGTGGGGAAGCGTCACCGGGACGGAGGTGTACCAGTCCGCTCTCGCTTCGGTGTTCGGTGCGCGCATTTCGGCGGTGTTCATGGCCGTCACCATCTGCCTTTTCGCCTACACGAGCGTAATGGGCTGGGCAGTCTACGGCAGCCGCTGCGCCGGGTACATAAGCGGTAAGCGCGGAGCCGCTGTTTACGGTGTTCTGTTCCCGTGCGTCTGTCTCTGTGGATGTGTTATGTCAACCAAAGGCGTGTGGCAGATCGCCGACATGATAAACGCGCTGATGTCGCTGCCGAACCTCATTTCCCTGCTCATGCTCGCCCCCGTCGTGGGAAAAATATCGCGAAAAATTGACACTTGACGCTTTTCAACAAAGCCTATATACTGAACTTAGGTAACAAAAAGCCGCCGGTACAGGTGGGCAAATTTCACTTAGGAGGAAATTTTTTGAAAGTAATAATCTGTGACGACTATAAAAGTCAAAGCGCCGCCGGTGCGGATATCATTGAGAAGATAGTCCGCGAGAAGCCCGACTGCTGCCTTGGCCTTGCCACCGGTTCAAGCCCTGTCGGCATGTATCAGGAGCTTGCGCGCCGCTGCCGTGAGGAGGGGCTTGACTTCTCCAAGGTTCACACCGTGAACCTTGACGAATACATCGGCCTTGAGCCGACGCATGACCAGAGCTACAGATACTTCATGGACTCCAATCTCTTCGACCACATAAACATCGACAAGAAAAACACCTACGTCGCCAAGGGCACCGGCAATATCGACGCGAACATCGCGGAGTTCCAAGCTGTTATTGCCAATAGCTGTGTTGAGCTTCAGGTGCTCGGCGTCGGCCCCGACGGTCACCTCGCGTTCAACGAGCCTGGTAAAGAGCTGTACTGGCATGCGCACAAGGAAATCCTTGACGAGAGCACCATTGACGCAAACGCCCGTTTCTTCGCCTCCCGCGACGAAGTCCCCCGCTACGCGGTGACTATGGGCATCGGCGAGATAATGATGGCAAAGCGCCTGCTGATGATCCTCAGCGGCTCAAACAAGGCTGACGCCGCCCGCCAGCTTCTCATGAGCGACGCTGTCACCTGCGCCTGCCCCGCAACGCTCATGAAGCTGCACCATGACGCGACCGTCATCATCACCCGTGAGCTTGCCGACGCCATCGGCTGCAAAGGCTGAGTTGGTTTAATTACCGTATAAAATACCCCTTACGCATTTTTGCGTAAGGGGTGTAGTCTTATAAGCTCTTATTCCTCTTCCTCTACAAGCGCGTACTTGTCAAGATACTCGCTTGCAAGCGTTGTCCTGCCGCCATGAACGAGCGTCTGAAGGTACACGTTTGAAAACTCAAGCGTCGCGGACAGCTCGTCCTCTGCGTTCACTAAATACTCCAGCAGCTCCGGATAATCGTTCCTAATCTCCTGCATGATGAACTCGCACTGTGTCAGCAGGTCGCCCACCGACGTGCCGTTCTCCATCGCAAGGTCGTACAGATATCCCTTGCGCTCGCCCGTCCACTGGCACAGGCCGTAGCCGTGGCCGCACTTGTCCCTCGGCAGATATTTTATAAACGCCTCTCTGCTTACAGAGCCGTTATCTATGCTGTCGGTATAATCCTGCGAGAAATAGAACTGCGAGGTAAAATCGCCCTCAACACGCGTCGGCTCGCAGGAGCTTTCGGAGTCGATGCAGCCGAGTATCGCCGCCGCAGTGTAGGGGTTATCAAACTGCTCAACGAAATAGTTCCATATAATACCGGCATTGCTGGTGTCATATGTCGTCTGCGCTGCGTATTCCTTTTTCCCGCTTGATGCAGTCGGTGCAGGGCTCTGCGTCTGTTCCGGTGCGGCGGCGGTCTCGGGCTGCGCCGTCTGCGTCTGGGTGCTCTTCTGCGCACTCTCAAGGTATAGCGTGAACTTCTTGTCTATGAGAACCGTCTCAACAGTCTCGCCCTTGTTTTCCGCCGCGGCGGTCAGCTGATATGTATACTCCCCCGCTCCGAGATCCGCAAAATGCATGGACGCGTTCAGCGTACCCGCAAGGCTGAACTCCGGTGAATACGGCACATAGGCATATTCCTGAACAACCTCTCCATCCTTGAGGAGCCTCCCCGTGACATTCGTGAGCTGCCCCTTGTCCGTCTTTACAACGCCCCTTATATCAACAACGTTCCCCGCCTTCATATCCGACGGCTCGGTCGCATCAACGACCGTTATCACGGGGATGTTCGGGTTCGGCGTTGCCGTCGGTTCAGGCGTCGGTGCCGGTGCGGCGGTAGGTTCAGGCGTAGGCTCCGGCGTCGGCGTGGGTGTCTCCTGCACCGCGGCAGTCGGCGTTGGGACGGCGTCAGGCTTGCCTGAGCAGCCGGTAAGCGTAAGCAGTATTGATACCGCAAGCGTGAGCGCCGCGGCGGACTTTATCGGTTTTGTCATCTGTTAAATCTCCGGCATGAATATTTTTCCATGTTTGGTTATTATACTTCCGTTCAGGCAATATTTCAACACCAAAGATTTAACAATTAACACTTTCAGCCCCGGCCAATGTCAAGGCAGCTGATATCAGATACATCTCTGTACGGCCACTGAGCCTTTTCTTCGCTCGCCTCAACGCGGAGATTCTCTGCTGTCTTTTCCAGCGCAGCCATGTCCGTACCGGCATCGGCCTGCCCGCCTATCCGTATAAGACAGCCGTATTCCGGTGAAAAAAGCAGCAGGTTATATGCCGTCCACCGCTCGCCTGTGACAGAGCTTTCATAACTTGTCTCTATCTCCATGCGGTCATAGCCGTTCCAGATGTCCTCTTTTACAATGCGACTCTCTCCGGTAAGGAAATATTTCATCCCCCGCAGCTGCTCTCCGTTGAAGCTCTCTATACAGTAGGCTATCCATTCTCCCTCATTGTCGATGATGCGTCCATTCGTGTACCGGCCAAGATAGCCCTCTGCCTGCGCGTCGCTCTCCGGGAGCCAGTCTGGGCATATGCTCACCTCGCGGCAGTCCTCCCCGACGTCAAAGGTGAACCACATACTTGTCCCGCTGTGCTCTATCGCCTTACTCTCCGCCGCTCCCGTCTCAACGTTTATTCCCGGCACTCTGCCCGTCATCGCTTCGTCCGCCGCGGTCTTGTGGGCATGCATGGCCCCGTAGCCTATCGCGAAAGCGCTCAGGATAAACAGCGGCACAAGTATCGCCGCGATGAGAAGCATCTTCGGCGCTCTGGCCTTTCTCCGCCGGTCATTCATATAGACCCGCTCTATCGTGTCCCCCGGCGCGCGGACGGCAGAAAAAGCCTCCTTATATATTCTTGCGTCAAACATTGCTCTTCGCCTCCTCCAGCCCTGCTCTCAGCAACTCCCGGCCGCGGCGCAGCCGTGTGCGCACGGTGGCTGCCGGTGTGCCGGTAAGCCGCGCTATCTCGTCCGTGGAATAGTCCTCATAGTAATAGAGATATATCGCCGTCCGGTACTTTTCCGGCAGCTCCATCACCGCGTAAAACAGATCGCTGTGCTCTTGTGTCTCGAAGTGCAGCTCGTTTGCGTATTCCTCAATGTCCCCGGCCTTGCGCCACTGCGAGCGCAGTGCCCGCTTGCATTCGTTCATCGTCACGCGCACGAGCCAGAACCGCGCATGCTCCTCGCTCTCAAAGGGCTTGGTGCTTCTCAACAAACGCAGCAGAACATTCTGCGTCACATCGTCCGCGTCGCTCACACTCTTCATATAGCTGAACGCCAAGCGGAACACCATGTCCATGTACCGCCGCGCAAGGAGCTCAAATTCCCTGTTCTCCATCGCCGTTCATTCCTCCGGCCAGACCTTGATCGTAAAGAGCTTCATATTTTCCGTGCCTATCCCGTCATCAAGCAGGCGGAGCATATAGGCTTCGTCCAGCTTTTCGCCTATGGCGTACAGCTGCCCCGGCGTTGCCTGCACGATGCACATATAGCACTGTCCTGTCATCTGCGCGTAATCAAACCTGTCCCCCTTCTCTTCGTCATACCGCATCACTGCCGCCTCGCAGCCGAGAGCGGAAAAGGCTCCCGCCGTCTTGATGCAGTTATCCCTCTGTACTGTTTCGATGATATCCGCAAGCTCCGCGTTCAGGGCGTTTATTTTATCCCGTGCGTCCCAGTACTCCTGCGGGAGCTTACTGTCGTTCGCCTCATGCCACGCCATGGCGTCGGAGTCTAAGGTCGCGCTGCCGTTTTCCTCTGCGGCGATCAGCTCCGCCTGAGTCCTGTAGACGAGCTCACTCTGCTTTTTCATAAGGCTCAGTATCTCACCGTATCTCTCCCGGTACTCCTCGCACGTCAGGTAAAACGGGTCATATGTAATTTCAAAGCTGTGCGGCTCATCCTGCGGGAGAGCCTTCAGATACTCATCGTCGCTCCGGCTCATGCACAGCTTGCCGTCCACGGCGCTGCGCTCATGCATCCACTCTTCATATTCCTCCCGCGTCAGCGTGCGCACCTCCTCTGCCGGTGTCGGCGTGCTCGTTGATACCACTGCCGTCTCCTGCGGTGACGTCTGCTCCGTGGGCGGTGTTTCATCATCCGCCTGGCAGCCGCACAGCAGTGCCATCACCGCGCATATCATCAGCGCGTGTTTTCCCATGTTCATCATAGTCGAGCATCCTTTCTTTTTATTTATCGTTTCATCTATATTACCTTTGACGAGCGCAAATTGTTTCATGTTCCGAAAAAATCAAGAAATTCCTGCTATCCATTTACAACATTAAATTTTTGTAGTATTATTTATAAGATCAAAATATCAGGAGCAATTATGGAATATAAATTCTGCGTCCCTTGCCTTTTGGGGCTTGAGGGGCCGATATCCGATGAACTCAAGAGACTGGACATGGCAAACGTTGCGTCCGAAAATGGCCGCGTGTACTTCACCGGCGGAGATGAGGCGCTTGCCCGCGCCAATATCTGCCTGCGCATCGGTGAGCGCGTGCTCATCGAAATGGGCAGATTTGACGCTTTCACGTTTGACGAGCTGTTTGAGGGCACAAAGGCTCTGCCCTGGGAGTCCATCATCCCGAAGGACGGCGCTTTCCCCGTCAAGGGCTATAGTCTTAACTCAAAGCTCTTCTCCGTTTCAGACTGCCAGAAGATAATTAAGAAGGCAGTGGTCGAGCGGCTCAAAAAGTCCTACGGTCTGGAGTGGTTCCCAGAGACGGGCGCACTGTATCAGATCCAGTTCTCTATAATGAAGGACCGTGTCTCCCTCTGCATTGACACCTCGGGTGACGGACTGCATAAGCGCGGCTACCGCCCTGCGCACAATGCCGCGCCCCTCAAGGAGACCATGGCTGCGGCCATGGTAAAGCTCTCGCGCTACCGCGGGCGTGACGATTTCTGCGATCCTTTCTGCGGCAGTGGAACTATTCCCATCGAGGCCGCGCTTATCGCCAAGAACCGCGCACCGGGGCTTGACCGCGGCTTTACCGCGATGAGCTGGAAGAACATCGACCGCCGCGTATGGGAGCAGGAGCGCGAGGCCGCCAAGGCCAAGGAGTACCACGGCGATTATAACATCGTCGGCGCGGACATCGACCCGAAGGCTATAGAGATCGCCCGTGAGAATGCGCAGCGCGCCGGTGTGGACGATGTTGTCCGCTTCGAAGTCGCGGACGCGATGAAGTTTGACCGCAAGACTGAGCGCGGCGTCATCGTCACGAACCCACCCTACGGCGAGCGCATCATGGAAAAGGAGCAGGCGGAGGAGCTATACCGCGGCTTCGGCAAAGCGTATCTGCAAAGCGAGAACTGGCAGCTCTACCTGCTGTCCTCCCACACGGAGTTTGAGCGCTGCTTCGGCAAAACGGCCGACAAGAAGCGCAAGCTCTATAACGGCATGATAAAGTGCGACCTGTTCATGTACTTCAAGTAAACGCATCGGAGAGATATAAATGAAGCATCTTTTTATAGTCAACCCCACTGCCGGCGGCAGTGATAAAACCGCAATAGTTACCGAGCGTGTCAACGCCGCCTTTTCGCATTTTGAGACCAGCGGCGATACATACGAAATTTACGTCACCAAAGCTCCCATGGACGCCCCCGGCAAGATAAAGGCCGAGGCCGCCGAAAATGAAAAGCTGCACGTCTATGCCTGCGGCGGGGACGGTACCTTCAATGAGTGTGTCTGCGGCGCGGCAGGGCTGGATAACGTCGCCGTCTGCCCATTCCCCACCGGCACAGGCAATGACTTCTGCCGTATGTTCGGCGAGGAAAAGGACATGTTCCGCGATCTCGGCGCACTCCTGTGCGGCAGTGAGCACCCCATCGACCTCATTGACTGCAACGGCCGCTTCTGCTCAAATATCTGCTCCGTCGGCATCGATGCGCGTATCGGCACCTCCGTGCACAATTACAGCAAGATCCCCGTCATAGGCGGCGCGACCGGCTATGTTGTCTCTCTGATCGTGAACGTCCTCAAGGGCATCAACCGGCACATGCGCGTGCGGATCAAGGACTTCTATGTCGATGAGGAGCTTGCTCTCGTCTGCGTCTGCAACGGGCGCTTCTACGGCGGCGGCTTCAACCCCTCGCTGACCGCCCGCCCGGATGACGGTGTGCTCGATGTCTTTGTTGTCAAGAAGGTCGGGCTCATCACGCTCGCGCGTATGCTCGGCAAGTATGCCTCAGGCCACGCGGACGAATGCCCGCAGTATATCACGCGCATCCAGACGGACGAGGTCAGCATAAGCTTTGATGAGGACAATGTCATTAACATTGACGGCGAGGCCGTGTTCTCTAAAGACGTAAACATCCATGTGATCCACAACGCGGTCAAGCTCATTGTCCCCGCGGGGATGACCTTCTTTGAGCAGACTTCCGCCGAAACTGCCTCTGTATAAGCGCTTGTGTGCTTGTAACAAAAAATTCAAAAAGTTCTGCCCGGTTTTTTATATATAGGGCTTGCAAATTTTGAAAAGTGTGGTATTATAATCACTGTTAGCACTCATAGGTGTTGAGTGCTAATAGTGATTGTTTTTGTAAAAAAATTTTTGGAGGTATATAAGTATGAAACTCAAACCTTTGGCAGACAGAGTCGTGTTGAAGCAGAATGCAGCTGAGGAGCGCACCTCCTCCGGTATTTTCCTGACGGCTTCCGCGCAGGAGAAGCCCGAGGTGTACGAGGTCGTCGAAGTCGGCCCCGGCGGCATGGTCGACGGCAATCAGGTCGATATGATCGTCAAGGCCGGTCAGCAGGTTCTCGTCGGCAAGTACAGCGGCAGCAAGGTCAAGCTCGACGATGAGGAATACACCATCGTCCGTCAGAGCGACATCCTCGCGGTCATCGAGTAATTCAGCATATCGGAATTTTAAGGAGGCTTAATTATTATGGCAAAGCAGATTATATACGGTGAAGAAGCAAGAAAGGCTATCGAGCGCGGCGTCAATCAGTTGGCCGATACCGTTAAAATAACCCTCGGCCCCAAGGGCCGCAACGTCGTTCTGGACAAGAAGTTCGGCTCTCCCCTGATTACGAACGACGGCGTTACCATCGCAAAGGAAATCGAGCTTGAGGACGCTTTCGAGAACATGGGCGCACAGCTCATCAAGGAAGTCTCCACCAAGACTAACGACGTCGCCGGTGACGGCACCACCTCCGCGACCGTTCTGGCGCAGGCCATGATCGGCGAAGGTCTCAAGAATCTGGCTGCCGGTGCAAACCCGATGGTCATGAAGAAGGGCATCCAGAAGGCCACCAAGGCCGCCGTCGAAGCTGTCAAGACCGCTTCCCAGCCCGTCTCCGGCTCCAAGGACATCGCCCGTGTCGGCACTATCTCCTCCGGCGACGAGGTCATCGGTTCCCTGATTGCCGAGGCTATGGAGAAGGTCAGCCAGAACGGCGTCATC
>ERZ827423.2199-NODE-2199-length-16103-cov-4.352193_pt1 | contig 16103 bp, 15 predicted proteins | sample MGYA00519775_ERZ827423 | MGnify/ENA primary metagenome ERZ827423 (study PRJEB31778, sample SAMEA3449296) | human gut metagenome | biome: human gut; feature: human-associated habitat; material: faeces | place: United Kingdom | collected 2010/2012 ...
TGGTTGGTGAGCTTGTCGGTGGTGATCTCCAGCAGGGGCTCACCGGCCTTGACGGCGTCGCCCTCGGCCTTCAGCCACCGCTCCACGGTGCCCTCCTCCATGGTCAGCCCCAGCTGGGGCATTTTGATCTCTGTTGCCATGTGGTTCCCTCCTTACTTCGCCAGCAGCTTGTGGGCCGCCGCAACGATGTCCGCGGGATGGGGGAACATCACGTCCTCCAGCGGCGGGGAGAAGGGCGGCACGATGTTGGCGCCGGCCACCCGGGCCACGGGGGCATCCAGGTCGTCAAACAGCTCCTCCTGGATCTCTGCGGCCAGCTCGGCGCCCACGCCGCCACGGCGGACGCCCTCTTCCACCACCATCACGTTGCCGGTCTTCTGGACAGAGGCGCGGATGGCCTCCCAGTCCAGGGGCACCAGGGTCCGCAGGTCCACTACCTCGGCGTCGATGCCCTGGGCGGCCAGGGTCTCGGCGGCCTCCAGAGAGAAGTACACCTGCCGGGACCAGGTGAGGATGGTCAGGTCCTTGCCGGGCCGCTTCACATCCGCCTTGCCCAGGGGGATCAGGTACTCCCCGTCGGGGATCTGCTCCTTCTTGGCGTACAGCAGCTTGTGCTCCAGGAACACCACCGGGTCATCGCACCGGATGGCGGATTTCAGCAGGCCCTTGGCGTCCGCGCCGGTGGAGGGGCAGACCACCTTCAGGCCGGGAATGTGGGTGAACAGCGCCTCCAGGCACTGGGAGTGCTGGCCGGCGTTGCGGCGTCCGGCGCCGATGGGGGCCCGGAACACGATGGGGATCTTCACCTGGCCGCCGGTCATGTACCGCATCTTGGCGGCCTGGTTCATCACCGGGTCCAGGCAGACGGTGATGAAGTCATCGTACATCCACTCCACCACAGGCCGCAGGCCCCGCATGGCCATGCCCACGGCCATGCCGGTGAAGCCGGACTCGCTGATGGGAGTGTCGATGACCCGGTTGGGGCCGAACTCGTCCAAAAAGCCCTGGGTGATGGCAAACACGTTGCCCATCACGGCCATATCCTCGCCCAGGACCACCACGTTCTCGTCCCGGACCATCTCTTCATGCAGACCCTCGCGGATCGCCTTGCTGATCGAAAGCGTACTCATCTTGCCACACACCTCTCATTGTCTTCACTGTATACATCCGTGAACGCCTCGCTGGGGTCGGGATAGGGGGAGCTGTCCGCGAACTCATAGGCGGCCTCGATCTCGTCGGCCATCTGCTGGTCGATGGCGTCCAGCTCCGCCTCGGTGGCGGTGCCGTCTGCCAGCAGCTTCTTGCGGAAATTGGCGATGGGATCGTGGGCGTGGGCCTCCTCCAGATACTCCTTGGGGCGGTAGACCGCCGGGTCGCCGCAGTAGTGGCCCTGCCAGCGGTAGACCACGTTTTCCACCAGGGAGGGGCCCTCACCGGCCCGGGCCCGCTCCACGGCGGTCTTTACCGCCTCGTACACCGCCAGCACGTCGCAGCCGTCCACAGTGACGCCGGGGATGTCATAGGCCTTGGCCCGGACGGACAGGTTCTCCGTGTTGGTGACCCGGTGGATCTCCGTGGAGACGCCGTAGTGGTTGTTCTCGCACAGGTACACCACCGGCAGCTTCCAGGCGGCGGCCATGTTGATGGACTCGTGGAAGGTGCCCTGGTTGGAGGCGCTGTCGCCGAAGAAGCACAGCGTCACCTCGTCGGTGCCCTTGATCTTGGAGGCCATGCCGGAGCCGGTGGCGATGGGGATGCCGGCGCCCACGATGCCGTTGGCCCCCAGGATGCCCAGGGACACGTCGGCGGCGTGCATGGAGCCGCCCTTGCCGTGGCAGTAGCCGGTGGACTTGCCGAAGAGCTCCGCCATCATCTTCTTGCTGTCCGCCCCCTTGGCCAGCAGGTGGCCGTGGCCCCGGTGGGTGGAGGTGATGTAATCCGTGGGCCGCAGGGCGGCGTTGGAGCCCACCACGCTGGCCTCCTGGCCGATGCACAGGTGGATGTTGCCGGCCAGCATGCCCTTGGTGAAGCAGTCTGCCGCCTTCTCCTCAAACCGGCGCACCCGGACCATGCCTCCATACAGGCGCAGGAGGAAATCTTTTTCGTACGTTGCCACAGTTCAACACAACCTTTCTTAATGTACGATGGAATAGTAGATAAAGACAGGGATCAGGGACAGCAGAGGCAGAATGACCGTCTCCACCGCCACATGCTTGTAACCCTTTTTATAGGACACGCCGGACAGGGCGAACAGCATCACCACGGTGCCGTTCCAGGGCAGGGTGTCCAGTCCGCCGCAGGCGATGGACGCCACCCGGTGGATGATCTCCGGCGTATAGCCCCAGGAGATAAAGGTCTCTCCAAAGAGGTTCAGGGCGATGGTCAGGCCGCCGGAGGCGGAGCCGGTGATGCCGGCGATGATGGTGGTGATGGCCGCCACTTTGATCAGTCCGGGCAGGGGCAGATTGATGATGTTCTTCTGGAGCACGGCAAAGGCCTCTGTATTGGAGACCACCTGCCCCACGCCCACCACGGAAGCGATGATGATGCAGGGGAAGATGCCGTTGTTGAAGCCCTCGGAGACGATGTCGCCGAAGCCCTTGATACCGCCCAGGGATTTGTAGAAGAACAGCAGGGACAGCACACACCCTGCCGCCAGGCCGTACAGCAGCTCCACGTCGAAGCCGTTGATCAGCACGAAGGTGATCACCAGGGGGATCAGGGAGATCAGGAAGTTGGGAGCCCGCTGCTCCAGCTCCCGCTCGTCCAGAATGCCGCCCTGGACCTGATAGAGCTCAATGGCGGCCGCCGGGTCATCGTGGCCCTTCTTCACCTGCCAGTAGAGATAACCCACGCCGAAGATCAGCATGAACAGCGTGGCCAGCACGCCCTCCACCGGGGCCGCGGTCAGCGTGGTCCCCAGGATCTGGGTGGGGATGATGTTCTGCATCTGCAAGCTGCCGGGCATCTGCCCCATGGCAAAGGTGGCAATGGCCAGGCCGGTGATACCGGGGAACAGATACCAGGGAATCCCCGCCTTGGGGAACAGAATTTTTGCAAAGGGCAGCAGCACGAAGATCATCACCGTCACCTGGATGCCGCCGTACACCAGCAGACCGCCCACCAGCACGTAGATCAGCAGGGTCCACTGGGTGCCCGCCTTGTTGATGAGGGTGCTGCTGATGCGCCAGGTGGCACCGCTCTTATCATATAGAGCCCCCAGCAGGGCGCCCAGGGCGAAGATCACCAGCCAGTTGCCCACAAAGTCCTTCATTCCGACGAGGAAGGGGCCGTCGGCGCCCACCAGGGCAGCTGCCACATCCAGTCCGCCGAACAGGGCGACAATGGCGGCAGCCACCGCAGCTGCAAGGAACATGCTGATCTTCTTGTACGCCGCAAAGATCAGCACCGCGAATGCCAAGAGAATTCCGATCACGTTCACTACGAGCATGTTGTTTCCGTCCTCCCGTTCCTTTTGATGAAATTCGCGTGGAAGCGGCTGATTGCAGCCAGTTCCCCCCTTTCAAAAGCCGCTTCAGGTCCTATGATGATTCTATTTTATCAATCGGAAATTCAATAGTGAAATACCATGTTTTTATGCAGGAATAACAAAAACTTATGCTAAAATTGTGAAATTGCTGTCAAAATAAACTTTGATATAAGAAAAATCTTGATTTTTCAATAAAATGGCCTTATTCTTAAAGGAATCGTTCAAAAGCCGGAACGGAGGTGCGGTATGCTGAATTTGAAGCGGCTGCAATATCTGGACGCGGTCTACCAGTATAAAAACTTCACCCAGGCCAGCGAGGCCCTTTATGTGTCCCAGCCGGCCATCTCCTCCGCCGTCCAGGCGCTGGAGGAGGAGCTGGGCGTCAAGCTGGTGATCCGCAGCTCCAAGGGGGTCACCTTTACATATGAGGGCGAGCAGTTCATGATCTGGGTGCGGCGGATCCTCAGCACCTGCGAGGCGGCGGAGAACGCCATGCAGGATCTGGCCGGCACGGCGGAACAGCGCCTGCGGCTGGGGATCTCCCATGTCCTGACCAACCCGGTGGTCCCCATGATCTTCTCGACATTTCTGGCGGACCACCCCAAGGCCCAGATCTATCTGAACGAGGGCTCCATGAACAAGCACGTGGAGATGGTGCTGGGGGAGCTGCTGGACCTGGCCTACAACGCCTTTCCCACAACGCCGGAGACGGAGGAGCTGGAGAAGATCCCTGTGAGCACCATGGAGATCCACGCGGTGCTGCATCCGGACCATCCCCTGGCGCGGCTGGACCGGATCCCCCTGGCGCGGCTGGGGGAGGAGAAGCTCATTATGATGGACGCCCAATCCAAGGTGAAGGAGTTGATGAGCCGGGAGTTTGAGCGCCATCAGGTGATCCCGGACATCCTGTTCAAGTACGACCAGGTGCTGTGCATGGCGAATCTGGTGCGGTCCTGCCGGTACGTGGGCATCATCAGCGTGGCTGCGGGTCAGCAGGCGCTGGGCTGCGAGGGACTGGCAATCCGCCCCTTTGCCGAACCGCTGGTGTTCGACGTGGGCTTTTTGATCAAAAAGGGGCGCTACCTGCCCCGGCTGGGGTGGGAGCTGATCCGTTTCATCCAGGAGCACACCCTGAAGGCTCCCGGCTGACAGCGGGGAGAGGTCCGCCTCCCATATGCAGGAACGAGGAGGGCTGCCTGAAAGGCAGCCCTCCTCGTCTTGTTCAGTCGGATTCTGTTCCGTGTACGATGTCCTGGAACAGCTGGACCATGGCGGTCACGGCCTGGTCCGCCCCATCCGGGTCGTGGGCCAGCACCGCCTCCATGATGGTGTAGTGGGTCTGATAGATCCGCATATTGATCTCCCGCAGGCGCTCCGGCGGGTACGTCTGGACCGTCTCCATAAACACGTCCGTGTTCAGCCGGACGATCACATCGTTGATCATGGAGGCCAGGGTATTGTGGCTGGCCTTGGCCAGAGCGTTGTGGAAGGCCACGTCGTACTCCTGGAAGCTCAGAAGGCTGTCCACATGCTCCAGGGACCCCGCCAGGGTCTTTTGGAGCGCGGCGGCGTCCTCCTCCGTGTGGTGGATGGCCGCCAGACGGGCGCAGCCCCGGTCGTTGATGTGCCGGTACTCCAGCAGCTCCTCCAGGTTGATGGCTCCCATGGCCACCAGGTTTTTCAGCGGCTCCTCCACGGATTTCAGGGAGATGCCCCGGATCACCGCGCCGCCGGCGCTGCCCACCGAGGTCTCCAGCAGGCCGTCCTGCTGGAGCATCCGCAGGGCCTCCCGCACCACGGGGCGGCTGCGCTGAAACATCTCCGCCAGCTCTCGCTCCGGAGGAAGCCGGTCGCCTGGCTTCAACTCTCCTGAGACGATCTTGGGGTAGATCTGATTGTAAATGGCCTCGGAGGCCCGCTGGGTTTTGGCTGGCGTGAATAGAGGGCCGGAAGAAGACTTGTTCATAAAGTCCCTCCTTTTTGGTTCTGCATTTTGTGAAAAGTATATCATAGGTGTAAAACAGAGTCAAGAAAGGGCGAAAATCCGTAAAGAACGGGGAAAAAATCGCAGAAGTGCCGGGCTGACAGAATGCCGGCAAAGGGGTTGACCGGCAGGGCGGAGCGTGGTATAGTAGGTCTATCAGTTAAATGGTATAACCATTTAATTAAAAAGTCAACCGGGAGCGGAGAATTCGGGCGCTCCGGGGCCGGCACACCGCTGCGGGCCCGGCAGACAAGGAAAGGAAGGCATTGACATGGAAAAGATCGGATTTTTGGGAATGGGTGTCATGGGCCTGCCCATGGCGAAAAACGTGGTGCAGAAATGCGGCATGCCGGTCCTGGGCTATGATGTGGTCCAGAAGCAGCTGGACGCCTTTCAGGCTGCCGGCGGCATTCCCGTCAGTGACCCGGTGGAGATCTACAAGCAGTGCGACGTGATCCTCCAGATTCTGCCCACCCATCCCATCATCCGCAACAGCGTGGAGCAGGCCATCCAGTATGGCAAGCCCGGCAATGTGATCGTGGATCTGAGCTCCACCGCGCCGGACATCATCCTGGAGCTGTATGAAAAGACCAAGGCGGCGGGAATGTACCTGCTGGACTCTCCGGTCAGCGGCGGCAACCCCATGGCCATCGCCGGGACCCTGGCCATCATGACCGGCGGCGACAAGGAGGCCTTTGAGCAGGTCAAGCCCGTTCTGGAGTGCATGGGCAACCCGGTCTACACCGGCGGCCCCGCCAGCGGCGATGTGACGAAGCTGGTGAACAACATGATCGCCGGCGCCACGCTGGTGGCCATCGCGGAGGGCTATGCCTTTGCCGCCAAGGCGGGCATCGACCTGCAGACCACCTTCGAGGCCACCCGGGGCGGCTTTGCCGGCGGTCCCCTGTACGACAACAAGGTGCCCAAGATCATCAAGCGGGACTATGAGCCCGGCGCCCGGATCGCGGTCCACCGCAAGGACATCATCAACGCCAAGCACTACGCCCACAAGCTGGACGTGGATACGCCGATGACGGACGTGGTCCTGCACGTCATGGACTGGATGAACGACAACGGCCACATCGACGACGACCAGGCGGCGCTGGTCAAATACTACGAGGATAAAATGGGAGTTCAGGTAGGCCAGGAGGAAAAGGCCGACTGACACCCGTGTCCCGATCATCCCTGGGGAGGACGGAGGCCTGTCCGGACTCCCGACAAACAGAAGAGGGCCGCCGGTTACGCCGGCGGCCCTCTTCTGCTGAACGCGGACGAATCCGGGACCGGTGGACTAGTCTGCGGCGATGAGGCACTGCTCCAGCGCCTGGAGGGCGTCCCCGGCGTCCGGGCCGTCGGCGGTGAGGGTGATCTGTGCGCCGGCGCCGATGGACAGGGAAACCACCCCCAGCAGGCTTTTGGCGTTGACGCTGTTGCCTCCGTACAGGACCCGGAGGGTGCTGCTATAGCGGTTGGCGGTCTGGATAAACCGGGTCGCCGCCTGGTGATGCAGGCCTGCGGAAAGCCGGACGGTGACTTCTTTTGTGGAAATCATGGAAAAACCTCCTCTGTCAGTGGCTGCGGCGGACACCTGTCCGCTCCTGCTGGTTCCATGATACACCGCGGTGCGGGACAGGCGGATATTTAGAGCAGATCTGAGGGCGGCTCCCCGCTCCGGCCTTTCGCGGGAGAGCGGGCGGGAGCGCATGGCGCGGAAGCTGCCGTCAGGCGCATAGACGGCGCCGAACTGCATATCCTGATTCCGGGTGATTGCACATGAAAGCGCATTCTTGGAAATCCTACGCCTTCTGGATCCTCTTCACAGAGGCGGTGGGGGCCCTCTCCGGCTGGCTGACCCGGGACGGCGCGGACCTCTATGCCGAGACCATCGTAAAGCCGCCGCTGTCTCCCCCGGCCCTGGTGTTCCCCATCGTCTGGGGCATCCTGTTCGTGCTCATGGGCGTCGGGGCCGCCCGGGTGTACCGGCAGCCGCCCTCCGGGGACCGGGACCGGGCCCTGCGGGTCTATCTGGTCCAGCTGGCCTTCAATTTCTTTTGGAGCATCCTCTTCTTCAACCTGCGGGCTTTCGGCCTGGCGCTGGCCTGGCTGGCGGCGCTGTGGCTGCTGATCCTGTGGATGATCCTGACCTTCCGCAAGGTGGACCGGGCGGCCGCCTGGCTGCAGGTGCCCTATCTGCTGTGGGTGACCTTTGCCGCTTATCTGAACTTCGGCGTCTGGCGGCTGAACTAAAGGGAGCCGGAGGACCCATCGGTCCTCCGGCTCGATCTGCGTGCCCGGGGCGCTCCGGCATCAGAGCATCTGCTTCCGGCCCAGCTCCTCCAGCCAGGCGGCGGTGTTTGCGAAGATGGTCCGGTAGAAGCCGCTGTCCATGAAGTCATCGAAGTCCTCCATCTTGAGGAACGCGGCGTTCTGCGTGCGGCGGCCATCGATCTCGTCCAGATGGTTCAGCACGCCGTACTCCTCCCCGTAGAGGCCGATGAACTGCCAGAACACCGGGAACCGGGAGGTCTTGATGAGGATCTCCTCGATCTCCCAGTCGGACTGAAGGCGGCCGTCCGTCAGGAACAGCACCAGGATGGGCTTTCGCAGGCCGCCGTAGATCATCATGATGTCCCGCATGGCCTCCGGCTCGTTGTTGTACTGGTAGTTGAGCATGCTCATCCACCGCTCGTACCCGCCGGCCTGGGAGAAGGTGTAGTCCCGGATGTTGTCCAGGGTCACCGGCTCCAGCTGGCGGCTTTTCGCCGCAAAGGCCCAGCAGTCCATGGAGGCGCTGTCTGACAGGGTGGAGGCCAGGGCGAAGAACTTGTCGAACATCTGCTGGACCCGGCCGCCCTGATACAGCTGGAACATGGAGCCGGAGGCGTCGGCGCACAGCACGGTCTGGAGCTCCCGCTCCGCCGCCCGGGGTTCCTGGGCCAGGGCGGCAAAGGAGGCCTTGTACAGCGGCGCCAGGAAGTCCAGCTCCCCCTGGCAGCGGCTGGCCAGATGCTCCATCCGGCCGCACACATGGGGCGGGAGGGAGCGGAGGATGTCAGCCACCGAGGGGGCCGGGCCCTGGGCGGCGCCGGTTCGCTGCGCCTGGGGCCCGGCGGCGCGTCTGGGAGGCGGTGGCGGTGGGACCGGGTCCGCCACCACGCCGCCGAAGCTCTCCACCAGGGCCCGGAGCCCGCCGTTGAACCCCCGGCCCACGGGGCTGAACTTCCAGTCCCCGTTTTTCCGGTAGAGCTCCCCGGCCACGATGGCCCGTTCACCGGAAAACTCGGTCCCAACGTAGGTGTAGCGGGCGGCCTCCGCGCCCCCGCTCCACAGGCTGATGCTGCCCTGATCCAGCTCCCGCAGGGAGCTGCCGCCGTCCATGGCGGCAGTGAAGGAGAGCCGCTGGATGTGCTCCGGCAGGGCGGCCAGATCCACTCGGAACCGGGTCTCGCCGCCGGCATGCCCTGCCTCCAGGGTGATGGCCCCCTCCGGGGAGCGCCGCTGGTTGTAGAAGATGAAATACCGCTCGTCGGAGAGGCGGCCGGCGCTGTCCAGGCCGAAGCAGGACACGTCCACCGCCAGCGGCCCCTGGTGGCGAAGCACCACCTCCAGGGACCAGGTCCGGCAGACGGTTTGTATGGAGATCTTCTGTCCCCGCTGCAGCTGTATCATGGCGTTCCGCTCCTCCCAGATGATATGCCTCTATTGTAGCGGATGACAGCGGTCAAATCAAGCAGCGGATCCTGCCCCTGCGGAACATCCGCAGGGGCAGGATCCGCTTACGGCACCCGGGGCCCGGTCTTTCCCTGGGGAGTGCTAAGGCAATGGGATCACCTGCCCGCCGATGCGGACGGCCGCCGCCTGCTCCAGGGCCACCGGGACCTTCCAGGTGTAATCGGCGACCCAGCGGCTCTTCTCCGCCCCATCTTCCCAGGACGCGTGGGCCGCGCCGGTGGGGATCTCGCTTCCGTCTGCCAGAATCACTGCCACATCTGTCCAAAGTGTAAATCCGGCATATTCCGCGCCGCAGATCAGTTCCATCCCCGTGGAGAACACGCGCATCTCCTGGAAGGTTACGTCACTTGCGTTTTCCAGTCCGGCGACGGGGAGCAGGATGTCCTCCAGCTTGATCGTGGGCATTGTCGTCCCTTGCTCCAGTGTAAAGGGAATCTCCCACTGACCTTCCAGCAGCGGTTCCCGCTCCATCAAGAGGGTTTCCAAATGCAGGCAGAATTCTCCCCCTGCTGTCAGGTCGGCATTCGGATCCGGGCTCTGGTACTGGGCCATGATTTGAAGGCTTCCATCCTCCAAAATCTTACAGCCGTCCGTCCTGTAGGTAAGCCCCTTTCCGACCTTGATCCCGAGATCAGAGTACACCTTTTCCGGCGCTCCGATGAGCTCCGCGTGTGCAAACGTGTAGGTCTTTCCCGGTTCGAAATTCCCGCTGACGTGCAGCAGCAGCCACAAATGCTTTTCCCCAACGGTGACAGACTCCAAGGTGACCGTTGTTTCGGATGGTTCTCCGCCTGGTATGGCCTCTGGGACATCTGTGTGATCCGGGGCTGTTTTCTCAGGTTCGCCCGGCTTTTCCGCCTCTCCCGCAGGTCCGGCATTTGCCGTGGCCGGCTCCGTCTCCGGCGCCTTCGTCCCGGCGGAGGTCCCCACGGACTGGGTCATCTGGCCGATGGCCTCCTCCTGTTCCGCCGGCATGGCGGTGTCCCCGGCGGTCTCCTGCCAGTACTGCCGGAACCAGTCCTGGATGCCGGGGACGCTCACCGCCACCGCCGTCCCCGCCAGCACCAGAATGAGGACCGCCGCAATCAGGACGGCCCTGGGGATCCGCCGGCGCAGAATGTCTTGTTCCTGTTTTGTCATCTCAAGCACCTCCTTCTTCAGATGGTCGGAGGCGGTGACATGGTCAAAGGCCCGCTGATAAATTGTCCGCATCCGTCACCCCTCCTCCAGCTGATGTTTCAGCAGTTCTCTCGCCCTGGACAGCCGCGTGCGGATGGTGGACGGGTTCGCCTTCAGCAGCGCGCTGATCTCCCTGACGGAGTACCCCTCGTAGTGATACAGGTACAGGGGGACCCGGTACTTCTTGGGCAGCCGCAGGATCTCCTCCACCACCGCCTGGGCCTCCGGTTCGTCGGCACAGGGCTGGGGCGGGGCCTGTGCCAGCGGGACGCTGTGCAGCCGCCAGGGCGCCCGGGACAGGTCCTTGCACACATTGATGGTCACCCGCACCAGCCAGTGGCGCAGATGGGCGTCCCCCTCGAAGCCGGACGTGTTCTTCCACAGGCGGAGCATGACCTCCTGGGCCGCGTCCTCCGCGTCGTGGACGCTGCCGAACCAGTTCAGCGCGATGCGGTAGACCATGTTCAGATACTGCTCCACCGCCAGATTGAATTCCTGTTCACTCTGCATAGCTGCCCGTCTCCCCTGTGGATTTCTCTGAAAAGCTTTTCACTGATAATACTCCCGCCGGCGCGGAAAAGTCCCAGGGCCGGAAAAAATTTTGCGGGCGTGCCGTCCTCCGGCCCGGGAGAGCACCCGGTTCCTCCGGCCGGGAGAACCGGACAGCCTGGGCAGAAGCTGGAAATTCGTGGGTGACAAGGGCCTGGAAGTCTGCTATACTGAACAATTAGGCCCCGGCGGCTGTGCCGGGGCGATCTGTGTGTTTGATTGAGGCGACGATCCATGTGTGTGAAAAAATTCCTGGCCTGGTGCCGGGGAGAAGTTGTTTTACTGACAGCGGCGGTGTGCGCCGCGGTGTCCGCCATCGCGGTCCCCCCTTCGGCGGCGTATCTGGGGTATATCGACCTGCGGGTGCTGTGCCTGCTGCTGTGCCTGATGGCGGTGGTGGCGGGGCTGCAGCGCTGCGGGGTGTTTCTGGTGCTGTCCCAGCGGCTGCTGGCGGGGGAGAAAAATGTCCGCCTGCTGCAGCTGCTGCTGGTGCTGCTGCCCTTTTTTTCCTCCATGCTCATCACCAACGACGTGGCGCTGATTACCTTCGTGCCCTTCACCCTCCAGATCCTGGAGCTGGCTGGCGAGCGGCGGCGGATTTTGCCCACGGTGATCCTCCAGACGGCGGCGGCCAACCTGGGCAGCATGGCCACCCCGGTGGGCAATCCCCAGAACCTGTATCTGTGCGGCCGCTTCCACCTGTCCGCCGGGGACTTCTTCGCCACGCTGCTGCCCTTCACGGTGGTGAGCCTGCTGGCCCTGTCCGCCGGGTCCCTGGTGGGCACCAGCCAGTCGGTCTGCGTCCGGTTTCCCCAGCCGGCCTCCATCCGGAGGCCGAAGCTGCTGGCGGTGCTGGCGGGACTGTTTGTCCTGTGTCTGCTGGCGGTGTTCCATGTGGTCCACTACGGCGTGGTGACCGCCGTCGTGGTGGCGGCGCTGCTGGTGCTGGAGCCGGGACTCCTGAAGAAGGTGGACTACAGCCTGCTGCTGACCTTTGTGTTCTTCTTCATCTTCGCCGGGAATATCGGCCAGATCCCGGCTCTGCGGCAGCTGCTGGCGGGCTGGATGGACCGCAGTGCCCTGCTGACCTCCGCCCTGGCCAGCCAGATCATCAGCAACGTCCCCGCCTCCCTGCTGCTGGCGGGCTTTACCGAGGACTGGCGGGGCCTGCTGCTGGGGGTGGACCTGGGGGGTCTGGGCACCCCCATCGCCTCTCTGGCCAGCCTGATCTCCCTGAAGTTCTATCTGCGGAGCCCCGGCGCCCAGCCGGGCCGGTTCCTGCTGTGGTTCTCCGCGGTGAACTTCGGCGGCCTGGCGGTCCTGCTGCTGCTCACCCGGGTGTTCTGAGGGACGGCTGTCAACAGGCGGAAAAAGAAACGAGGCCCGGGCGCGGAAAACCGCGCCCGGGCCTTTTTGTCTGATTCCGCGGAGTGGGGATTTTCCCTCAGCCCAGTTTCCGGAACAGCTCCCGGGCCTTGACCACCTCCCGGATATGGCTGTCCACCGTGCGGCAGCAGCCCCCCACGGCGCTGGCCCCTGCCCGCATCCACCGGCGGGCGTAGTCGCCGAAGGCCAGGCCGTCCCGGCTGCCGTGCCAGGTCTTGGTGGCGGGGTCATATGTCTCCCCGCTGTTGGGGTACACGGCGATGGGCAGGGAGGTGCCCGCCTTCAGCTCCCCGATCAGATGCTCCACAAACTGGGGCGGCGTGCAGTTGACGCCGATCATCCGCAGGTGGGGATACGCCTTTTCCAGCTCCGCGGCACAGTCCCGGAGCAGGTCCCCCTCGTGGATGCGGCTGCCGTCCCGGCAGGAGAAGCTGACCCAGGACTCCGCCCCCAGCTCCTCCGCGATGGACAGCTCGATCCGCGCCTCGCGGAGGGAGGGCTGGGTCTCCATCAGCAGCAGGTCCGCGCCGGCGTTCCACAACAGCTCCATCCGCCGGTGGTGGAAGTCCCGGAGGACGTCATCGCTGACCCCGTAGTTGCCCCGGTATTCCGACCCGTCCGCCAGATACGCCCCGTAGGGCCCAACGGCCCCCAGGCACAGCGGCCAGGCCCGGCCGGCCGCCCGGCCCTCCCGCTGCCACCATCGCTCCCGGGCCTCCAGAAGCAGCTCCACGGACCGGGTGATGAGGGACTCCGCCTCCGCCAGGGTGTGGCCCTTGGCCATCAGGCCGGGGATGGTGGCCTGGTAGCTGCAGGTGATGCCGCAGTCGGCGCCGGCGGTGAAGTAGTTCTCGTGGACCCGCTCCACCAGCTCCGGCTGCCGGTCCAGGGCCTTGGCGGTCCAGAGGCTGTCGTTCAGGTCGCAGCCCAGCTGCTCCAGCGCCGTGGACATGGAGCCGTCGATGACCAGGATGCCGGTCTTTTCCAAAGTCTCCCGCAACGTCGTGCGCGTCATATCAGATACTCTCCTTTTCCGCTTTTTCGTCAATGGTGCCGAAGGTCACCGGCGGCGGGTTCTCCCCCCGCTCCCTGGCGGGGATGTACCGGTCCCAGAAGTCCCGGAACAGCCGGAAGATCTCCTTCTGCTGGGTGAAGATGAACAGCAGGGTGATGGCCACGTAGGCGGCGGACAGCAGGTCCGTCATGGCCCACAGGGCGTCCGCCTGGATGTTGTAGAAGAACACGCAGGGGATCATGTAGTAGACCATGTAGATGGGCGTGGCCCGGCGGTTGGCCAGGGTGTCGCCGAAGGCGTAGTTGACGGACTTGGCGCAGCTGTAGTACATGCCGATGATGGTGGTCCAGGCAAAGATGGTGATGGCGGCCGCCAGGAAGAAGCCGCCCACAGGGCCGTAGGCCACCTCAAAGGCCACGGTGGTGAGGGCCGCGCTGTCCACCTCCGGAAAGTCGATGTACACGTTGGTCATGATGATGGAGAGGCCAGTCACCGTGCAGACGATCAGAGTGGTGAACACCTCGCCCCAGCCCCAGGAGGACTGGCGCACCGGGTGGTCCGTCTTGGCGGAGGCATGGGCGATGATGCCGTAGCCGGTGCCGGCGTCGTTGGAGTACAGGCCCCGGGCGATGCCGTAGCGGATGGCGTCCCGGGCGGTGGCGCCGGCGAAGCCGCCCACCCCGGCCATAGGGGTGAAGGCGCTCTTGAAGATCAGGGCGACCGCCTCCGGCACGATGGACCAGTTGAGGATCAGGATGCCGATGCCGCCCAGGATGTAGCACACCGCCATGAAGGGGACCACCCGCTCCATGATGGCGGAGATCCGCTTGAGGCCCCCGGCGATGGTGACGAAGCAGGTGACGCCCAGCACGATGGCGGAGACCATGGGGTCGATGCCGAAGCTCTGCTCCAGGGCGCCGGTGACGGACTCCGTCTGGACGCAGCAGGTCCAGGGCCCCAGGACAAAGCAGGCCACCGACAGCACCACGGCCCCTTTCTTCCACCCCAGGGCGTTCTTCATGACGAAGGACCGGTCGCACATGTACTCGTCCATGGACTCGCTGTACTTCACCCGGTACCGCTGGCCCAGGATGATCTCGCAGGCCTTGGTGGACATGCCCAGCAGGCTGGACACCCACATCCAGAACAGGGCGCCGGGGCCGCCGGACACCACGGCGGTGGCCACGCCGCCGATGTTGCCCACGCCGATGGTGTTGGCCATGGCGGTGCAGGCGGCGGCAAAGCCGGAGATGGTGCCGGCCCCCTCGCTCTTCTGGAACATCCGGCCGTAGGTGTTCTTCCAGTTGAAGCCGATCTTCCGGAAGTTGTAGTAGAACCGGAAGCGGATGCTCAGGTACAGACCGGTTCCCACCAGCACCACCGTCATGGGCGTGCCCCAGAGGAAGTCGGCCACGGCGATCAGAATATCAGACAGCATATGGTTCCCCTTTTCACACACAGCCGCATTTTGCGGAAAAACTGAGAAAAGTGTATCACGGAGAGCGGAAATCCGTCAAATAAAAATGCGCTTCCGGCCGGGAAGCGGCGGAAAAAAGGGGGTCCCGCCGGAAAATCCGACGGGACCCCCCTTGCCTGGGAGAGGCGGCGCAGATCCCCCCTTGTCAGGGGAGATCCGGCCGCTCAGCGGCGGGTCTTGAGACGGGCCATGGCCCGGGCCAGCGCGGCCTTGGAGTGATAGTACTCCCGGATGCTCTCCTTCTGGCGCAGCCGCTCCTCCGCCCGCTCCTTGGCGGCCTCGGCCCGCTTGTAGTCGATTTCCTCCGGGTGCTCGGCAAAGGCCACCAGCAGCACCACGTAGTCCGGCTTGATCTCCGCGAAGCCGGCGCCCACGGCGGCGGGCTCCCATTGGCCGTTGACCTTGAACCGCAGCTCCCCGGGCTCGATGGCGGTGACCGCCGGCTCGTGGCTGGGGTAGACGCCCATCTCCCCGTCCACGATGGGGAGGATCAGCGCCTCCGCCGGGCCGATGTAGAACTGCCGCTCCGGGGTGATGATCTCCAGATAGAATGTCGCGGGCTCCGCCACTTATACCGCCCCCATTTTCTTTGCCTTTTCAATGACCTCGTCCACGTTGCCCACATTGCTGAAGGCGGCCTCGGGGTATTTGTCCAGCTCCCCGCCCAGGATGGTCTCGAAGGAGCGGAGAGTGTCCCCCAGCTTCACATAGCGGCCCTCCAGGCCGGTGAACTGTTCAGCCACGGAGAAGGGCTGGGAGAAGAACTGCTGCACCCGGCGGGCCCGCTCCACGGCCCGGCGGTCGTCCTCGCTCAGCTCCTCCATGCCCAGGATGGCGATGATGTCCTGCAGCTCCCGGTAGCGCTGGAGCAGCTCCTGCACGCCCCGGGCGATCTGGTAGTGCCGCTCTCCCACCACGTCGGGCTCCAGGATGCGGGAGGTGGACTCCAGCGGGTCCACGGCGGGGTAGATGCCCTGCTCCACGATCTTGCGGCTGAGGACGGTGGTGGCGTCCAAATGGGCGAAGGTGGTGGCGGGGGCGGGGTCGGTCAGGTCGTCGGCGGGGACATAGACCGCCTGCACGGAGGTGATGGCCCCGTCCCGGGTGGAGGTGATCCGCTCCTGCAGGGCGCCCATCTCGTTGGCCAGGGTGGGCTGATAGCCCACGGCGGAGGGCATCCGGCCCATGAGGGCGGACACCTCGGAGCCGGCCTGGACATAGCGGAAGATGTTGTCGATGAAGAGCAGCACGTTCTGCTTTTCCCGGTCCCGGAAGTATTCCGCCATGGTCA
>ERZ827423.2201-NODE-2201-length-16091-cov-2.716388_pt1 | contig 16091 bp, 12 predicted proteins | sample MGYA00519775_ERZ827423 | MGnify/ENA primary metagenome ERZ827423 (study PRJEB31778, sample SAMEA3449296) | human gut metagenome | biome: human gut; feature: human-associated habitat; material: faeces | place: United Kingdom | collected 2010/2012 ...
TTATATTTTTGAGCTTAAGCAAATCATCTCTGTAAATATAATGAATATATCTGCTGTTTTGTTTCTTCTGGGGAAAGCAGCCAAGTCTGTAGCAATAATAAAAATAAAGGCCCTTTAGCCCTTTTACTTTCTTGGTTTTCACTTTTTTAACCTTATAACAGACATCGGCTTTTCTGAAAGACCTCATTTCGGTTTTGTTATGTGCTTTAGGTTCTGCGACTCTTGCTCTTATACACTCGTTGCTGTACTCCTCTCCCATTTGCATCAGCCTTATTGGTCTTTTCCAGTCTTTTTGTCTTATTGTCCAGTATTTTCTGTTATAGTCGAATTGGCATATATATCCCTGTTTTCTAAGATTAATTTCAAGTTCCCTCAGGTTACAGCTTTCTTTTATATAATAATCTACCACCTCTTTTGCAATGTTAAGCCTGCTTGGTTTTCCTTCTGCTTCCGCCTTTGCAATCACATACGGAATGGCCTTTCCTTTTTTCTTATCAATAACGCTTACTTTGTGTTTACAACATATTTCATCTGATATTTTATATATATCCGTCCACTGTTTCCTGCGGAGCCTTTTGCCATTGGAAAAAGACACTGAATTGATAACAAAATGATTATGAATACACCCAGTATTAAGATGCGTGGTAACAATAACCTGAAATTCTTCTCCCCAGACTTTTTCAGCAAATTCAATTCCTATTCTATGAGCAATTTCAGGTGTAACCTCTCCTTTAGAAAATGACTGATATCCATGATATGCAACAATACCTCCGGTCTTTCCAAACTGCCTTTTTATTATGTTAAATTCTTCTTTAATATTTGTTGTGTCGCAATTTATACCACTCACAAAAAGCTGTTTATCTGTTTTATCAGTATTAACCGCATACTCAATTACATTCTTCAGGCTTTCTTTGGAAGTCTTCTGCGGATTTGCTGCATAATCTATAACTGCATCAACTCTACCCCTCACAGGCCATATCTTCGTTACCGCCATGGAATTTCATCAGGCTCAAGGTATTTTTTTATCAGAGCAATTCTGAATGTTGATAATGCATCAATTTCTCTGCGAATTTCAGCAGTGTTTATAATGCCGGTCGAATTAGCTCTCGCTGCTATTTGATTAAGATTATTTCCTATAGCCGCAAGCTGGCTCATATCCTTATGAAACTGTGCATCAGGCTTTTCTTTCGGGGAAAAGCCCATAATCAGAAATCTTAAAAATCCCGCTTCTGTAAGGCAGGTCTTTCTTGCATTCTCTTTCAATTTATCTTCCTCCTCTCTACTAAGCCAAAACTGTTTTTTTATTGTTCTGTTCATAATGTACCTCCATATGCAACTAACTTTTTTATTGAAATCAAAACTATTTAAATCTTAATTAGTACTCAACCGTTATTTCTCCTAGAAAGTTTTAATGTGACATATAAAACACTCGCTCCAATTTAACCGAATTATATGTTCCTATTGTCTTTTGACACAAAAAAGAACCACGTACTTCTACATGATTCTAAATTTGCTTTTCATCTATATTACTAATAAGTTGTTGCCATCAACGCGAAGGGCTGTTGCCTAAAAGATGACGCAATTTGTCCAATAAGCAATGCTATTCTGCTCATTAAACTATTGGATCAAATCCTTGGAACTAATTGCTGTTAACAAAAATCTCTACAGCTTTCGTAATTTCTGCATTGAGAGAGCAATCATCTTTAAGTGCACATAATGCCAGTTTCTTATGCAGCTCTGAAGGAATCCGAACATTGAATGTTCCCTTGTATTCTTTCTCTGGTTCCTTTCCCATTTCTCTACAAAATTCCAAATAATCATCCACTGCCATATGGAATTCTTTTTCTATATTTGAAGAGTCTTCTGTCTCAAAATCAACATAATCGTTAATCCCTTCAATTTTTCCTCTCAGAGTCTTAGACTCTGCATCAAATTCAACTTTTGTGTAATATCCTTTGTATTCCATAATATTTCCCATTATATTTCACCCATTTCCTCTAAACGCATTGCCAAATCTTTCGTTGCTCCAATACTCATCTCATCCCCCGGATGCGGCTTATGTAATAATATAATACGCTTATCACTAGCTCTGTAGAACTTAACTCTTGAGCCTGAGGTTTTTCCCTTGTTAAACTCTTCAAATCCAAGTTGTGATAATAAATACTTCGCCTCTGAATATGTATAATCTTTAGGGCGCGATAGCAACCTTTCTTTAGCTTTATCAAATTTACTCATATATAAAGTCCTTTCGTTGCAACTACTTTATAGTTGCATTTTATCATATTTAAATTTTTTGTCAATAGTGTTACACAGTTTACTATATTATGTTTCATTATTCTCTCTTAATATTTTTTTAACATTTACAATACTACAGACAGGGTTTCAGGGGTGTCCCCTGACAAGCTCTTTTTATCCGTAGGAGTAAAAAAGGTCTGCTTGCTATTCCAGTGCAGACATTATCGCACACCCCTGAATTCTTTTTATCTAACATAAATCTGAGTATCTTTTTCACTCTTTGAAACAATAATACCTCTATGGGTAGCCGTTATTTTTTCCGGTTCTGCGAACATTTTCATATATTTTTCTTTCTGCTTATCAGTAAGACTTTCAAATCCGTCACTGTCATCCGGAGCTCTGCATATAAAAAAATCTCCTGCAATTACATCTGCAAGAGTTCCTTTACTATCATATAACGCCCTGTTTAATGGCAAGCCTCGTATCTTTCCTTCCTCATTAACTATAAGTGCTGCGTCATCATCAAAAGGCATAACCATTTCAATATTACCCTTAACTATATTTTGCATTGATTTCAGACTGCCGGTTATTTCAAGCTGCTGTGCTTTACAGCCTGCTTTAACAAGCACAACTGATATTCTTTTTTCATCGTTCATATGTATTTTTCTCCTTTGATTTTATTTTCTTTTCGCAGATTTTATCATCTTTAAAGCTATAATATCTTCCATATTTATCGCCTACTATAATATGATCTAAAAGTCTTATGCCAATAATTTCACCTGCCTTTTTCAAACGTTCAGTTGTTGAAATGTCCTCTTCTGATGGCCGTATATCTCCGCTAAGATGATTATGCATAACTATAATTCCTGCGGCATTGGATAATATGCTGCTTTTAAATATTTCTCTTGGATGTATAATTGCTGTATTTAATATTCCCATTGACGCAATGTTTAGGTTTATTACCTGTCCTATGCTGTTTACATTTGCCACGCAAAATATCTCTCTGTCACACTGCACAAGTTCTTTTCCTATAACAGAAATTGCATCTTCTATGGTCTCTATTTTTACATCACTATATAAACTTTTGTCAGCAATAAGCTTCACGCGAACAATATCAATCTGATTTTTTTCCATTGCACTCTCCCATATCAAACTCCACTACAATCATCTGTCCGTCTTTAAGCTCATTTCTAATGAACAGGTTAAGTTCTTTCAGTGTCATTTCTTTTATCTTCTCCATACTTCTTCTCCTCGTTTCTAATTAGCAGACACAAATATTCATTAAAATCCTTTCCCTTTTTAGGTGGATAATCTATTACATCATACTTGCTGTTAAGAATTTTACATATATTTTGGCTGCTTTTTCTTCCTGCCTCATCATTATCGAGATGCAAATATACTTTCTTTATTTGAGTTTTCTTATCAAGAAAACTCTGTAATGCTATAGGAAGTTTCCCTCTTTCACTGGAAACACCGCCAAGGGATATAAGGTTCGCATTCTTCCAGTCAAAGCCTTTACGCTTAATCAGTGTTGCATATGACAGCATATCAATTGCACTTTCAAATACGTGTAATGTATCAGTCCTTCCTTCCGAGAAAGAAAATGAGCAGCTCTTTTTGCTGCCCGATACTTCTCCCATTATTTTTTTATCGTTAGTGCTCCTGTATGCCGCATATTTCATATTGCCGTTTTCATCATACCCCGCAAACACAACATTGTGGTATGGCAGGCTCTCATATACCTGTCCTCGTTCAATGAAGAAGCCTACTATTTCTTTATCTATTCCCCGCGCTGTAAGGTATTTGGAAACCCTAAAGTTATCCGGTGCTTTTTCCGGCATTTCAAAAGCTTTATAAGTTTCATCAAATTGTGATTGCTTATGCGAGGATAAGCAAGAGCTGTCAATGCTCAGGATATGTTCAACAGCCGTTCTAAAATCCATAGCCTTAACACTCACAAGATAATCTAATGCACTTCTTCCTCCAATGCCGCGGCTCCACCAGAACCATTTACCTTTGTCAATTTTCAGACTGTCATGCGTCCTCGTACAATATCTGTTGTGTCCGATTTTAACGATCTCGCCCGGCTCATAACAGTTCAAATAGGTCAAAAGGTCCATTTCTCTTGCCTTTGCCAGCGCTGCTTCTGAGATATATGCCATATCACCTCGCCGCCTCCTTCTTCCTTTGTTGTTCTCTGGCTAATACTATTTCCCGCTGAGCAGCATCCTGAACAGTCATTTTTAGCCTGTCCATATATGTACAATCCGCCTCAAGCCAGCTCTGATAACAGAAATCCAGCGGATTATTCATTTCAAGCAGTGCTTTTACTTCTTCTTTTTCAAATTCTCCTTCCTCTATGAGCAGTAATATATCCTGCTTTATAACTTTCTCGTATGCGTATTCCAGTGCCTCTTTTCCGCTCAGTTTTTCTATTCGCATAATAAGTTCTTTATACTCTGCACTTGCCTTTTGGTATAAAAGATATTCTTTTTCCATTGTCTTACCTCTCGCATTCTTTTGTTCTTGATGAAAGCCCCGCAGCTTCTATAATCTTTTTCGTATCCTTATCATATTCATACACTTTATCAGACAAACGCAATTCTCTGGGGATTATTTCTTCATTTGCTCTTCTTACTGCAAATGCCAGCGCCTTAATGCCATCATTCTTAAACTCTCCTTTAGTAAAAACAAATGCTTCATCTATCGATGCCGGAATTATGTAAAAAGGTTCACCCAAATCTTCTGCGATTTTATCCATAACCTCCGGATAGAATATAGCTCCTGCCCCATTTTTAAAGTCACTGTTTGTAATAATTCTGCTACCTAAAGTACCTTCATAATTTCTATAAGGTTTTTGCTTTGCCGTATTACAAACGGCAACAGAATCTAATTTCTCTACTGACATCTCCCATTCTTCTACCAGTTTTTTTGTTATAAAAGCACGTCCTGTTTTTCCTGACGGTACATAATACAGTTTAACCATATCTCCAACTGTCTGATTAGCTAAAATGCCAAGGTATTCTCTCTGGCTTTTCACGCTTCGAACCTCAAACATTATTTTATCTTTTACATTTTCATATCTGTCGAAATCACCAAACTTATTCTCAAACGCCTCTTTGGCGATAATATTTTTTTCACACGAATCAGCAAGCCTTTTTATAACAGTCCTTATATCTGTCCCCTGCATATAAAGCTTAAAATACGGCTTAATGTCCATCATTATCGCACCATCGTCATAACCCTTACCCACAGCAACGGCCTCTAAGCCTCTGGCATTCCTGATGAATTCTATTGCTTTATATTCTTCAGGCATATATGCAAGTAATTTTTCTTTTATTTCTTTTTTGAAGTTTTCGTATGATTTCATCTTCTTTTTCTCCTGTTTTTCAATATTTCATAAATTTTTTCAATGTAGGCATCTTTAATTTTTATATCCTCTTTTTTCTTTTCATCGCTGATAAATATAATTTTCATTTTTTGATTCTCCTTTGCTTTATATCACTCTTTCTTCTTTTTTGACAGGTTCTTCGATAAAATCAGTAGCTACGGCATCGTCTATAATTTCTGATTTACTTTTGTCCATATTGAGTGATATATTGAGTTCATCAAGTCTCTTACTTTTTTCTTTCAATTCCTGCTCCTGTGGAAATTCACGTTTCACCTCCTCTTCTGCATTATGTTTTTGTATAAGTACCTGTTCAAGCTGCTCCTTCGCATTGGTGAGCCTGTCAGGAGCAGAGGCTATCAGGTTTTCGATTCTCGTAATATTTCCAAATACATCTTCACCAAGCTCTGTCCTGTAACTCATATGTCCGCGCAAGGTAAGTTCATATTTTCGGCTTACAGTATCAAAAGAAAGTTCCATTGCAAATCCCTTATATTCTCCTATATTCTTAGGTTCGGGATTTTTCATTTTCCTGCATTCTTCCAAAATAGCTTCACCTGCGGGTTTTTTCTCGGAAAAAACAAGTTCTCCAATCTTCATTTTTGCGAACTTTTCTTCTGAAACAGGAATAGTCTTCAGCCTTTCACAATCTTTTTCATACTCTGAAATATACTCTCTGTAGCGTTTTTCTTCCTGCGGATAATATTTAAGCAGCTTATCTTCAAGGTCGTATTTTACGCTTAGAAAGCTTTGTTTTAACATTTTCAGCTTGCTTACCTGTATATCCAAATCCATTTTTTCTTTTATATGAGGATTGCCTGATGCCAGCATTTTTATTTCAGCATACGATAATGCCGCCGCATCAACATCCTCCGCACTTCGCGCAGGAGTTTTCGAAGTATAAATCTGACTTATAAATTTCTGTTTCGTTTCGACTAGCTGATAGAGATATGCATCGAAAGTTCCTTCGGTAACATACCTGAATATACTTACTTTCTCATTTGTATTTCCCTGCCTGATAGTACGCCCTGATCTCTGTTCAAGGTCTGAAGGTCTCCAGGGACAGTCAAGATCATGAATTGCCACAAGCCGCTTCTGTACATTTGTACCTGCGCCCATTTTCTGCGTCGAACCTATAAGGACTCGCACCTCACCGTTTCTTACTTTTGAAAACAGCTCGAACTTTTTCCTTTCTGTGTCAGCCTCATGTATGAACTTTATCTCACACTCAGGAACACCTCTTTCTACAAGCTTTTTTCGTATATCATTGTACACATCAAAAGAACCGTCATCCTTAGGTGTAGACAAGTCACAAAATACAAGTTGAGTAAGTTTCTGTTCTTTCCCACTTTCCCATATTTCATAAATCTGATTAATACATACATTCACCTTGCTTTCTTCACAGTCGGGGAGTAATGGGTTTGCAAGTCTTTGATCAAGTGCCAGCTTTCTGCCATCATTAGTTACCTTTAACATATTGTCCTCACTACTGCTAACCATCTTATTTCTTATTCTCTCAGCACGTTCTGCAAGTTCATTGACCATCTCTTTCTGCATTTCCGAAGGTTTTACCGATATATTCACGTATTCTGCTTCGGGCACAGGAAGGTCAAGCATATCAGCAGTTTGTATATCGGCAACTTCCTTAAACATTGACATAAGCTCAGGGAGATTATAAAATTTTGCAAATCTGGTTTTGGTGCGATAGCCTGTTCCCTCTGGCGCAAGTTCAATAGCTGTAACAGTTTCTCCAAAGGTTGATGCCCATGCATCAAAGGTCTCAAGTCCTGCTTCTTTAAGTCTGCCGTATTCCAGATAACGCTGTATTGTATAAAGCTCCACCATAGAATTGCTTACCGGTGTCCCGGTAGCAAAGATAACACCCCTGCCTCCTGTTATTTCATCAAGATATCTGCACTTTGCATAAAGGTCACTTGATTTTTGTGCTTCGGTCTGAGCAATGCCGCCGACATTTCTCATCTTTGTATATAAATACAGATTTTTATAATAATGCGATTCATCGATAAAAATACGGTCCACTCCCAGTTCCTCGAATGAGACAACATCGTCTTTACGGCTCTGGTCACTTAACTTTTTCAGTTTTGTTTCAAGAACCTTTTTTGTTTTCTCTAAACTTTTAACTGAATACCTGTCGCCGTTTTTTCTCTTTAATTCGCTGATTCCATTTGTGATATCCTCTATTTCTCTTTCAATAAGTGCTATCTGCCGTTCTGCAGATATGGGAATTTTTTCGAATTGAGAATGCCCGATTATAACGGCATCGTAATCGCCTGTTGCTATTCTGCTGCAAAACCTTTTTCTGTTCTTTTTTTCAAAGTCTTTCTTTGTGGACACTAAAAGATTGGCAGCCGGATAAAGCTGTAAAAATTCACTCGCCCACTGATTAATTAGATGATTTGGCACAACAAATAATGACTTATTGCATAACCCAAGCCTCTTGCTTTCCATTGCTGCTGCCGCCATTTCAAAGGTTTTTCCTGCACCTACGCAATGTGCAAGCAGTGTGTTTCCACCATACAGAACTCTTGCTACCGCATTTTTCTGATGTTCTTTTAATGTTATATCCGGATTCATACCCTCAAAGACAATATGACTTCCATCATATTCCCTCGTCCTTATTGAATTAAATCTGTCATTATATAACCTGCACAGCCTGTTTCGTCTGTCAGTATCTTTCCATATCCACTCGGAAAAGCTCTGTTTTATTTGTTCCTGCTTTCCCTGTGCTATAGCCGTTTCCTTTTTATTTAGCACTGCCCGCTTCTCACCATTATCATCATACTGGTAGTCAAAAATCCTGACGTCTTTTAAATTCAAGGTCTGTTCTATTATTTTATAGGCATTTATCCTTGAAGTTCCAAAGGTTTTATAAGCCTTTACATTGTTCATATCAATATTCTTATTTTCTATTGCCCATTCACCCGTATATTTCGAAAAGTGCACTCTTATTCGTCGCTTCATATATTCAGGTGTACCTATGGTTTCATAGATAAATTCTTCTATTATGTCTTCGGGTATCCATACAGCACCGAGCCTCACTGAAATTTCACTTGCAGAAAGGTCTTTAGGAAGAGCTTTCTCTAAGGCTTCAACATTGACCATAAAAAGTTCAGGCTCAACTTCTGCCGCAAGTTTTGCTTCTCTTAATTTCTCACGCACATTGCCGGAAAGATATTCATCAGCAGCAAGATATTTTTCTTCTGTGCTGTCTTCTCTCCATCTGTGGTTTAAAAAAATAATTCCCTTAAGGTCATCTACCACTTCCTCTTCTGTTTTACTGCAAAGCTGTGCCATAAAACCAATGTCAACCTTTGCTTTTTCTCCAATAGATATACCAAGAGCTTCAACCGATGTTTCTGCTTTTGCTATCTTTCTCTGCGGCTTTATAGTGCGCTTGTGGAAAATATCAGCTTTCCGCTTCAGACTTCCGTCATCATTTAAAATTTCAAGCGCTGTCAGTAGAAAATATGAGCTGTCATCTGAAAAAGCAGAGCTGTTTGCCCTGCTTGTAATAAGACCATATTTCTTTGTGAAGCTGTCATATAAGCTGTTTAATCGTTCCTGTTCCTCTTTAATAAACGATTCCGGATAATCTTCCGTCTGGTATTCTATCAGTTTTCTCAGGCAATCCCTGACTGCTATAAGCTTTTTAATTCTGTTTTCGGCGGTTGCTGTAAGAGTTACAGGCTTCATAATAGAGTTTTCTCTAAAATATATTCTGTCATTACAAACTGCAAAAGAAAAGTTTCTGACATTCGGATCAGCGATAATATATTCTTCATCTGCCATTTCAGGCTCAGCAACAGCTCTTTCTGTAATCTGCGTATGAAGCAGACCTGTCGCATTCTCAAGCTGCACTTCAAAAGGGACTTCGTTATCTGCTTTGCAGGTGCTTTCAGGTCCGAATCTGCCGCTTACAATCTGCATACTTCCAAGTATCATTTCAGGGTTATCTATAAAATACTGATTTATTATTATTCCATTATCATCTTTTCCAAGATATATCCATTCAGGCATAACATCAATGTTACTGTCTCTTTTTTGCAGAACTATAATATCTGCTGTAACCTCTGTTCCTGCATTCTTCTTAAATGTATCATCCGGAAGTCTTATTGCCCCTACAAGCTCTGCTCTCTGGGCAATATACTTTCTTACCTGTGGATTTTCCTTATCAAGCGTTCCCTTACTGGTAATGAACACAATAATTCCACCGGGTCTTACCTTATCAAGAGTCTTTGCAAAGAAATAATCGTGAATAAGAAAATTATGCTTGTCATACCTACGGTCAGCCACCTTAAAGTCACCGAACGGCACATTGCCTACTGCAATATCAAAGAAACTGTCAGGCAGAGAAACATTCTCAAAACCATCGATACTTATACTTGATTTCTGATAAAGCTGCTGTGCTATTCTGCCTGATATATCATCAATTTCCACACCATAAATTCTGCATTTCTCCATACTCGCAGGAAGCATACCAAAAAAATTGCCTATCCCGCACGATGGCTCAAGTATATTTCCTTCGCTAAACCCTGACTGCTCAAGAACCTTATATATGCTTTTTATTACAACAGGCGGAGTATAGAATGCCGTAAGTGATGACATTCTGGCTGCCTTATACTCTTCATCAGAAAGCAATTGTTTCAGTTCTAAATATTCCGAGTGCCAGCTGCCCTGCTCATCGAATACCTCAGGCAATCCACCCCATCCGGTATACCCTGCAAGTATCTCCTGCTCGTCAGATGATGCTAACCGTTTTTCTTCTTCCAGTTTTTTGAGCAGTTTTATTGCTTCTATATTTCTTAACAGCTTTTCTTTTGGTGTGCCTTCTCCAAATGAATCTTCTTTAATTTTATACTGTGTTCTGTTATCCTCTTTCACTTCAGGAAACAACAGCACACCTGTTTTCACTTTTAAAGGTTTCGCCCTCGCAGGTTCAGTTATTATTTCGGAAGGCTCTTCAGAAGACTCAAACGTTTTCTCTGTATTTGGATTTTCAGAGATTTCCGCTTCTAAGCTTTCTTTAATGACTTTTTCCGCTTCATTGTTTGTTTTGCCCTCATTTCTTTCTTCGGCCTTTACTTCTTCTTCAAAGTCCACATCTATTACTTTTTCCCTGAGCAGATGTTCATTGCCCGGTGTTTCTGCCGCCTTTTTCTCAAACTCAGCCCTATCCATAAGACGGTTTATAAGAGGGAATGCTAAATCATACAGCCTTACTTTATCTTCTTCAATCGCTAGAATTTCAAATTCTTCTGCTCCTATAAAAACCTTATCTCCAAGATGAAATTCATATGTTGGAGATATCTCCTCTATCCTCTTTACCAGTTCAACAGCATCTTCCCTAAAAGAATCATCATATTCAGCATATGTATTTATCTGAGTGATAATTTCATCCAAGTCGCTTTTATCAGCATTTATAAGATAACTTCTTATGGCCTCTGTAATTTCCTCCTCTGTCATATCCTCATAATTGTTATCAAAATCATAAGGATCAACATCTCTGCAAAACTCCTCATATTTCTCTGCAATCTCTGTATACTTTGAATTGCTGTTCTTTTTTTCAAGGCTTGCAGACAATATTTCTTTATCCTTTTCAGCATCCTCTTTGTTCTGTCTTTTTTCTTCCTGCTGTTCTAACCATTTTGGATATGTTTCCTTTTCTTTTCTGTTAAAATATCTGTCACATTTTATTAGCTCCTGTATCCGTTTTTCTACTTCGTTCCATTTAAGCAGCAGCTTGGTTTCTCCTTCTCCATCCCTCTCTATAAGGGTGATTCCTTTTGACGAGGACTCTCTGCTGATGCTAAGTCCGCTTTTCATAGGATGTACGCCACCCCAGCCATATTCATTTTTCAGAAACTCTACATTTTCTTTAGATGAAAGGCTTTTAGTCATCTGCTCATAAATACGAAACTTTCCGTTTTCTATCAAACTGCCCTGCGCTAATGCATAATCAATTATCTCCTGTGAAAATCGACTTTTTTTATCTGTTGTTTCAAAGAATTCCGTCTGCTGCTCAATAGATGGCAAAGGCTCAGATTTATCATATAGCTTCTTCAGTAGTCTAAGGCTGTCAAAATGCTCTGAAATAACATTCCAGTTGTAATACCCCTGTGAGCTTCTTGAAAGATAACTGCCTTCCCACAGATGAAGCACATTCTGATACGTTTTATACCCTACTCTCTTTCCATCATTCAGAATAAGTTCTGTATAGTCATCATTGAAAATGCTTTTAATATATTCTATTCTTTCCTGTCTGTCATCGTGAAGCTCATAGAATTTTCGTATATCTGATAGCGGTGCTTTTAAATATGGAGTGCTGAGAAGTATTTCATTTATTTTTTCCCCATGAAAAAACGGAAGACTTTTATCCTCCGTTTCTCTATCAAAATATTCTAACTGAAAATTATCTCGCTTATTACGATTTCCATCGCCCTGGCTTTGATATTGTTCATCTTCGCTGCCCAAAGCATCATATTCTCTTCTTTCATTTTTTCGGTCAGGCCTTCCGCCTTCTTCATTTTCGCTATCAGGACTGTAAGCATTTCCTCTGCTTCCCTGTTGATTTCCACTAGATGCTGATCCAGTCTGCAATCCGTCAGAAGGCTGTAAAACAGCAGTCTTTTCTCTTTTCTCAGATAATCTTTTCTCATCTGTCCGAATCTGCCTATTGTTATCTGCTGCATTTCCGGCATTTGTATCATTGGAATCATGTAATCGCCCTGAGCTGTGTATTCTATTTTCATCTTCTATACCTCCCTCTGCTTTTTTTCCATTATATAAATCTTGACTTATATCTGCAAATGTGCGATTTGCATTTTTTTCATTTTGACGCTGCAAGGCTCTTATCGTTTTGCCTATCTCTGTAAGCATCATTTGCGAAATATCACTTACTGCATATCCTATTGTATGAAGTGTTTCCTTATTGTTAAATTTAATAATGCCATCTAATGCTTTTTCCTCCAAAAGAGTATCACTATATATCCCCAGCCTATGCAATACCATATATGCGGTACTTGCTGATGTAATATTTTCGACAAAAGTATTAAGTTCATCATCATCAAAGGTTTCAAGACCGCTTCCTCTCTTCACCTTGACTATGAAATCATAGTAGTCCGTTATATTGTCTTTTGCTGCGTTTTCTGCCGCAGAAATCACCGCCGTTATGATATTATTATTCCGCTTTAATTCGCCGAATGATGCCTCAAGGGTTTCGATAACAGCTTCTTCATATTCATTACTATAGTCCCAAAGAGGAACATTTATGGCATTCCTTCCGGTATGCGTATCAGAAATATCAAAGTAATGCCTTAATTTCTGGTTCTCACCTCCGGCATTATCATATACAGCAATTCCTTTTGCGCCCTTATTCACCCATCTGTGAAACAACCTGTTCCAATCTTCTATTGTCAAAACTGCTGTTGCATCAGGTCTTTGTGCATATATGAGAATCTGTTCATCAAACCGCAGCTTATAATTCCTGCCTGCGGACTTTAAAAAATCTCTCCATATCTCAGAGTCCTCCGAAACCAATTTACAGACTTCCTTATAAATCTCATTGATATATTTTATCTTACTCACAGTCTGTCTCCTCATCTTCGGCCAGATATTCCACAAAGCATCCGTTTTTTATAGCTTTCTGAATTCCAACAATATATTTTAATTCTGCAAGGGTAATGTTGCTTATTTTAAGGCTCTGCTCCATTGTCAGATTTTCAATACTCTTATTGTTATTGAAACCTGCATCAATTAATTTATTCAATACTTTTATTTTAATTTTTCGTTCCATCCATATGTCTCCATAATTTCAAGGGCGCTACGAACACTCTCACAGCACCCTTGCTATTCTAATTTAGTTCTTAATTCTCTTTTTCCTGCTCATCATATAACCTGCAATAACAAACCCTATAGCAGATATTACAAAGAGTATAAGGTATTTCATAAGTCCTGTTTCATCACCGGTCTTCGGAACTCCATCAATTGGTTTTTTTATCTTAACAGTCTGCATTTTATCATTTATGTCCTTATGCTCTGCTATAATCTCATCTTCAAGCATAAGCGTTTCAAATACAACTACCGTCTTCCCTGCCAAGTCTTTTTCATCAAAATGAAACACAACAGACACTGTCCCTGCTTCTTTTTCCGCCACGAATTTTTTTACTGCGGTTATTTCTTTCCCATCCGCGCTTTTTACAGGCTTTCCGGTTTTCGAGTCTATCAAAACACCCATAACCTTATATGTCTTTCCACGTATCAGATTACTGTATGATACAATATCAGTAATTTCGCCTGTATGGCTATACGCTGCTGTTGTTTTAACCTTAGGAATATATATGCTCTGGTTTTTATCACTAATATCTGTATGAGCTGCGACTTCCTTATCATCTCTATATAACCTTTCAAAAACAACTATTGTTCTCCCTGCAAAATCACTTCCATCAAATGAGAAATCCATTTCTAAAGTACCATTAGGCTTCCCATCTTCAACGATAAAAGCTTTTTCTACGATTATCTCCTTGCCTGCTTCCTTCACAGTCTTACCGGTGCCCTTATCCATTAGAAATCCCTTTACAGTGTATTTTCCTTTAGGCAGATTATAGTAGCTTACAACATCAGTTATCGCCGTATTCTTAGCCGCTAATGATATATGTTCCTTTGTTTTGCTGTCTATCGCTGTAGTATGCAACTTAGGGAAATATACACTCTGTTCTTTATCATTAATATCTGTATGAACTGCAACTTCCTTATTTTCACTGTACAGTCTTTCAAATACAACTACTATTCTGTTCCCTAAATCAGAACCATCCAGTACAAATTTTATATCTACTGTTCCTGATGAAGCAGATGGAACAAATTTCTTCTCAGCTGTAACTTCCTTGCCTGTTGCATCTTTAATAGGTTTCTGCGACACTTTATCCATAAGAATACCTTTTAGCAGATATTCTCTACCTACAATAAGATTTGTATATGATACAGTATCAATTATCGTTACATTACTATCCGCTTTTGAAACATTAATACCTGTTTCAAAATCTCTTGCAGATGTTTTAATTGAGGGTTTTTCTGGTGTCACTGGTGTAACAGGAGGAATATCAGGGATTTCAGGTTTGTCCTTATCATTTTCAATCTCGCCTGCATTTATATTGTCAAATGAACTAACTTTAATCTGTATGGTTCGTGCAGATGTATCCTGCCTTGCAAGTGTAACTGATTTAGCAAAATCACAGTCTAAAGGCATAAGCTCATTACCTTCATATATTCCTGCCGAGCAGTAATATGTTTCATCATCAACAGCTTCGTGCAGATATCCGAAAGCACTCATTTTTACCTTGCCGCTGTTTTCAAGGATTACTGTGAATGCTGCTCCGTATTTATCGGACACTTCTGCCTTATCACCACCTGTAATTTCTACAGTATCATCATCTGTAACCTCTTTGCCATTAATGATAACTTTATCTGAAAGTGTGCTGTCTTTGGAATCAGCATCGAGCACCTTAAACTTCGCTTCGTGTTCATAATACTGTTTGCCCTCTGCTGTAAGCACTCCCTCTGTTACTGTTACCGGAGCTTTCTCGCCATCTTTATCGTATTTGCCGTCATTATCAAGGTCTGTACCCTGCTCTATAACTCTCTGCACAGTCTTTGGAGTATGTGTGACTGTCATCTCAATTACAGACTGTTTTGATCCTGCCGACTTAAATATGAGAGTCTCCGTTTCCGTAAGATATTCAGGCAGTATATTTCCGTCTTTATCGCAAGACTTCCACATATCCGATGAACTGTCAGGATTTATCACTCTTATCATATATGCCTTGTTCTTTTCCCCTGCTGCTGCAATAACATTATCTCCTGCTTTTAGCTCACCGCTGGCAGTATATCCTGCCGGAGCCGATATAAGGGTAGGGTCGGCTGCTTCTTCTGCTGTTGCCTTTGCCGGAGTATATGGATATATCTTATCCCACTCAGGTGTAAACTCTCTCTGCATTCTGCCGTAGTAGCCTGTATACACAGCCTTAGGCGCATAATGTCCCTCAGCTCCGTCAAGCGTATAATCATAAAGATTACCTGTAACAGCAAGCTTCAGGCTTTTACCGTTTGGAAGCAGTATGTTTCTGCTTTCTCCATCTTTAACAGTAACCTTGATTTCCGCAGCATCTTCTGACTTGCTTATCTTTACTCCGTCTTCTTCACTGCTTTCAGACAGCAGATATTCTTTGCCGTCAACCTTTAAAACAGGCATCGGATATCTTTCCTGCACTGCAATGCTTACTACAGCTGTACCGTATGAATCCATCACAGCTTTTCCTGATATTCCGTCTCCGGAATACTTAAATTCAAGCGGTGATGAAAGGTCGCTGTCAGTTTCGGAAACCTCAAAATAGAAAGGCATATCGTTAAGGATATATCCGCCTCTGGTGCTGATTTCCTGTATGTAATACTTACC
>ERZ827423.2207-NODE-2207-length-16054-cov-8.282143_pt1 | contig 16054 bp, 9 predicted proteins | sample MGYA00519775_ERZ827423 | MGnify/ENA primary metagenome ERZ827423 (study PRJEB31778, sample SAMEA3449296) | human gut metagenome | biome: human gut; feature: human-associated habitat; material: faeces | place: United Kingdom | collected 2010/2012 ...
CCGCTTTTCCGCTGATTATACAACAAACTTATTCCGCGTCCTTCGCGTCTTCTGCCTTGGCGTCCTCCGCCTCGTCGGCCTCGGTCACAACTGCATTGTCGCGCACAACCTGGATGGCCTTTTCCACGGCGATGTCCTTGACAAGCTCCTCCTTCGGAATAAAGGACTTGACCTTCTCCACGTCGAGCTCATAGTTCTTCGCCAGCTTCTCATACTCCGCCTCGATCTCCTCGTCGGTCGGCTGGATGTTCTCAAGCTGTGCAATCTTTTCAAGTGCAAGGCGAACCTTGACCTGGCGCTCTGCCTGCGGGCGGAAGGACTGGCGCAGTCCGTCCATATTCATACCCGTGTACTGCAGGTATGTATTCAAGTTCAGGCCCTGGGACTGCAAACGATAAGCGAAATCGCGGACGTCGTCGTTCATACGGTTCGTATACATTGCCTCCGGGATCTCCGCCTGGACCAATTCCACGAGCTTGTCGATCAGCTGGTTCTCCACGCCGTCCTTGGCCTGGGCTTCCGCTGCGTCTTCCAACTTCTTGCGCACATCGGCCTTGTACTCGTCGAGCGTATCGAAATCGCTGACGTCTTTTACAAAGTCGTCGTCCACTTCCGGCAGTTCCTTCATCTTGATCTCATGCAGCTTGATCTTGAACACCGCTTCTTTTCCTGCGAGTTCCTTGGCCTGGTAATCCTCCGGGAAGGTCACCTTGATGTCAAACTCTTCGCCCGTCTTATGGTCAACGATCTGCTCCTCAAAGCCCGGAATAAACTGGCCGGAACCGAGCGTCAAGCTGAAGTTTTCCGCCTTGCCGCCTTCGAAAGCGACATCGTCGACAAATCCTTCAAAGTCGATCACAGCGATGTCGCCGTTCTGCGCAGCGCGGTCTTCCACCGTCACCATGCGGGAGTTGCGGTCCTGCACCTTGGCGATTTCTGCGTCAACCGCTTCGTCGGTCACGGCAACTTTCGCCTTCTTCGCTTCAATGCCCTTATATCCCTCGATCTGCACTTCCGGCTTGGTGGTGATGGTCGCTTTGAAAACAAGACCGTCCTTGCCGGCGGAAACGAGGTCAAAATCAATTTTATCTTCATTGAATTCAATAAGCATAACCATTGCAAACATATCCTGAAGAACGCTCTGTGTTACCTCAACGATGTTTGCGTTGTCAGCAGCACAAGCAGCTGATACCTTTGCAAGTATTCCGACTGTGTCCTTACCGATTACTGTAATTATAGCTTTCATAAGTTACCTCCGTATTTGCAAGATTTTAATTTTATTCCTGCAAAAGAATTATAAAAGAATTATATGATTGTTTTTTATCATTACCTTATTATATAACTAAAATCTAAGAAAGTAAAGCCTTATATTGCATAAATTTGGCGAATATGGTATTATTTATTACGGAGGCTTGATAACTATGATTTTATGTGATGTTCATACTCATTCAAACAATTCTTTTGACGCTGAAAATACAGTGGAAGAAATGTGTAAATCTGCCCTAAATAAGGGATTTTACGCAATAGCAATTACCGACCATTGCGAAGCACCTTTTATCAAGTTTGGCTATAACGAAGAATTCGGAGATTTTAACGAAAGAATACCTTTGTCATTTTTGCAAACCAAAAACGCACAGATAAAATATAGACAAAAACTCAAGGTTTTATGCGGAATAGAGCTCGGCGAGCCTATGCACGATCCGGAATGTACCGAAAAAGCGCTTTCTTTTGGCGATTTTGACTTTGTTTTAGCGTCTTTGCACAATTTAAAAAATATGGAAGATTTCTTTTTTATCGACTTTAATAATTGTAATATTTCCGAAATTTTGAAATTATATTTTAATGAACTTGCAGAAACAGCGACCTTCAGTGACTTTGACAGCCTTGCTCATCTTACATATCCTTTAAGATATATTTTTGAAACAACAGGGGAATATCCCGACCTTACACCTTATCAAGATGTTATTGACGATATATACAGAACACTGATTTCAAACAATAAAGCTCTTGAAATTAATACTTCGGGTTTATTCAAACCCATCGGCAGAACTTTGCCCGATGAATTTCAGCTAAAGCGCTATCGTGAACTTGGCGGAAAGCTTATCACTATCGGAAGTGATGCCCACACAAGCACTGCTGTCGGAAACGGAATAGAAGAGGGAATAAGACTTGCACATAAGTGCGGATTTAAGTCGTATACTATCTTTGAAAAGCGCCGCCCGATTGCTATACCGATAGAATTTTAATTAAACTATATCGTATATCTTAATAGATATTGTGTTGTTTATCATATTATAACGCAAGTTTAAAATAATTCAACCGCTAATTTTGGTTACTGTATCTATTAATGTACAAAACTATAAATATTGTTTAATAAACCGAATAAAACAAATAAAAAAACAGACATTTCTCAAAAGTTGGAAATGTCTGTTTTGTGTTTTAGTTTAATTATATTATGTCAAGTCAGCTTATTATAATGTCTTTGCAAGTTCTTTTATGTATTCTCTTAATTGGTCTTTAGTTTCGGGATGTTCAAGACCTACTTCGATTTGAGCCTGAAGAATACCGAATTTATTGCCCATATCGTATCTTCTGCCCTCAAATTCAACGGCTGTCATACCGTCTGTAACAGCGATTTCACGCATTGCGTCTGTAAGCTGAATTTCACCGCCTATGCCCGGCTGTGTTCTTTCAAGAATTTCAAAAATTTCTGACGGAAGAACACATCTGTCTATGATAGAGTAAAGTGAGAGAACTTCCTCCGGAGTTTGCGGTTTTTCTTTCATATCTGTGCATTTAAATACATTGTCGTAAATATGCTCAACTTTAAGTGAACCATATTTATGAATGTCTTTTGCATCAACTTTTTTAACGCCGACAACACCTTTGCCAAACTCGCCGTAATGTTCAATAAGCTGACCTATGGCTGGTTTTTTGCCTACGATTGCGCCGTCGCCGAAAAGTATGGCGAAAGGTTCATTGCCTACAAAAGACTTTGCTTTTAAAATAGCGTGGCCTAAACCCTTCATTTCTTTCTGACGAATGAAAGTGATATTTGCGAGATTTGAAATACCTCTTACTGTTTCAAGAAAATCAAGTTTGCCGCTTTTTTCAAGGATTGCCTCAAGTTCAGGGGATGCATCAAAATGGTCTTCGATAATGCCTTTACCTCTGTTTGTAACGATAAGAATATCTGTTATTCCGGCTGCAACTGCCTCTTCAACGATATACTGAATGGTCGGTTTGTCTACGATCGGGAGCATTTCCTTTGGCATTGATTTTGTCGCGGGAAGTACTCTTGTGCCGAGTCCTGCTGCAGGTATAACTGCTTTTGTAATTTTCATATTTTCCTCCGATATTTGTTTTTAAACGAACAGCGGCATATAAGCGATTGCTAAAAATACAAATGTTGCCACAACTGCTATGGCAAGGTTTACGCCACCCTTGTTTTCAATTTGCTCGTTAATTTTTGACTTTGTGGTTGCTGCTTCTTCGTCTGATTCTTTATCAAAACTCGAAGCGTAGTTTTTAATTGATGAAATTTTCTTTATGCAGTGTTTAAAATACATTCTGTTTGTTCTGAAACCGCAGATAAGCATAATGGCAAATCTGATTGCTCCGAGAATGTACGGAACAGCAAAGTACAAAAGATTTGTAGAGGACATACCGGCAAATAAATCGCCGACATTAGCACCGCTGTATCCGCTTTGAAGTATGGCAGAGTAATTATCCATATAAATGTTATATGCCTCTGTAAATTCAGGTGTGGTTTGTATAATAAGTGTGCCTGCAAGCAATCCTACCACGATTACCGATATAACAATGCCGATTGCGTACATTTTCCTGTAAAGCATATATGCACCGGGTAAAATAGCAGATACAAAGCTGAATCGTGATTTATTTGTTCTTAAGATTGAACCGAAAACACGCATAAAGTAGTTTGTATTTTTGCCGACAAATTTTGAAACCTCACCTGCGGTTACATTATCTGCCATTTTTTCGTCTGCCTTAAAACCTGCCATCGGATCAAACGCAATAAAAGGTATTCCGCCGTTTTGCGGATTTTGACCGAAAGGAAAACCGTTCATATCCGGCGGAACATTATTATTTCCGTTTACGGAATCATTCTTGGGCTGATTGTCTTTTAACAGAGGCGCTCCGCAATGTTCGCAGTAAAACAAAGTATTGTCGTTTGGATGACCGCAAATTTTGCAGATTACTTCATTGTCTGTGCCGCTCTCTTTGTCAGCTTCAAAGTCATCGGAACTGTCAGGTTGATCATTTTCAAATGAAAAATTTTGTGAATGTTTATCCTGATAAAAGCAGTGTTCCTCCTGCTCGTAGCATTCTCTGTGGTGCGGCGTGCCGCATTCAGGGCAAACTACTATATCATCGCCCTCTTTAAACTGTTTGTTACAAACAGGGCATTTATATTTATAAAAATCCATATTTGCCTCCGGGTATTTTTATACAAACTAATTATAACAAATAATCTTATTAATTGCAACCATAATTTATTATAATATTTTAAATGTATATAATTTCTGAATTTTATTATTTAACCGCAAAAAGAATATATTTGTTTACAAAATATTGTAATAAATTGGTAAATCTGATATAATGAAAATGTTAAAATTTTTGAGCAAGGAGGATTACTTGTGAATGATAAAGTGAGCGTACAAGTGGTAACCTTTGGAGCAATGAATTTTGCAATGCAGCAAAACTATGTTCCGCTTGTGCGCAGCGTAACGATAAAAAATAACAGCGATGAGGAAATTAAAGATATTATGTTAAAAATTTCCTTTGAACCTGAATTTGCAAAGCCTTTTACACATAGAATTGAGGTTTTACCTCCGCATACCGAAATTGAGGTAAGTCCTGTTAATATTATAGTATCTACGGAGTTTCTGTTCTCACTGACAGAGAGAATTGTTGCACAGATCAGCGTACAGCTTTTATGCGGCGAAGAAGAACTTGTAAATGCCGGTGACAATATTGATTTGCTTGCCTATGATGAGTGGAGCGGCTGCTATATAATGCCTGAACTGATTGCGGCTTTTGTAACACCTAATCATCCCGCTGTCTCGGGCATCCTTAAAATTGCAACCGATTATTTAAGAAAATGGGGAAAAGCCCCGAGCATAACAGGTTATCAGAGCCGCAATGCAGATTTTGTAAAACTGCAAATGGCTGCTGTTTATGCCGCTTTACAGTCAAAAAATATTGTGTATAATAATCCGCCTGCAAGTTTTGAAAAAGCAGGTCAGCGTGTGCGACTTCCTTATTCTGTAATTGAGCAGAAACAAGGTACTTGCATTGACCTTGCGGTTACATATGCGTCTTGTCTTGAGGCGGCAGGACTTTTCCCTTTAATAATGATAAAAAAAGGTCACGCATACTGCGGTTGCCGCCTTGAAGAGGAAACTTTTGCCGATTGTGTAATTGATGATTTTTCGGCTATAGACAAACGAACGGTAAGCGGAAATGAAGATATTTTGCTTGTAGAATGTACGGATTTTACGGCGGGAGAAAAGATTGATTTTGACAGAGCGGTAAAGCACGGAAAAAATAATCTGTCAGATTCGGAAAATTTTATATGTGCTGTTGATGTTAGAAGAGCAAGAGCGGGAGGACTGCGACCGATTCCGCAAAAAATAGATAGCAACGGTATTTGCGGTTATGACGGGACGGTTGATTCGGTTTCTGATTATCAGGCAGCTGCACCTAAGAAACTTAACAGAAGCGGTACAGGTGTAATCGGATATGAGGAAAGTTCGCTTTCAAGAATACAGATATGGGAGAGAAAGCTGCTCGATTTCAGTTTGAGAAACTCACTTTTAAATTTCAGAATTACCAAAAACGCTTTGCCGATTTTAACTCATGATCTTGCCGCTCTTGAGGACAGCCTTGCAGACGGAGTATCTTTTTCAATACGGGAATTGCCGAGCGAATGGACGGCGTCGCTTAGAGATGCAAGGCTTTATGAGATAGAAAACGAAAATGACCTTGCAACAAATATTGCAAGCGAAGAGTTTAAAAGCAAAAGACTTTGTGCGGTTATGCACGACGAAGAACTTGAAAAAACTCTGAAAAATATTTACAGAACCACAAAGTCAAGCATAGAGGAAAACGGTTCAAACACACTTTTCTTAGCACTTGGATTTTTAAAGTGGTACGAAAGCGATATTTCGGAAAAGCCACGCTATGCACCGCTTATTATGATTCCTGTTGAGCTTGTAAAAAGTTCGCATAATAAAGGCTATTTATTGAGAAGCAGACAAGAGGAAACCCAGATTAATGTTACATTAATTGAGTATTTAAGACAGATTTTTGAACTGAAAATACCGAGCCTTGACCCACTGCCCGAGGACGAGCACGGTACGGACATTCCGCTTGTTTTCAATACGGTTCGTAATTGTATTCTTGACAAAAAGCGTTGGAATGTTGTGGATACGGCTTGCTTGGGACAGTTTTCGTTCGGTCAGTTTGTAATGTGGAGTGACCTTAGAAACCGTGCCGACGAATTAATGCAAAATAAGGTTGTTGCAGGTCTTATTGATAAGAAAATTACTGTTGAGCAGGAAGAAAATCCGCTGACGGTGTCTGAACTTGATGAACGCATCGCACCTGATGACCTTGCAATACCGTTGAGCGCAGATTCTTCACAGATGCTTGCCATTGCAGAGGCGGCAAAGGGAAAAAGTTTTGTACTTCACGGACCTCCCGGAACAGGTAAGTCGCAGACAATTACAAATTTAATCGCAAATGCGCTTTATCACGGTAAATCTGTTCTTTTTGTCGCAGAAAAAATGGCGGCTCTTAATGTGGTTCAACACAGACTTGAAAATATCGGCCTTGCTCCGTTCTGCCTTGAACTTCACTCAAATAAGGCGAGCAAAAGCAGTGTGCTTTCTCAACTCGAAAAATCACTTGAAGTCGGCAGAATAAAGCATCCCGAAAAATACAAAGCAACAGCAGACAGGCTGAAAGCTATGCGTGTGAGTATGAATTCTGTAATTGACGGACTTCATAAAAAGCACGAGAGCGGAATTTCCGTGTATGACGCTATAGAACAATATGAAACCTGTGCCGAATTTAAGAATAAAATAACAATTCCGCAAGAAGTTATTAACACTGTTAATGATGACAGAATAGAACAGCTTTTATCTTTAATTTTAAGTTATAAAAATTCTGTTGACGGTGTAGGTGATATAGTTAATAACCCGCTTAAAAATATTTCTCTTACGGAATATTCTATACCGTTAAGAGAAAAGCTGTATTCGGATTGTGTAAATTTGCTTAATCTATATAATAATGCAAAATCGAGCGTTGAAAGAATTTTCGGTACATTTAATATCAATGCCGAATTAAGTGAAAAATCAATCAAAAACATTTTAAATCTTTGCAAAGCGTTGCTTATTCCTTCGGCTTTTTCTCCAAGCCTTATTCTTGAAAATAATTACAATGCGGTAAGTCAAAAGCTGAATAATTATTATGAAAGCATTTGTAACGAAAACAGAGAAAAACAAGAGATTGAAAAAGTGTTTACAAGCGGTATTTATGAGTATAACTGTATTCAGGCTCTTAATGAATGGAATGTCGCTCAATCAAGTTGGATACTTAGCAGACATTCAAAACAGAAAAAACTTTTGAAAGAAGTTGCAACATTTTGTGTTATGCCAAATGCCGTTACCAAAGAAAATATTATCAATTGGTATCAGCGACTTATTAATTTTAATAAATTGCACAATGATAATATGACTTGCGGTAATGAGCTTAGGTATATACTTAATGAATTAGGTTCTGATTTTAAACAGGCAATTGATAAAACCGATTTTGTCTACAATGCGATAAGTGTGTATAACTATAATGAAATCAGAACAATATTGAATGCTTTTAAGAATATTAATCTTGCACAGCTTGGAAACGATGTTAATTGTGCAGAAAATTATATATTAAAATGGAATGATTTTTCCGACATTTTCAAAGTTAATATTGATAATGAGCAGAGCGACAATTGGCTTGACCGCACCGGAAATACTCTTAATAATATAAGTAAGAATATTGACAAATTGTATGCGGTTACGGAATATAACGCTAAGCGTGAACAGCTTGCAAATGAACAGCTTGAGTGTATTTGTAATGCGGTTGAAAGCGGTATTGTTAATAAGGAAAATGCAGTTGACGCTTTCAGATGCAATGTGTATTATGCGCTTGCACTCAAATATATTTCTGTTGACGAGAGCTTGAGCACATTCAGAAGCAACAGCTTTGAGCAAACTATAAAAGAATACCACGCATTAATTGATGAATATTCAAAACTTACTGTTCAGGAACTTGTGGCTAAACTTTCATCTCAAGTGCCTGTTTCGGGTTCGGCAGGTGCGTCGTCTTCCGAACTCGGTATTCTTAAAAGAGCGATAAAAAGCAACGGCAGAATGATGTCGATAAGAAAGTTGTTTAACGAAATCCCTGCATTATTACGCAGACTTTGCCCGTGTATGCTTATGAGCCCGATTTCTGTTGCGCAATACATTGACCCGTCATTCCCTAAATTTGACCTTGTGGTGTTTGATGAAGCATCACAGCTTCCGACAAGCGAAGCTGTCGGCACTATAGCAAGAGGTGAAAATGTTGTGGTAGTCGGTGACCCTAATCAGTTGCCGCCGACAAGTTTCTTTAAATCAAACAGAATTGATGAAGAAAACATAGAAAACGAAGATCTCGAAAGTTTGCTTGATGACTGCCTTTCGATTTCAATGCCGCAGATGTACTTAAAATGGCACTACCGTTCTCGCCACGAAAGTCTTATCGCATACAGCAATATGAAGTATTACGATAATAAACTTTATACATTCCCGTCGCCGAACGACAGAGTGTCGGCGGTTAAACTTGTACACATTGACGGCTACTATGATAAAGGCGGTACAAAGCAGAATAAAGCCGAGGCAGAGGCTGTGGTAAATGAAATTATCCGCAGATTATCCGACGAACAACTGCGCACAAAGAGTATCGGTGTTGTAACTTTTAATATTATTCAACAGAATTTAATTGAAGATATGCTTGCCGATGGATTTTCTAAAAAACCCGAACTTGAAAAATACGACAGCGAATCCGCAGAACCCGTATTTGTTAAAAATCTTGAGAATGTACAGGGCGATGAGAGAGATGTAATTCTGTTTTCAGTCGGCTACGGTCCCGATAAGGACGGCAAAGTTTCTATGAACTTTGGCCCGCTTAACCGTGACGGCGGCTGGCGCAGACTTAATGTTGCAATTTCAAGAGCAAGACAGGAAATGATTGTGTATTCCACTCTTACTCCCGAGCAGATTGATTTGTCACGCACAAGAGCACTCGGCGTTGAAGGGCTTAAAGGCTTTTTGAAATTTGCGGGACAGAACCGAAATATTGTTATACCCGACGGCAAAGTTTCTGTTCATAACGATAATAGAGTTATTGAAGAAATTGCCAAAGAGATAGAAAAACTCGGCTATAAGGTGAACTGCAATATCGGTTGTTCGGAATACAAGATTGATATTGGTATCGTTGACCCTGAAAATCCCGACAGTTATCTGCTCGGTATTCTTGCCGACGGTGAAAACTGCAAAAATTCCGCAACATCTAAAGATAGATTTGTATTACAGCCCGATGTGCTTGCAGGTCTTGGCTGGAAAATTATGCGTGTATGGACTCTTGATTGGCTCGATGATTCGGCTCGTGTAATTGAAAAGATTAAATCAGAAATTGAAAATGCGATTTCGGGCAAAAATACCAAGCAAAAAATTTCAGAGCAAAACAAAACTCAAAATTTAGAATTTGAAAAAATTGATACATCAACACAGATTGAACAGACAAGACAGCGAAAGTACGAAACAGTCGATTCTCAAATTCTCGGAAGTTCTGAAAGTTTTTATACAGCAGCGGCAGGGGTCGAAATTCAAAAGCTGATGTTTAAAATTATCTCTGTTCAAGCACCGATAAGTAAAAAAGCATTGTACAAAAGTGTGCTTTCGGCTTACGGCATTTCTCGCTCGGGTAACAGGGCAGAGGTAATACTTGACGGTATTCTCGGCAGAATAATGCACTCCGAAACCTCTGACAACGGGGTGATATTCGTATGGCAGCCCGAACAAAAACCTGATGAATACAATGTTTATCGTGTGTCGGAGCAAAACGGGAATAGGCGCAATATTGACGATATTTCCTCAAAAGAAATATTAAATGCAGTCATTCAAGTTTTGAGCGAACAAGGCGGTATGCAAAAATTTGACCTTATTAAAGAAAGTGCCAAAAAGTTCGGTTTTACAAGAACAGGCACGCTTATTGATACAACGGTCGGTTTTGCTGTCGATAACGCAATCAAAAACGGCAAACTTGTTGTATCGCAGGACGGAAAAATTACAGATAAAACATAATTACATAATTACAAGATAGGAAAAATATAATGCCGGATAATGAAGAAAAGATTTTTTAACAAAATCTCAATGAAAAAGCGCCGCAACCCGGTATGATGTTTTTTGTGCATTTGCTTTTTGAAAAAATGTGAAATGCCGCAGCAGTCGGTAATGAATGAAATAATGGAAAAACATCTTGGCAAAACCGAATGTTTTTCTTATGATAAATCATCGGCAGGTTTTATTCCTGAAAATTATATAGCACATTTTAAAGACGCTGATGTTAATACGAGAGAATATGCGGCGGGAAAGCGGGAATAAATTATTTACGCAAATTCCTTATTATAAAAAACAGTTTACATTTATCGGCTAATTTGCTATAATAAAATTGTATGTAAAATAGTAATCTGATTTTTAGAGCTATATATCAAATTAAGACAGGAATGGTATATTTTATGGTACAATTTGAGGAATTATTGTTAAAGGTTCAGGCACTTAAACCTGAAATTGACGATTTGTCAGACGCTCTCGGTATGAAAGGTATGCTTTCTGAAATTCAGCAGCTTGAGCTTAAAGCTACCGAACCGGGGTTTTGGGACGATGTAGAAAAATCTCAAAAAGTTTTACAGCGTACAGGCACACTAAAAGGTAAGGTTGAGGCTTACGAGGCTTTGGTGGCTAAGTATGAAGATACCTGTGCTTTGATTGAACTTGCAAATGAGGAAGAGGATCTTTCGCTCCTTGAAGAGGCTGAAAGCGAGGCAGAGGGAGTTAAAGAAAGTCTTGAAAAGCAAAGACTTCAAACTCTTCTGACAGGCGAATATGATAAGAACAATGCAATTCTTACTTTCCACGCAGGTTCGGGCGGTACAGAGGCTCAGGACTGGGCGGAAATGCTTTACAGAATGTACAACCGTTGGGCAGATGCTCACGGATTTAAAGTAAAAGAAGTTGACTACCTTGACGGTGACGAGGCGGGTCTTAAAAGTGCCGTTCTTCTTGTTGAGGGTGAAAACGCTTACGGTTACTTAAAGAGCGAGGCAGGCGTTCATCGCCTTGTAAGAGTATCTCCTTTTGATTCGCAGGGCAGAAGACACACAAGTTTTGCCTCTCTTGAGGTTATGCCTGAAATGGACGATAACATTGAAGTAAATATTGCTCCCGAAGACATCAAAATGGATGTTTACCGTGCGAGCGGCGCAGGCGGACAGAAAGTCAACAAGACTTCATCTGCCGTTCGTCTTACTCATATTCCGACAGGTATTGTTGTAGCAAGTCAGGTTGAGAGAAGCCAGTATCAAAACCGTGATGTGGCTATGAAAATGCTTATTTCAAAACTTATGGAAATTAAAGAGAGAGAACACCTTGATAAAATTGAAGACATTAAAGGTGTTCAAAAAGAAATCACATGGGGCAGTCAGATCCGCAGCTATGTGTTTATGCCATACACAATGGTTAAGGATCACCGCACTTCATACGAAACCGGTAATATTCAGGCTGTTATGGACGGTGACATTGACGGATTTATTAACGCATATCTCAAATGTGCAAGTCTTGGCACATTGCAAAAATAATCATTAAAGAGGTAGATAAAAGTGAAATATTTGGTAATGCTTTGTGACGGTATGGCCGATGAGCCAAACGAGGCACTTGGAAATTCTACACCGATGGAAAAGGCAAACAAGCCTTGTATGAACAGCCTTGCCGCAAAGGCTGAGGTCGGTATTGTTAAGACTGTAGCAGAGGGTTTAAAACCCGGCAGCGATGTAGCAAACCTTTCGGTACTCGGTTATGAACCTGCCGTATATTACAGCGGTCGTTCTCCGCTTGAGGCTGCAAGCATCGGTATTGATTTAAAGGATACAGATGTAACTTTAAGATGTAATCTTGTTACTCTTTCAGATGATGAAGATTACGAAAATAAAACAATTCTTGATTATTGCGCCGATGATATTTCTTCGGAAGAAGCTAAGATTCTTATTGAGTATATTCAGGAAAAACTCGGAAATGATGTATTCCGTTTCTATCCGGGCGTATCTTATCGTCATTGCCTTGTTTGGAGCAACGGTAATCCGCATCCCGGTGTGCTTACACCTCCGCACGATATTACAGGCAAGGTAATTACAGATTACATTCCAAAGGGTGAGGCTGTTGACGAGCTTTATGACCTTATGAAGAAGAGCTATGACCTTTTAAAGGATCACCCTGTAAATCAGGCGAGAATAGCAAGAGGCAAGCGCCCTGCAAACTCAATTTGGCTTTGGGGTGAGGGTACTAAGCCTTTACTTGATAATTTCAGTGAAAAATTCGGTATAAAGGGCAGTATGATTTCTGCCGTTGACCTCTTAAAAGGTATTGCAATCTGTGCAGGAATGAACAGTGTTGATGTTGACGGCGCTACAGGTTACCTCGATACAAACTTTGACGGTAAATGCAAGGCTGCTATTGAAGAATTTAAAAACGGCGCCGATCTCGTTTATGTACATGTTGAAGCTCCTGACGAGTGCGGTCACCGTGGTGAAATTGAAAATAAGGTAAAAGCTATTGAAATGATAGACGAGCATATTCTCGGTCCTGTAGTTGAATTTTTAAAGGGTTACGATGATTTTGCTGTTTTGGTATGTCCTGACCATCCGACTCCGCTTTCTATCCGTACACATACTTCTACTCCTGTTCCGTATCTTATTTATGACAGTAAAAATGAGATTAACAGCGGTGTAAAAGTATTCTGCGAAAAAGAAGCAAGAGAAACAGGCAACTATATTGAAAAAGGCTTTACTATGATGAATTATTTTCTTACAAAATAATTTTTCGTCTACATAATTCATTAAAAAATTTACATCCTCACATTTATAATTGAATTAATCAATAAAAATGTGAGGATGTTTTTATGCGTGAATTTATATTAATTGTAACCGCTGTAATCATAATTGCACTTGTTGCCGTAGTGTTTGTAATAATGTATATAAACCATAATAAAAAGAACGGTAAGTCCCACAAGCCGACAATTATTTATTACAAAGTCAAAGAAAACGAAACCGAAGATAATACAGAAAATAATTCTGTAAAAGATAATTAATATTATTTTTCGGAATCTGCAAATACTTTATCGCTGATTTCTAAAAGTTCGGAAAAACTGTGAATGGTGTAGTCGGGATTTTCTGTATTGCCAAATCCGTATTTGGCAAAAACAAAAGGTACATTTGCGTCTTTTGACGCTGTTTGATCACCGATAGTGTCGCCAACATAGAAAGCACAATCAATGTTATTTCTGCTAATAACAAGGCTGATATTTTCGCCTTTTGTGAGTTGGGTTCTGCCTGACATTTCAAAATCAGAAAAATATTTTTCGAGTTTGTGAGCTTTCCAAAATGATTCAATATAACCGCACTGACAGTTACTGATTATACCGAGAAAATATTTTTCGGAAAGTTTGCTAAGCACATCTTCGAGGTTATCGTACAAATGACCGCCTGACTTTTCAAGATACGGAACTTCTACGGCACAACATTCTTTTATAATGTTTACGCCGTTTTCTTCACTAAGCTCCGGCAACATAATGTTTGCAATCTGCTCAATAGTTTTGCCCATATAGCTGTTCATTTCTTCAAGCGTTATTTGCTTTTGAGTTTCTGGATGCTTTTTAAGAACTTCGTTCCATATAGGAAGAATTACATCGCTTGTGTGCCACAATGTTCCGTCTAAATCAAATAAAATTGCTTTTTTCATAATAATTACTCCTGATTTATTATAAAAATTTTCAAACTGATAATATCACACTCTAAAATTAATGTCAATATGAGGTGTGTTTTGTAAAAAATAAAATTGTTAAAAATTAAAAGTTTTTTTAAAAATCTGTTGACAAAGTAAGTAAGCAGTGATATAATATTTATCGTTGTCGACAGGCAATATTTGCGAGTGTGCTGGAATAGGCAGACAGGCACGTTTGAGGGGCGTGTGTTTCACGACGTACGGGTTCAAGTCCCGTCACTCGCACCATATCGAGTGTTCATAAGGGATTTGACTTATGGACACTCGATTTTTGTTTTTCTGTATAATTTGATGTACGGCGAGGGGCGTCCCTCGCTTTTTTGTTTATGCCGACTTTGTGATATATTTCACCGATACGCCCTTGCGTGTATCCGCAATATGGGTTTGTTTTGTGGTGTTCGGCAATTCGATATATCCGATAAAACGGTAATATATAACTATTCGTTGCGTTCGACTTTTGCCTGTACCCTCTGTTTCAAAAATATCAATATGGTCAATCAGCTCTCGAAGCAGCGGTGATGTCAGATTATCCATTTGCATAAACCTGCGAATTGCCGATATGAATTTTTCATATTCCGAATTGTTGTTTTTCAACTCTTCGATTTTGTGTCGAGTATCCGCAATTTTGGCTTTTAAGTCCATACGCTCTTTTTCGTATTTATGAGACAGTTCAACAAACCACTCATCGCTGACTTTTCCGATAACATTATCCTCATACAATTTTTCATAAAGTTGCGATACCGTACCGCTGCGTGCAATCGCTTTTTGCAGTTCCGACTCCAAAAACTTTTTGTCTTTTTCTCTTTCTTCGTCATTTTTCCGCAAAAGCAGTTGTGCAAAATATGACTCGTCAATTTCCAACATTTCAACAAGTCGCCTTAATTCGAGTTTTACAACTTCTTCAAGGGCGTCTGCTCTGACATAATGTCTTCCCGGGCACTTTCCTCGATAATCCACCTTGTTGTCGGAACAAGTGAAATAGTGAATTTCTTTATTCGAGGTGCTTGTGTGGTATCTCATTTTACTGTGGCAGTCTCCGCAATATATCAATCCGTTAAATATACTCCGTTCGCCGTTTTCTTTTTTCGGAGCCCGACGCTTTGTTTTTGAAATAAATTTCTGTACGGCTTCAAATGTTTCTCGGTCGATTATCGGCTCATTAACATCCTTGAATACAGCCCAATTTTCTTTGGAGTTTTCAATACGTCTTTTGTTTTTAAATGACTTGGAATATGTTTTGAAATTGATAATATCTCCGCAATACTCTTGTTGAGAAAGAATTTTTTGAATAGTTGTCTTACACCATTTGTACGGATTGGTCTGTGTCTTCTTTCCGCCTCTGTTCAATCCTTTTGACCGCCAATAAGCCATAGGAATAAGAACTTTGTTTTCCTGCAATTCTCTTGCAATGGTTTCATTGCCTTTACCGTCGAGACACATTTTAAATATGCTTTTCACAACGGTTGCGGCTTCCGGGTCAATTATCCATTTCTTTTTGTTTTCCGGAGATTTCATATATCCGTAAGGCGGTTGCGATAGCGGCTCTCCCATACTGCCTCTGAGCCTATGAGATGAACGAATCTTTTTTGAAATGTCTCTTGCATACATTTCGTTTAAGATATTCTTGAAGGGTGCAATTTCGCTTTCGCCTTCATCGCTGTCAATGGCATCATTCACGGCAATAAAACGAACATTATGTTCGGGGAAATAGCTGTCGGTATAATTACCTACCGAAACATAATCACGGCCGAGACGGGATAAATCTTTAACCATTACGGCAGAAACAAGTCCGATTTCAATATCGTCGATAAGCTGTTGAAATCCGGGGCGGTTGAAAGCTGACGTTAGATAACGATACTTTTGAAAACACTGGAAAATCAAGGTTTTTC
>ERZ827423.2209-NODE-2209-length-16053-cov-2.552319_pt1 | contig 16053 bp, 12 predicted proteins | sample MGYA00519775_ERZ827423 | MGnify/ENA primary metagenome ERZ827423 (study PRJEB31778, sample SAMEA3449296) | human gut metagenome | biome: human gut; feature: human-associated habitat; material: faeces | place: United Kingdom | collected 2010/2012 ...
GGTGCCGTCCTCTCCGGTGGCCACGTGGTCGACGACCTCGCCCTCGGTGGCGCGCACGGTGCCGTCGGGGCTCACGACATCCTCCATGGCGACGACGTCGAACTCCGCGCCCGCGAGCTCGCCCGCGCAGCCCTCGTCGTGAACGTGCCCCTCATCGGAGCCGTCCGGGGCGCTGCAGAGCTTGGCCACGGTGGCGCGGCCCTTCGCCTGCGCGTCCGAATAGGCGATGACCGCGGTGGGGACCGCGTTCTCATGGTCTCCGGACACGGTGAGCGCGACGTTCTCGCCGCCCGTGAGGTACGGCGGGGCCGCCGCGACCTCGTGCACGGAGTACTCTCCGGGATCGAGGGCCTCCGGCAGCGTCACGCAGCCGCTCTCGTCGGTGGTGAACTCGGTGAGCTCGACGGGGTTGGGGTAGCTGTCCGTCATGGAGACGGGGTCGCCCTTCGCATCGAGGACCTGGAAGGTGAAGCCGGCGAGCGGCACGGCCTGCCCGGTCTCGGCGTCCTGCTTCACGATCTGGATGCGGGTGCTGATCGCCTGGTCGTTCAGGATGTAGCGCAGCTTCGCGCCGTCCGCCATCTGCTCGGCTGAGATGGTCCAGTCGCCCACCTTGTCGAAGCCGTCGGGCACGGTCTCGTCGACCTCGCGGACGGTGTAGCCGGCGGCGTCGTAGGGCAGGGCGCCGGAGACGCCCTCGGGGCGCTCGCCCTCGCCGAACCACAGCCCGTCCGTCTCGGCGAAGCCGTCCTCGCCGGTGGTGATGGAGCCCACCGCCTTGCCGGTGGTGTTGGAGACGATCTCGAAGTGGACGCCGGCAGCCGGCTCCTCATGCCCGCCGCCCTCGTCCCAGGACTCATCGGCGCCCTTGAACTTGGCGACCTCGATGTCGAACGCGATCACGCTCTCCTTGAAGTCGTCTTCGGGCTCGAGCTCAACGATTCCAGACGCGGTCATGTGCTCTGAGCTCACGGTATACGTATGAACGGTCGAATCGAGCTTGTACCCGGTTGGCGCTTTGGTTTCCACGACCGTGCAGGTGCCGAACGGGATGTCTTGGAAGACGAGCAGCCCGTCTTCGTTCGTCACCGCGGTCTGGACGCGGCCGTTCGCATCGGTCAGCCGGTACTCAGCCCCTTCGAGCGTAGCCCCGGGTTGCGCCGCATCGAACGTGGCGGAATCCTTCTTCTGGATAGCGAGCCGGACCGCACCCGGGCTATCCGCAAGCTCCTCGCTAGAATTGTTGCTTCCGGTGGTGAAGTAGTGGCGCTCGGTGTTGAGTTTGAACCCCTGCGGCGCTTTGGTCTCAACGGCGTAGTAGCGCTTGTCCTGCTGCAGCTGATAGCTCGCTTGCCCGCTCTCATCTGTCGTGATGGTGGCTATCTTCTGGTCGGTCGAGGCATCGTAGATGTCGTAGGTTGCACCAGCATACGCGTACTCGTCGTTGCCGGCGGTGAATTCGGCATCGGCGGAGACCTTGGTGAAGGTGACGGTGACGTCCGGCTTGACGGGGATGATGACGAAGATATTCTGCGCGGACCCGTCTGTTAGGTTCCGCCGCAGCCAGAGCGCGTCGTCCCACCAGCCGGATTGGCCGGCGTGCGCGCGGGCGTCCGCCACGAGGTGCTGGATCTTTGCGAGCTCCGCGGCGTTGGCGACGCGACCGGTCGTGCTCCCGTCGTTGGTGGAGCGGTAGATGTTCGTATAGGTGCCGCCGTTGTACATGAGGGACTCACCCTCCACGGAGGCGCCCATGAGGAGGTGCTTGGTCACCTCCCATGCGGCGACGAGCTGGTCGCTTCGCCCGGAGAAGCCGTATGTCGCCTGGCCGAGTGCTGAGGTGGGCGCGTGGGCGGCGGCGTAGGCCATCGCGTGCGGATCGAAGCTCGAGGAGCCCGTGACCCACGGGGCGGATGCGACGGGGCCGGAGTCGTGGGTGTCGTCGTAGGTGAACTGGCTCACCGGCACGGCGGGCCCGTAGACATCGCCGGTGTCGGGGGTGCCATGGAACGGCTCTCCGCAGACGACCCATGTGCCGTCGGATAGATACCAGTTCGAGATGGGGGAGCGGTTGCTCGCTCCGATATCGCGGCGGGTGACGGTCACGTTCTGGTTGAACGAGGCCGGGATGTCCGCGAGTGCCTGCGCCGTCGACGGTGCGAGTGCCGCGACAACGGACAGCGCGACGAGGGCCACGGCGATTAAACCGGCGGCCGCCCCGCTCCAGCCGCATCCCGCAGAGGTCGCAATTCGTCTTATCAGCTGCATTGCGATGCGCGGGCCTCCCCGCTTGAAGCCTCCTCGGCGCTTGCTGCTGTGCATGGATTCCTCCTATCGGTCTGTCGTTTCCTCCTAGCGGTTTCGCCCTGGAATCGTTGCGTTTGGGGCCGCTTCGCTCGGGATTCTTTTCGCCCTGGGCCGTTTCGTCCTGGGCTGTTTCGCTTTGGTGCTTTTGCGCGCTTATACCGCCACGCGGGCGGTCGCCGACCCTTGGGTGAGGTCGAGCCCTGTGTTGATGAGGTCCAGCAGCTGCTTGCGCTCGCGTTTGGATGCTGTGCGCGGCATGGAGGTCGACGTTCCCGATGGCTGGTCGTGTGTATCGGATGTGGCGTGCGCGCCAGGCTTGTTCGCCGCCATGCGCGCGATTCGCTTGACGGTGCGGTCGCGTGCCGCCGGACTCCGCAGGTCGGCGCTGGTGATGGGCACGATGGTGAAATCCGGAAAGGCGCTGCGGTCTGCGGGTAGGCTCGTTGGGTCGTCCACGATTTCAACGGCGATTTTCGCTGAGGGTAGATACACTGCCATGGCTCCTCCAATCACGCCGCCCGGCCGGTCCGGGCTCGCTGGCATGAACGCTAGGAGGTAGAACTGAACGATGTCCCAATGAATCTAAACAAAGTCTGAACCGCGCAGCTCAGAGGGGATGAAAACCGAAGTATGGAGGTTTTGCGCGCGGCGGCTGCGCGCATTGTCGCGTCCCATGTTACTAATGAGCGACGCGGGCGAGGTCCGGCCATGCGGCAGCGCCGGCCCCGATACAATTTCTAGCACGTGTCTCTATGCGTTCGCGGTGGCTGCTGCGAACGTGTTTGCCAGCCAGCATCGAGAAAGGGGGCGGGCCGTGGCTGCAACCTCGTTTGGTCCGACGCCCACCATTCCGGTCATTATCAAGTTCTCGAGCGAATACGACGAGTACCGCGGCGATGAGTCGCGGAGCAGGGGGACGGCCGAGTCCCTATCGTTCCCACGGACCGAGGACGAGGTCCGCGCCATCGCACGCTCGCTCAGCGCGGCGCGTACGCCCATCACGGTGCAGGGCGCGCGCACGGGCCTTGCAGCGGGCGCCGTGCCTCAAGGCGGGCATGTGCTCAACCTCTCGCACATGAACCGCCCGCTCGGCTTGCGCGAGGAGGATGGGCGTTTCTACCTGCGCGTTCAACCTGGCCTTGTTCTTTCCGAACTTCGAAAGTACCTTGCCGCAAAGGCATTTCCTACCGATGGTTGGGACGAGGCGTCGCTCGCCACCGCACAGCGTCTTGCCGAGGCTCCGGAGCAGATGTTCCCCACCGATCCCACCGAGACCTCTGCTTGCCTGGGCGGTATGGCCGCATGCAACGCCTCGGGTGCACGGAGCTTTCGTTACGGCGCCATGCGCGGCCACGTGACGGCGCTGCGGCTCGTGCTCGCAAACGGCGACGTGGTCGCGTTGCGCCGGGACGAGGTCCGCGCCCGCGGTCGGCATCTCAAGCTCAAGACCGAGGGCGGCTCGACCATCGAGGCAGACCTCCCCACCTATCAGATGCCGCGCGCCAAAAACGCCTCCGGCTACTTTGTTGAGGACGACATGGACGCCCTCGACCTTATCATCGGTTCGGACGGTACCCTCGGCATCATCACCGAGCTCGAGCTCGCCCTCATGCCGGCGCCGGCGGTGGTTTGGGCGGCGAGTTGCTTCTTTGCGACCGAGGGCCAAGCGGTCGAGGCAACCATAGCTGCCCGCGCAGACCTCAAGCATGCGGCAGCGCTCGAGTACTTCGACCCAGCCGCCCTTGACGTGCTGCGCCGCGCCCGTGCCCAGGGCTCGGCCTTCGCGGCGCTCCCGTTGCTTCCCGAGCGCTTCAGCTGCTGCCTTTATGTGGAGCTCCAAGCATCTGTGGAAGATGAGACCATGGCGGACCTCGAGCGTCTCGGCGCCATCGTGCGCGCGGCGGGCGGAAGCGAGAGGGACTCTTGGGTGGCCCGTACCGCCGTTGACCGCGAGACGCTCCGGTTCTTCCGCCATGCCGTTCCCGAGAGCGTGAACATGCTCATCGACGAGCGCCGCCGAGAAGAGCCTTCGATCACCAAGCTCGGCAGCGACATGTCCGTTCCCGACGACCGTCTGCGCGATGTCATCTCCCTCTACCGCTCGACGCTGGCTGAGGAGGGGCTCGAGTCGGCCGCATGGGGGCATATCGGCAACAACCACCTGCATGTAAATGTTCTGCCGCGCAATGCCGAGGAATACGCGAGGGGCAAGGCGCTCTTTGCGCGCTGGGCCCAAGATGTCACGGCTATGGGCGGCGCGGTTTCGGCCGAGCACGGCGTGGGCAAGCTCAAGCGCGATTTCCTCACGACCATGTACGGCTCAGAGCATGTGCGCGAGATGGCGCGTCTCAAGCTTGCGTTCGACCCGGCGTGCCAGCTGGGGCGTGGCAACCTGTTTGACGTGGCACTGCTCGACGAGGTTCGCAGGGAGGGCGCGGCGGTGCCCGAGGGCGCTGATGCCACAGATGCTGGACCGGATGCCGCAGACGCCGGCCCCGATGCTTCGGGCGCCGGACCGGATGCTGCGGCTGTTGGCGCTGATGCCGCGCCTGTTCCGTCGGCGGCTGCACCGGCAGAAGCGTTAGCTAAGGCGATGAACACCGGGGAGGTGTCCTGATGCATATCGTGGTCTGTGTGAAGGCGGTTCCGAGCTCGACCGAGGTCAAGATGGATCCCGTCACTCATACCATCGTGCGCGACGGCCGCGAGTCGGTGGTGAACCCCTTTGATGCCGCTGCACTCGAGGTGGCGCTGGCTATCAAGGATGAGCGTGCTGCTACGGGCGAGGGCTGTAGGGTGAGCGTGCTCTCCATGGGCATTCCGGCTACGGAGGCACTTTTGCGCGACGGCATCGCTCGCGGCGCAAGCGATGCGCTCCTTCTTTCTGATCGCGCATTTGCCGGTGCAGATACGCTTGCCACGAGTTATGCCCTGTCGTGCGGTATACGCGAGCTTGGCTCGGCGAGCATGAGCGACGCCGTCGCGTCCGGTGCTTCGGAGCACGGAGAAGCCGCTCCTGGTCCTTCTCTTCCAGACCTCATCCTCTGCGGCAAGATGGCGGTCGATGGCGACACGGCGCAGATCGGGCCGGAGCTCGCAGGGCTCTTCGATATGCCCTGCGTCACGGACGTACGCGAGCTGGTTGCGATTGAGCGGGGCCGCGTTACCGTGCGCCATGCGACCGATGCGGGCATCGAGCTCGTCGAGGTTCCGCTGCCGGCGGTGCTTACCGTGGCCAAAGACATCGCACAGCCTCGCATGCCGAGCATCGCGGGGGTACGTGCGGCCGCGGGTGCGCCCGTGGCGGTGCTCAGTGCAGCGCACGTGCAGGCCGATCCCGCGCGATCGGGCCTTGCCGGTTCTCCGACGCAGGTCGTGCGGTCGTTTGTGCCCGAGCGTTCTGACACGTGCGAGGTCTTGGAGGGAAGCGTGCCCCAGCAGGCGGCGCGCATCATCGCGTTAGCTGAGGAGGCGGGGCTATGAGCGGGCTTATGGTGGATGCCGCGCGCTGCGTGGGCTGTAAGCGCTGCGAGCGCGCGTGCGCGTTCGGCGGCATCGTGGTCGAGGGCCGCCTGGCACGCCCGACCGACGCCTGTACGCTCTGCGGCGGGTGCGTGGAGGCGTGCCCGGTGGATGCGATTTCGATTGAGCGCGACGAGGCCGGCGAGGGGCCTGGACGCGATTTTTCCGCCTGTCGTGACATCTGGGTGATTGCCCAGGTTGATGCGGAGGGCGCGCTGCTGCCGGTGGTCTTCGAGCTGGTCGGCAAGGCGCTCGAGCTCGCCGAAGCGCGCGGCTGCCAGGTGGTGGCGGTGCTTGGCGAGGCGGGACGAGCTCCTCGCCAGGCGGAGCGTCTTGCCGCGACCGGTGTTGCCGAGGTGATCCACGCCGTGGATGAGCGCCTCGCGCATGCAGACGCCGAGGTGTTCGCGCAATGGATTTGCGCGCTTGCCGAAGAGCGCCGCCCCGAGGCGATGCTGTTCGGAGCGACGGCGTTCGGCCGCGAGCTTGCCCCGCGCGTGGCAGTGCGCCTGCAGACGGGCCTTACCGCCGATTGCACCGCGCTCGACATCGACCCCAAGACCGGAGCTCTGCTGCAAACGCGCCCTGCGTTCGGCGGCAACCTCATGGCTACGATCGAGTGCCCCGCGCATCGTCCTCAGATGGCGACGGTGCGGCCGGGCGTATTTGCGGCGCCTGAGCGCGTGACGGCCGGGGCGGGTACGGGCGCTGGTCTTGCAGCGGGCATCATCACCCAAGCCCCCTTGGCTCCCGAGCTTGCCCCGCGCGTTGCCGTGCTTGGCATCGAGCCTGTTACCGGCGGGTCGATCGCGCAGGCAGAGCGGCTCGTGGTCGTGGGCAGGGGCATCGGGTCCAAGAAGAATCTCCCGCTCATGGAGCGCCTGGCAGAGCTGCTCCATGCTGAGCTCGGTTGCACGCGTCCGCTCGTGGAGGCCGGCTGGCTCGACTATGCCCACCAGGTGGGCCAAACGGGTGCGGCCGTCGCACCGAAGCTCTTGGTGAGCATTGGCGTTTCGGGTGCTATTCAGCATCTGGCGGGAATCGGCGGTGCCGAGACGGTTGTTGCCATCAACGAGGATGCTGCAGCGCCCATCTTCGGCGTGGCAGACTATGCGGTCGTGGGCGATGCCATCGAGGTCGTGACCGAGCTCATCGCCCAGCTCGAAGCCCGCGACTGAGATGCGGAGCCGCGCGGCCACGACGGTCGCGTTGTTTGGCTCGGTTACACGAACACGAGGTTCGCGAGCACCATATAGAGCGCGGTGCTTGCAAAGATGGCGACGAGCATGTTCTTCCGCCAAAGGTAGAGCCCGCCGGCAACGAGAATACCGAGCGCTTCGGGTATGCCATGCGTGCCGGTGAGCACGTCCACGCTGCGTAGGCAGTAAACCACGAGCAGGCCGAAAATCGCTCCAGGGAGCGCATTGCCCAGGTAGCGGATGTAGCGCGGCGCTGGACGGTCTGCGGGGAATGCGAAGAACGGCAGGGCCCGGGTGAGCACCGTTGCAGCCGCGGCGGCGAGGATCGTAAGGATGATCTGCGTGGTCGTCATCGCGCATCGCCCCCATGGTGCGCACCTGCGGTATCCGTCGTAGATGCCACGGGCTCGCTCTCGCAGGTATCCGATGCAGAAGCCACGGGCCCGCTCTCGCACGCATCGTAGACCGGTTCGAGATGGCTTCGCAGAACCGTTATCGCGGCAAGGATGAGCGCGAGTGCGGGGATCATGAATCCGTCAGGCCCAAAGAGCGCGAGTGCGACGAGCGAGGCCAGAATGCCCACCACGGCGCTCGCGTGGCTTGGATCTTTGGTCCATTGGTCGAGGAAGATCACCACGAACAGCGCCGTCATGGCGAAGTCGACGCCCGCCACGTTGAGTGCAGCCACGCTGCCCAGCACGCCGCCGAGCGTGCAGCCAACCACCCAGTACAGCTGGTTAAGCAGGCTCACGAAAAACATGAACCATCCTTCGTCCACGCCGGCCGGCGGGTGCGTCGAATAGTTGATGGAGAACGTTTCATCGCATTGCGCGAAGATGAGATACGGGCGTTTGTGCCCGAGGCCACGGAATCGCTCGAGCATCGAGAGCCCGTAGAACAGGTGCCGCGCGTTAACGATGAAGACGGTGACGAACGCCTGAAGCGGCGCGAACGGCCCCACGAGCATCGAGGCCACGACGAACTCGGCAGAGCCCGCGAAGATAAGGCAGGCCATGAGCGTGGGCGTCCACCACGGCAGCCCGAGTGAGACGCTATATATGCCGCAGGTGATACCGAGGAAGACGAAGCCGGCGAGGATGGGAAGCGTCGGTGGTATGGCGGCGCGAAGCGCAGACGAGATGGCACGAGGTCTATCGGTGTGCATCGCGCCGCTTGATGGAGCTGGGTGCAGTGGTTGATGGGGCACGGGGCGTTGCTCGCGTTTCTATTCAGTGCATAGTCAATGTCCCGTATCGTACATCATTTATTGCAGGGAGATACTGAATGAAGGGTCGCAGGGCAATCTGCTGCAGACGAGCTATGCGCGGGCCAAGATTGAGAAGGCTATGCTCCGTTAGTTTTTCATAGCGCCGCGTGCTGCAGACACAATATTCCGAGGTCTTGGTCAAAAACACCGTTTCGGTGGTACTTTCAAACATAAGAGGCGCCCGTTTTGCCTGCGGGCAGGCCTTTACGCGTTCAAAATTCGCTCACATCGACGAAACCAACGGAACGAGATGGCCTTTCAGCTTTCATGCGGCTGTGCAATCGCTCTATTTTGGTGCGCGGCATACCACCGAAACGATATTTTTGACCAAGCGTACGAAAAGTAAGCGCATTGGGGGCGCGGGAAGTTTAGAACACCGCTGCCACGCGGGCGGGGAGGCCGGTGGCGCCTTCGATGTGCGGCCAGCTCACAAACACGATGGCGCCCGTCGCAGGCACCTTGTCGAGGTTCGCCATGACTTCTACCTGCAGGTGGCCATGGTCGAGCACGTAGCGCTCGCAGGCAAGATCGTCGGCTTCCGCCGCCAGGAACGAGGCATCCGTGTCGAAGGTCTCATGCCCGTTCATCTGGATATCTCGTTCCTCATAGAGGAAACGGAGCGCCTCCATCGACCAGCCGGGGCAGTGCTCGCCCCCGTTCTCGTCGAAGTTGTTGAGCGCGTTGTTATCGGGCCAGCGCTGGTACCAGTCGGTGCGTAGCGCCACGAAGGCGCCGGCGGGAATGCGCCCATGCTCAGCTTCCCAGGCTTCGATGTCTGCCACGGTTACGGCGGTGTCGGGGCCCTCGGCGGCGACCTTGCCGGTGAGGTCGATCACGCAGAGCGGCATGGCCATCTGCTCCACGCCGTAGGCCTCAGAGCCAACCTTGCCCGGTGTGAAGTGGCTCGGAAAGTCTACGTGCGTGCCGAACTGCCCGGGGAACTTGTAGGTGTGAATGCGGCAAGAGAGCATCTCTTCGTCGTAGTCGAAGACGGTCTTGCACAGTTCCACGGAGCCCTCGGGGATGCCCGCCCAGTACGGGCTGTCGTTCGTAAGCGGGTGAGTGAGGTCCACCCAGGTTCCTTGTTGCAGCTTCTTGAGTTCTGGCCAGAGGCTCATCTTGGTCTCCTTTCGACGGGGCGGGTGAGGGCCATGCGTACACGGCGTGTCGCATGCGGGGCGCTGCGCCGCAAACGCATGCGATGCAACCGCGCATTTCCTCCATAGTACCTGTCATTGGCGCGTGAATACGCCGGTCCAGCCAAGTTCGAGGCTCGAGTCGGAAGGTTTTAACGAAGGTGCCGAGTAGACTCAGGCTTTGGACAACAAAACACCAGCTGGCATTTATGCAAAACGGCGGTTTACTCGGCGATGTTCGAAAAACCTTCCGACTCGAGCCTCGAGTTGTCAAAGAGCTGGAACATGCCGGAGCCCATCAGGCGGGTTCGAGCATATTCCCGTTATTGGATGCCCGGAATGGAGGGGATCGTCGCGAACCCGCGCTCGAGTTCCTCGTCGGTGGGGATGTGGTTCTCCAGCTCGCCGCGGTTGAACTTGTCGTAGGCGACCATGTCGAAATATCCGGTTCCGGTGAGCCCGAAGAGGATCGTCTTCGCCTCGCCGGTCTCGCGGCACCGCTCCGCCTCGCGCATGGCCACAAGGATTGCGTGCGCGCTTTCGGGCGCGGGCAGGATGGTTTCTAGCTTGGCGAAGCGCTCGGCCGCCGCGAAGACGTCGGTTTGGCGCACGGCAACAGCATCTAGGTAGCTGTCGTGCTTGAGCTTGGAGACGATAGGGCTCATGCCGTGGTAGCGCAGGCCGCCCGCGTGGTTCGGGGACGGGATGAAGCCGCTGCCCAGCGTGTACATACGCGCCAGCGGCGTGACCTTGCCGGTGTCGCAGTAATCGTATGCATAGAGGCCGCGCGTCAGGGACGGGCAGGAAGCGGGTTCGACCGCGATGAAATATGGGTTCTTTTTGCCCAAGAGCTTATCCTGCATGAAGGGCGCGATCAGGCCGCCGAGGTTGGAACCGCCGCCGGCGCAGCCGATGACGATGTCGGGATATTCGCCGAGGATATCCATGGCTTTTTTCGCTTCCAAGCCGATGATGGACTGGTGCAGCAAAACCTGGTTCAGGACGGAGCCGAGCACATAGCGGCAGCCCTCCGTCGAGGTGGCAAGCTCAATGGCCTCGGCAATGGCGCAGCCCAGGCTGCCGGTCGTGCCCGGGTTATTTTCCAGGATGGCGCGGCCCACCTTCGTGGTATCGCTCGGGCTTGGGATGACATTCGCGCCAAAGGTCTGCATGATGGCTTTGCGGTAGGGTTTTTGGTTGTAGGAACCCTTTACCATGAACACGGTCAGCGGGATGCCGAAATAGCCGCAGGCCTCCGCAAGGGCGGTGCCCCACTGCCCAGCGCCGGTCTCTGTGGTCAGGCTGGTGATGCCCTGCATCTTGGCGTAATAAGCTTGCGCGACAGCCGAATTGAGCTTGTGGCTGCCGGAGGTGTTGTTCCCTTCAAATTTGAAGTAGATCTTTGCCGGGGTATCCAGATATTTTTCCAGATCGTATGCGCGGTTCAGCGGGGAGGGCCGGTAGGCTTTATAGATATTGAGCACCGGTTCGGGGATGTCGATGTACCGCGTGGTGCTGTCCATCTCCTGCGCCGCCAGCTCTTCGCAGAAAATCGGATAGAGCTCTGGGGTCTTGACCGGCTCCAGGGTTGCTGGGTTCAACATGGGGTCGGGCTGTTCTTTCATATCCGCACGCAGGTTGTACCATTGCGTGGGCATCTGTTCCTCTGTTAAATTAAATCTGTGTGGAATCTTTGCCATGCGAATTTCCTCCTTTTGATTTTTATAAACAAAAAAGCCCTTGCCCCATTTTCTGGGACAAGAGCATTCACTCCTGCGGTACCACCCGGATTGCGCCTTCGCGCCGCTTGTTCCGCATACTTCCATACGCGCTCCCTTGGTAACGGGTGGAGTTCCCGTCGGCAGCTACTGGGACTGTCTTTGTCCGTTCGCCCCGCCCTCGTAAGCCCATTCCATAAGCCGCTGCCCGCCGCAATCGCACCGCCTGCGGCTCTCTTTTGAGCGCTTTGCCTATGTACTCTCCTTACTCAACGGTTTCTTTTGTTGATTTCATTATAGAAATGGAAATGCCATTTGTCAAGGGTAAGAAACAAATTTTTTATTTTTCGCTGGATTTTAGGGACATGTGGTGAATAATACAGGGAGAAGAAAGTGTTTTACTTGCAAAATGTGCGTTATAGGGATATAATCATACAAATACCAAATTTTCAGGAGGTACCAATTTATGCAGCTTAACCAACCTGTTCAAAATCCTGCGTTTATCAGCAAACTGAAGCAGTTTGATACAAATAAAACAAGGAAAGACGAACTGGAACTGATCGAAGAGATGCGGAAAATGCACTACATCACCCCGGTGACGCTGGATCCGAGTCCCGAAGAAGGCAAGCCGAACCAGCAGACCCAGGTGAAGTTCCGTGCAGCGACCACCACAAAAGGGGAGAGCTTCTTTGCAATGTTCTCCGACATGGACGAACTCAAGAAATGGGCGCCCGATACAAAGGACGCTATGACGCTCGATTTTACCGAGCTGCGCACGTTGGTCCTGGGCCAGAAGGGGCAGGTCGCGGGCTTTGTGGTCAACCCGGCAAGCCAGAACCTGGTGATCCGCACCAATACGATGGAGCAAATCGCCAATCCGCTCCAGCAGCGGCCGATCAGCCCGGATATGGTGGTGCTCTCCAAGCCTGATCCGTATCCGAAGGAGCTGGTGCAGACGCTGTGCGAATATTTTAAGACCCGCACAGAGGTGCTCAGTGCATGGCTGTTCACGGCGAATTATAAGACCAACATGAATGAGCCGCACCATCTGGTGATCGTGAGCCTGACCCAGGGCGTCAACCACCAGGAACTCTTTAAAGCGACGGTCGATGCCTGCCATAAGGCGATGAAGGCGGGCGAATTCCTGGATCTGATGCCGTCGAGCGGCAAATTTGGCAAACAGGCCATCGAGGACAAGAAGCCGTTCTACCGCAAGGGCATCGACGTGGAGTTGGAAGATTAAATGACCGCCCTGCGCGATTTTGACTTGGGGGCGACGCTGGAATGCGGCCAGTGCTTCCGCTGGGACCGCCAGCCGGATGGCTCCTATTGGGGGACCGCCGGGGGGAAGGCCCTGTGTGTTTCGCAGGACCATATGGAAGCGGCCATGGACGATCCCTTCTGGCGCGCGTATTTTGACCTGGACCGCGATTATGCGGCCATCCGGGAGGCCTTGTCCGCGTCCGGCCCGGTTTTGGCAAAGGCCGCGGCCTTTGCGCCCGGGATACGGATTTTGCAGCAGGACCCGTGGGAAGCGCTTTGTTCGTTTATCATCTCCCAGAACAACAACATCCCCCGGATCAAAGGGATCATTTCGCGGCTGTGCGAAGCCTTTGGCGAGGAGATGGAGCAAGGGGTCCGGTGTTTTCCATCGCCGGAACGTCTTGCCGGCCTGGAGGAAGAGGACCTCGCATACCTGCGCTGCGGATTCCGCGCGCAGTACATACTCGACGCGGCGCGGAAGGTGGCTTCCGGGGAGGTTGACTTAAAAGCCCTGCGGACCGCTCCCCTTGCACAGGCGCGCGAGCAGCTGATGACCATTGTGGGCGTGGGCCCCAAGGTGGCGGACTGCGCGTTGCTCTATGGCCTGCACCGGCTGGAAGCATTTCCGATGGATGTGTGGATGAAGCGCGCGATGAAGGAGTGGTTTCCCGGCAAAAAACCGGAGGACTTCGGCCCGTATGCTGGTGTTGCCCAGCAATACCTGTTCCATTATATCCGCACGGCGGCGCCGGACGGGCAACCGGAAAGTGCTTGACGCCGGTAGAAAGACCAATCCAACCAACCATTCCGGGCACGGGCGCTTTCGCCCCGTGCCCGGTTTTTGGTTCGGCCGCTTTCCATGAGGAAGATACGTTTTATTGCGGTTCAGCTGATTTTTCGCGGATTCGCTGTGGCTTACAAACTCGCCCATTCTCCGCTTGCTTTTTTGCCAAAAGGTATTTCTTTTTTGTGGAATATGCGGTATAATAAGGGCATCTAAAAGATAGGAGTGATTCCAATGGCATTGGTAAATACCAAGGAAATGTTCAAAAAGGCATACGACGGCGGCTATGCGATCGGCGCGTTCAATATTAACGATATGGAAATCATCCAGGGCATTATGAGCGCCTGCGCGGAGCTGAAGGCCCCTGTGATCCTGCAGGTTTCTTCCAGCGCCCGCAAGTATGCGCACCCGGCCTATCTGGTAAAGATGGTCGAGGCCGCTGTAAAAGAGAATCCGGATATTCCGGTTGCCCTGCATTTGGACCATGGCCCGTCCTTTGAGATGTGCAAGGCTTGCATCGACGACGGCTTCACCTCCGTTATGTATGACGGTTCCGCAAAGCCCTATGAGGAGAATGTGGAAGAGGCCCGCAGAGTGGTCGAGTATGCACACAAGTACAACGTCACGGTAGAGGCCGAGCTCGGCAAGCTTGCCGGCGTTGAGGACGACGTCAAGGTAGAAGACGACAAAGCACAGTTCACGGATCCGGACGAGGTACAGGATTTTGTAACACGGACAGGCGTGGACTCCCTTGCCATTGCAATCGGCACGAGCCACGGTGCTTACAAGTTCAAACCCGGCCAGAAGCCGAAGCTGCGCCTTGATATCCTTGAGGAAGTTTCCAACCGCCTGCCGGGATTCCCGATCGTTCTGCACGGCGCGTCGAGCGTTATCCCGGAATTCGTCGAGCAGATCAATTCTAACGGCGGCAAAATGCCCGACGCGATCGGCATTCCCGAGGATATGCTCCGTCAGGCGGCGAAGCTCGCGGTCTGTAAGATTAACATCGACTCCGACCTGCGCCTTGCGATGACGGCGTCGATCCGCAAGTATTTCAACGAGCATCCCGACCATTTCGACCCGCGTCAGTACCTCTCTCCGGCGAGAACGGCGATCAAGGGTCTTGTCGCCAACAAGATCCGCAACGTCCTCGGTTCTTCCAACACGCTGTAAATCAACAATATTCTGTTTTGAATGCCCGGGACGGCGTAAACGCGCCGTCCCGGGCATATATTCTATATGGTATCAAATCTTTGTTTAGGGGGTATTTATGATGAAGGATCTGTTGATCCGGCTGTCGGAGAACGCCAACGGCGTCGCCGGCCTTTTGTCGTCGCTCGACCGAAACGCCCTTTCGAGAGGGCAGTTGATTTTGTCGCCGCGCTTTCTGTCACAGCTTCTTGACATCCTGACCGGAGACGACCTGAAAATCCGCGACGTGTCGATGGGCGACGACGGGACGATTCACCTGACCGCCGCCGTCGGCTCCAACATGGAGCTCGGCTATAAGCTGAAAATCGAACGATTCAGCGCCGCAAACGGGCGGGCGGACGGACAGATTGCATTCAGCGAGGAGCGCAAAGGCGGCGGCTTAGGCGGCGCGCTGCTCGGCATGACCGGCAAAAGCGGCCTCGCGTTTGCGCTTTCCAAGCATAAATGGATCAAGGTGTCGGACAAAACGATCTCCATTCAGAGCAGCGCTCTGCCGGTCTCTCTGCGCGCAAGCTTTGTCTCCGCCGGGCGCGGCGGACTGATTTTCCGGATTAGCTGAGCGCGCGGGACGGCCGCTATAACCGTGAGCGGCCGCTTTTATTGCCTGAAAATCAGGATTTCCGGCTGCGCTGCCGCGGGGCCGCTCCGCTGAGAACGCGGTAAGCGGCGGCGGCCTGCCCACAGACGTCGCCCCAGCTTTTCACAAGCGTCTGCCGCGCCGCTATACCGCAGCGCTTTAAAACCTCTCTGTCTGCCTGCGCGGAAAGGATTGCCTCGGCAATGCTTTCCGCGCTATTTTCACAAAGGTAGCCGTTGCTGCCGTCGGAAATGCCGCTCGCCGCGCCGGTACCGCGCAGCACAACAGACGGTACCCCCGCGGCGGCGGCCTCGGCGACGACGAGGCCGGCCGTGTCGTAATAGGATGGAAAGACAAACAAATCGGCGAGCGCGTACATGCCGTGCAGCAGCTCGTCGGACACATACCCCGTAAAGACGGCGGAGGAACCGAGCGAAAGCGACTCCGCCAGACGGACAAACGCCTCGCGGTCGCGGCCCTTTCCGACGAAATACATCGTGAAATCCAGCCGGTCTTTGAGCAGCGCCAAGGCGCGCAGAATCTGTTCGATATTTTTTTGCCGGACGATTTGCCCCACAAAGAGCAGGGTCAAGCGGCAGCCGTCTATGCCGAAGGCGCGCTGCGCCGCTAAAATTGCGGCTTCATCCTGCAACCCGCCGCTGAATCGTTCGACGCCGTGCGGGAGCAGCCGGACGGAGCCCCGGTAGCCGTAAGAGCGGAGGATTTGTTCGGCGGCTCCGTTCATCGTCCAGACCTCGTCGGCCTGCTCGTAAAATGCGCAGATCCGCCGCAGCGCAGGGCGGACGAGCGCATCGTTTTTCAGCGCGCGCGACAGATCGCAGCGATAATCGGTGTGAAAGGAGGCGGCGAGGGGCACATGAAAACGGCGCGCCGTATGCAGCGCGCGCTGTCCGACGGCGAAAGGGGAGTGCGCATGAACGACGTCGGGGTGAAACGCTTCCTCGCGCTCTGCCAGCGTACGGTCGGCAAAAGGCAGCGCAAGGCGATACTGAAAGCCCGGGGCAAACGCCGCGGAGCGGATCAGACACGCCGAACCAGCGGCCGCAT
>ERZ827423.2212-NODE-2212-length-16037-cov-3.348642_pt1 | contig 16037 bp, 14 predicted proteins | sample MGYA00519775_ERZ827423 | MGnify/ENA primary metagenome ERZ827423 (study PRJEB31778, sample SAMEA3449296) | human gut metagenome | biome: human gut; feature: human-associated habitat; material: faeces | place: United Kingdom | collected 2010/2012 ...
TTTGCGCTTACTGGATCGGCGTTAGCCTTCAGGGACATGAAACCGGACAGACCATGGCCTTCTGCGTTCTTGCTTTTTCCCAGATGCTCAGGGCCTTTAATCAAAGATCCAATACGGAGCCGATCTGGATTCGTGCGGAGGGAATCAATCCCTGGCTTGTGGTATCCTTCCTTGTTTCCGGTGCGCTGATGGCCTGTATCTTATTGATCCCTTCCCTTCAAAGGGCTTTCCATCTGACCGGTCTTGAAGGCATCCAGTGGATGATCGTAGCGGGGCTTTCCGTTGGGACCATTTTGCAGATGGAGCTTGTGAAAGCCTATAAAAGGAGTCGGGAAAAAAAGAGGGCGAAAGGGCAGAGCCTCTTAAAAAGGCGTTGCAGTGCTTAAAAGCTTTATACATGACCTTTTGGCCGGCGGCCTTTGAAAAGAGCTGGATCAGGAAAGCTCAAGAGCAAAAAGGGCCGCTCCCAGAGCGCCGTTGAGCTGGGCTTTGTCGGAAACCAGCAGGGGCTGGCCGATAAGCGCTTCTATTTCCTTTACAACGCCCCGGTTTTGGGAAACGCCGCCTGTCATCATAAAGGCGCTCTTTCCCTCCACTCTGCGGCACAAGGCGACAGTTTTGGAGGCCACGGAACGGTTCAGGCCGTGAACGATATCGGAAATGGCTTTGTTTTGAGCCACCAGGGAAACCACCTCGGATTCCGCAAAGACGCTGCACATGCTGGAGATGGTGATATCCTCCTGATAGCTCAGGCCGGCCTTGCTCATCTCGTCCAGATTCATCTCCATGGTGCGGGCCATCATCTCCAGAAACCGTCCGGTTCCCGCTGCGCACTTGTCGTTCATGGCGAAGTTCTTGACGGTGCCGTCGGTGTCGATGCTGATGCCCTTGACGTCCTGGCCGCCGATATCGATGATGGCGCGGACTTCCGGATTCGTGACGTGCACGCCCATGGCGTGGCAGGAGATCTCAGAGATGTTCTCGTCGGCAAACGGGACCTTGTTGCGGCCGTAGCCGGTGCCGATCAGGTAAGCGAGCTCCTTGGAGTCCTTCAGGCCGACCTTATCGCAGACTTCTTCCATCGCCGCGATCGCGGACTGCTCCGCATTGATCTTGCTGCGGATCGTCGTGTCGGCGCACATTTTGCCGTTCTCGTCGAGAATAACTGCCTTCGTGTAGGTGGAACCTACGTCGCATCCGCCAAAGTATTTCATAGTATTTAAATCCTTTCCTTCAATTCAAAAAAGTTTACATGCACACGTCGTCCGCGAAGTCAAGCAGAGTCTCGTCGACCGGGGTGGCGTGCATGACGGTGTCCATATAGCTGGAGACCGTGTCGCGCATGGTGCGGCGCGAAACGGTGCGCGGATCCATCAGATCGTGCGGGATCCAGATCAGGTGCAGACCCAGCTCGCGGCCCTGCTCGTCGAGCAGGCCCTGAACGGTGGCCATGTTCTTGCACGCAACGTGCTGCCACATGATGACGATGTTTGTGTTCCACGCCTCGCACTGACGCCAGAGCTCGGTGACGACGTTGTGGTAACCGCCGTTGGTGTGGCGGCGCATGACCATGCGCTCGTACAGGCGGGCCATGTCACGCAGGGCCTCGGTCTCGTCGGTGGTGTTGAGGTGCTTGGTGTAGTTGAGAGATTCCATCTCAACGACGACGTTGATGCCCCAGCTGTTGGCCAGCCAGTTGGAGAAGTTGGCGTAGTAGTGCGGCGGGCAGCTCCAGGTGATAGCACGATAGCGCATCTTGTTGCGCCAGGCCTGCTCCTTGTTCTTGTAGCCCTTGAGGAGGATCTTGTTGACCTTCTCGCAGGACTTGATGGTACGCGGATCGAGGCCGCCGTCCATCTCATAGCACCACTTGCGGAACAGCTCGTAGGTCGGGCCGATCAGCTGCGGATACTGGGTCTTGTTGATCTCCCACTTCTGCAGCTCGTAGTCGGTCTCGGTGTTGAAGCGCTTCATAGCGGTGAAGTAAGCATCCCAGTTCCACTTCTCGCCGGTCTGCTTCTCAATGAAGCGGATGCACGCCTTGACGTCTTCCACAGCGGCGTCGAGCGTCAGCTCGTCCTCGTAGCGGACAGGGAAGCACAGGTGATGCACCGGGATTTCGGGGAAGCGGCGGGCGAAGTAGCTGGATGCCATGACGGAACCGTCGCACGGCATGGAGCTGGAGATGTAGCAGCTGCCCAGATGCGGCAGGGCGTCGATGACGAGCGCGCCGCACTCGGACGTCGGAACCGGGCAGGTATCGGCCGGGAGACCGAAGGACTCGACGGCGTCGATGTACGGGATGCAGGTGAGCTGGTCGATCTCGGAGACCAGGAACACCGGCAGCAACTGATGCGGGATGCCGTACAGGGTCGGGAAGCCGGCCATGATCTGCGCCATGGTCATCTCGTCGATCAGAACGAGCTTGCTGTTGAGCTCCTCGCTGTTGCCGTTGCGTCTGTCGCCCTTAGCGAGAATAACGAGGTTCTCGGCGACGTAGCGGTAGATGCAGTAGGTAAGCTCGTGGCTCATGCGCAGGTTGGAGCCGCGCAGGCCGAGGATGTTCTTGTCCATGAAGCTGTGGCAGCAGAAGTAAGACACCATCCAGCGATAGTACAGCGTCTGGTTCATAGCCGGGATCAGGTCCTTGGAGAAGGACATGAGCAGCATGCCCCACAGACGAGCCCATTCATAGAAGTCATAGACCGTGTCCTTGATGCCGCGCCACTCACGACGCACGGTGCACATGGCGCCGTCGCGATACAGGCGGCCGAGGTGACGCTCACCGTTGAGGATGAGGTCGATCTTATCCTTCATAGAGGCAGCCGCGAAGGCCTTGTACTCTTCTTTGATACGGTCACGGTCGGAAATGAGAATGTTCTTCCAGCCCTCACCGAACTTTTTCCAGTCGGTCTCCTTGAACATGTCCCAGAAGATGCCGCCGACCAGTTTCAGGTTCTCTGCCTGAGCAGCCCAGTCCATTCTGTCTTTCGCTTTGAAGAATTTCGGATTGGGATATTTCACCTTGCCCATTACTTGGCACCCCTTTCTCTCTGGATCTTCTTGATCTCCAGGCTCTCCACGAACGCCTGAACGCGCGTGCGGAGCTGACCCGAGTAGCCGTTGTTATACACACGGTCGATCGACAGGACCGGCCAGCCGTACTCGGTGTTCATGATGTAGCTCGCCAGAGCACGCTCGAAGCCCCAGTAGTCGCAGTACTTCATCTGCTCATAGATGATGCCGTCCGCCTTGTACTCGCGCGCCAGACGGTCGGCCGTCTCGCGGCGCTGGTGCACCTTCTCGTCGGAGATGTAACGAGCGCACTCGCTGGTCTCCATGTAGTGGCGGCAGATCTGACGCAGGACGTCTTCCTCGTCGTTGAGCTCGATGACCTCGCGGCCCGGGGTGCTGCCGAAGCAGAAACGGTCGGACACGATGAGTGCGCCGCAGCCCTCGATGAGCTTTGTCAGGCTCGGATCGTCGATCTCGCTGCCGACGATGGCCACGCGGGCGCGGTACGGATTCTTGGCGTCCGGCTTGCGCTTTTTGAGCTCAGCGAGCGTCTCGCGCAGGTAGGGCAGGATGAGCGCCTTGGGGCAGGTATAGCTCACGAGGTTGAGGATGTGGAACTCGTAGCCCGTGATGATCGGGTTGTCGAGCTTGCGCATCTCAGCAATTTCGCTGATGATCTTGCAGACCTCGTTGTGCTCGGCGACGGCCTTGCGCAGCGCCTCGTCGGACGTATCAACGCCGAAGGTCTCGGTCAGACGGTTGAGCACGTGCTCGCGCATCTGCGTGGTGTAGGAATCAATGTAGTAATCGGTCACCTTGAGCGGCATGTCGGTATGCGTGACAAAGAATTTCTCCTTGCTGTTGACCTTCAGGACCTCGAAGTGCTCCATGGAGCGGTTCATGGCCGAGCAGGCGTCCACGCCGATCATCGCATCCAGGAACTGGTAGCCACCCTCGATCGCACGCTCGACGAGCGCACGTGCGTAGTCACAGGTATAGTTGGACATGTAGTACGTCGAGATATCCAGCGAACCGGTCTTGGGTGCTCTGAGTCGCACAGAGATGCAGTTGTCTACGTTGAGGAGGACCTCCGGAATGTGATAGCAGGTGTAGCCGAGGACGATGCTGCCGTTCTCCTGCGCCTGCCGTACCAACTCGTTGTTGGCGTCTTCCAGAAGGTTTTCAAAGTAGATCAGATGCTTCAGATCTTTCAAATGTTTCCCCTTCCTTCCTGATGGTTGTTGTTTCTTGCTCTGGTATTACCAGAAATCAGCATTATCATATAGCAGTATTCCTGAAAAAGCAATGCTATGTGTCTCGATTTTAACATTTTCGGAACTATGCCGACATTTGCGCTTGACAGTCCGTCAATATGATGATAAATTCAAAACGAAAAGCACTTGGTAATACCAAATACATTTTGGGGGTGGAACGATGGGATTTGACAAGATCGAGGCGGTCTCGCTCACGGATCAGTTTGTTCATAAGGTCGTGAGCATGATCATTTCCGGGGAACTGATGCCGGGCGACCAACTGCCGCCGGCGCGGGAGCTGAGCGCGCGCATGGGCGTGAGCCGGCCGGTGATCTCGGCCGGCCTGATCGAGCTGGAGAAGATGGGCTTCGTGGAGATCGTGACGCGCCAGGGCGTGTACGTCAGCGATTACCGCAAGACCGGCTCGCTCGATACGCTCACGGCGCTGCTGAATTATAACGGCGGTGTCATGCGCGACGATGAGGTGCGCTCGCTCATAGAGGTGCGCAGCGCGAACGAGTGCCTGTGCGTGAAGCTGGTGGTCGAGCGCGCCACGCAGGACGAGCTCGATGGGCTTGCGCCCATGCTGGACGCAATCAAGGACGCAAAAACCGACCAGGAGGGCGCCGAGGCGACGTTTCAGTTCCACCATGCGCTGAGCGTTTTGTCGCGCAATACGTTTTTGCCGCTGCTGTATAACTCCATCCACAGCTACGGGCTGCACTTCTGGAGCCTGTACCGCCAGCGCTACGGCGCCAACCGCCTGTATCAGAATAAACTCGAGCTCTACCGCGCGCTGCTCGACCGTGACGCCGAGCGCGCACAGGCGTTCACCTCCGATATGCTCGACAGCGTTGCCAACGGCGCGTTCTCGCTCTATAGTCATCCCGATCAGACGTCACACAGCGTATGAAAAAACCGCAGGGCCCGGTCGGGCTCTGCGGTTTTTGACAGCCGGTTGGGAAGAAGAGGCGCTATCGGGCGGCTCATGACCGACGGTCTATCCGGGACGTGAAGGGTGGCCGCGCACCGGGCGCCAGGGAACGTACACGGCAGGTGAGCTCCCTCTGTGGTATTACCACGCGACGCAGCATCATCGTAACCCGAATCTCCACGGATGGCAAGCGGAAAATGCAAAATTGATAAATAATCAGCAATGTGTTCCTGCGCGATGGTCGGAAACTATGAAAAACATAGAATTCATACGCCGGCTTTTCTGGTAATACCAAATATCCAGCCGTGGGCGAGCGGCACGTTCGCCGTTTGCGGTGCGCTTGCCGGGCCTGCATGGGAAGTACGCGGCCGCGTCAGATGACGTAGTCGTTCGCGGCGCGTGCCGTCTGCTGCTCGAGCAGGTCCTGCAGCGTGATGCCGTCGAGGTAGTTGCAGATGACGCGCTCCAGCCCTTCCCACATGGGCAGGGTGGCGCACTCTCCGCAGCGCGGACATGGATTCGGATGCTGGTCGAGGCAGGCCACGGGCGCGAGCCCGCCCTCGGTCAGGCGCAGGATCTCACCGACGGTGTAATCCTGCGGGGCACGGGCCAGCCGGTAGCCGCCCTGATAGCCGCGCGTGGTGCGCAGAATGTTGGATTTGCCCAGCATGGGCACGATCTGCTCCAGATATTTTTTCGAGATCTCCTGCCGCTGCGCGATGTCCTTGAGCGCGACATAGCCGTCGCCCTGATGCGTGGCCAGATCGAGCATCATGCGCAGGGCATACCGGCCTTTTGTAGATATTTTCATGGGTAGTCCCCCTTTAAATTACATACTATAATAATAACATATGCTTACTAGGCTTTCAAGCGGTTTCTGGCGCACCTGCGCAGGCGGTCGTCCTGCTTGACAGCGGCTTGGCAAGCCACTATAATAAGGACAGATTTCCGGCCGGGACGCGCCGTGTGCGTGCATACGGCCGGAAGTCTGTGCGTTTAGCGGCAAATTATGCGCTCGGAGGGGCTCATGGACAGCAGAAAGAAAAAGCTCACGCAGTATGTCGTGCCGACGATTCTCGGCAACTGCGCTTATTTTCTCTTTACGATCATCGACGGCATTTTTGTCGGGCAGGGCGTCGGCACGGATGCGCTCGGCGCGGTCAATCTGGTCTGGCCGTTTGTGATGGTGCTCAACGCCATCATCATGCTCACGGTCGTCGGCGGCGTGACGGTCTCGGCCGTGCGCATCGGCCGCGGGGACATTGCCGGCGCAAATCAGGCGTTCATGCACTCGCTTGCCGGCACGCTGACGGCCGCGATCATTATGACGCTCATCGGCACGTGTCTCACGTCTCAGATCGCAACGCTGCTCGGCGCAAACGAGACCTATCATCGGCTCGTGTGCGACTATCTGTTCTGGTATTCGCTTTTCGCGGTGCCGTCGGGGCTGATGACGTTCATGAACAACTACTGCCGCAACGACGGTTCGCCCGTGCTCGTAAGCGTGGGCTCCACGATCGCGACGGTCATCAACATCTTCCTCGACTGGCTGTTTGTGTTCCCGCTGCAAAAAGGACTCATGGGCGCGGCCATTGCGACCGGCATCTCGCAGACGTGCGGTATGCTGATCGTATCGACGCACTTCATCCTGCGCCGCGGCCAGCTGCGGGTGGGCCGGTTTCGTTTTTCGGGCAAGCTCGCGCGCAAGCTGCTTTTGCGCGGTACGCCGGAGGCCATCGCGCAGTTTGCCGTCCCGGTGGCGACGCTGTGTACGAACTACGTCCTGCTTGGCCGCCTTGGCGACATGGCCGTGAACGCCTATTCGATCATCTGCTACGTGGCGTCGTTTTCCGCGGCCATCTTCATCGGCGTCTCGAGCGGCCTGCAGCCGCTGCTCGGCCAGAGCTATGGTGCGAAGGACGCGCAGGAGCTCCGGTGGTATTTTCGCGCGGGCGTGCTCATTGACCTGATCGGCAGCACGCTCATCAACGTGGTGCTGCTGTTTGTCGGCGGGCCGATCTGCAAAATGTTCGGTGCCGATGCGTTGACGCTCGCCTGCACGGTGCAGTACATGCCGCGCTATGCCTGGGGCTTTATCATCATGAGCGTGAACACACTCATATCGGCCTATCTCTATTCGACCAAGCGCACGAAGCAGGCGGTCATTTTGAACCTGTGCCGCAGCTTCCTGCTTGACAGCGCGGTCATTTTTGCCGTGCCGGCCATTTTTGGCGGCAACGCTGTCTGGCTGACGATGGGCATCTATGAGGGGCTGGCGCTGCTGCTCGGCGTTGTGCTCCTGCGCACGTCGGAGCGCAACGGCATCGTGTTTCGCTGAAACTGCATACGAAACGGCCGCCGGTTTCTGACCGGCGGCCGTTTGCTGCCCAAATTTATTTGCCCACGCAAAAGCGCGCGAAGATGCGGTTCGTGATGTCCTCGCGGATGGAGGCGCCCGTCAGTTCGCCGATGGCAGCCATGGCCTCCTCAGCCTCCGTGAGCACGGCGTCGGGCGTCACGCCCAGCAGCATCGCCTCGCGCGCGGCGCGCAGCGACTCCAGCGCGCGGCCGATGGCCTCGGCATGGCGAGCGTTCGTGAGGATCTCGCCGGCCGGCGCGTCCGGGGCGGGGAAGCGCTCCGCGACTGCCTGCTCGAGTGCCTCCAGACCCGTGCGCTCTTTTGCCGAGAGCACGCACACGGCGTCAAACTGCGCCGCCAGCGTATCCGGCTGCACGGCGGCGGGCAGATCGGCCTTGTTGAGCACCGCGATGCGCACCGGCGCTGCCTGCGCGGCCGCGATGACCTGCCGGTCATCATCGTCGAGCGGCCGCGCCGCGTCAAACACCGCGATGGCGAGTGCCGCGTCCGCCGCTGCGTCCAGTGCCCGGTGCACGCCGATGGCCTCCACGGGGTCGGCCGTGTCGCGCAGCCCGGCAGTATCGGTCAGGCGCAGGAGCACGCCGCCGAGCGTGACGCGCGCGTCGATCGTGTCGCGGGTCGTGCCGGGTACGTCCGTCACGATGGCGCGCTCGTAGCCGAGCAGGGCGTTGAGCAGGGAGGACTTGCCCGCGTTTGGCCGGCCGAGGATCACGGCCGGAACGCCGCCGTGGAGCACATTTGCGCGGGAAAACGTGTCCAGCAGTCGCTGGAGCTGGTCGATGCAGTCGGTCAGCGTGGCCTCGTAGGCGCTGAGCTGAAAGTCCGGGATGTCCTCGTCCGGGTAGTCAATCACGGCGTGGTAGTGGCTGGCGATGTCCTGCAGCGCATCATATACGGCCTGCGCGCGGCGCAGCACCGCGCCGCCGAGCTGCCCGGCGGCATTTTTCGCATCCAGCGTGGTTTCGGCGTGGATGAGGTCGATGACGGCTTCTGCCTGCGTGAGATCCATGCGGCCGTTGAGGAAGGCGCGCTTCGTGAATTCACCCGCCAGCGCCTGCCGCGCCCCGGCGGCGAACAGCGCCTGCAGTCCCGCGCGCAGCACGGCCGGCGAGCCGTGGCACTGCAGCTCGGCCGTGTCCTCGCCGGTGTAGCTGTGCGGGGCGCGGCTGACGGTGCACAGGCAGAGGTCGAGCGTTTGGCCGTCGGTGTCGCAAAAAGCGCCGTAGACGAGCTTGCGATCCGGTGCTTCGGACATGGGGCGGCCGTTCGCCGGGCGAAACACGCGGTCGATAACGGTGAGCACCCCGTCACCGGACAGACGCAGGATGCCGATCGCGGACAGGACGTTGCCGGTCGCAATGGCGGCGATCGTATCAGACATGAGAAAACTCCTTTGTGCAGATCGGCGGAGCCGCTGGCTCCGCCGATCCGATCGTTTTATGATTGTGTTTGCGAGCGCAGGCTCGCTTCCCGCAGCCGCATGAAAACCGTGGCGGCCTGTGCGCGCGTGGCAAGTCCGCGTGGGTTGAAGTAACCCCGCTCATCACCGGAGATGATCCCGGTCGTGCGCATGAGCTCCACACCGTCGCGCGCCCAGTCGGAGACCGCGTTCATATCCCGCAGCGTGACAGGGTCGGTGATCGTGGGAAGTGCTTTTCCGGTGCTCTGCACATAGCGCGCGATGATGGTCGCCATCTGTTCGCGCGTGATCGGCGTGTTCGGTTCAAAGCGCCCGCTGTCCATACCGTTGACGATGTTTTGCTGCGCGGCCCATTCGACATACGGCGCGTACCAGCTCCCGGGCGTGACATCGGTGAAGGAAACGCTCGTGTAGTCCGCTTCGTTGATCTGCACAAGCCGGCCCAGCACCGTCACGAACATGGCGCGCGTGAGCGCGTCATTCGGCGCGAAACATCGGCCGCCGACGCCGCCCATGAGACCGTTGGCAGCAACGTATTCCACGGCATCAGCAAACCATGCACCGGCGGGCACATCCACGAAGCGCGTGACGGAAGCGCTCGCTGACACAAGCAGCGAGACGGTCTGCTCGCAGGTAATGGTCGCCCGCAGATTTTCACAGGCGATGTAGCGGTGCGCCGTGTGCAGCGCGCCGGAGGCGGCCTTTTTGCCGTCGGTCGTGTCGACGAGCACACCGGCGGAAATGGTCACGCCGGCGCTCCCGCTCAGAACGGTGAAGCAGTCGCCGGTCTTGAGCGCGACCGTGCTGCCGGCGTTGAGCGTGCAGATGCGGCTCTTGGCGGCGGTGCTGTGCAGCGCCGCGTCATGCGTCTGCAGGGCTTTGTCCAGTGCGGCCTGCGCGGCGGAATGCGCCGTGGCCTCGGCGTGGCTCAGCACCGCAGACGACCAGCTGTCCACAAAGCTGTGCGACAGCAGCGGATCCTGCCGACTGCCGGCGTCGGCAGCCAGAGCGGGCGCCGTGCCGGCAAGCAGCATCAGCGTCAGCAGCAACGAGATCAGTCGCTTGATTTTCAAGGGGCAGACCTCCTTTGCGGGCTGTCAGGCCTTCTTGTTCTTCGCAGCGCGGGCCTCGGCCTCGTCCTGGCTTTCGGCAATGTAGTAGCCGAGCGCCAGCAGGCTGTCGGAGAAGTGGATGTTTTCGATGATCGGGTCGGCATCTTTGATCTGCAGTTCCGTGTTCGTGAAGTTCCAGATGGCCTTCACGCCGACGGAGCAGATCTCATTGGCGACGTCGTTGGCCATGGCCTTCGGCACACAGAGAACGGCAACGTCCGGCTGGAGCTCGGCAAGAATGTCGTCGAGCGTGGAGAAGTCATGCACCGCGATGCCGTGCATTTCCTTGCCAATGAGGTCGGGGTTGATGTCGAACGCGGCCTTGAGGGTGAAGCCGTACTGCTCGAAGCAGAAGTTCTCCACCAGCGCGCGGCCGATGTTGCCGACGCCGACCAGAACGGCCGAGTAGTTGCGATCCATGCCCAGGATCTTGGCGACCTCGCCGCGCAGCGCCACAACGTTGTAGCCATAGCCCTGCTGGCCGAACTCACCAAAGCAGCTGAAATCCTGACGGATCTGCGAGGGGGTCAGGCCCATCTGACGGCCCAGCTCGCCGGAAGAGATGCGCTCGATCCCGGCGGCGTTGAGGTCGTCAAGCTTCCGGAGATAGCGGGGCATTCTTCTGATGACATTGTTTGATACTTTGATACGTTTCACGAGTCATTATCCTCCTAATGGCAAAAGGCACCATATTGTTAAGAAATGCATCTGCTTGTCACGAAAATAGCAATGCACAAACAGACATGATAAATTATAACACACGTTTTCGCGTGTTTCAAGTAAATAGTTGCCAAGGATGTTCAAAAATTCGAGTTTTTTGGTGTCGTTTTGCAGCAAATGATTGAAAAATGGCGAGTGGGGGAGCGGGAGCGCGTGCAAGTGAAAACCCGGCAGGCGTTTGCCTGCCGGGTCAAAGGAGCCGATCCTGGTGTTCAGTTTTTCGGAAGGCCCGTCAGCCGGCAAAACTCTGCGGCGGCGTCGGGCACGCGGTAATACTGTGTATCCGTGCTGCTGACGAAGACCACGTCCTTGCCGTCACACCAGACGGTCACACGTGTGGTCACGCCGTCGGCGCTGGTCTCTTCCAGCACGCACAGCGGTGTCCGGTCGGCATCGAGCGGCTGTACCGGCTGCGTCCGCACCAGAAGCGCAGACAGCGCCTCGATGGTCTTGCGGTCGGAGATGTGCAGTGTCGTGCTGTCCGCGCTGCTTTCCGCCGGGACGGAGAAGAGCAGACTGCTGACGCTGTCGTCGAGCACCGGCGCGCTTTCCGGAGCGGGGAGACTGTCCTGCTTCCGACCATCCGCATCCTCTTCCTTGACGGAGGGAGACAGGGTCACGGTTGACGCCTGCGCATTGTCGAGCGCGGTGTCGGCGCCGCTCGGCTGGCTTCTGTGCGGCACGAACCAGAGCGTTGCACCGAGGATCAGCGCGAGACACGCCGCCATGACCGAGATCGGCAGCAGGGGAGACGTACGGCCGGCGGCCGGGCGCTTTCGCGCGGCCGGCCGGGGCTGAGCAGCCCTGCGAATGGGCGTCGGCTGCACATGCCGCGCCGGGTGCGCCGGGACGGCGGAGCGCGGCGGCATCGGCACGGGCTCCTGACGCACCTGCTGCATGATGCGCGCGGTCAGGTCGGCGGGCTGCCGAAGGACGGGCGGGCGGCGCGGCGGCCGCGTCACGGACGGCGGCCTGAAGCGCCAGAAAGTCGTCATAAACGCGCTGACATTCGGGGCAGGTGCGCAGATGTGCGCGCAATGTCTGCACCTGCTCCGGCGGCAGTTCGCCGTCGAGCAGCTGGCTGATCTGCTGCTGGTAATGTTCACAGGCGCTCATCCGTCTGCACCTCCCTTCGTCTGCTTTGACGCATATCGGTCGGGAAGGTTCCCGTCGGCGAGCAGGAAATCGCAGAGCCGCCGCCGCGCGCGGAACAGGCGCGATTTCACCGTGCCGGCCTCGAGGTGCAGCACCTTGCCGATCTCGGCATAGGACAGGCCGTCGAGCTCGCGCAGGATGAGGATCTTGCGGGCATCGTCCGGCAGGCTGTCGAGCCCGCGCGCGACGGAGCGGCGCATTTCGCTGCGGGTCAGCTGCTGCTCCGGGCCGACGCTCTCGTCGGCGGGGAGGTCGAACTGCGGCTGCTCGTCGTCGTCCTCGGAGGCGGTGAGCGACACGGTCGGGTGCCGCCGGCGGCTGCGCAGGAAGTCGATGCACACGTTCGTCGTCAGCCGGTAGAGCCAGACGGAGAACTTGCTCTCGCCGCGGAACGTGCCCAGCGCCCGATAGGCGCGCAGGAACACCTCCTGCGTCATGTCAGCGGCGTCCTCCTCGTTGCCGACGGTGCGCAGGGCGAGGTTATACACTTGTTTCTGGTAGGCGACGACCAGCGCCTCAAAGGCGTTGGTGTCCCCGGCGCACACCTGAGCGATGATGCGCCGTTCCTCGTCCCGGTCCATGGTTTCCTTACCTTTCTGCGGTCAGTCCCGCAAGTCGCGCTGGATGGCGCGCGTGATGCGCCGCAGGCCGTCGAGCGTCTCGACGTGCACGACCTCCTGCTTGTAGACATTGGCGTGCGGCACACCGCGCAGATACCAGCAAAACTGGCTGCGCGCCTCGAGGCACGCCAGCCGTTCGCCCTTGATCTCGGCGGCAAATTCGATCTGATGCAGTGCCGCCTCGATCCGCTCGCGCAGCGGCGGCAGCGGCGGCTCCGGCTCGCCGGCGATGGCGGCGTTGCCGCGCGCGAACAGCCACGGGTCGCCGAAGCTGCCGCGGCCGACCATTGCCAGATCGGCGCCGGTGTAGCGCAGGATGTGCGCCGCGTCTGCGCCGGAAAAAATGTCGCCGTTGGCGATGACGGGGATCGTCACGGCGCGCTTGACGTCGCGGATGATGTCCCAGTCGGCGCGGCCGGCATACATCTGCACGCGCGTGCGCCCGTGCACGGCGATGGCGGCCGCGCCCGCCTGCTGGCACATCTGCGCGAAGGCCACGGCGTTGACGTTTCCGCCGTCCCAGCCCTTGCGGAATTTCACGGTCACGGGCACATCGACGGCCTTGACGACCGCCTCGATGATGCGCCCGGCGAGCTCGGGATCGCGCATGAGCGCCGAACCGTCGCCGCTGCGGATGACCTTGCCCACCGGGCAGCCCATATTGATGTCCAGAATGTCCGCACCGGAGTATGCCAGCGCCATGGGCGCGGCCTCGGCCATGACCTCCGGCTCGTGGCCGAAGATCTGCACGGCGGCGGGGTGCTCGTCTGGCGGCGACCAGAGCAGCTGCTTCGTTTTTTCATCGTGATAGACCAGCGCCTTGGCGCTCACCATTTCCGTGCAGGTGAGGGCGGCGCCCTGCGCGCGGCACAGCGCGCGAAACGGCGCATCGGTCACGCCCGCCATGGGCGCGAGCGTGAGCGGGCCGCAGATCTCGACGTTTCCGATCTTCACCATGCGATCTCGAGCTCCACGGGGCAGTGGTCACTGCCGTAAATGTCGGAAAGGATGCTGGCCGTCTCGACCTTTTCCGCCGCGCGGTCCGAGCACAGGAAGTAGTCGATGCGCCAGCCGGCATTGTTCTCCCGCGCGTGGAAGCGGTAGCTCCACCACGAGTAGGCGTCCGTCTCGTCCGGATGCAGGGCGCGGAACGTGTCCGTGAAGCCGGCGTGCAGCAGCTCCTGAAACTTCGCGCGCTCCTCGGGGCTGAAGCCGGGGTTGCCGACGTTGCGCTTCGGGTTTTTCAGGTCGATCTCGGTCGCTGCGACGTTCAGATCTCCGCAGAAAATCACCGGTTTTTCCTGCTCCAGTCCTTTTAAGTAAGAAAGAAACGCATCCTCCCACTCCATCCGGTAGGCAAGGCGTTTTAATTCATCCTGCGAATTCGGTGTGTAGACGGTTACAACAAAGTATTCCGGAAACTCTGCCGTAATCACACGGCCTTCCGTATCATGTTCTTCGATTCCGATACCATAGCGAACAGAAATCGGCTCCTCTTTGGTAAACAGGGCCGTACCGGAATATCCTTTCTTTTCCGCATAATTCCAATACTGATGATAGCCGGGCAGCTCAAGGTCGATCTGTCCTTCCTGCAGCTTTGTCTCCTGCAGGCAGAAAATATCGGCATCTGCCGCCTCAAAGTATTCCTGAAAGCCTTTCTTCATGCAGGCTCTCAGTCCATTTACGTTCCAGGATATCATTTTTTTCATACGCAATTCATCTCCTTTTCCTGACAGTCTGTTCTCTGCGGTTTCTGTTGCAAAACGCTGGGAACCGACTTCCGTTTTCTTTTATTCCTCTTTCAGAACATACAGCACTTCCAGCGACGCATCCGACGGTCCGTGAAATTCGCAGCCGTCTGCTTTATACTGGCGCATCAGTTCCAACATTTCTCTGCTGTACCGCTCGCCCGGGCAGATGAGCGGGATTCCCGGCGGATATGGGGCTGCCATCTCGGCTGCAATTCGTCCTTCCGCTTCTGCAAACGGAACGGCTTCCTTCTCCGCAAAATATGCCTCGCGCGGTGTCTTTACCATCTCCGGCAGGCTGCGGAACAGCCACTGCTTTTCTGTAAACTTCGTCCGCCCCGCCGTTTTCCCGCTCTCTGCTGCCGAAATTCCTGCCAGCGCATCGATCAGCCGTGTGATATCTTCCTCGCTGTTTGCCCAGGTAATAACGCAGACCACGTTCTCCTCGTCGGCAAGCTCTGTACTGACGCGGTATTCCTCGTACAGACGCACCTGCAGATCGTAGCCGGAAATACCAAGTTCTCTTGCCGAGAATACAAGACGCGTCGGATCGATCTTCCATACGCCGCACGTTCCTTCCATCTCGGTCCCAAGAACTTCGATTCCTTTGATCTTTGCAAGCTCCTGCCGCGCCCTCTGGCCGAGTTCCAGCGCGCGTTCCATTCGCTCTTTTCCGTGCAGCGCCATCCCGCGCCGCGCCGCATCGAGGGATGCCATCAGAAGGTAGGACGGTGATGTACTCTGTACCATCTGCAGATTGGCGGCCACTCTTGCCTCATCGAGACGGCCAGAACCGAGTGATAAGAAGGAGCTCTGTGTAAAGGAACCCGCCGTTTTGTGGATACTCTGCGCGCAGGCATCCGCACCACTTTCCAGTGCGCCGAGAGGAAGCTGTTCGGAAAAATAGAGGTGCGATCCATGTGCTTCATCGACAAGAAGCGCTGCGTTGTGGCAGTGACAGATTTCTGCGATCGCCTGCAGATCACTGCAAAGACCGTAGTACGTCGGGCTGACCAGCAGCACGGCTTTCGCATCCGGCGTTTCGGCAAACGCTTTTTCGATGGTTTCCGGCGTCACGCCGCCCCACATCTGCCATTTTGTGCTGTACTCCGGCATCACATAAACCGGTGTGGCTCCGCATAAAATCAGTCCCATCAGCACCGATTTGTGCACGTTCCGCGGGACAATGATTTTTTCGCCCTCTTTCACAGAGGAAAGCACCATCGCCTCGTTGCCGCATGTCGTACCGTTGACGAGAAAGAACGTTTTTTTTGCCTTCCACGTTTCTGCCGCCAGACGCTGCGCCTCCGCGATCACGCCCTCCGCATGGTGAAGATCGTCGAGGCCTTCTGCCTCCGAGAGGTCATACGCTGCAAGCGATGCTCCGTTTAGCGCCTCATCCAGCCCCCGCTCAAACCGGTGTCCCGGGATGCGGAAATAAGCCGGCGCTTCCTCCCTGAACTGTTGTAACGCCTCCACAAGAGGCATTCGATTCTGATCCATTCTGTTTTGTTTCCTTTCCAATGGTTTCTCCATCTTTTTCTGAAACGAAAGAATCCTCCCCGCACCGCCGTGCGGGAAGGACCCCTTATTCGCATTTTTCTGTTTATTATGGTTTATTCTACCGGAGTAGTCCAGCCATATTTGTCTTCCAGCTTGCCCCACTGGATACCGGTCAGG
>ERZ827423.2214-NODE-2214-length-16018-cov-9.807931_pt1 | contig 16018 bp, 16 predicted proteins | sample MGYA00519775_ERZ827423 | MGnify/ENA primary metagenome ERZ827423 (study PRJEB31778, sample SAMEA3449296) | human gut metagenome | biome: human gut; feature: human-associated habitat; material: faeces | place: United Kingdom | collected 2010/2012 ...
TCAGGCCGCTTAATTCAAATAATGTCTAACTTTTGGGGTTCACTTCATAGTCCGCGCCCGTCTTTTCCCCGCTTTATGCGGGCTATTCGATCACCGCGCTGGCCATCAGCGCTTCCTGCTCCGTATTGACGACGCTCGTGGCCGCCAGCGTCTCGGTTTCAAGCTGAAAATCCTCGCCTTCGACTTGCAGCTTGACTTCTTTTACGCCGTCGAACTGCGAACAGGTCAGCACCAGCGCCTTGACTGCTGCCGCGCCGCCGTCCGCCTGATCGACCACCTGCTTGAACTCTTTGCTCATGTTGATGGTGACGATGCCGTCCTTCTGTTTGACGGAAATCAGCCCCACGCCACGCGGGAGACAGCCTGCAAGACCGGAATCCTCTTTCGGACCCTTCAGCAGTTCCAGCACCGCAGTATCCACATCGGGATTGGAGAACACCGTGCGCGTCACGGGCACCATGCAGCCACTGGCTTCGCTTTCGAAGAACACCTGCACGGCGCTCGAACCGTTGAGATCGGTATCTGCCGAGACCGATTCGATGTTCAGATCCGCGCGGGTGAGTGGCGCGCCGACATTGGTACCATGGGTGAGGTGATCGACCTGCTCGCCGTCCACCAGCAGCTGTACCTCCTCGATGGAATCGAATTCGGTCAGCGTACTGACGATGGCGCAGACCATCGCGTTCTCTTCCTCGGCGTCCACGCATTTCATGCACTCGTCGGAAAGCGATACCTTAGCCGTTTGCCCGATGATATCCATGTCCACCTGCAAGCCCTCCGGCAGTGCTGTAAGCAAGCCGAGCCGCGCCGCCTGCAAATCGTTTTCCTCTGAAGAAACCATCTGCTTCAGCGTCGCCTTGGCGATTCCCTCTTCCCAGGGAATCTCGCAATTCACTGGCACGAGATAGCCCATCAAGTCCTTATAATAGAGCGTAACTTCGCGTGTCGAGCCGTTGTCCTCCAAAGAGGCTTGCAGCTCTGCCGCGGTGGGCACCTGCTCGACGGGTTCCTCCAAAGGAATCGGTTTGCCTGAGCACCCGGCGCTCAGGACGAGCACCAGCGCCAGCATCAGCAGAAAGATGACCTTGCTTGTTTTCATAACCAACTGCGCCTCCTTGCAACGTTTCACTTACGCAGTTCATGGTATGCTTCCGCGAGGCCGCCTATGCCGTTTTCCCTCGGCGTTTATTTTTGTTCCATCCTGGTGCAAATCCAGTTCAACAGTTTCCCGCTTTGCGGAACCGCGTTTCAGAAACGCCGATTTTTCGGGACAAAAAAAGGTCCCCGCTTCGATACCGATTGCATCGAGCGGGGCAGTGGGGGGTGGCTCAATAAAGACCGTTTCACAGAACGATATTATAATAACATATCCAGAAAAAAAGTCAAGCCTAATTTCTTGATTAAATCGCTATTTTACAAAAAAACGTTGAATGAAAAGCCAATTTTAAGAAATTTTCGAATATGTTCTGACATAAGATCTTTTGTTTTTAAGTCTGTTGTTCCGGATTGCTGCATATGATGGCCGAGAAGGGATGTGCCGCCATGAAACGCCGCCGGGCTCTCACCGGAATATTTATGCTGACGCTCTCCTCCTTTGCGCTGCGCGGTGCCGGGCTGCTCTTTCGTCTCGCGTTGACTGATCGCCTTGGCGCAGAGGGAATGGGGATTTATCAGCTCATTTCCACCGTCGATCTCTTTTGTTCTCTGCTGACTTGCGCCGGAATTCCGCTCACCGTCAGCCGCCTTTGCGCAGAGCGCCGTTCTCAGGCGCGCTCCGTAGTGCAGCAGGCTTGTTTTTACGGTGTGGCAATGGGGCTGCTTCCTGCAATGGCTCTCTTCCTCTTCTCCGATTCTCTAGCGCTTCATCTGCTGGGCGACATCCGAACGGCAGCGGCGCTGCGCTGGATTGCGCCGTCACTCCCGTTGCTGGGGATTTCCGCTGCTCTGCGCGGTGTTTTTCTCTCGCGTGGCAAGGTGCTCGTTCCAACACTCACCGAGGCCGTTGATCAGGCCGTGCGCATTGGGCTGGGTTTGCTTCTCCTGGGACGATGTGAAGGCGACCTGAGCATGCAGTGCGCTGCTGTGTTCTTCGCCTCCTCTGCCGCGGAGTTGATCTCTCTGTTGGCATTGACCGGTGCATATCTCCGCTGCCGAGAGCCGCCCGGAGAACCTGCACCGCACTCACTCTTGATGGGCAGCCTCCTACCCATCTGGCTGGGCGCACTGCTCAGCGGCGGCGTTCACTCTTTGGAGAATCTGCTGCTCCCCGCTCTGCTGCGGCAGGCGGGTGCTTCTGCCGCGCAAGCGTTGGCGCAGTATGGGTTGCTTTCGGGGCTCGTCATGCCCCTGCTGATGTTCCCGGCGGCATTGCCCGCCGCCATCGGCACACTGATGCTGCCGCGCCTGGCGCAGGCCAACGCGCAGGACGAAAAACACCGTGTGCGCACCCTGGTTGAACAAGCATTGACAGCGTCGCTTTGGATCGGACTGCTGTGCTACGGCGGTTTTCTGCTGCTGGGGCCGAGTGTGCTGCGTTTCTATTATCATGAACCCGCAGCGGTTGGGCTGCTGATGCTGCTCAGTCCCCTCCTGCCGCTGCACAGCCTCGATCACATCAGCGACGTACTGCTCAAAGCGCTGGGAAAGCAACGCGTTTCGCTGGGCATTGAGTTTGCGGACTCTCTGCTGCGGATCGGCGGCATCCTGCTGCTCGTGCCGCGTGCGGGAATGCGAGGCGTTCTGTTGACGCTTTACCTCTCCGCCGTGCTCTGCGTCTTGGGACGGCTGCACCCGTTGATGCGCGCAGCGGGACTGCAGCGCGGCATATTGCTCCGTGCGCTCTGCCTGCCCTTTCTTCTGTGCCCGCAGTGGTTGCGCAAAAAGCGCCTTTCCTGCTGAGAACAGGAAAGGCGCTTTTCTTGTTTTACTTTTTGCCACCTGCGATGCGGATGCAGCGCTGGTGATCGGGGTCCTTGATGTTGGTACCGTGTGTGCGGCTGTTGAGGAAGTGGATGCAGACCTGGCCGTCCATACCGTTGTTGCGGATGGTCTGCTGGCCGTGCGGCTCGCCGTAGAGCGACGCAGCATACCAGGTTCCCTTGATCTTGACGAGGAGCGGCCGGCGCTGCCAGGTCCATCTGCCTCCCATGGACTTCTTCATCTTAGCGGTATCATCCTTGGTTTTAGGCTCGACGTCCATGTGGTTATGACCACCCATGCGATAGCAGGTATAGGTGATCCCGGTATAGAAATCCTTGACCGTGAAGGTCGATCCGCGCGGTGCGAGACGGTTGATCTCCGACCATTCCTTGATCACGCCATACTTGGAGGAAGAAGTGTCCTTGCCGCTAGACTTGGTCGGCTTGGGTGTGGGCTTCGGAGTCGGAGTCGGCGTGGGGGTCGGAATTCGGCGGTTGTACAGCGAGCGGGTCGCGCCGTTAGCATAGAGCATTTCAGCCGTCATGCCGCCGACCACACCGTCCTGCTTAAGCTTATTGTCCTCCTGAAAATCGCGCACCGCCTGCGCCGTGAGACTGCCGAAATCACCGGTGATTTTATAGTTATAATAGCCCAAATCGCGCAGACGCATCTGTAAAGAGATCACGTCATCGCCGGAATCCCCGTCCTTGAGCACCAGATCCGCATAAGGATTGACGGGTTCGGGCGTTTTGGTCAGCGCAATGGTGGGCGACGGCGATTCGCTGTCCGCAGCGGATTCCGCCGCGCTTTGAGAAGGCGCAAGCGTAGGCTCCGCATAAGCGTTTTGCACAAAGGCCGAAAGCCCCGCCGCCAGGCACACGCAAGCCACCGCTCCACGGTAAAGTCTGCGCAGATTCCATCGTTTCAAAATGCTGTCACTCCCATAAACAAGTTCCTACATTTCTATTTTACCAGAGAATCCTTTTTTGTAAAGAGCGGCGAGGAAATCTATACAACTCAGCAATCATTTTCCGCATGAAAAACGAGCGGCTCCGACTTGCAGAACCGCTCGTTTTTTCATGTAGAAAATCAGCGCATCAGCTGATAGATCTTCAGGCAGTCGTCGCGGGTGAGCTTGACGAACTGGCCGGTGGTGCCGTCTGCGCCGCGCTTGACCTTGTCCGCCAGCACGTCCAGCTTATCCTCCGGCACACCCAGCTCAGAGAGCGTCGTGGGCATCCCGATGGACTTGAAGAACGCGCGCAGCGCCGCAATACCCTTGAGTGCCGTCTCTTCGGGATGGAAGAAATCCATCTCCACCCCCATGACCTCCACCGCAAAGCGGCAGAAGCGCTGCACATCGTGCTTGTAGACATAGGTCATCCACGCGGGGAATGCCACCGCCAGCGCCGCGCCGTGGGTCGCGTCATACATGCCGCTCAGCTCATGAGAAAGCTGATGGCTGGACCAATCGCCCGCGCGGAAGCAGGAGAGGAAATCGTTGTGCGCCACTGTGGAAGCCCACATCATCTCAGCACGAGCAACGTAATTATCGGGTTCCTTCACCGCAACCGGCGCCTGACGGATGATGGTCTTGAGCACACTTTCGCACAGGCGGTCGGTCATATCCACATCGGGTTCATTGGTGAAATAGCGCTCCATGATGTGCGCCATGATATCGGTTGCGCCCGCCGCAGTCTGGTAGGCCGGCAGGGAATACGTCAGTTCCGGGTTGTAGATGGCAAACGCCGGGCGGGTCAGGTCGCAGCCCAGGCCGCGCTTGATCCAGCCGTCCTCATTGGTGATGACAGAGGAATTGCTGCCCTCGGAACCCGCAGCGGGGATGGTCAGCACCACGCCCACGGGCATGGCCTTTTTCGGCACTGCCTTGCCGCAGTAGAAATCCCAAACATCGCCGTCGTACACCGCACCCACGGCCGTTGCCTTGGTCGAGTCGATGGCAGAGCCGCCGCCCACCGCCAGCAGATAGTCGATCTTCTGCTCGCGGACAATCTCTATCGCCTTGCGCACCAGGCTCAGGTGCGGATTGGGCTGCACACCACCCAGTTCGAACAGTTCGATGCCCTCGTCGCGGATCGCCTTGACCACACGGTCATACAGGCCGCTCTTTTTGATGGAGCCGCCGCCATACTGCATCAACACACGGGTCGCGCCTGCGTTTTTGAGCGCCTTGCCCACTTCCAGCTCAGTGTTCTTGCCAAAGATCACGCGCGTGGGCGCGCAATAGTTAAAATCCTTCATGTGAAACGATCTCCTTTTTTGTCAGAGAAGGCTGACCTCGCGGCCATCCTCCTTGGAGGACTGATAAACGCCCTTGAGAAGCTTGAGCACCGGCAAAGCGGACTGACCGTCAATCCAGAAGGGACGGTTCTCCTCCACTGCCCGATAGAAGTCCCGAATCAGAATCTCATGGCCGGTTCCCCAGTAGGCCTTCGCGCCGGACGCCGCCGACGTGCACAGGGTCGTGATGCGGCCGTCCTTGTTGAGATAGAGCGTCTCCGCGTCGGTCTTGAGGATCGCCTTTTCAAACACCAGCTCAATCTCGACCGGACGGTCGATCCCGAAGGTATTGGTGCAGTAGAAATTCGCCTTCAGACCGTTTTCAAAGCGGATCAGGCCGTGCGCCGTGTCCTCCACCTCAATGGTGTCATAGAGCTCATCCGTGGACACCTTGCCGCGCACCGAGACGGGCTTGCCCGCAAAGTACAACAGCAGATCCAGCGTATGGATCGCCTGATTGATCAGCACGCCGCCGCCCTCGGTAGCGAATTTTCCGCGCCAGCCGCTGGAGGTGTAGTATTCCGGCGTGCGGTGCCAGTTGACAGCCGCGCGCAGCGCCAGCAGCTTTCCGTAGCGCCCGTCCGCAATCGACTGGCGGATGATCTGCGAAGCTTCATTATAACGATTCTGGAACACGACGCCCAGGTGGCCACCCGAATGACGGATCATTTCCTCCGCGTCGGCAACCTCGCTGGCCATGGGCTTTTCGGTCAGCACACGCTTGCCCGCATCGAGCAGCGCAATGGCCATTGGCGCATGCAGGTAGTGTGGCGTGCAGATGTGCACCACGTCAATATCGTCACGGGTGATGAATTCCTTCCAATCAGTTGTGTAGGCGCACCCGAAGGCCTCCGCTCTGGCCTTGGCGCGATCCTCTTTGATATCGGCAACGCAGACGAGCTCCACGTTGTCCATCTTGCTCAGCACGGTCAAATGTACCTGGGAAATGCCGCCGCAGCCGATGACGGCGGTGCGAATTTTATTCATAACGCTTCCCCCTCTTTCAGGTTCTGTCCAACTCAGGGTTCCAGGTTTTTGGACGAAAAGGCGTGCAGGCCGATGCCCGCCGCCACGGCGAGGTTCAGGCTGTCGATCTCGTGGCTGTGGGCGATGATGACGCCGTTTCCGAAGTCCTCCAGTTCCTTGGGCAGACCGGAGGCTTCGTTGCCGAACACGAGCGAAAAGGGCGTTTGCGCCTTTTGCCCCTGATCGGTCAGCTTTTCGGCATTGCGCAGGCGGAATAGATAGAACTCCCTCGCACCCGCCGCGGCAAGGTAGTCGTCAAAGGTATTGTAGCGAACGATATTCAGGTGGAACGCCGCGCCCATCGACGCACGGATCACGCGCGGATCGAAAGGATCGACGCCGGGACGGATGATCGCAACATTTTTGAAGCCGAAGCCCAGCGCACTGCGCAGGATGGTTCCGGCATTGCCTACGTCCGAAGGGTTGTGCAGCACCACATGGTTCGCCGCAGGATCAAGTGAGCAGGCGTACTTGTTCAGCACCGTCACAACCCAGCTGTTCTCCTTGCCCGATATGCGCTCCACCGCACGGGGCGCTTCCTCCACCGGCACGTTCATGCCGCGGCAGGCCTCGATAAGCTTGTTGACCCCCGCGTTCTGATACCCTGCGGGCGAAACCAGCAGGCAGCGCACGCTTTCCGGCCGCGCCGCCAGCAGCTCCATCGAGGGAAACACCCCGATTGCGTAAGTATGATTGTCGTTTTTATCGTAAGCGCCGTATCTGGGCATAGCGTTCCTCCTGCTGGGTGTAGCTTTCTTAGATTTCCGCCAGCAATCCCTTCAAAGCATTGGCCGCGACGATGAACTTGTCCGCGCCGGTACCGGGGACGCTGTCGTTATTGGAAAGATGAGGCTCAATCGAAGCAAAGCCGTGGAAATCCGCCGCCTTGAGCTGTGAAAGAATCCACTTAACCTGACCGTCACCCTGTCCCGCGGGACGATGGGTATCGGCCACCTTGTCAAAGCCGCGGTCGAGCGCCGCGTGCTCCTTGGAGTAGACCGAATCCTTGATGTGCATATAGTGAATATAGGGCTTGAGCATCTCAAAAGCTGCCTTGTTATCCACGCCGCACTGCACGAAGTTGGAAGGATCGTAGGTGCAGAGGATGTCACCCGCAAAGGTCTTGAGAAGGTCGAGGCAGCGCTCCGGCGTATCGCCGTAGATGAACTTCTCGTTCTCGTGCAGCAGCTGCACGCCGCTGCCGCGGTTGGCCTCCACCAGCGCGCTCATGCGCGCCATGACCTCGTCGCGCAGATCCGCCGGGTTTTCATTTTCCGGAATGAAGAAGGAAAACAGGCGGATGTACTTCGTCTGCATCGCGTGTGCTACTTCGATCAGGCGCTTGAAGTTTTCCAGGTGCGGCGCAAAATCGTCGTGAATGCCGATCTTGCCGACGGGCGAACCGAGCGCGGACACGCCGAAGCCGCGATCCGCCATGCGGGCGTGAATCGCCCCGGCCTCTTCCGGCGTATAATCCGCGATGTTTTTGCCGTCAATGCCGCGGGTTTCGATGAAATGGATGCCCAGACCGTCCATGACCTCCATCTGACGATCGAGCGAAGCGTCGATCTCATCGCCGAAGCCGGTCAGTATGAATTCAGCCATTTTCTCTCCTCCTCACTCGTTCTTCATGTCGAGCATGAAACGGAAGGTCAGGTCGTCGAACTGCGGCAGGTATTCATGGCCGAAGTCGGGATAGAGAATATGCTCCTTTTCGCAATTCAGCCGGTTGTACGCTGCGTACTGCGTAGAGGGCGGGCAGACCTCGTCCATCAGGCCCGTGGCCATCATGACCTTGGACTTGACTCTGGGGGCAAGATTGCTCACGTCGATATACCCCAGCTTTTCAAAGATCGCATCCTCGCGGACGTGCAGCGGGTCATGGTGGCGGAAGAAGGAACGTAGCTCCTCATAGGCGCGCTGATCCAGATCCATGTCCCAGACGCGCTTATAGTCCGAAAGGAACGGATAGACCGGTGCGGCGCGGTTGATGCGCGGCTCCAGGCTGATGCAGGCCATGGTCAGGCCGCCGCCCTGCGAACCGCCCATTGCGCCGACCTTGGTTTCATCGACATAGGGCAGATCCATCACGATACGCGCCAGCGCGACGGTATCGAGGAACACATTGCGGTAATGCAGCTTTTCCGGATCTGGATCATCCAGGCCGCGGATGATCATGCCGTTCATCGTCGTGCCGCGGTAAGCCGTCAGGTCTTCAGAGATACCGCCCTGGCCGCGGCAGTCGAGCGACGCCACGACAAAGCCCTCTCCGGCATAGCCCAGCTTGCTGGACCAATCGCCGCAATCGCCGGTGTAGCCATGGAACTGAAGCACAGCGGGCGCCTTGCCTTCCAGATAACGGGGCTTTAGGAATTTGGCGTGAACTCTGGAGCCGCCCACGCCGGTAAAGAACAGCTCAAAGCACTCAGCGCGCTCGGTCTGGAAATTGGCAGGGATGAACTCCACGTTCAACTCCTGTTCGTCCAGATCCTTGAGTGCCTTGTCCCAATATTCGTCAAAATCGGCGGGACGAGGGCTGGAACCCATGTATTGTTCCAATTCGACAACAGGCATGTCAATCAGCGGCATAAACTCATCCTCCTGATTTTCAGCTTTTTATGTTTTTAGTTTTCGAACGTCCAGGTGCGGGTCCACTCCTGAGACTGGCCGGGCTCGACATGAACCTGCACGAATACCTCGCAGCACATGCAATGTTCCACGCCCCAAACCACAGCGCGCACAGGCTTAAAATCGTCCTGCTCGGTGATGGAATGGGTAGAATTCTTGCTGGTCAGGCGATAGGTATAGGAATCAAAGTCCTCCTTGACGGTATCCAGGAAGGTCATGTAGGGTTCGGTAGGCAGTCGGTGCAGGCGCAGGCAATGCTCCTTGTCGTTGCCGTAGATATTATTGCCCAAGAATTTTCCGCCCTCCAGATTCTCAAATCCGGGCACGCTCATGGTATAATCGGGCGAAATCAGCTCGCCGTTCAAGGACAGGAAGTTGTGGTTGTATTCCTGCGCGTCGATAGTACGCTTGCCGTAGTTGGTCAGCTTGGTGTGGATGGTCATGCGGTTGCCCTCGACCTTGACGGTCTTGACCTCGCGTCCAGCAAAGCCCTGGCACAGTGCCATATCGGTGGTAAAGGTGATGCTGTCGTCCTTGACATCCCAGATGGTCGGGAACGGGCGGCAAGGCTCGTTCACCATGAAATTGAAGGGCGCATCGGTCTTGAGCAGATAGCCGTTGCCCAGGCGGGGATATTCCTCACCCAAGCGGGCGGACTCATAGGCCTCGGGATGCTGATATTCGGAGCAAACGCCTGCGCCGTAGCTGGTGACGCGGCTGGGATCGCGCTGTTCGGGTTCGGCAAATTCCACCTCACCGTCGAGCGTGATGCGGTTGACAAAGCAGTTCCAGTTAAAACGGGTTCTTGCGTAGATTTCACTTCCGGGCTTGACGACCTGAATCTTCAGTCGGTCGGAGCCAATCGTCCAAAATTCAGCCATTGTATTACCCCTTTTCTTTTCTCATTCCGGCGTTGCGCCGAAATATTCTATGTTATATTTTAACACACAGCGTTCAGAATGAAAAGACGGCAGCGGACTTTGGCAACCGTTTTTTCACTAAACGATTGACGAATCTAACATTCTGTGGAATAATAATACACAAATAAACCCCATTGCTCCCTCGTTCCGCTGTGGCGGCGGTACGTGAAAGAAAGCGTTTTTTTGTGCAGGAAAATGAAACAGGAGGGGTACAAAATATGTCCTACATCCTCTTTACCGATTCCAACAGCGACATTCCTTTTCAGGAAGTAGATCGCTATGATTTGAAGATCGTCTATATGCCCTATTCCATCGACGGCAGCGACGAGGCCTCCGACCTTGGGCGCGGCGATGTGATTCCGAACTTCTACGCAGCAATGCGCGGCGGCAAGACCCCCACCACCTCGCTGCTGACAAAGGAAAAGTACATTGAATACTTTGAACCGTATCTGGCTGACGGAGAGGATATTTTATTCATCTGCTTCTCTTCCGAGCTGAGCGGCACTTACGCCAACGCCGTGCTGGCCCAGCGCGAGCTTGCGGAAAAATATCCCAATGCGCGGCTGGAAGTGGTCAACTCCCGCAACGTCTCGATGGGCGAAGCGTATCTGGCGATGGAAGCAGCCAAGCAGCGCGTCGAGGGCAAGACCATGGACGAAACCATCGCCTGGCTGGAAGGGAATAAATACAACGTCCGCTATTGGTTCACGGTGGACGACCTCAAATATCTGAAGCGCGGCGGGCGCATCTCCGCGGCGACGGCCGCCGTGGGCACGCTGCTCAATATCAAGCCCATGCTCACCGTCACCCGCGGCGGAAAGCTGATCTCGGTCGATAAGGAAAAGGGCCGCCGCAGGGCCATCCGCCGTCTGGTCAAAAACATGGCCGAAGAGATCATCGATCCCGAAAAACAGGTGGTTTCCATTCTTCAGGCCGATTGTCCGGAAGATGCGCAGGCTCTGGTCGATTACATGACCGAAACGATTCCCGGCGTTCAATACCGTATTGAGAAGGTCGGCCCGACCATCTGCGCTCACGCAGGTCCCGGCACGCTGGCCGTCGTCTTCCTCGGCGCTGAGCGCGAACGCGAGGAATAATCCCCTTGTAAAGAAGGTTCACACAATAAAGCAACGCCTCCTTTTGCCGACATTTCAGATGCAGCAGGAGGCGTTATTCTGTTTTTATGCAGTTCATGCTTTCTGTTTTGTTAGGCTTTTCCGGTGTGCTGCCGTCACTTCTCCCAGAAATCGCTGCGGATGCTCTCCCGCAAGGCCGCCGTGTCCCTTTTCTGCAAATGGATACCCCATGCGCCCGCAGCGTGCTCAGATTCGCGGACAGTTTTTTATCCACCTGCCCGCGGATTCCATACCACAGGAACATATCCGTTCTTTCAAAGAGACGATCATCGGTTTTCTTACCGATCAGGAAGTAATCCTGAAGCTGACCGCCGAGCGGAAGGAGCTGTTCCATCGATGCGCCGCACTAAAAGCCGAGGTAAAGGAAGCGGAGCAGATACGAAAGGGCGTTTATGCGATCCTGTGGGAGAAAAACCGCAACGCGCAGCCTACACACAAGCAAGACCTTGACCGCTGAAAAGCAGAGCGACGGGACGGTAAAGCCCGTCCCGCCGCTTGCGTTTTTGAGGGTTTATTAGCCTGGCAAACTGGAAGTTTTCACCCTAAATACCAATATGAATGTAGTCCGCTCAAATATGTTTTCGCGCCTTTGGGCATTTGTTTGATTGCATTGTATGTATTGATGTAATCTCCAAAGCCCATTCCAATACATATCAGTCCGAACAGCCCCAGAAAAACCGCATGAGGAATGAAAAGAAAAACGGAATACGGGATTAGCCCTAAAAATATGTTGGGACATAAACACATGAATACAAATCTTGATTTACTCATAGCTTCCGTACCTATAACAAAAAACAGCCCTTGTCTCAAATTGTTATACAAATACACATCTTCTTTATAACATATTGCATGGAGTAGCTCGTGCGGAAATAGTGACAATACCCCGCATATTGCCGCTAAAATCATACAAATTCTATTACTATGAAAATATTCTTTCCCGAGCAGCACGAATGGCACCGCTAATATAATCATCAGTAAAATGCAGCCACAATTACACATTAAAGACAGTTCTTTTGTGCTTGCAGCTTCTATAAAGGCAACTGCATTTGGATGATGTTCTCTCTGCGGCAAACTCTTTTCATCGCCGTTGTATTTTCCGCCGTAATGCAAAGTCATAGTGATTTAATTCCCCCACCGCTTTCAGTTTATCAGACAACTAAGTATTTTATTTGTAGTAAATCTTTGTGAAAAACTCTACCGCTTTCGCGCTCTATGCAGGTAAGTTGAAAAGAGCAAGCTACACACAAGTAAGACCTCGACCGCTGAAAAGACAGAGCGGCGAGACAGTTAATGCCGTCACTCCGCTTGCGTTTTGCTTGGGTGTGTTTGATTGATAAATGGGAATTTACTTGGCTTATACAAACGGGAGACTTCCCAGCACAATCTCAGTTTCAGCGTCCACAACACAACGGATATTCTCAAAAATAACAACAATATCGCTGCTGTCAATTAGTTCCCTCATACCATCTTCGCAATAAACAGCTTTCAACCATTCCTCGCCAAGTAAAACAGCTTTTTTCATTTCGCCAGTTTCATAGCCCAGGTTTTCTGAAAAAATTGTGCAATTCTGAATGATGTTGTCATTTACCTCTGCTGGTATAGCGTTTGGAAAATCGTCCTGCATTGATGAAGTATACATTTTCGGTTCATTGGCAGCTATGTTGTTGCAGCCAGCCAAGGCCAACGCAAAAATGAACGTTAAAGCGAACGCTATCAGCCTTTTCATACAGTCGCCCTCCTATCTTTGAGTAATTTTATTAAGCTGCTAAGTTTATTATAGCAAGGATTTATGAACATTTCTACCTGTCGGGTTTTATGCGAGAGGTAAAGCCCGAGAAAACTCGCAGAAGTGGCAAAGGCCACTTTCGCGAAAGCTATAAGCTATGTACATACAGCGCCCGTATGGCGTTGAGCACGGCAAGGACCATTACGCCCACATCGGCGAATATTGCCGCCCACATGTTGGCTATGCCCAGCGCGCCAAGTATCAGGCAGAGCGCCTTTACGCCAAGGGCAAACGCTATATTCTGGTAGACTATGCCGATGCATTTTCTGGATATTTTTATGGCCTTGGATATCTTCATGGGGTCGTCGTCCATAAGGACTATGTCGGCGGCCTCTATGGCGGCGTCTGAACCCATAGCGCCCATGGCTATGCCTATATCCGCCCGGGAGAGTACCGGGGCGTCGTTTATGCCGTCCCCCACGAAGGCCAGCTTGCCTTTCCTGCCGGTTTCTGCAAGCAGCTTTTCTACCTCTGCAACCTTATCTGCCGGCAGCAGGTCGCTGCGGTACTGGTCTACCCCAAGCTTTTTGGCCATGTACTCCGCAACGCGGCCAATATCGCCCGTGAGCATGACGGTCTTTTTCACGCCTATCTTCTTCAGCTCGGCTATGGCCGCCCTGGAGGTGGGCTTTTCAACGTCGGATATAACTACGTGGCCGGCGTACTTGCCGTCTATGGCGATGTGTATTATGGTGCCTGAGCTGTGGCAGTCCATGTAATCTACGCCCATGCGCTTCATGAGCTTGCCGTTGCCCGCGGCTACCTCTGCGCCGTCCACCCTTGCGATGACGCCGCTGCCGCTTATCTCCTGTATGTCGGTGACCCGATCGCGCTCTATTTCCCTGCCGTAGGCCTTTTGCAGGCTCTTGCTGATGGGATGGGAGGAGGCGCACTCCGCAAGCGCCGCGAGCTCAATAAGCTTTTCCTCCGGTATAGTGTTGTGGTGTATCCCGCTCACCTCGAACACGCCCCGGGTGAGCGTACCGGTCTTGTCGAATACCACTATGCTGGTCTGGGACAGGGCCTCAAGGTAGTTGGAACCCTTTATCAGCACCCCCTCCTTGCTGGCACCGCCCAATCCGGCGAAGAAGCTCAGCGGAATGCTTATCACCAGCGCGCAGGGGCAGCTGATTACCAGGAAGGTCAATGCCCGGTATACCCATATTTCCCAGCCGCCCGGCATGCCCATCATGAGGTTTATAACGGGGGGCAGTATGGCGAGGGCCAATGCGCTGTAGCATACGGCAGGGGTATACGCCCGGGCGAACCTGGATATGAAGTTCTCGGAGCGGGATTTATGTGAGCTGGAATTCTCCATAAGCTCCAGTATTTTGGATACGGTGGATTCGCCGAAGGCCTTGGTGGTGCGAACCTTCAGCACGCCGGTTAGGTTGATGCAGCCGCTTATTATATCGTCCCCCGCCTTTACGTCCCGCGGGCGGCTCTCGCCGGTGAGGGCCGCGGTATCGAGGGAGGAGACGCCCTCTATGACCTCGCCGTCAATTGGCACCTTTTCACCGGGCTGCACTACTATCACGCTGCCGACAGGGATCTGGTCCGGATCTACCTGCTCAAGAGAGCCGTCCCTTTCGATATTGGCGTAGTCGGGACGGATATCCATCAATGCCGCGATGTTCCTGCGGCTCTTGCCTACGGCGTAGCTCTGGAACAGCTCTCCTATCTGGTAGAACAGCATTACGGATACCGCCTCGGCAAAGTCGCCGGTTTTCTCGTATATGGCCAGAGCTATGGCGCCTACGGTGGCTACGGCCATGAGGAAGTTTTCATCGAAGACCTGATGGTTGATTATGCCCCGGAAGGCCTTGCGCAGTATATCGTAGCCTATGGTTATATAGCTTGCGGCGTAGAGCGCGATCCCTGCCCAGCCGCCTATTTTTAACAGCTTCACCGCCCCAAGCAGCAGGGCCGCTATGGCTATGCGGATAAGCATTTTTTTCTGTTTCCTGTTCATATGTCGCTCCCTTCGGAAAACAGCGCCCCTTTATTTTAAGGAGCGCAGAGATATTGTGAGAATTACAGATATATCTCGCAGTCCTCTTCGACCCGCTTGCAGGCGCGCACGACCTCTTTCATTACAGCCTTTTCATCGCTGCCCTCCGCGAATTCCACTGTCATCCTCTGGGTCATGAAATTTACTACGGCCTTTTGGACGCCCTCGGTCCTGTTGGCGGCTTCCTCCATGAGGTTGGCGCAGTTGGCGCAGTCCACCTCGATGCGGTAGGTCTTCTTCACGGTACTCATTCTCCTCTCAAAATCCATATCCTAATCTAACAATTAAGTACTTGTTTAATCGTTATGAGAAAAGTATAATCTCATCAGGGCTTAAAGTCAACACAGCCGCCGGCCTACCTTCTTTTTGGGCGAAAAGTCCTTCCAAACGGAACAGGCGGCGCAAGGAGGACAATAATATAATATGTTGCAGCTTCCCCACCATCACCACGACGACGACAAGACGGAGCACCTTGAGGCCTGCCTGCAAAGGGTAGAGCATTTCCAGACGGTATCCGAGCTTTTCCGCCAGCTTTCAGACAGCAGCAGAATACGCATATTCTGGCTTTTATGCCACTGCGAGGAGTGCGTGCTGAACATATCGGCGCTTATGGATATGTCCAGCCCTGCGGTATCCCACCACCTGAAGCAGCTCAAGACCAGCGGCCTGATAGTCAGCCGCAGAGAGGGCAAGGAGGTATGCTATAGGGCGGCGGATACGGAGCAGGCGAGGCTGCTGCACATTATGATAGAGCGCACCATGGAGATAGCCTGCCCGGAGGAGGATGCGGCGGAAGCAGCGGCGGTGCCCCAGTCCCTGGATCCGGATGCAAAATCCGGGCAGGACTACGGCAGCTACCCCCTGGAGCAGATAGAGACCATACGCCGGGTACACGACCTGCTTACCGAGGATCTTTCCAGCAGGATCACCATCGAGGAGCTTTCCAGGCGGTTCCTCATGAACCCATCTACCATGAAGGAGCTTTTCAGGGCGGTATACGGAAGCTCAATAGCCGCCCACATAAAGGAACACCGTATGGAAAGGGCGGCGGAATTATTAAAGGATACCGACCAAAGCATGGCGGAGATAGCTAACGAGGTGGGCTACGGGAGCCAGAGCAAATTCACTGCCCAATTCCGAAAGGCCTACGGACTGCCGCCTACCGAATACCGCAGGCTTATCAGAAAATAAAAAAAGTGGCGTTCAGCCACTTTTTAGCTTGCAGAAAAACCCACGGGGTTGTTAAGGGGCCGCAGCCCCTTAAGTTTATTCCGGCTTTGACGACACAAGG
>ERZ827423.2219-NODE-2219-length-15986-cov-52.288745_pt1 | contig 15986 bp, 13 predicted proteins | sample MGYA00519775_ERZ827423 | MGnify/ENA primary metagenome ERZ827423 (study PRJEB31778, sample SAMEA3449296) | human gut metagenome | biome: human gut; feature: human-associated habitat; material: faeces | place: United Kingdom | collected 2010/2012 ...
AGCCCAGGAACAGAGAGGAATACACTTCCTTGCTGATCAGGGCCAGCACGATGGCTACAATGGGGGGCAGCAGGGACCAGAAGGTGCCTGCGAACGGGGTGGCCGCGCCTTCCACAATGATGGGAGCGTCCTTGAATGTGAAGCCGAGGATCGCCAGCAGCACCACAAAGACACCCAGCGCAACGAAATACGCTATTTTGGTACTTTTCTTTTCCATGTGTGTGATTTACCTCCTCACAAATTGTTCTCTCATCATACCTGCCTGTTAAGATATTGTCAACCTCTTAACGTCATATTCCATTATTTTAACAAATTGTAAACATGCTTTTCCGTCATTCTCACAAATTTTCAGGCTCCGTGCTTGGGAAACCTTGCATTTTCCTCTCCCCCGCTTTTGGTATTTTCCCTGTAAAATCAAGGCTTTTTGTTACGTCAGTGTATAAAAGTATGCCGGAGCAAGCTGCTCCGGCATACGAATTTTGTATGTATTTTGTCGTTAATTCCGCGTTAAGGCTGTTTAGAAGAAGAACTGCTTGATCTGCCCGTACAGCACCAGCAGCAAGCCCAGCGGGGCAACATAGCGGACGCAGACGTTGTAGAACTTAAAGGCGGTAAACTTGTTGCCGCACTGCTCGATCTCATCCTTGACCACATCCGTACCGATCTCATAGGCCACCATGAAGGTCATCAGCAGCGCTCCCAGTGGCATCATGACGCCCTCCGAGACGGCATCCCAGAAGTCAAGCCAGTCGGCAGCCCAGGCCTTCGGCTCCGCAATTCCCAGCAGATCCGCAGGCGAGAAGTTACTGTTACCCAGCGCGTCCGCACAAACCAGAATGCAGCCCAGGCCGACAGCAGCCGCAGCAATGAGGGTATATACCTTGCGCTTGTCTCCCTTGCCCGCGTCACGGGCTTTGTCAACGAAGTGCGCCACGATGACCTCCAGCAGGGAGATGGAGGAGGAGATGGCGGCGAACACCACCAGCAGATAGAAGAGAATGCCGAAGAGCGGGCCCATACCGCCCATACGGCTGAACACATTCTGCATGGTGACGAACAGCAGGCCGGGGCCGCCCAGATCGCCGTTGGGGTCGAGGGCGAAGCGGCCGGGCAGCACGCACAGGGCCGCCATGAAGGCCACGATGGAGTCCATGATAACGATCAGCAGGCCGTTCTTCTGAATGTTCTCTTTCTTGCCCAGATAAGAGCCGTAGGTGATCATAGCGCCCATGCCCAGAGACAGGGAGAAGAACATCTGGCCGCCGGCGGTGGCAAATACCTGGAAGATGTTGGGTGCTTCTTCGATCACGCCGTTCGCAACAGCCCAGCCGGGAACAAACATATACTTCAGGCCGTTCACCGCGCCGGGCAGGGTACAGGCGCGGATAATGCAGATCAGCAGCGCGACAAACAGTGCAGGCATACCCACGGAGCAGACCTTCTCGATACCGCCGCCCACGCCGCCGAGGACTATGAGCATGGTCAGCGCCACGAAGATCAGGCCATAGATAACAGCCTCGGTGGGGTTGGCGATCAGAGCCGACCAGGCCTCGGCGCCAACGGAAGTGCCATTGGCTGCCGCAGCCTCAGCAAATACATTTGCACCAAAACCGGCCTTGAGCAGGTCGCCCACATTGAGAATGACATACTTGATGCAGTAGCCGCCCAGCGCGCAGTAGAAGAACAAAATGAAAAATGCGGATGCGATACCCATCCAGCCCATCCATTTGAACTTCTTGGAGACCATCCTGTACGCCTCGACCGCGCCCTTGCCGGTCTTACGGCCGATGGCAAGCTCACTGATCATCACGATGAAGCCGGTGGTGACACCCAGGAAAATATACACCATCAGGAACGTGAAGCCGCCATTGGCACCCATCTTATAGGGGAAGCCCCAGATGTTGCCCAGACCGACCGCCGAGCCGACCGCGGCCATCAGGAATCCGAAATTGGATCCAAAGCCTTTTCTTTCTTCCATATCTTCTCTCCTTACGATTTCCCCCGCCTTCCCAGCGGGCGTATTTGTATCTTACCGCGAGAAAAAAGTCTTGTAAATAAGAGTAAACGTTTCTTAGCGTCCGCTTCCCGAAAGTCATGTTTTCCTTTATTTACAACATATAAAAGCCCTGTGAAGTGTCGATTTTCGTCGCCGCCTTTTTTCTTGTAGAGAAACTCGCAAATCAGAAAGAAGCACCCCTCCTCGAGGGGTGCTTCCGGTTTGATCCGGTTGTTATGCGGCGCTCAGTCGCCCTCCCGCATGCGGTAGCCCACGCCCACCTCCGTGAAGATGTACTGAGGGTTGCCGGGGGTAGGTTCGATCTTGCGGCGGATGTTGGCCATGTTCACCCGCAGGATCTGGTTGTCGGTCTTGGCCTTGGGGCCCCACAGCTCGCGGATGATGAAGTCGTAGGTCAGGACCTTGCCGGCGTACTTGCCCAGCAGGGCCACGATCTTGTACTCGTTGACGGTGAGACCGGCGTTTTCGCCGTGCATCAGTACCTGATGCTTGTCGTAGTCGATGGTCAGGTCGCCGGTAACGAACTTGCCGGACTGGGCGATCTGGGTATTGGACAGGGTGGTGCGGGTGTGGCGGATGGCGGTGCGGATGCGGGCCAGCAGCTCCGACGTGCCGAAAGGCTTCACCAGATAGTCGTCTGCGCCGTAGTCCAGGGCCTCCACCTTGTCATGCTCGTGATTTCTCGCGGAAACCACCACCACCGGCAGATTGGACCACTTGCGCACGGACTTCAGCACCTCCATGCCGTCCATGTCCGGCAGTCCCAGATCCAGCACGATCATGTCCGGGCAATGGGAGGCGATCATGGTCAGGGCCTCCTCGCCACTGCGGACGATGATGGTGTCGTAGCCGTTGGCCGTGAGGATCATGGAGATGAAGTTGCTGATGGACTGCTCATCCTCCACGATCAGGACCTTGTCTTTAATCTTCATCGTCGTCTCCTTTCATGGGCAGCGTCACGGTAAAGCACGCGCCGCCGTCTTTTTTATTCTCCCCCCGTATCGTCCCGCCGTGGGCCAGCACCACCGTCCGGCACACGGACAGGCCGATGCCCATGCTGCGTTTGCCGTCGCTGCTGCGGTCACTGCGGGCCGCTCCGTCGAATAACTTATTCAGAAGGTGCAGCGGGATACCCCTGCCGTTGTCGGCCACGGTGAACACCGCATTGCCCCCCTGCTGAGACAGCGTCACATCGATACGGCTGGTGCCGCCGTGGATCACGGCGTTTTCCATCAGGTTCACCAGCACCTGCTCGATGAGCAGCGGGTCCATGGGCACCATCATCAGCTCATGGGGCACCGACACATGTACCTCCACGTCAGGGTAGTGCTTCTGCGTCTTGGCCACGGCGCTGCCGATGACCTCCTCCGCCGCCTCCGGCGCCTTCTTGACCCGCGCCTCCTCGGAATTGTGAATACGCGTGATGGACAGCAGGTTCTCCACGATGCGGATGAGCCACTGGGCGTCCTCGTTGGTGGAGCGCAGCAGCTGCTGCCGCTGCTCCTGCGTCAGCTCGCCGTCCTGCTCCAGCAAAACGTTGGTGGCTCCCACGATGCCGGTCAGCGGGGTGCGGATGTCGTGGGACACCGCCCGCAGCAGGTCGGCGTACATCTTCTCCCGTTCCGCCTCGCGGCGGACGGTCTCCGTCTGCTTGGCGCGGCTGGTGACAGCCGCCGTCAGCACGGAGATGGTCATCATCACCAGAAACGTCAGCGGAAATCCGGTCAGCGTGAAGCTGATGTGCCAGTAGGGATACGTGAATATGTAGTCCACGCTGAACACACCGGCCACGGCGGTGATGATACCCAGGATATAACCGTTGGTCCAGTAGGCCGTCAGGAACACGTCCAGCAGGAAGATCACCGCCACGTAGCTGGTGTCCCGGTGCAGGTCGATGTTCCGCAGGAACAGGCACAGCAGCACCGCCGCCAAATACAGCCCGAAGGCGATGGCCAGATCCCGTCCGGAGTAGGGCAGACCCAGACTGGCCGCGGTGCGCTCCCGCTTATCCTGGCTGCGCAGCCGGTCCCGATAGGCTTTCTTATCCACCGGCGCTCCCTCCCCTTTATATGTCTGGCGCTATTGTATCACACTATCGCGTTAAGAAAGCGTTAAAATACCGTTAAGACTTACCCTTTTTTCTCTTTCTCCCGGGGCCGCTTGACAAGGTATCCCTGTATTTGCTATTCTATAGTATTGTATGTAAAGAGATGGCAGACGGGGCGCTCCCCCGTCCGCCGGAAAAGAGGTAATCGCAATGTATGATGCCGTGATCATCGGCGGCGGCGCGGTAGGCTGCGCCGTGGCCCGCTGGCTCAGCCGCTACCGCCTGCGCATCTGCCTTTTAGAGCGCGGCGAGGACGTGTGCATGGGCACCAGCAAGGCCAATTCCGCCATCTGCCACGCCGGCTTCGATGCGCCGGTAGGCTCCGCCAAGGCGCGGTTCAACGTGGAGGGCTCCCGCATGATGGAGGCGCTGTCCCGCCAGCTGGACTTCCCCTATCGCCGCTGCGGCGCGCTGGTGCTGTGCTTCAACGAGACCGACATTCCCCGTCTGGAGGAGCTGAAGGCCCGTGGTGAGTGCAATGGCGTGGAGGGCCTGACCGTTCTGGACCGCGATGCCCTGCGCCGTCAGGAGCCGCGGGTCGCGCCGGAGGCTGTGGCCGCGCTGTATGCGCCTACCAGCGCCATCATCTGTCCTTTCGGCATGACCATCGCGCTGGCGGAGAACGCCGCCGCCAACGGCTGCGAGTTCCGCTTCGACACGGAGGTACAGCGCATCCGCCGTCAGAACGGCGGCTTCCTGCTGGAGACCAGCCGCGGCCCGCTGGAGAGCCGCACGGTCATCTGTGCCGCCGGTGTCCACGGCGACACGTTTCATAACCAGCTGTGTGAGAGTCAACTGCACATCGTCCCCCGCCGCGGCGAGTACTGCCTGCTGGACCGCCGCGATGGCGGTCTGGCGCGGCACACTATTTTCCAGCTGCCCTCCGCCATGGGCAAGGGCGTGCTGGTGACCCCCACGGTCCATGGCAACCTGCTGGTGGGCCCCACTGCGGAGGATCAGGAGGACAAGGGCTGCACCGCCACCACGGCGGCGGGTCTGCGCCGCGTGGCGGAGACGGCGTCGCGCAGCGTGCCGAACCTCCCCATGCGGGATGTCATCACCAGCTTCGCCGGCCTTCGCGCCCATCTGGTGGGTGGTGACGACGACTTCATCGTGGGTGAGAGCGCCGACGGCTTCTTCGAGGCTGTGGGCATCGAGTCCCCCGGCCTGTCCTCCGCCCCCGCCATCGGCCGGTATCTGGCCGGACTGGCCGCGGAGAAGCTGGGCGCGGCGGAGAAAGATGACTTCATCGCGGAGCGCCGCGATATCCCCCGTCCCCGTGAGATGGACTTTGCCGCCCGACAGGCGCTGATCGAAAGAGACCCCGCCTACGCCACGGTGGTCTGCCGCTGTGAGGAGATCACCGAGGGTGAGATACGGGAGGCCATCCGCCGGGGCGCACGGTCGCTGGACGGTGTGAAGCGCCGCGTGCGGGCCGGCATGGGCCGCTGTCAGGGCGGCTTCTGCACGCCGCGGGTGCTGGAGCTTCTCCACGAGGAGCTGGGGACTCCCATGACCGAGCTGACCAAATGCGGCGGCGAGAGCCGCCTGCTGGCGGGCCGCACCAAGGAGGTACTCTCATGAAAACTGTACAGCTGGCCATCGTGGGCGGCGGTCCCGCCGGACTGGCCGCCGCCGCAGCCGCCTACGACGCAGGCCTGCGGGATATCCTCATTCTGGAGCGCAGCGGCGAGCTGGGCGGCATCCTGAACCAGTGCATCCATGCCGGCTTCGGGCTCCATACCTTCCATCAGGAACTCACCGGCCCCGAGTACGCCCAGCGCTATATCGACGCCGTACACGAGCGGGACATCCCCGCCTGGACGGACTGCATGGTGCTGGACATCACGCCGGACCGTGTGCTCACCGTCACCGGCCGCGCCGTAGGCTTGCAGCAGATCAAGGCGCAGGCGGTGGTGCTGGCCATGGGCTGCCGTGAGCGGCCCCGGGGCGCGCTGAACATCGCGGGCACCCGCCCCGCCGGCATCTGGTCGGCGGGCACCGCCCAGCGCATGGTGAACATGGAGGGCTATCTGCCCGGGCGGCAGGTGGTGATCCTCGGCTCCGGCGACATCGGCCTCATCATGGCCCGCCGCATGACGCTGGAGGGCGCGGAGGTCAAAGCCGTGGCGGAGGTCATGCCCTATTCCGGCGGTCTGAAGCGCAACATCGTCCAGTGTCTGGACGATTTCGATATCCCCCTGTATCTGTCCACCACCGTGGTGGAGATCCACGGGCAGGAGCATCTCACCGGCGTGACGCTGGCGCAGGTGGACGACAAGCGCCTGCCCATCCCGGGTACGGAGCGGTACATCCCCTGCGACACCCTGCTGCTCAGCGTGGGTCTGCTTCCGGAGAATGAGCTGACCCGTCAGGCGGGCGCGGCGCTGGACGCCGTCACCGGCGGCCCCGTGGTGGACGAAACGCTGGCCACCTCCCTGCCCGGCGTGTTCGCCTGCGGCAACGTGCTGCATGTCCACGATCTGGTGGACTTTGTCTCGCAGGAGGCGGCCGCCGCAGGCCGCAGCGCCGCCCGCTTCGTGCTGGAGGGTGCAGAGAGCGGCGACAGCATCCGGCTGGAGGGCAAAAACGGCGTGCGCTACACCGTGCCCCAATCCCTGCATCGGGGCGGCGGGCCGGTGACGGTGCGCTTCCGCGTGGGACAGCCCTACCGCAGCGCGGCGCTGTGCGCCTATGCGGGGGACACGCTGCTCAAACGCATCCCCAAGCGCATCCTGACCCCCGGCGAAATGGAGAGCTTTCCCATTGACCCCGCCGCCATCCCCGCCGATGCGGACACGGTGACTTTCGTAGTAGAGGAGGCGCAGGCACAATGAAACGTGAATTGATCTGCATCGGCTGCCCCATGGGCTGCCAGCTCACCGCCGAAGTAGAAAACGGCGCGGTGACCTCCGTCACCGGCAACACCTGTCCCCGCGGCGACGCCTACGCCCGCAGGGAGTGCGTTGCGCCGGTGCGCACCGTCACCGGTACCGTGGCCATCGAGGGCGCGGCCCTGCCGGTGCTGCCGGTCCGCACCAACGGCGAGATCCCCAAGACGCAGGTCTTTGACGTGGCCCGCGCCCTCCGCACCGTCAAGGTCCAGGCCCCCATCGCCATCGGCGACGTGGTACTGCAAAACGTCTGCGGCACCGGCGTGGACGTGGTGGCCGCCAAGAACATGGCGCGAACCTGACCCTCGCCGTATGAGCGCAAAAAAAAGAGACGCAGGCTTTCAGCCTGCGTCTCTTTTTCGCTTGCGGATCTTGTATGAACAGGGCGAAAAAACGCCCATAAAAAGCAAAACGCCACGCACATGGCGTGGTGGTCATCCTTTGTGGGTGGGACGTTTACCGCTCGCTGACCTGCTGCCGGCAGTCGCCGAAGATCATATCGTCCAGATCGCCCATGATCCAGTTGTTCATCATAACACTATCACGCTCCTTTCTTCATTTGATTACACAGATAGTATATGCCGTTTTCATCCCCTTTGCAACCCCAATTTTATACATATCTCACAATTTGCATTTGCTATTTTTTGATAGTTTGCACAATGGCACTTGCCGTCCATACCATATATAATGACTGCATACCATCGGTTGATAAGGTACGAACGTATTGGGGATATACTATGAGAGAGTTTCACGCCGGAACATTTGACATCGCCGTCATCGGCGCCGGACATGCCGGCATCGAGGCGGCGCTGGCGGCGGCGCGTCTGGGCATGCGCACCGTCTGCTTCACCATCGATCTGGACGCGGTAGGCAACATGCCCTGCAACCCCGCCATCGGCGGTACCGGCAAGGGTCATCTGGTGCGGGAGCTGGACGCTCTGGGCGGCGAGATGGCCCGTGCGGCGGACCGCGCCTGCATCCAGTACCGCATGCTCAACCGTGCCAAAGGCCCCGCAGTCTGGTCCCTGCGGGCCCAGGCGGACCGCCGGAAATATCAGCAGGTGATGAAGCACACACTGGAGCGGCAGGAGAACCTGACCCTGCGTCAGGCGGAGGTGACGGAGATCCGCTGTGAGGATGGCCGCGTGGCCGCCGTGGTGCTGCGCACCGGCGCGGTATTCACCGTCCGCGCCGCCATCCTCTGCACCGGCACGTACCTGACGGGCCGCACCATCGTGGGCGAGTGCATCGAGTCCTCCGGCCCCGACGGCATGCATGCCGCCAACGCCCTGACGGCCAGCCTGCTGGCACTGGGCCTGCCCCTGCGCCGGTTCAAGACCGGCACGCCGCCGCGGGTGAACCGCCGCAGCATCGACTTTTCCAAAATGGAGATACAGGAGGGCGACCCCGCCCCCCTGCCCTTCAGCTTCACCACGGCCCAGCCGCCGGAGAACCGCGCCGTGTGCTACCTGACGTACACCAACGCCGAGACGCACCGCATCATCCGCGAGAATCTGGGCCGCAGCCCCATCTACTCCGGCGTCATCGAGGGCATCGGCCCCCGCTACTGCCCGTCCATCGAGACGAAGATCGTCCGCTTTGCGGACAAGCCCCGCCACCAGCTGTTCATCGAGCCCATGGGGCTGGACACCGAGGAGATGTACATCCAGGGGTTCTCCTCCTCCATGCCGGAGGAGGTGCAGCTTCAGATGCTCCACAGTGTGGCCGGGCTGGAGCACGCGGAGATGATGCGCCCCGCCTACGCCATCGAGTACGATTGCATCGATCCACTGGCCCTGCGGCCCACGCTGGAGGTCAAGACCGTCTCCGGTCTGTACGGCGCGGGACAGTTCAACGGCTCCTCCGGCTATGAGGAGGCGGCAGCCCAGGGCTTCGTGGCCGGCGTCAACGCGGCCCTGGCCCTGAAGGGCCAGCCCCCCATGCTTCTCAAGCGCAGCGAGAGCTACATCGGCACCCTTATCGACGATCTGGTGACCAAGGGCACTCAGGAGCCGTACCGCATGATGACCTCCCGCTCCGAGTACCGGCTGGTACTGCGGCAGGACAACGCCGACCAGCGTCTGTGCCCCATCGGCCATCGCATCGGCCTGGTGTCCGATGCGCAGCTTCAGGCCGTGGAGGAAAAGTACGCCGCCGTAGAGCGGGAGATCAGGCGCCTGACCCACACCGGCGTGGCCGGCAGCAGCGCCCTCAACACCCTGCTGACAGCCCGCGGCACCGCACCGGTAGCCGACGGTGCGCGGCTCATCGACCTGCTGCGCCGTCCGCAGGTGTCCTACGATGACCTGCGCCCCTTCGACCCTGCCGCGCCGGAGCTTCCCGGGGCGGTGCGGGAGCAGGTGGAAATATCCGTCAAATACGAGGGCTATATCCGCCGCCAGCAGCGGCAGGTGGAGGACTTCGAGCAGCTGGAAAAGCACGCCCTCCCCGACCGCATGGATTACAGCGCCATACAGGGCCTGCGTCTGGAGGCGCGGGAGAAGCTGGACGCGGTGCGTCCCCTGAATCTGGGGCAGGCCAGCCGCATCTCCGGTGTCTCACCGGCAGACGTGGGCGCGCTGATGATCTGGCTCCAGACCCATCGAGATAAGGAGGAATGACCATGGGTAAACTGCGATTTCTCTTTGCGCTGTGGATGGCCAAGCTGTCCATCCCCGCGCTGAAGATCACTCACCACAACGGCACGGACTTCCCCGGCAGCCTTGCCGTCAGGCTGTGCCCCGACTTTCTGCGCTACGTGGGCAAGCCCAAAACCATCGTGGCCGTCACCGGCACCAACGGCAAGACCACGGTGTCCAACATGCTCAACGACATTCTGGAGGCCGGCGGCCGCCGCGTGCTGAACAACCGCGCCGGCAGCAACATCGTCTCCGGCGTGTCCACCGCCTTCATCCGGAACTGCGACCTGCTGGGCCGCGTGAAAAAGTGCGACATGGCGGTGCTGGAGGTAGACGAGCGCTCCGCCCCCAGAATTTACCCCTATGTGAAGCCGGACTACATCGTGGTCACCAATCTGTTCCGCGACTCCATCATGCGCAACGCCCACCCCGGCTACATCGCGGACATCCTGACCCGCTCCTTCCCCAAATCGTCCAAGCTGATTTTGAACGCCGACGATCTGATCTCCTGCTCCGTGGCGCCGGAGAACCCCCGGGTCTACTTCGGCATCGACCGCCTGCCCACCGATGTGACGGCGTGCGAGAACCTGCTGAACGACATGCGCATCTGCCCCCGCTGCGCCGGTCCGCTGCGCTATGAGTACCGCCGCTACCACCACATCGGCCGCGCCGTCTGCGAAAACTGCGGCTTCCACTCCCCGGACTGTGACTATCTGGCCACCTGCGTGGACGTGGCGGGCCGCACCATGACCCTCCGCGAGGGCGGGCAGGACTACCCCTACACCCTGATCGCCGACAGCATCCACAACATCTACAACATGGTGACGGTCATCGCCGTCCTGCGCCAGCTGGGCTGGTCCCACGCCGACATCGAGCAGCGCCTGTCCCGGGTAAAGGTGCTGGCCTCCCGCCTGTCGGAGGAGAAGATCGGCGGCATCAATGTGATCATGCAGATGTCCAAGGACAAAAACGCCCTGGCCTGCTCCCGCAACTTTGACTACATCCGCTCCAAGCCCGGGAAGAAGGAGCTGCTGGTGATGATGAACTGCATGGGCGTGGCGAAGAGCTGGTCGGAAAACCCCAGTTGGATGTACGACACGGACTTCGAGTTCCTGAACAGCGACGATGTGACCTGCCTGGTCTGCGCTGGTCCCCGTGCCTACGACTACCGGCTGCGGCTGCTTCTGGCCGGCATCCCCGATGAAAAGATACGGCTGGAGGAGGATGAGTTCGCGGCACTGAAGCTGCTTCCCCTGCGCTCCGGCGACGACGTGTATATCCTCTACGGCGTGGACGGCATGCCGCTGGCGTTCCGCGTAAAGGCGAAGCTGAAGGAGATGCTGCTGGCAAAGGAGGATGGACAATGAGAGCTGAAATTCTGTTTCCGGAGGTCTGCAACCTCTACGGCGACCTGCAAAACGTGTACTACCTCCGGCGCTGCTGCCCCTCGCTGGAGATCGTGGAAACGGATCTCCACAGCCGTCCCCGCTTTCTGGACGGAGAGGTAACGCTGGTGTTCATGGGCAGCACCACCGAGCAGGGCCTGCGCCTGGCTGCCGATGCCCTGCGGCCCTACGCTGCGGACATCGCTGCCCGCGTGGACGCGGGCCAGCTGCTGCTTCTCACCGGCAACGCCCTGGACGTGTTCGGTCAGGCCATCGAAAGCGACAGCGCCGACACCATTGAGGGTCTGGGCCTCCTGCCCTGCCGCGCCCGTTACCAGATGATGAAGCGCCACAACAGCTTCTTCCTGGGCTCTTTCGAGGACATGGACGTGGTGGGCTTCAAAAGCCTGTTCGGCCATAGCTACGATGCGCCGGAGCGGGACGGCTGGTTCCGCGTCACCCGCGGCGTAGGCCGGAACCCCGACACGCCGCTGGAGGGCTACCGCCGCGGCGGCCTGATGGCCACATACCTCATTGGTCCGCTTCTGATTCTGAATCCGCCGCTGTGCAAGTGGCTGCTGCGCCGGATGAACGCCCCCTCCGATGCCCTGGCCTTTGAGGAGGCCGCCATGGCCAGCTACGAAAAGCGTGTGGCGGAGTTCCGGCAGGAAAGCCGCAATTACCTCTATTGAGCCGCGCACACCCGCTCAACGCGCAGAAGCCTCCCCTGCGTCCCCAAAAAGCGCAAAAAAGAACCGCCCGCGGGCGGTTCTTTTTTATCGTTTTCAGCCGGCTCAGATGTACTGGCGCATGCCCTCGGTGGCCACGTCCTCATCGGCGCTGACGGTGACGGTGAACTTCACCTCGTTCTCCTCGCTGAAGCGGTCCAGCCAGTGCAGGAACTTCTCCACGGCCTGCCAGTCGCTGCTGCCGGCGATCTTGCACAGGTTATCCACGAACACATGGGAAATATCAAAATTGCCCGCGTACATACCGCACAGGAAGCCCCGCAGGCAGTCAAAAGAATCCACATTGTAGTCGCTGGCGTTGACCAGACGGACGTTATAGCTGATGTCGTAGGTCATGTCGCGGCTGGGCTCGATGCAAACAACGCTGCCGCTTTCAGAGTCCACGCTGGCATGGATCAGCTCGATGAGCTGCTTCGTCTTACCTGCACCGTTCGCGCCCATGATCAGTCTAACCATAAGAAATCACTCCTTTGTCATAGTGGAGCTGGCTTTACTCCTGCTTGTAGCATATCATACCAACGGGAAAATAGCAACGGAAAAAAACCGGCCCCTTTTTTGGTCAAAACGCCTTAGCGGCCCAGCTTGGCCAGCAGTGCGGCCCGCATCTCCTCGTACCCCGGCTTGCCCAGCAGGGCAAACATGTTCTTCTTATAGGCCTCCACACCCGGCTGGTCGAAGGGATTCACATCCAGCAGATAGCCGCTGAGACCGCAGGCATACTCGAAGAAGTAGATAAGCTGGCCCATCGCCTTTTCGTCCAGCCCGTCGGTGTACAGTGTGACGTTGGGCACGCCGCCCTCCACATGGGCCAGCAGGGTACCGTCCATGGCCTGCTCCCGGATGAAGTCCATGCTCTTTCCCGCCAGGAAGTTCAGGCCGTCGCCGTCCGTCTCGTCGTAGGGCACGGGATTCTCGTGCCGGGAAGCGCCAAAGCGCACCACCGTCTCAAAGAGGTGCCGCTCGCCCTGCTGGATATACTGGCCCATGGAGTGCAGGTCGGCGGTGAACTCCACGCTGGCGGGGAACAGGCCCTTGCCCTCCTTGCCCTCGGACTCGCCGTACAGCTGCTTCCACCACTCGGCCATGAACCGGAAGCAGGGCTCATACGCCGCCAGGATCTCGATCTTCTTGCCGGTGCGGTACATCTCGTACCGCGCACCGGCATACTGCCACGCAGGATTGGCGTCTATCTCCGCCGCGGTGCAGATGTCCATCATCTCCCGCGCACCGGCCATCAGCGCCTCGATGTCGATGCCCGCCACGGCGATGGGCAGCAGGCCCACGGCCGTCAGCACGCTGTACCGGCCGCCCACCTCGTCGGGCACCACAAAGGTCTCATAGCCCTTGGCGTCCGCCAGCGCCTTCAGTGCGCCTCTGTGGCGGTCGGTGGTGGCGTAGATGCGCTTGGCCGCGCCGTCTGCGCCGTACTTCTTCTCCAGCATCTCCCGGAAGAAGCGGAAGGCCACCGCCGGCTCCGTGGTGGTGCCGGATTTGGAGATGACGTTGACGGAGAAGTCCACGCCGTCCAGCAGCTCCACGATCTCGCTCATATAGTCGGAGGAAAGCCCGTTGCCCACGAAGTAAATGTTGGGCGTCTCCTTCTTTTTCAGGTTGTAGTTGGGCGACCGCAAGCACTCGATGACGCCCCGTGCCCCCAGATAGGAGCCGCCGATGCCGATGACCACCAGCGCCTGAGAATCTGCCTGGATGCGCTTGGCCGCGGCCTGGATGCGGGCGAACTCCTCCTTGTCGTAGTCCTGCGGCAGGCGTACCCAGCCGGTGAATTCGCCGCCTGCGCCGTCCCCCTTCTGCAAATGGTCATGAGCGAGGCGCAGGCGAGGCGCCAGCGCCGCCTCATAGGGCAGCGGGATAAAGCTCTTGCAGCTGTTCAGGTCCACTCGGATCATATGTCATTCCTCCTTGGTAAAGTCCGATCTTTTCGTACTCGTATCTTACAACGATTGCGCCCAAATTACAAGGGAAAAAGGGCGCTTATCCCGCAAAAACCGCCAGCCGCAGCAGCTGGGTGAACACCTGGCCCCAGCTGCGCCGCATCACGTCCTCCCCCGCCGTGATGGGCGCCGTCAGAAGTACCGTGTCCCCATCCAGCACCGTCAGCTCTCCCAGTGGCTGTCCCGCCGCCACCGGCGCGGTGACCCGCGGCTCCAGCGTCACTTTTCGCTCCAGCATGCCCGCCTTCTCCCTCTCCACCAGCACCGTGTTCCCCTCCGATGCCAACACCGGCTGCACCGTGTCCGCCGTGCCCATGTCCACCGGCACCGGCATCAGCGGCTGCTCCGGCATCGCCGTCACCAGCGCGTAGGTGGAAAACCCGTAGTTCAGCAGGGTCTTGGCGTCGTTGTTGCGGGTGTCGCGGTCCGGCCCCTTCATCACCACGGCGATGAGCTCCATGCCGTCCCGCTCCGCCGTGGCGCTGATGCAGTACCCCGCCGATGCGGTGTAGCCGGTCTTGAGTCCCGTGGCCCCGTCATAGAAGCGGATGAGCTTGTTGGTGTTGGCCAGTTGGAATGCCCCGCCGCGGATGGTGTCCATCCAGATGGTGGTGAACCGCCGGATGTCCGGATGCTTTAAGATCAGCTCGCGGCTCATGACGGCGATGTCGTGGGCGCTGGTGACGTGGCCCTCCGCCGTCAGGCCGGTGCAGTTGGCGAAGTGGGTGTCATTCATGCCAAGCTCCGCCGCCCGCTGGTTCATTTTTTCCACAAACCGGTCGCTGATCCCCGCCACCTTTTCCGCCAGTGCCGCAGCTGCGTCGTTGCCGGAGGCCACGCACACCGCCTTCAGCAGCTCCTCCACCGTGATCTGCTCTCCCTCCGCCAGATAGACCTGGCTGCCGCCCATCCCCGCGGCGTAGGCGCTGACCGTCACCACGTCGTCGTAGCCGATAGTCCCGCTGTCGATGGCCTCCATGGTCAGCAGCAGCGTCATGATCTTGGTGACGCTGGCGGGCTCCAGCTGCTCGTGCTCGTTCCGAGCATACAGCACCTGCCCCGTGGTTTTTTCCATCAGCAGCGCCGCGCGGCTCTGGATAGGCAGCTCCGCCGCCTGCGCCTGCGCCGGCCACAGGGTCAGCAGGCACATCAGCGCCGTCACGCCCGCCGCCAGTCCCGTCATCTGCCGCCTCCACCTCCGCAGCGCCTCCCGCCGCCTGTTCTGTTTATCGTCTATATAGCATCTTTCCGAACGGGAACACGCTCTCCCGTGTCCTGTCCGATGCCGCGCTCCCCCTGATACGACAGGCATTACGCGCTTCTCCGCATCCACCATTTCCTGCTTCTTCATCATGCAGTTCCTCCCCCGCGTTTTTTCCATCTCTATGCCGCTGCGGGAGAAATCATGCTCTCGACAGAATTTTCGGTTGCAAAACCCCCGCCGACCTGCTATAATAGCACCGTTCGCAGGGTTGGTATATCGGTATTACAGCGGCTTCCCAAGCCGTTAAGGCGGGTTCGACTCCCGTACCCTGCTCCAAGTGAACAAACAGGTTTAGATGCCATGCGGTGAAAACCGCATGGCATCTAAACCTTTCCGGGGTTTTCCATACCCCGATTTTAACGGTTTCAAGCATGGATGTCAGAGCCGTCTGAGAGGCGTTCAACGTGATTTGAACCCCTCTTTTTCTGCTTTCTGGCGATAAAATCAGATGCAGCTCCCTTTTGCACGAGGATTTTCCTCACAAAAGGGAGCTTTTTTCATAAAAAAGTTTCACAAAGTTTAGAGCGTCGGCTTGTTGGTTTCGTAGAACCATCGAACCGGCGCTCTTTTGTATTTTCGGGACAAATAATCGGGCGTGACCCGAAAGGAGGAACGCATGATGCATGAAAGCAGACGCAGCGTAGACAAACGCACCTGCACGGCATTTGTGCCGATGCCGCCGGGGCCGGTGTTTTGCACGGAGAACGAAAGATGCCGTGAATGCCCTTACCCCGCCCACGGTATTGTCTGTTGGCACCGGGATGGAGGCTGTCTGCGCACAGATATGGAAGAAATAGAAGGGAGAAGCAAATATGATTCAAGCGGTTCTCAGTAACCCCAGCCACCCGGAATATGGCGTGGCAACTATCCCGTTCCCTATTCCGCATGGCCAGTACGCACACTGCGTGGAGCTGCTGGAGGCATTGGAGATCGGCGACGCGGTCAAGGCGGACTGCAAGGTGGAAAAGATCGACAGCTT
>ERZ827423.2220-NODE-2220-length-15982-cov-3.725812_pt1 | contig 15982 bp, 12 predicted proteins | sample MGYA00519775_ERZ827423 | MGnify/ENA primary metagenome ERZ827423 (study PRJEB31778, sample SAMEA3449296) | human gut metagenome | biome: human gut; feature: human-associated habitat; material: faeces | place: United Kingdom | collected 2010/2012 ...
CGATGACCGTCGTGTGCACGCTCTGGTACATATTCGGCTTCGGCGTGCTGATGTAGTCCTTGAAGCGGCCGGGCAGCGGCTTATACATATCGTGGATGATGCCGAGCACGTTGTAGCAGTCGGGGATCGTGTCCACGATGACGCGAAACGCGCACAGGTCGAAAATGCCGTTGATGTCGAGCTTTTGCGCGTACATTTTGCGGTAGATGCTGTAGATGTGCTTGATGCGGCTCGAGATCGTCGCGTGCACGCCGTCTGCCTCCAGACGCTCGCGGATCTGCGTGCGCATCTCGCCCATGAATTTTTCGAGCGTCGGCATGCGCTGATCGAGCGCGTCCGTGATGGCCTTGTAGCCCGTGGGGTCGAGATACAGCAGCGAGAGGTCTTCGAGCTCCCACTTGATCTTCTGCATGCCGAGGCGGTGCGCGATGGGGGCGTATATCTCCATCGTCTCGAGGGACTTGATGCGCTGCTTTTCCTCGCTCTGGTAGGCCATCGTGCGCATGTTGTGCAGGCGGTCGGCCATCTTGATGAGGATGACGCGGATGTCCTTGGCCATGGCCAGGAGCATCTTGCGCATGTTCTCCATCTGCTGCTCTTCGACGCTCGTGTACTGCACGCGCGTGAGCTTCGTGACGCCCTCGACGATGTCGGCCACCGAGGTGCCGAAGCTGCGCGCAATGTCCTCGTGCGTGAGCGAGGTGTCCTCAATCGTGTCGTGCAGCAGCGCGGCGATGATCGAGTCCTCGTCGAGCCCCATCTCCGCCGTGATGATGGCGGCGGCGATGCAGTGCGACACGTAGGGCGAGCCGTCGCGGCGCTTCTGGCCGGAGTGGGCCCGGTCGGCGCACTCGAAGGCCGCGCGCACGCGGCCAAGATCGGCCGGGATGCCGGCGGCGGTGATCTTCTGTTCCAGCTCCTGATAGTGGGCCTCAAGGTCGTAGGGCTTCGGGGCCACGTTTTCGGCGCGGGTCGCTTCAGACATAGGGACAGCTCCTTTCCCGAACGGAATGGGGATTTCTTGAAAGTGTTTCATAGCAGGCTCTGGCGGCGCTCGCGCAGGGTCTGCAGCAGCTTCGATGCGCCAAGGTCCACCTTGCCGCTCGTCGGCAGGGGGCGCAGGCGCAGCGTTTCGCCGTCAAAGTCCACGGCGGCGAGACCCATCTCGGCCATGACGCGCAGGCACACGCAGAACTTCTCCGGCCGCATGGGCGCGCGCGCGGGCAGCTCCTCGAGCGGGAAGGCCACCGGCGCGTTCAGCCACCGCCACGCCACGGCGAAGTCCGCGCGCAGGGGATAGAGATCCACCGTGTCCCACGCGGGGATGCACTGATTTTTCAGCAGCGCGCGGCACAGGGGCAGCGGGTCACTCGGGCGCACGTCGGTCACGAGCAGCTGCACGCTGCGGCGGCCGCGGAATTCGTTGATCTGCGGCGTGAAGGCCACGTCCACCCACTGGCCGATGCGCACGCCCAGCTGCGCCGGGGTGCACGAGAAGAAGATGCCGGCATAATTATACCCGCCCTTGGCAAAATGCAGCCGCAGGTGGCGGCCGCCGCCGATGGGCACGGCGTTGACGAGCCGTGCGCCCGTGATGCACAGCAGGGGCTTGGGGTTGCCGTTGCCGCACGGCTCGAGCGCGTCGAGCGACTCGATGCACGGCATGGTCAGCAGGTGCGGATCGTTCACGCGCAGGTCGCACGTGAGCTCCGGCAGGTCGTTGGCCGGGTTCTGGCGGTAATACTCGCCGAGCGCGCGGCGGAAGCGGTCGATGTTCTCGCGCCGGATCGTCAGCCCGGCTGCCAGCGCGTGGCCGCCGAAGCCCTCGAGATACTCCGAACAGGCGCTCAGGGCATTGTACAGGTTGAAGCCGCCGAAGCTGCGGCACGAGCCCTTGCCGCGCTCGCCGTCGCAGCAGATCATGATCGTCGGCAGGTGGAACTCCTCGCTCAGGCGCGAGGCGGCGATGCCGATCACGCCCTGGTGCCACGAGTCGCTCGCAAGCACGAGCGGCATCCGCGGCGGGTAGCGGCACGCGATGGCCGAGGCCTCCTCCCAGATCTGCTGTTCGAGCGCCTGCCGCTCGCGGTTGAGCTGGCAGAGCCCGGCGGCGTAGCGGTCGGCCTCGCCGTCGTCATTCGTCAGCAGCAGCAGCGCTGCAACGGCCGTCTTGCCCAGTCGGCCGGCCGCGTTGATGCGCGGCGCGAGCGTGAAGCCGATGGTCGTGGCCGTGACGGGGCGGCCCTCCGCGCCGCACTCGTGCAGCAGCGCGCGGATGCCCGGCCGGGGGCGGGCGTTGATCTGCGCCAGCCCCTGCGCCACGAGATAGCGGTTCTCGCCCGTGAGGGGCATCACGTCCGCCACCGTGCCGATGGCGACGAGGTCGCCGTATTCGCGCAGCACCCGGTCGCTGCCGCCCTCGAGCGCGCACAAAAGCTTATATGCCACGCCCACGCCCGCGAGCCCGCTGTTCGGGTACTGCGAGCCGGGGCGCTTCGGGTCGACGACGGCCACGGCGTTCGGGATCGCCTGCCCGCTGCACTCGTGGTGGTCGGTGATGACCATGTCGATGCCGCGCTGCAGGGCGTAGTTCGTCTCGTCGATGGCGGTGATGCCGCAGTCGACGGTGATGATGAGCGTGATGTCGCTCGTGCGCTGGAGATTTGTGATCGCGTCCATGTTCAGGCCGTAGCCCTCTTCGATGCGGTCGGGGATGTACGGATGCACGGGCACGCCCTGCCGGCGCAGATAGTCCGTGAGCACGCACGTGGATGTGATGCCGTCGACGTCATAGTCGCCGAACACGGCCACGTTTTCCCTGCGCTCGATGGCAGTGCGGATGCGTGCGACGGCCTTGTCCATGTCCTGCAGGAGCATGGGGTCGAACGCGCTTTGGTCGCCGCCGCTGAGAAAGGCGCGCGCCTGCATGGGGTCAGCATACCCGCGCAGGGCCAGCAGCACCGCCAGCAGCGGCGAGTAGCCCGCGCGCAGCAATGCCTCCGGCGGCTGCGGCGCCGTGTATGGAATTTGCCAGTTGCGGTATTTCATAAGTGCAATGTGCCTCGAATCCAAAAACGATACCTATAGAAATAATTTATTATTTTATCAAATTTTATGGCCGGATGCAAGAGGCGTGTGTCGGGTATCGGCGGCTGCCGCGCAGATTTGTCGAACAGATCGGGCGATGTGCGCGCGGCGGCCGTCCGGGTTTCCTGTGCTTGACAGGTGTTGGCTGCGGTGGTACGATGTGACGGAGCGTGCCGGCGTGGCGAAACAGGCAGACGCAAGGGACTTAAAATCCCTCGGTGGCAACACCGTGCGGGTTCGAGCCCCGCCGCCGGCACCACGTCGGAGCGGACTGCATATCGTTCGCTCCGACCTTTCAGCAAGGCCGGAGCTCATTCATTTCGTCGCTCCTCCTTTTCAGCTGTGACCCGCTTGCGCTGGGCTCACATCTGAGATGCGCCGGGTTGTACGAGGCGCGTGGAGAGCGATGTGTGCGGACTGCATATCGTTCGCTCCGACCTTTACCATGACGGAAAACCTTTTTTTCGTACACAACGCAAGCCGCGCTTTCCGCGCGGCCGGGAGGGAACTGTTTTGAACGAACGACCGCACGTGGATTACTTTGACGGCCTGCGCATTTTCGCCGCGCTGTGCGTCATTTTCATGCATACGGCGGCGGGCCCGCTGCGCGCCGGCGTCAACACGGACTGGCACCTGCTCAACGTATGTACGTCGCTTGCTTTTACGGCGGTGCCGCTGTTTTTCATGATGTCGGGCTATCTGCTCATGACGAGCCGGAAAACGGCCGACATTTCCGTGCTGCTGCGCCACCGGCTGCCGCGGCTGGTCGTGCCGCTCGCGGGCTGGACGGTCGTGGCCGTGCTGTGGCAGATGTTTCTGGCGCACACGCTCACGCCCGGCGCCATCTGGGCGCAGCTCGTCACGGCGCTGCACGGTCCGGTCATGGTGCACTTCTGGTATCTGTATACGCTCATTGCACTCTATGCGCTCTCGCCGATCCTCTACGGCGGGATCCAGGTGCTCGGCAAGTCCGGGCGGGTGTATCTGTTCGTGCTGGCGGCGGCCGTGTCGGCGCATACGATCCTGATGACGGTGCTGCCGGATGGTGCGGCGCAGTATGTCGATCTGGACATTTTCGACAAGCTCAAGATCTTCGGTGGGCACATGGCCACGTTCGTGCTCGGCTACCTGCTCGGCAGCTACGAAAAAGAGATCCCAAACTGGCTGCTTGCGCTTGGCGCGGTCGTGCTGCTCGCGGTGATCTCGGTCGGTACGTGGGTGCGCACGGTGCGCACGGGGGAGTTCAACCAGAGCTTCCAGAACCAGAGCGCCGGGTTCGAGATCGTGCTGGCATCGTGTATTTTCCTGCTGTGCAAGCAGACGTGCAATCGCCCGCCGCGCGCATGGGTCAAGGCCGTCACCGGCCCGGTCGTCGCGCTGTCGATGGCGATCTACCTCATGCACAACATCTTCCTGAGTATGCTGTTTTCCGTTGGTGTGTCGGTGCACTCGTTCGGCAGCACGGTGGGCGTGCCGCAGCTGCAACTGGGTGTATACGTTCCGCAGACTGCGCGGGCACAGCGCGGCGGAAAAGTGAAAACACAGCCGGCCGGAGGAAATCCTCCGGCCGGGCGCTTTTCATGTACATATATATCACGTTTCTGCGCGGCGCAGCGTCACGCGCTCGGCCACGACGGCGATGTAGCCCAGCACGATCGTGAGATAGTACGACGCCAGACGCCAGATGAGCATGGCGGTGGTCAGATAGTCGCCGAACAGCGGCGAGAAGGCGAGGTAGAACGTGCCCTCGCTCGCGCCGGACGCGCCTGGCATGGGAAAGCAGCTCGCCCCGATGTACAGCAGCACCTGCGTGCCCGTGACCTGCCAGAACGGTACGCCGCGCAGACCGAAGCCGCGGTACGTGCAGTAGGCCACCGACATGTACGCCGCGCACTGCCCCAGCGCGAGCGCGAGCGCCCCGGCGAGCTTGCCGCGGTGGCGGATGCCGGCGGCGAACGCATCGTGATACTCCGCCACGAAGGCGCACCATTTTTCGGCGGCCGCCTCGGGGTCTGCGCCCCGGCGGACGAACGGCTTACGCCGGTACAGCCAGCGGATGCACGCCGTGCCGAATGCGGACATCGGCTTCGGGAAGATGGCCGAGAGCAGCACGAGCGACAGCAGCCCTGCGTGCACAAACAGGCCCAGCGCCAGCACGGGGATCCACGCCGCGCTCTGCGCTGCGAGCTTGCCGCCGCACAGGCACGCGCCCACGATGCCGAGCGTCACGAGCGCGATGTTCCACAGGCTGTAAACCGTGCAGATGACGGACGTGGCCGTGCCGGTCGGGATGCCGCGGCGGTGCATGTGCAGCACCTGAAACGGCTGGCCGCCCGCGGCCGCGGGCGTCACGGCCGAGTAGAAGAAGCCGATCATCGACACGTCGATGCTGTCGCCCAGCGGCTGCGCGCAGCCGAACGCGCGCGTGATGAGTCGGTACTTGAGCGCGTCGCACAGATAGTACAGCAGCATGCAGCCCACGATCGCAGCCGTCCAGCCCGGCAGCAGCGCCGCGAGCGAGGCGCGCACGTCGCCCGCGTCGAGCGTCGTGGCGGCGAACACCGCCAGCGCCGCCGCGCCGAGCGTCAGCAGGCCGATCGAGAGCCATTGTTTTTTCTTGTCGTGTTTCATGGGCAGACCTCGCTGCAGGAGAAATTTCTTTTTAGGCCCTATATTATAACGGATATGCAGGAAAAGTGCAACCAGAAACCGGGCGCCCCAGTCGGGACGCCCGGTTTGGCATCAAAAGACGAGCTGCACGAGCAGCATATAGCACACGGTGCCGGCGGCGATGCTCAGCAGTGTGTTGCGCCGCCACCAGTGCAGACCCGCCGTCACGCCGACGGCGATGACCTGCGGCACCCACGCCCCGGCCGATGTGAACTGCATCCCGCGCAGGCAGTAGACCAGCAGCGAGACCATGACGGCCATTGGCAGGATCTTGCCGAGGTACTCCACGACCTTCGGCACGGCGCGGTGGCCGAACAGCAGCCACGGCAGCCAGCGCTCCAAAAACGTGCACGCGGCGCAGACCGCGATGATGGCGATGCTCTGTCCGACGGAGATGGTCATGCCCCAGCACCTCCTTCGGCATACTTCGGCTCGAGCACCGGGCGCAGCAGCGTGAGCGCCGCGACCGTCACGAGCAGCGACGGCAGCAGGAACTTGTCCGGCCCGAGCAGCAGCAGCGCGCCGATGCTCGACACGGCGGCGACCGCGGCGGGGATGCGCGTGCGCGCGCCGCGCAGCTGATCGACCACGATGACCGTGAACAGCGCCGTGAGCGCAAAGTCGATGCCCGTGGTGTCAAATGGGATGAGCGAGCCGACGAGCCCGCCGAGCATGGACAGCGCCACCCAGTAGAACGTCACGAACGCGGCCGTGAGCACGTAGGCCCACTTCTCGTTGACGTCGGGCCCGAAATCGTGCGAGCAGTGCAGCGAATAGTTCTCGTCGCACAGCGAGTAGATCAGAAACCAGCGCCACGGGCCGAAGGAGCGGAACTTGTCGATGAACGACAGGCCGTAGAAAATATGCCGGCTGTTGAGCAGCAGCGCCAGCACGGCCACCGTGGCGAGTGACACGCCGCCGGCAAAGAACGTGACCATCAGAAACTGCAGCGAGCCTGCCAGCACGAACAGGCTGCACGCGCCCGACCACAGGAAGTTATAGCCCGCCTGCTGCATGAGCAGCCCATAGGCGAGGCCGACGGGGAAGAAGCCGATCAGGATCGGGATCGAGTGGTGGAAGGCGTAGGCGACCGTTTTGCGCATGGCGCAGCGCTCCTTTCGGACGAAAAATGGCGGTGAAGCCCAGTATATCAGAGCGTTTTCGCTTTTTCAACAAAGGTTATAAAAATGTCAGCGCCCGCCCGTTGGGGCAGACGCTGACGGAATTTTTTGCGGGGTTCAGCTCAAGCCGGGGATCTTCAGACCGAAGAAGTCGATGAGCTGGCAGAAGAGGATGAACGCGAGCAGCACCGGCACGATGAACTTGAAGCAGAGCTTGAAGTAGCCGGCGGCGCGGTACTTCAAGCCGCTCTGCTCGCACTCGAGCTGCACGACCTCGGGCTTGAGCACCCAGCCGATGAGGATCGTCATCACGAGCGCACCGAGCGGCATGAGGATGCCCTCGGCGACCATGTCGTACAGGTCGAGCCAGCAGTCGTTCCATCCGTGCACACTCAGGCCGAACAGGGTGGCCGGCGTCTCGACGGCGGCGCCGCCGGCAACGCCCGCGCCCAGCCCGTCGAGCGCGACGAGCGAGCCCGCCACGAACACGAGCGCCGCGACGCTGGCCGTGTGCTTGGCGCGCTTGGGCGTGAGGCCCTTGTCGATCTGCTTATCGACGGCGTAGGCCGTGCACAGCTCGAGCATGGAGATCGACGACGTGAGCGCCGCAATCAGCACGAGCAGGTAGAAGATGAAGCCGATGAAATTGCCGATGCTGCCCATGTGGGCGAACACCGTCTGCATCGAGGCGAACAGCAGTCCGGGGCCGGCGCCGTACTCCACGCCGAAGGCGGCGCAGGCGGGCATGACGGCCATGCCGGCCATGACGGCGATGAGCGTGTCCGCGCCGCAGACGATGAGCGCATTGCGCTGCAGGTGCTCCTGCTTGCCGAGGTAGGAGCCGTAGGTCATCATGACGCCGAGACCGATCGACAGGGAGAAGAACATCTGCCCGGCGGCGTTTTTGAGCACGCGGCCGAAGCCAATTTCCGGATTGCTGAACACGGAGAAGTCGGGGCTGAACATGAACTTGTAGCCCTCGGCCGCGCCGGGCTGGCAGGCGATGTAGAGGATGATGAACACGAGCAGGCAGAACAGCGCCGGCATGCCGACGTTGCAGAACTTCTCGATGCCGCCCTGCACACCGCCGGACACGACGAGGATGTTGAGCAGGATATAGAGCACGAAAAACAGGATCATGCTGTTCGTATCCGTCAGGAAATAGCCGAAAAAGCCCGTGCCCTGACCCGACCAGGCAAACTCACTCCCGCCAAAGATGGCCAGGAAGTAGCCGACGGCGTAGCGCAGGACGATGCCGCCGAGCACGAAGTAAAAGCACATGATGCAAAAGCCGCACACGATGCCCGCGTAACCGAGCCAGGTGTACTTCTTCGACAGGCCGCGGTAGGTGCTCACGGCGCTCTTGCCGCTGCGGCGGCCGAGCGCGAGCTCGCCGAGCATGACCGTCACGCCCACGAGCACGACGAGCACGAGATACAGCAGCAGGAACACGGCGCCGCCGCTCTTGCCCATCTTATACGGGAAGCCCCAGATATTGCCGAGGCCAACGGCCGAGCCGATCGAGGCCATGAGGAAGCCGAAGTTGCTGCCCCAGCCGCCGCGTTTGGATTTGATTTCCGTATCCACGAGATCCCTCCTGATTTTTTCACATTTCTCCCAAAATACTGTACCGAAAGGTGCAGATATGCCATCATTATACCAGACAAACGGCCAATTGCAAGCCGCCGTTACACACTTGACAAATATTTGCGCAAAAACGCGGCCGCCCGATCGGGGCGGCCGCGTGGAACAGACCGGAAATCTACGCTGCGGGGGGGGCAGCGCTCACAGGTCGAGAATGCCAATCAGCACGATGCCGACGACGATCAGCAGCAGCATGAGATAGTGCCGCCACGAGAGCTTCTCGCGCAGGAAGATGCGGCTCCAGAGCACGGACGCGGCGCAGTAGGCCGAGATGATGGGTGCGGCGTACATGACGTGGTCCTCGTCCGCGATGGCGTAGATGTACGCGAACTGGCCGGCTGTCTCGAACAGCGCGCCGACGTACTTCGGCCCCTCGCGTTTGGGCAGGAAGCGGTCGTGCCGGATGAACTTGACATACACGAATGACACCACCGCCGCGAACAGAAACGTCAGCTCATAGGCGCAGTTGGCGGCGTCCGGGTCAAGGCGCGTGAGCACGCGGCTGTCGGCAAACGTGCCGGCCGCGTCGAGCAGGCAGTAGGCCACCGGCAGCGCGAGGGCGAGCCAGCTCTTGGCGTAGCGGTAGTTCGAGGCCGCCTGGCGCGCGCGGCGCAGCTCGTCGTCCTCGCGCGACTCGACCACGCCGAGCCCGATCACGCCGACGCACACGAGCGCGATGGCCAGCAGCACCATCACGCGCATGCCGCCGCTGAGGTCTTCGTCCAGCCCGCCGAAGCACAGGTACAGCACGGCCACCACCGCGCCGGAGGCGTTGCAGATCGGCGACGAGATGGACAGCTCAATATAGCGCAGGCCGACATAGCCGAGCGCCATCGACACGATGTACAGCAGCGACACGGGCAGGTACGTCCAGATGACGTGCCACGTCACGCTCACGCCGCCGATGAAAATTTCATACGCCGCGTGCAGACCCATGACGACGCCGACGGCGATGACCATTTTTAAATGTGCCAGATGATCGTCCGCGTCGCGGCAGCCGATTTTTGAAAACAGATCCGAGCCCGACCAGCACAGCAGGGCAATGAGAGAAAGCCAGAACCACATACTTTATTTCTCCTCCAGTTGATCGAGTGTAACGAGACCGGCGTCCACGAGCTTCTGCAGGCTCATGAGGATGCCGAGTTTGGCGTGATACCACGTCAGGCCGCCCTGAAAATACACGGCGTAGGGCGGGCGGATCGGCCCGTCGGCCGACAGCTCGATGGACGAGCCCTGCACGAACGCGCCGGCGGCCATGATGACCTCCGAATCGTAGCCCGGCATGGCCCAAGGAATGGGGTCGACATAGCTGTCCACGGGCGCGGCCGCCTGGATGCCCTTGCAGAAGGCGACCATGCGCTCCGGCGAGCCGAGCTCCACGCACTGGATGATGTCGTGCCGCGGCTCTGCCGCGTTCGGGATGCAGCGAAAGCCCAGCCGCTCATAGACATTCGCCGCGAACACCGCGCCCTTGAGCGCACCGGCCGTCACGGTCGGCGCGAGGAAAAAGCCCTGATAAAACGCCGGCATGAGCCCGAGGTTCGCGCCGACCTCCTGCCCGAGGCCGGGGGCGCTCAGGCGGTAGGCGCAGCGCTCGACCACATCCTTGCGGCCGCAGATGTAGCCGCCGATGGGCGCGAGCCCGCCGCCGGGATTCTTGATGAGGGAACCGACGATCATGTCCGCGCCGAGGTCGGACGGCTCGATCGTCTCGACGAACTCGCCGTAGCAGTTATCGACCATGCAGATGACGTTCGGGTCGACGCGCTTGCAGAACGCGATCAGCTCGCCGATCTGCTGCACGGAAAACGTCGGCCGCGTGGCGTAGCCCTTCGAGCGCTGGATGGTCACGAGCTTCACACCGCCGCGCAGCGCCTGCTCGATGGCCGGATAGTCAAAGCCGTAGTCCGGCAGCAGGTCGACCTGCCGGTAGTGCACGCCGTATTCCTTGAGCGAGCAGGCGCTCGGGCGGATGCCGATGACCTCCTCGAGCGTGTCATACGGCGCGCCGTTCGGGCTCAGCAGCTCGTCGCCCGGCAGCAGATTCGCGCCCAGCGCGACGGCCAGCGCGTGCGTGCCGCAGGTGATCTGCGGGCGGACGAGGGCGGCCTCGGTGCCGAAGCAGTCGGCGTAGACCTTCTCGAGCACCTCGCGGCCCATATCGTCGTAGCCGTAGCCCGTCGTCGCGGCAAAGCAGCCCGCGGAGAGCTTGTTTTTCTGCATGGCGGCGAGGACCTTCGTCTGGTTGTATTCCGCCGTCCGGTCAATGGCCTCAAAGCGGGGCCTCAGGCCGTCTAAAATCATTTCTCCGTATTCATATACCGCGCGGCTCACGCCGAGCGATTCGTACATTGTCGTCAGTTCCATGTCTATCTCTCCATCTTCCCGAATATTTCATCTGCCGCGTCGCGCAGCACGTCCGGCTTGGTGACGATGATACCCGTTTCCTCGTCTCCAAGAATGAGCAGCGTATCGCCGGGCTTCACACCAAAGATCTGCCGCGCATCCTTAGGGATCACGATCTGGCCCTTTTCACCCACCTTGGCCGTGCCAAAAATGTGCCGCTTCGCCTTGCCCAGAATATGCTTTCCGCCTGCCACGCATGAGCCTCCTTTGCAGGGTAATTTTCATACTTGTATAACTTACAGCCCGTCTTCCAGTTTGTCAAGCGCAAAGCGGTTGGAAAAATCTGATATATCACAATTTGCATAGGCAATGTGTGTTTTTATATCGATATATCCATATTGATTTTTCGCGCTAAGAATCCGTCATTTTTCACATAAAATTCAAAAAAACTTGATTTTTTAAAAAAGCCTGATATCGTATATGTCAGAATATGCTATGCAGATTTTATATGGCTGACAGACGAAAAGAGGACAGGATGAAGCGAGCGTGCGTTTTGATTTTTCTGTGCCTGCCGCTGCTGCTGTGCGGCTGCGCGCAAAAAAGCGCGGAGCGCGAATTTTTTGCAATGGACACCGTGATGCAGCTGCGCGCCTACGGCCCGGAGGCAGATCGCGCGCTGGCAGAAGCGGAAGCAGAGATTTACCGGCTGGAGGGCGAACTTTCCTGCCGGGACGAACACGCGGCGCTTGCCCGGCTGAACGAAGCGGGCGGCGGAACGGTCAGCGCGGAGACGGCAGCGCTTTTGCAGACGGCGCTGACGCTCTGCGAGAAAACCGGCGGCGCCTATGACCCGGCGCTCGGCGCGCTTTCACAGGCTTGGGGCTTTTCGACCGGCGCGTATTGCGTGCCGGAGCAGGATGCGCTTGCAGAGGCAATGCAGCGCTCTGGGGCGGCACATGCAGCGCTTGGCGGCTGCACCGTCACATTGGACGGCGGCGCGCAGCTTGACCTCGGCGGCATTGCCAAGGGGTATGCTGCGGGACGCGTCCGGGCAATCTTGCAGGAGGCGGGCGTCACGTCTGCGATTGTCTCGCTCGGCGGCAATGTTGCCGCCGTTGGGAAAAAGCCGGACGGCAGCGCGTGGACGGTTGGCCTGCAGGATCCGGACAGGCCGGAGTCGTATTTCGGCACCGTTTCCATTGAGGCTGCCTGCGTTGTCACCTCGGGCGCGTACCAACGGTATTTTGAGGAAAACGGCGTGCGCTATCATCATATTTTAGACCCGTATACCGGCTGCCCAGCCGAAAGCGGGGTAAAGTCTGTCAGTGTGATCGCACAGGACGATACGCTGGCCGATGCACTGTCAACGGCCCTGTTCGTTATGGGGCTGGATGCAGGCGCGGAATTTCAGAAAAGCAGCGGCCTTGCGTTTGAGGCCGTATTCGTAACGGATGACAACACAGTCTGGATCACCCCCGGCCTTGCCGGGCGCTATCGGTCGAACCGGCCCTATCAGATACTGGAATGAAGCAGAAGCACTGGATTTTGACATTTGCGGCGATTATCGCCGTATGCTTGCTTGTGTGGCTGCTGCCGCGCGGAGGCGGGCAGACAGCGCTTGTCTATCAGGACGGAACCTTATTCTATACGCTCGACCTGCGGCAGAACCGGACGCTGACCGTGACCGGACCGGCGGGCGAGAATATCATCACGGTAGCAGACGGCGAGGTCTTCATATCCCGCGCGGACTGCCCCGATCAGATCTGCGTGCAGCACGGGCCGCTGCAAAAAACCGGCGGGCCGATCATATGCCTGCCGAACCGGCTGACGATCGAGTGGGCAGAGAATGCGTCTCAGATCGACGCGCTCAGCGGGACGGGAGGGCTGTCATGAGGCTGAAAAAACTCACGCTCACGGCCGTTCTGACAGCGGCAGCGCTTGTCATGTTCGTGCTGGAAAGCCAACTGCCGCCGCTTACGGCCATTCCCGGCATCAAGCCGGGGCTTTCCAATATTTTTACACTCTTCACCATGGAAACGCTCGGCCCTGGCTGGGCTTTCGGGCTGTTTTTGACGCGCGTCACGCTCGGCTGCGTTATCACCGGGCAGGGCTCGGCATTTTTATACAGCTTCGCGGGCGGGCTCTGCGCGTATGCGCTCATGCTTCTGCTCAGGAGCAGACTCAGGGGAAACATGCTCTGGGTTCGGAGCGTACTGTGCGCCATGGCGCACAACACCGGACAGCTGGCCGCCGCTGCGGCCATTGCGAAAACCGGCGCGGTCTGGAGTTATCTGCCGGTTCTGATACCGGCAGCGATACTGGCCGGGACGTTAACCGGCCTTTGCGCCCAGCTGGTGCTGAACCGGCTGGCAAAGGCGGGGGTTCTCCCGAAAGAAACAGGTTCCAAAAAGCAGGAGGAGGAAGCAAACGGATGAAACTACACATCCACGGCGTACATGTGCCGAACCGCAAAAACACAGCGGAACTGGCCGCGCTGCGCCTGCCCATCCCGGAGACGGTCGAGATTCCGATGTCCATGCACATTGGTGCGCCCGCCATCCCGGTTGTAAAGCCCGGCGAGAACGTCCGGGTCGGGCAGCTGATCGGAAAGGCGGGCGGATTTGTCTCCGCGCCTGTCTATGCAAGCGTCTCAGGAACGGTCAAAAAGATCGGCCAGCAGGTCGGCTCCGGCGGGCGGCTCATGCAGACCGTCGTCATTGCCGCCGACGGCAAACAGGAGCCTGACCCGGATTTAAAGCCGCCCAAGCTCGACACCATGCAGGATTTTCTGGACGCCGTGCGCGAAAGCGGCATGGTCGGCCTCGGCGGCGCAGGCTTCCCGACAGTCGTCAAGCTGACCGTTAAGAATCTGGAGCAGGTCAAGGCCGTGATCATCAACGGCGCGGAGTGTGAGCCGTATATCACCTCGGACACGCGCACGATGCTCGACCGGTCGGACGAACTGATGGAGGGCGCGCGTCTCGTACAGCACTTTTTACAGGTACGCCGTGTGATCTTCGCCATTGAGGACAACAAGCCCCGCTGCATTCAGCTGTACCGGAAGCTCACGAAGGACGAGGACGGCATGGAGGTCTGCGCGCTGAAATCTCTGTACCCGCAGGGCGGCGAAAAGGTACTGATCTATAATACCATCGGTGAGATCGTCCCAGAGGGAAAGCTTCCGCTGGATGTGGGCGCAATCGTGCTTAACTGCACGACGCTTGCCAATATTGCCCGCTACTGCAGGACCGGCATGCCGCTGGTTGAAAAGTGCATCACGGTTGACGGTTCCGCCGTCGCAAAGCCCAAGAACGTGATCGTCCCCATCGGCATGAAGCTTGCGGATGTGTTTGAACAGGCAGGCGGCTTCTGCACAGAGCCGAAGAAGGTGCTTTACGGCGGCCCGATGATGGGCATCGCCGTGCCGGATCTCGAACAGCCGGTTCTGAAAAACACCAACGCGGTTCTCGCCATGTCGGAGGCGGACGCCGTTTTGCCGGAGCCTTCGGCCTGCATCCGCTGCGGCCGGTGCATCCGCCACTGTCCGCTGCGCCTCATGCCGTCGCATATTGTTGCAGCCTATGAGGCAGGCAATATGGAGCGTCTGGCGGAACTGAAGGTCAATCTCTGCATGGAATGCGGCTGCTGCTCGTTCGGCTGCCCGGCGCACCGGCCGCTCGTACAGACCAATAAGCTTGCAAAGGCGAAGCTTGCCGCCTGGCGCAAGGCGCAGAGCGAAAAGCTCGATGCAAAGAAGGAGGCCGTCAAATGAAGCTTGTGATCTCCGCTTCCCCGCATATCGATTCCGGCGCAACGACCCGGAAGATCATGGGCGACGTGCTCATCGCCCTGCTGCCGGCGCTCATCGCCGCTGTGATCATCTTCGGCTGGCGTGCGCTGCTCGTGACGGCGGTGTGCGCCGCCGCGTGCGTGTTTTTCGAGTGGGGCTTTGAAAAACTCTGCCATAAGCCGTCCACCATCGGCGATCTGTCCGCCGTGGTAACGGGCGTCATTCTGGCGTATAACCTGCCGGTGTCCATCCCGCTGTGGCAGGCCGTGTTCGGCTGTCTGGTGGCCATCGTCGCCGTCAAGCAGCTGTTCGGCGGCATCGGCAAGAATTTTGCAAACCCGGCATTGGTAGGCCGTATCGTCCTGTTCCTCTCGTTCTCCAAGACCATGACGGCATGGGTCTTCCCGGACGCCGTTTCGTCAGCCACGCCGCTGGCGCTGCTGGCCGCAGGGCAGAAGCCGGAACTTCTGACGCTCCTGCTCGGCAATCACGGCGGCTGCATCGGCGAGACCTGCAAGCTGGCGCTGCTCCTGGGCGGCATCTACCTGATGGCGAGGCGGGTCATTTCCTGGCGCATCCCGCTGACCATGATCGCCACGGTGTTCGTGTGCTTCTGGGTGGCCAGCGGGCACATCGTGGGCACGGTCGACTCGGCGCTGTACCAGATTCTCTCGGGCGGATTGTTCCTGGGCGCGTTCTTTATCGCGACCGACTACGCCACCTCGCCGGCCACGCCCCGCGGCCAGCTTCTCTATGGAGTGGGCTGCGGCGTGCTGACGGTGCTCTTCCGCTACAACGGGCTGTTCCCTGGCGGAGTGACCTATGCCATTCTGCTGATGAACGCCGCCGTGTGGCTCATCGACCGTTATACCGCGCCCCGTCGCTTCGGCGCGGTGAAAGGAGGGGCGGCATGAAAGAGCTTTTACGACCGATAGCCGCCATTGCCCTCTCGGCACTGGTGCTGCTTGGGGCCGCCGCCGCCCTGCGCCCGGTGGCGGAGCGGAACCGGGCGGCCGAGCGGGAGGCCATGATGGCCCGCCTTCTGCCCGGCGGCTCCGGCTTTGTCCCGGAGGAATACACCGGAGAGGACGAGAACATCCGGGCCGTCTATGGGGCGGATGCGGGCTATGTGATTGAGACCGTCACCGCCGGCTATGCGGGGGACGTGACGCTCCTGGTGGGCGTGGGCAAGGACGGCGGCGTGACCGGCGTAGTGGTCCGGGACCTGCATGAGACCTATGGCCTGGGCCGGGAGGCCCTGACCGACCCCGCCGTCCTGGGCCAGTTCCTGGGCACGGCGGGGGAGGCGTCGGTGGGGAAGGAC
>ERZ827423.2226-NODE-2226-length-15958-cov-4.620009_pt1 | contig 15958 bp, 13 predicted proteins | sample MGYA00519775_ERZ827423 | MGnify/ENA primary metagenome ERZ827423 (study PRJEB31778, sample SAMEA3449296) | human gut metagenome | biome: human gut; feature: human-associated habitat; material: faeces | place: United Kingdom | collected 2010/2012 ...
CGCAGCGCGACTATATGGCGGGCGAGGTTTCCAGAGATATCACCAACCGCCTGCTGCTGCCCAAGGATATCGTTCAGGCGCACGAGGAAGGCATCATCCATTTTCACGATGCCGATTATTATGCCCAGCATATGCACAACTGTGACCTGGTCAATCTGGAGGATATGCTCCAGAACGGCACGGTCATCACCGGCACGCTGATCGAGCGCCCGCATTCCTTCTCCACCGCCTGCAATATCGCCACCCAGATCATCGCGCAGGTCGCCTCCAACCAGTACGGCGGCCAGTCGATTTCCTTGGCGCACCTGGCGCCCTTTGTGCAGGTCAGCCGCGAAAAGATCCGCCGCATCGTCCGCACGGAGATGGAAAAGATCCATGCCACCCCCAGCGAAGAGGAGTTTAACGACCTTGTGGAAAGCCGCCTGCGCGACGAGGTCGCAAGGGGCGTGCAGACCATTCAGTATCAGGTGCTGACTCTGCTGACCACCAACGGCCAGGCGCCGTTTGTGACGGTGTTCATGTACCTCAACGAGGCGCGGAACGAGCAGGAAAAGAAGGATCTCGCTCTCATCATCGAAGAAACGCTCAAGCAACGCTATCAGGGCGTCAAGAATGAAGCGGGTGTTTGGATCACCCCGGCCTTCCCCAAGCTGATCTATGTGCTGGAGGAGGACAACATCCACGACGATTCGCCCTATTATTATCTGACGAAGCTGGCAGCCAAGTGCACCGCCAAGCGCATGGTGCCCGATTATATCTCCGAAAAGATGATGTTCCAGCTCAAGATCGACAAAAACGGCGAGGGTCACTGCTATCCCTGCATGGGCTGCCGCAGCTTCCTGACCCCGTATGTCGATGAAAACGGCAAGCCGAAGTATTACGGCCGCTTCAACCAGGGCGTGGTCACCATCAACCTGCCCGATGTGGCGCTGTCCTCCGGCGGCGACATCGAAAAGTTCTGGCAGATCTTCGATGAGCGATTGGAACTGTGCCACCGCGCGCTGATGGAGCGCCACAACCGCCTCAAGGGCACGCCATCGGACGTTGCGCCCATCCTCTGGCAGTACGGCGCGTGTGCCCGCCTGAAGAAGGGCGAGCCCATTGATAAGCTCCTATACGGTGGATATTCCACGATCTCGCTGGGCTATGCGGGCCTTTACGAGTGCGTCAAGTACATGACCGGCAAGTCACACACCGATCCCGCCGCAACGCCCTTCGCGCTGCAAATCATGAACACCATGAACGCGGCCTGCAAGAAGTGGAAGGAGATGCACAACATCGACTTCTCCCTCTACGGTACGCCGCTGGAATCCACCACCTATAAGTTCGCCAAGTGCCTGCAAAAGCGCTTCGGCGTGATCCCCGGCATCACGGATAAGGGATATATCACCAATTCCTACCATGTCCATGTCACCGAGAAGATCAACGCCTTCGATAAACTCGCCTTTGAGGCACAGTTCCAGCACCTGTCCCCGGGCGGAGCGATTTCCTATGTCGAGGTGCCGGACATGCAGAACAACCTCGACGCAGTGCTGGAGGTCATGAAGTTCATCTATGACCACATCATCTACGCCGAGCTGAACACCAAGTCCGACTATTGCCAGGTCTGCGGCTGGGACGGCGAGATCAAGATCGAGGAAGAGGACGGAAAGCTGATCTGGAAGTGCCCCAACTGCGGCAACACCGACCAGAACAAGATGAACGTCGCCCGCCGGACCTGCGGCTATATCGGCACGCAGTTCTGGAATCAGGGTCGCACGCAGGAGATCCGCGACCGCGTGCTGCATCTGTAAAAGAAGAGAGAAAACATGAATTACGGAGAAATCAAAAACTGCGACATTGCCAACGGGGCAGGCGTGCGCGTGACGCTGTTCGTTTCCGGCTGCACCAATCACTGCCCCGGCTGCTTTCAGCCGCAGACGTGGGATTTTGCCTTCGGCCAACCCTTCACGGCGGAAACCGAGGAGGAGGTGCTGAAGCTGCTGGCGCCCGGCTATATCCGCGGCCTTACCTTGCTTGGCGGGGAGCCGATGGAGCCGCAGAACCAGCGCGTGCTGCTGCCTTTCCTGCGGCGCGTGAAGGCGAAATATCCGAACAAGGACATCTGGTGCTTTTCCGGCTTCACCTGGGAGGAGATGCATACCGAAGGCGCGCATCCCCGATGCGAAGCGACGGAGGAGATGCTGTCGCTGATCGACGTGCTGGTGGACGGGCGTTTTGTGCAGGAGAAGAAGAATATCGCCCTGCGCTTCCGCGGATCGGAAAACCAGCGCCTGCTCGACCTGAACAAAACCCGGCAGACCGGCACGCTCACTCCGTGGAGCGACGGCACGCCGGACAGAAGTCTCAGATAAAGTCATCCTCTCGGCTGGATGAAAGGGTTTCCCCCAAAAATATAAAAACGCAGGAGATGATCCTGCGTTTTTTGTGTTTTCATTGAAAGATGCGGGGCGGAACTTGACGAATCATGCGTCAGGAGGCATACTGGAGACAGATACGGCGGAAATGTGTAAAATCTCTAAATATCGTTTCATTTGAAGCCAAGGAGGGGGATGAATATGAACGAAAACGAAAGACTGGACGGCATCAAGGCCTTCTGGAATGAAAATTCCGATTCGGAGTGGTATAGATCGCTGAGAACCGAAGAGAAAATCCATGCCCTGCAAGAGAGGCCGGAGCGGGCCTTCCATCCTGCCGTCTATGCGCTCATCCGCAAAATCTTTCCGGATCTGACCAAAGCGAAGGTATTGCTCCCTTCCAGTGGGGATAACCATGCGGCGTTTGCCCTGTCTTTGCTGGGCGCGCAGGTGACATCGGCGGATATCAGCGAGCGTCAGCTCGAAAATGCGGCGGAGATCGCTGCGCGGCTCCGGCTGAACATCGAATTTGTCTGCGACGACACCATGCAGCTGTCCCATATAAGCGATCAGGCCTACGACCTTGTGTACACCTCCAACGGCACGCTTTCGTGGATGAACGATCTGGACAGCATGAATCGAAATATCTGCCGCGTATTAAAGAAGGGCGGTTATTTCGCGATGTACGACATGCACCCGTTCAACAGGCCGTTTTCCGGCGAAGCCTGGCAGGCGCCGCACATCATCAAATCCTATCAGGATGTATTACCGGACTTGCACTGGCGGATTCAGGATATCCTCAATTCGCAGATTCGAGCGGGGCTGACGCTCTGCGAGATGGCGGAACTGCCTGCGGCGGACGCTTCCTTCTGGTTCACCTTTGCGGAATTGCAGCAAAAGAGCCGGGAGGAGCTGGAAGGGATCAACGATTGGAAGAAAAACCCCATGGCCGCGCTGCCCGCATGGCTGGCGTTGGTTTCGCAGAAAGCGGAGTGAAAAATGCAGGACTGCGATTGGTGCAATCTGTCGGAACAGGACAAGCGGTTTCTGCTTTATGACAGCCCTTTCTGGTCGGTGTTCCTTTCGGATGAGCAGGATTATATCGGGCGATGTATTCTGGTGCTGAAGCGCCATTGCGGCTCCTTGCCGGAGCTTACGGACGGGGAATGGAAAGATCTCCGCAACCTGGTTTGCAAGGTGGAAAACGGCCTGAAAACCGTATTCGGCGCGGCACTGTGCAATTGGAGCTGCCTGATGAACAGCTTTTATAAGGAGGCGGAGCCAAATCCGCATTTGCACATCCATGTAAGACCCCGGTACGCAAAGCCGGTGCTGCTGAACGGAAACGTTTATCCTGACGGCGAATTCGGGCATCACTACGCTGTGAAGAAGAGCGGGACAATTTCGGATGCGGACAGGCAGGAAGTGTTTGTTCGGCTCAAAGAATGGATGGAACGCGAAAAGAAATAACATCGTCCGAAGCCATAGCCATATGGTTTCGGATGATGTTTCTGTATGCGGAAAGCTATTGCACAAGGCTGTCGGAGAGTTCGATCCGCCCGCGTTCCCCGAAATCCGGCTCGTGTTTGGAGAGATCGAAGAGCAGCAGATGCGGCGCATCCGGCGGGTTTTCGACGAGAATGCGCCCCGAAGCGTCGCACAGCATGGTCGGCGCACCAGGGTACGGAGCAATGGCGTTGGCGGAGAGCACGGGGAATACGTTCTCCACCGCACGGGTGCGCAGATGCCCGCGCAGCAGGTCGTAACGGTCGGGGGAGGGCGCGTCGGTCACATCGTAGAACAGCGTCAGCGCCAGATCGCAGCGGGCGCGGTAAAGCTCACGGAAGTATTCCGGGAAGCGCACTTCGTAGCAGATGCGCACACCAATTTTCCAGCCGCGAAAGGAGAACACGCCCGGCGCATCACCCGGAACGAAGTTGTCCCGATCCCAGCCCCACAGCGCCCGCTTGGCGTAGATCAACGGTTCCTCGCCGGGGCGAAAAATCATCACCGCGTTGCGCACGCCGTTTTCAGCGGGAACCATGCTGCCCACGATAAGCGCCAGGTTCCGCGCGTCGGAAAGCTTATGTAGCGCAGCGTGCATTTCGGCAAGGCGGGGAAAATCCACCGCGGCAGAGGAGGGAATGTCGCGCGGCGGATAGCCCGTCAGCGCGCATTCGGGAAAGAGCAGCAGCTCTGCTCCCGCTTCCGCCGCTCGTTCGGCCGCAGCGCAGATTGTGGAGAAATTGTGTTCTCCATCGCCTGTGACAGGGAAAGAATGGGCTCCGACAATCATGACTGCCCCTCGCTTTCGATTTTATCCAGCGTTTCCTTTTTGACGGCTCTGCGCAGCGCGGTCAGGTAATCGGAAAAGACCACCTGATCCCAGGCGTAGGTGAGGTTGAGGTCATATTCGTGCGGCTCCCAGGTGGAAATCGGGGACTCGTTGTGCTGGATGACCGCTTCCAGCTTGTCCAGCGCTTTGTAGATTTTCGCTTCTGTCGTTTGGAGCGCGTTCATCTCGGCATAAAGCGCGCGCATGTCTCCCGCATAGGGGGCAGGCAGCGATGCGACCCATTTGTCCAGCAGCACATTTTCGCGTGCTTCGTCAGCAGCGGTCTTGCGAAAGACCGGGATATCGCCGGTGAAGCACTCGCCAAGGTCGTGAATCAGGCACATCCGGATGACCTTATCCATGTCTGCTTCGGGAAATTCGTCCCGAAGAAAGAAGGCCATCAGCGCGATGCGCCAGCTGTGCTCCGCAACGCTTTCCGGCCTGCCCTGGGAGGTGGTGCAGTGGCGGCGGACGTCCTTGAGCTTTTCAGCCAGATGCAGTGCGGACAGCAGCTTTTCGGGTTCCATGGGATTGACCTCCGTCTTTGTTTTTCCCTACGAGCATAGCATAAACGGGAAGGCTTGTCCATGCGGCGGAAAACGCCTGGACAGATTTGCATTTGCAAAGGGGAAGTGCTATACTAAATACTGAAAGATGCTGCACAATCGATTGCGCAAAAAACTTTGGGGGTGTACACGACGAGTAGAGGCAGAGACTTGGATATGACGCAGGGCGTCATCTGGAAACAGCTGCTGGAATTTTCCGTTCCAATGATGATCGGGCTGATCTTCCAGCAGTTTTATAACACGGTGGATACCATTGTGGTGGGGCAGTTCGTCGGCAAGGAGGCGCTGGCGGCCGTGGGCAGCACCGGCTCCATCTGCAATATGCTGGTGGGCCTGTGCGCAGGGCTTGCGACCGGCGCGGGCGTGGTGATTTCGCAGAACTACGGCGCGCACGATTATAAAAAGCTGCATGATTCGGTGCATACGTCGATTGTGCTGACCTTCCTGATGAGCATTGTAGCCACGATCATCGGCATTCTGATTGTCGATCCCATGCTGCGCTTCATGTCCACGCCGGAAGACGTCATGCCGCAGGCGCACACCTATCTGACGATCTACTTTGCGGGCGTTACGGGGCTGCTGATCTATAACATGGGTTCCGGCATCCTGCGCGCGGTGGGCGACTCCCGCCGTCCGCTGTATTTCCTGATCTTTTCGGCGTGCTGCAATATCGTGCTCGATCTGCTCTTTGTGGTGACATTCCATTGGGGGGTTGCGGGCGTGGCGTATGCGACGATCATCTCGCAGTGCTTGTCTGCCGCGCTGACGTTGTTTTCGCTCTCTCACACCGATGCGCCCTACGGCATCCGTTGGGCACATCTGAAGCTCGATTTTGCGATGCTCAGGCGCATTCTCGCCATTGGTCTGCCTTCGGGCGTTCAGCAGGCGGTCACCTCTTTTTCTAATGTCTTTGTGCAATCCTATATCAATTATTTCGGCTCCGCCTGTATGGCGGGATGGTCTTCTTACAACAAGCTTGATTCCTTTGTACTGATTCCCATGCAGTCCATCGCACTGGCCAACACGACTTTTGTCGGCCAGAACTATGGTGCGGACAACCTGGAACGTGCGCGCAAAGGCAATCGTCAGGCGCTGATCATGTCCATCGTCATCAGCGTCGCGCTGAGCGCGTTGGCGATGGTGTTGGCGCGTCCGCTCATCAGTTTGTTTACGAGTGAACCGGATGTGCTGGATTTCGGCGTTACGTTCGTGCTGAGGATTACTCCGTTTTATGCTTTGTGCTGCTTTAACCAGATCTATTCCGGCGCATTGCGCGGCATCGGCAACGCCACTACGCCCACCATCATTATGTTGTGCTCATTTGTGCTGTTCCGGCAGATTTATCTGTTTGTCAACAAGACCTACTTCGGCAACAGCTTCTTGGGTATGTCTCTGGCCTATCCGATGGGGTGGATCGTTTGCAGCATCCTGATTGTGATTTGTTACCGGTGCAGCGCTATCTGCCACCCGGAAAAGCGCGAAAAGCTCAAAAAGCAGAATGCGGAGGGCTGAACCCGATTCAGCAGACGGAGAGGCGGCGGGGTGTCGGATATCACCAAGAACGCGCTGGCGAACAGCCTGACGGAGCTGATGGCCGCAACGCCGCTGGATAAGATCACCGTGCGGATGCTGGTCGAAAACTGCGGCTTGAACCGACAGACCTTCTATTATCATTTTCAGGATATTTACGACCTGCTCGGCTGGATGCTGGAGCGAGATGCGGAAAATCTGATGGGCGAGAAGGTGGATGCGGATAATTGGAAGCCGGCGCTGGGGCGCGTGCTGACCAGCGCACGGGAGAAAAAGACGCTGGTCGTCAACGCCTGCCATTCGGTATCGCGCGAACTGGTGGAGCGGTATCTCTGCCGCAACATCGAATATGTGATGCGTCCGCTCGTGGTGCGCGAGGCCAAACAGTTGGGCGCGGGGGCGGAGGGTGTGCGCTTTGTGCTCGATATTTCCAAGTATTCGCTCTGCGGCTGCATCCTGACCTGGATCGACCGCGATATGCAGGAGAGTCCGGAAGAGCTGCTGGCGGCAATTTCCGTATTAGAGGTGGAGGACATCGACTCCCTGCTGCGGCGCTTTGCAGCAAACGGAAACAAAAACTGAATTTTGTCCCAAAACGGTACAGATATTGCGGGTTGTCAACTTTTTTGACGACCCGCTTTTTTTGTCCATGGTTGCGTGAAACGGAAAAAGATAGACTGTGTCCATCGAAACAAATTCCGAGCAGAAAGGACGGACGCAAACACGTGGATATGAAAACATGGGTCGCCTCCAAGGGCCTCCAGCAGGCTTGCAAGTACATCGGCAAGGATCCGAAAACCAATATCCCGAAACTGATGGAGCTGGTGGATAAGTTCGCTGGGGATTCCTACCAGTCCCAGCGGGATGCGATCCGCAAGGTGGTCAACGATCCGGATTCCAACTGGTTCCGGCTCATCTGTTCCCTGTGGGAGGACGTGGACAGCGAAGTGCTGCGCAGGCTCTTTAGCAACTTCATCATTAACGCCAATTTCTACGGCTGGGATATTCAGGAAAAGGCGCGGCAGAAATACGGCTGCAACATCCCGTGGGCGATCCTGATGGACCCGACTTCCGCCTGTAATCTGCACTGCACAGGCTGCTGGGCGGCGGAATACGGCAATAAGCTCAACCTTTCGCTGGATGAACTGGATTCCGTCATCTGTCAGGGCAAAGAACTGGGCACTTATATGTACATCTATTCCGGCGGCGAGCCGCTGGTGCGCAAGGACGACATCATCCGTCTGTGTGAAAAGCATGACGACTGCGTGTTCCTCGCCTTCACCAATGCGACGCTGATCGACGAAGCTTTTGCAGACGAAATGCTGCGGGTCAAAAACTTTGTCCCGGCCATTTCGGTGGAGGGCTTTGAAGAAGATACCGACTTCCGCCGTGGAGGGGGCGCATTTGACAAAGTGATGCGCGCGATGGAGATTCTCCGCCGCAAGAAGCTGCCCTTCGGCGTGTCCTGCTGCTACATCGGCAAAAACGTTGAGACCATCGGCAGTGAGAAGTATTTTGACGATATGATCACCTGGGGCGCGAAGTTTGCGTGGGTCTTCACCTATATGCCGGTGGGCGTGGATGCTGTGCCGGAGCTTCTGGCCTCCGCCGAACAGCGGAAGTTCATGGTTGAGCGCATCCGCGCCTTCCGCAAGACCAAGCCGCTGTTCACGATGGATTTCTGGAACGACGGCGAATATGTGGACGGCTGCATCGCGGGCGGCAGAAGATACCTTCACATCAACGCAAACGGCGATTTTGAGCCCTGCGCGTTCATCCATTATTCCGATTCCAGCCTGCGGGAAAAAACGCTGCTGGAGGCGCTGCAAAGCCCGCTGTTCATGGCCTATCGCGCCAACCAGCCCTTCAACCGCAACCTGCTGCGTCCCTGCCCCGTGCTGGACAACCCCGGACGGCTGACGCAGATGGTGGAAAGCTCCGGCGCAAAATCCACCGACCTGATGCACCCGGAGGACGTCAGGGCGCTCTCCGATAAATGCGTGCCGGTGGCCAAGCGCTGGGCGCCCGTCGCCGACGAGCTCTGACGTTGCTCGCATGACTGCGGCGGCTGCTCGGACTGCGGCAAGTAACCCTATGGTCTGAACGGCCCTGCACGCCGTTTAGATAGAGAACGCCCTTCTTCCTCAAACCAAGGCGCGCACAGATTCGCCACGATCTGCGCGCGCCGCTTTTTTGGTGTTTATCCCTCGCCTTGACAAACGGGAAGGGGGAGGATTATACTAAAATAAGGAATAAATGAAGACATAAATCGTTTTACAGGAGGAGAAAAATCATGCCCGGTATGAAATGGACGTTCATGTCGTTGCAAATTCTGGATGAGGTTCGCAGCGGCAAGATGACCTTCGCGGAGATGTTCCCCCGTGCGCGCGCGGCGGGCTTTGTGGCCTACGATGCTTCCGACATGGACGCGGAATTTGCCGACCGCGAAGAGGTGCTGCGCCTGTGCCGCGAAAACGGCCTGAAGATCGCGGACTACATCCATTGGATTCACATGGCGACGCCTGACGACAAGGCGTTGGAGGCGGCGATCGAGAGCGGCAAGCAGGCGGTGCATACCGCGCTGGCACACGGCACAAAGATGCTGATGATCGTCGAGCAGGTGAATCGTCACGATCTCGAAAAGCTGACCCGGAAGGAGGCCTCCCGCCGCATGGGCTGTGCGCTGAGGGAGATTGTGAACTATGCGGACAAGTTTGGCGTGACAGTGATGGTGGAGGACTTCCCCGTGCCCGCGCTGCCGATGAGCACTTCCGACGAGATGAAGGCGCTGCTGGACGCCGCACCGGGCCTTCAGCTGATACTGGATACCGGCAATATGCTGGCTCAGAAGGAAGATCCGCTGCACTTCTATCAGGCGCTGAAGGGGCATTATGCTCATGTCCACCTCAAGGACATCGAATATCCCGAAAATGCGACGACGGGCGATATCGACTGCGACGGTCGCCATATCTGGAATGCGCAGCATGGCGAGGGCGTGGTGAATTTTGCCGCGCTGCTGCCCGATTTGAAGCAGGATGGCTTCGACGGCTACGTTACCGTCGAATACGGCCCGCATGAAGGCACAAAGGACCACTTTGAGAAGATGGCGGAGAGCATCCGCTACCTCGAAGGGCTTTTGTAATATATACAGAACGGCAAAAGCCGTTAGAAGGGGGAACGAACATGAGATACGAAGAAAATCCCTTTGTGGAAGTGGAAAAGCTGGCGGACGGCGTTTGGTCGCTGCTCTCGCCCGGCGGATGCCCCACGCTGTGCTACCTGGTAGAGGGCACAGAGAAGGCGATGCTGATCGACACCGGCTTTGGCGTGGGCGATACCAAGGCGCTCTGCGAGCGTCTGACCGATAAGCCGCTGGTGGTGGTGGATACCCATTCCCACGGCGATCACATTCTGGGCAACTTCCAGTTTGATAAGGTGTACATCCATCGTCTGGACGCAGCGGATGCGCATCGCATGGACAAGGACGAAGCCTGTGACCCGATGCGCGATGCGCCGGAGGGATGCGGCTACACCAAGGCGGACTACGTCCCCTGCGCGCCCTATGAGCTGATCCCGATTGATGAGGGCTATGTATTCGACCTGGGCGGCGGCCATGAAGTAGAAGTTATCCACACGCCCGGCCATACGCCCGGCGGCATCTGCCTGCTGGAGAAGAAGCGCAGGATGCTCTTTACCGGCGATTCTCTCGTGCGCACGCCCACGCTGATCTTCTTCGGCGACAGTGAGCTGAACACGGTGGAGGCCTATCACGAAAAGCTGGTGGAGCTGCAGAAGCGCGAGAGCGAGTTCGACGCGCTCTATCCGGGCCATTTTGAGACGCCCCGCCCGGTGCAGATCCTCGACGACATGGTGGAATTGAGCGCCATGATTCTGGCCGAGCCGGACAAGTTCGACGACTGGCAGGACATGCACGGCAACGAGCATGCCGCCAAGCGCCGCCACCACGGACTGGCGCACCTCGCGTTCGACGAACGCCATATTTACAAAAAATCCGTCCACAACAAATAAGCCCTGTATCAACGCAGCCCCGCTCCGAATTGCTTCGGAGCGGGGCTGTTTTTGCATTTGAGGAAAAGTGCGCCGCGTTGATTCGATTTTGAGGATCGACAGGATAGCAAGTCACGCGCCTGCATGTGGAGCGACGTAAGGGAGCGTTGCGACCTGCCAGATGGCCGAATTTCAATCCACACTCCCGCGTGAGGAGTACCCGTCGCGACCATCTTCGCGGCTGCCGGCGGTGTAATATTTCAATTCACGCTCCCCGTGTGGGGAGCGACGGTTCCGCGCGGCTGCTGCTTGACGATTGCAGCAATTTCAATCCACGCTCCCCGTGTGGGGAGCGACAGCGGAAATTCTCAATAAATCTCCGGCAAAACGGGATAAAGAGCAAGAATAAGCTGAACAGATGCAATAAAAAACAACATGAACAGCATGAAAAAAGTGCGAATCTATCGGATATTCATTGGGCACTGAAGGGTCGCACTGAATGCGGAGAAATCCGGGTGGATGGTGCAAACATTCCATAGGGGCTTTCTGACAAGACTGCAAAAATAGGTGAACGGCCCAATCCACATTGCAAGATGAACGAGAATCTTGTTCCGAAAAGGTTGGGAGAATACCGCGTCCTGCAAGAGAATACCGTTTTACAGCATTCTCTTGCGAACACGAGCGGAAGAAAAGATTGTTCTGATGAAAACGCCGGAATGGCAGGACACTTACTCCCCGTCGATCAAGGTATAAGCAAGGCCGGGAATTTCGGATGCATCAACCGTTATATCCGGTAGAGAATCGGGTGAGGCAGGCTGCTTCACGTGAAGAGAACGATGCACTTTTGCCGAGGAATATTGTCCGTTCTGGCAATTGTGCTCCCACCAAATGAGTTTGACCACCTCCATGCTACCATCGGGGCGCGCGGAGGACGTATCATTCCGGAAGAGCGTTCGGAGCGCTTCCTTCAGTGCAGCGGTATCTTCTTCACTGAATCCGGTTTGGGCGGCGCACTGGATATTGACAGAACCATAGGTGATGTATACGCCGTAATCTACGCGGTGCTTCATACCCATTGTATCGGATGCCTTTCTATCAGGATCATCAGATGCCTTCAGATTGACAGATTTCGTGATCTGTGTACTGATGATATTGACGTTGTTCAGGCTGAATGCGGGGTGAATGCTCACGGGGCCGCGGATACCAATGGATATCCCTTTTTTCGTCTCTGCTTTTTTTCTACTATCCTTATTTTCATCTTTTTTGTCTTCGCTGAATGCAAAAACCTGTCCAAAGGCGCGGACATCCAGCCAGGTTTTGCAAGCAATTTTGATGTATTCGTCAGAGGTATGGATAGGAGGAGTCTTTTTGTCCTTATTGCCTTTCTTTGAGTCAGTTAGGCTGTCATAGCACGCTTTAAGTTCGTTGATGCTATCGGCGCGGTCTTTCAAGGAAAGATAGTCATCACTGCGGCGGTCATCGGACTGAACAAAGATCGGGTTGCCTTCGTCCAGCCAGCGATTGCGGATCTTGCGCTTGAGGCAGACGTCGGAGACTTCACCGAGTCCCTCGTAGGTCGTGCGGGGACGGTTCCCATCAAGCGGGTCCCCGTTGGGGTTGGCGTTGCGGACGGTAAACACCAGTGCAAAATCAATCTTATTCTTCAGAGCAGTCATGGTTCAGTTATCCTTTCTTTCGTCTTTTTTCATGCTCTGCATGTTGCTGTATAGATAGAAATAGTGCAGATAGTCCGGTTTCAGCGGTTCATTTGTGTTCCAGTGTGAGCCTGTGATAAGCTGCCAGAGTATGCTCTCCCGCCGGCAAATTGCCTCGCCAAACCAGCTTTTTTTCTCATAGGGGCGCATTCGCTCACGCAGATAGAGCCATACATCTCCGGGCATCTGGGCGGCATGGGACATGAAACGCATCGCATTGCTGGGACGATTTTCCTCTTCGTCTTTATTCAAATCCAGCACGGCGCGTTCCAAGTCATTTTCTAGTGCCAGCAGAGCGCCGTAGGCGGCCTCTCGGCTTTGCGGAGCAATTTGAGCCGTAATGCCCGGCTGCCAGAAATCTGTGTCCAACCCGCCCGGCGTGGCTAAGGCCAGCGTCATGGTTAGATACCCGTGCAGGAAGAAACGGTTCAGAGGAGAGGTGCTCAGCCGATCCTCTTCGGAAAAGCTTTGCTCTATCCTGCAAAGAAGCCGCTGTGTATACAGGGCGGATTTTATACCGCTTTTTTCCAGATAAGGAATCATTCGGCCATGAATTGCTGTCCAAGTTCCGCAGGGATTGGCAATAAACGATGCGGCGGAGAGCAGTGCGTTGGTTTGGCCGTCCCTCGTGCTTTCACGATGCGAACTTCTGAATTCTTCGCCATGGATCAGCGCGCTTTCTGTCATCCATTCGGTTCGGTCGGCGATAGCCAGCAGGCAGCCGTACAGTTCATCCCGTTTCCCGGATGGTCGATAACCCTGAAGCGGTTTCGATATCTGATGACGATCATCGTGTTTGAGCCAAAGCTCTCGATTTTGTGCGCTGAACCCGATCAAAAACAGTTCGGAAAGCGGCTGGCTTCGGCAGAGATCATCTGGCGAGAAAAGGTATTCCACTTCACCCAGCAGCCGCAGATACCGCCTTGCGGAGCGGTGATCGGAACCCAGCTTGCGAAGGTAAGGGAGGAGCTTTTGAAACAGGTGAAGCCAGGTATCATCGGGGCGCTGAACGAAGCGCGTCATGAGCCGGATAGCGTTGGTTTTGGTTTCTCCGGTGGCATCATATTCCAGCTTGTTCGCAATGGCAAATAACCGACCGTAAAGGTAGCAGCGATCGGTGCAGGAAGGATCCAGTACAAAGGAGAGTTCCCTAAGACCACGGTCGAGAAAATGCTTGCGGATTAAAGCACAGGCAAACGCCACACACTCATCCCAGGAGGAGCTTTTATCATCGGGAAAAGTCAGGGGACGTATGGCGCGTTGAAACGCAGAATGCACCATGCTGGATGGGAGAGGCTTTTTGTTGACAGTGCAAGCCAACAAGCGCATCTGCAAGTCGCGCATCTGCTTGGCTGAAGAGCTGTCCATCTTGTCCTTTGCCTCTTGAAAGGCGACGGGTCCCATGACAACCTCGCAGATCTGTTTCCAGGTGGGGGATCGTTCATCCGATTGTCCTTCGCGATGCGGCATCTGCCATTTGCATGTTTTATACCAGTTCTCTACGTTTTCTACAAAAACATTTTCCGGTATTTCCTGCTCGTAGATGACGGATATTCGCCCTTGCGTTGCCGCTTGCAGGCCGAGAAGGACGACTTCATGGATACGATGCCGCTGTCTTTCCGAGATTTCTTCGGGATCTGTTACTGTTTGGTAGTCTTTTTCATAGCCCTGAGCGGCTTGGAAGAGAGCATGAATATAGTACCCGAAAGTATCGGGGAGCGGTTTTTCTTCTTCCTCCGGATAGAGCGCCGGAGCCTGGGTATTCCACCCGACAAAGCTCATCCCGTATCGTTGGAACCCCTGATGCTTGAGCAACCAATCGAGCGCTTTGTGTGCTTTGAAGGAGGCCAGGGAACTGACTGTTGCGGCGCTTCCGTTTTCAACAAAACGGCCTTTATAACGAAAGGGAAATGCATCGTCTTTGGAGGAGATCAACCTGCTGGTTCCGGAAACGCCCGGATGCTTTTCCATGATTCCTAGTGTTTGGCCGGTGACATAGCATAGACCGGGAGTTCCGTAGAACTTTACAGTGAAGTGCTTTTCCCAACTTTCGCGCACATCCCGCCGCATCCACAAGCGGTTTTCGTCATCGGGGTACTCAATGCTGAAACAGACAATTTTGTCAACGTCGGAACCATCGAGCTTTTTTGTGTTTTCATCCAGCGCAACATTTACCTTTATCGATGGATTACTTTTCAAATCCGCGTAAAGCGTTTTTTTCTCCAGATAGCGCAGCAGAACGTGCAGACACTCCGGAGCGTGCGTCTGTTCACACCACTCCCGCAATTGCTTGATGTACTTTTCATAGAGCGGATTAGAAGGCTCTCCGATCGTGATGAAGTACTTGAGCTTATCGGCGAGTGGATAGGGATCGGGGAGTGAACCGGAGCGCGCTTCCGCTAGCGGGGTACTGGGAACTGTGTATTTCTCTTTTTCAGGAAGAGAGCTGACACTGACGAATTCCGCTTCGGGAGAGAGAATGATATTGAAAGCGATTTCTTCCCTTGTAAAGCCAATTGGCGTAAGCGGATTCTCGCCCTCGGTTGCCGTTGTATCGATCAAGGAATCGTATACATCGCAGAGTTTCTGAAAAATGCTCACTCGATCTCACCTTCTTCCGCTAACTCTTCCACCAAAGAAGGTTCTTTCAAGCCGATGAAATTGTTGTATTTCCCACCGAACTTTTTTCTCTCCATCGGGCGGATAAATCGGTATAGATCGGGGTTGATTTCTTCCGGCTTCGGGAATATGATTTCCCCATGGGTCATCTTTGCGTGCCAGAGGCGAACGCCCAGCTCGTCTTTGCCCGTCTCGTCCGGGTAGGCGAAGGAGTGAAACATAACTCCAAGGTCAATTTCACTACGATCGTCATAGTATCCTTGGCCTTCTCCGTAGATACAGGGCTCCACATAGGCCTGGCACTCTCGGGTGCCCAGAAAGATGTCCCGACGTCCGCCTTTTTCGATCATTTTCCGGGCAATGTTATGGTGCTTGTGCTCTTTCAGGCCGTCTTCAATCAGATCTGGTTCCGTTCGGTAAGGATTGGGGACAAAGTGCGCGCGAACCTGATAGACAGGGTTGACCAGATAGGTGTAGATGGAGAGCGTATTTGTTTTACCGGTATAACTGATCGGACGGATGCTCTTGCCCTCGGTCTGGATCGGGTTCATGATCCGGACGGAAGAGATCAGCCAAAGTATGGATGGCTTCCAGTACACGCTTTCTATGATCCCTTTTAGTGCCTGATAGGTGGGGACAGGGTAGGAGGCGCGTTCGCCGCCCATTCGAAGGATCGGATCACTGAACAGGGCGTATTGCCCGTGTACAGTGAATTCGACTGTGTTGCGTTCTTTGTCTTTCAACTTCGTTCACCTTCTCGCCTTTGAACTTAATAAGGAAAAAAGGATGTGTAGGATTGTCAAACAAATTGGACAGTGAACTCGTTGG
>ERZ827423.2227-NODE-2227-length-15953-cov-2.974651_pt1 | contig 15953 bp, 16 predicted proteins | sample MGYA00519775_ERZ827423 | MGnify/ENA primary metagenome ERZ827423 (study PRJEB31778, sample SAMEA3449296) | human gut metagenome | biome: human gut; feature: human-associated habitat; material: faeces | place: United Kingdom | collected 2010/2012 ...
GTGCTGTAAATCAGGGTAAATGTGTGGACACAACGATGGGACTCACACCGCTGGCTGGTCTGATCATGGGAACACGCTGCGGCGATATCGATCCATCCATCCTTGAGTTCTATGCTCAGAAACATGATCTGGATGTTTATCAGGTAACAGATATCTTAAATAAAAAATCCGGTGTTCTCGGAATCAGCGGCGTAAGCAGCGATTTCCGTGATGTTGAAGAAGCAGCAGATGCTGGTAATGAACGCTGCAAATATGCACTGGATGCTTTCAAATATCAGGTAGCTAAATTCATCGGCGGATATGCAGCAGCTATGAACGGTGTTGATGTGATCGTATTTACAGCTGGTGTTGGCGAAAACAGTGCAACAACACGTCAGGGCGTTTGCGATTATCTTGGATATCTTGGAATCACAATCGACGCAGAAGCGAACGGAAAACGCGGTGAAGAAATTGAAATCACTACAGCAGATTCCAAAGTAAAAGTATTCGTTGTTCCGACAAACGAAGAATTAATGATCGCAAGAGATACCGTTGCTTTAACAAAATAAGTCCATGCACATTCGGCATGGAGATGAATATTCTATAGAGAGACCATAGGAAGGTCGGAGGTCCGAAATGCGGAGACGGCTTGGCTGGCTTTTTATAGGATGTTTATTGGCGATTCCCTGTATGGGAACGCAGATTTATCAGAATTACAGGCCCTCGGCAGATTGGGAACAGTCCGCTGAGGGCTTTACTGTTCATATGAAGGAATTCGGAATGGACAGGGTCGTGAGTTTTGACGAGTATGCGGTCGGTGTACTGGCTGCCGTACTGGAACCAAATACTAATGAAGAAACAATGAAAGCAATGGCAGTCATTCTGCGAACTTACATAGCTTATACGTCGGCCAGCGGCAGGCAGCCGGAAAGTCAGTGGCTTGGTCAGCCCTGGCTGTCGGCCCGTGAGCGGATTGCCAAAGGTATGGATGAAGAGAAACTAAAGAAGGCAGTATCGGAAACGGAAGGTAGAAAAATACTCTACAACGGGGAACCGATACTGCCTTTGTATTGTGCCCTGTCCAATGGGAAAACCCGCAGCTTTTCCGATGTGTGGGGTGGAGAGTATGCTTATTTGACCAGTGTGGACAGTCTTTGGGATAAAAGCTCCCCCGACTATATGGAAAAGGTTTGGCTGAGCCGGAAAAAAATCATCCGGCTGCTGGCAGAGGCGGACGGGACGGAAAATGCCTGGGGACAATTGTCGGAAAGTATGGTACAGATTGTGGATAAGGACGATTCGGGCTATATACTTCAGATAGAAATTGGCGGCCAGACCTATTCAGGGGAAGATTTGCGCTGCCGTCTGGGCCTGCCGTCGGCCTGCTTTGATTATGCCGTCAAAAATGACGGTATTGAGTTCACCTGTTATGGCCGCGGCCATGGTGTGGGGGTAAGTCTTTTTGGTGCCAATGCCATGGCTGAGGAAGGAAAAAGTTGGGAAGAAATTATTTCGTGGTATTTTCCGGGAACAAGTGTATAAAGTTTGATTTACTGGTCAAACTATAGCTACGAGGTGATAACAGGTGAAAGAGAATTTCAAAAATTATTGGAAAAAGAATGGATTTTACATGGTGCTGACAGGTGCGTTAGTCGTCGTTCTCGGAATTTCCGGTGTGGCCGGATATCGCTCCGGGATGAAAGATAAAGCGGCCGCGGAAAACGCCGCCGAATTCAGTCAGGCGGAAAATGCACCGGAGGTTTTGGATGAAACACCAGCGGTAGCTGTGGGAAACACTTCAGATATTGAGAATGCGGTAGCTGAATCTATCGCAGCGGCAGAAGCAGCCAATGCCACAGTTGCGGAAACTTTCGGGGATGATGCGAAAATGGTGTGGCCGGTGGAGGGAGAAATCCTGAAAGAATTCTCAGCGGACAAAACGATTTATTTTGAAACACTGGATCAGTACAAATGTAATCCGGCGCTGTTCATTAAAGCGGATGTGAATCAGGAGGTTGTTGCAGCCTTTGGCGGCACCGTTGAGTCAATTACAGAAGACAGTGTGAACGGTACGGTGCTTACAGTGGACATGGGCAACGGTTATAAAGCCATCTACGGTCAGATGAAAGATATCAATACAAAAGAAGGCGAAGCTGTTGTGAAAGGGCAGGCCATCGGAAATGTGGCTCAGCCGACAAAATATTATACGGAAGAAGGAAGTCATCTTTATTTTGGACTCACAAAAGATGATACGCCGGTGAATCCTCAGGATTATCTGGAAAAATAAAGTGCCGGTTTTCCAGTCACCAAATTGAAAAAATCACATAAGATATAGAGCAGGCGATGATGAATCGGTCATACATATTGGAAAATATGCTGCCGATTATATTACAATCCTTCTGGTGTTACCGGCCCGGGCCAGACCTTTGAATAAATACTGTATTTTCATCGGCTGCTTTATATAGCGGGGCATTGTCATCACGGCAATGCCCTTTTTCTGTTGAAATTAAAGTGTCAATCCGATATAATAAGTTCTGAAAACCATTTTTACATTTACTGGAAAGGACATTATGAATTATACATACATTTTACAATGCAGTGACGGTTCATTATATACTGGTTGGACGAATCATCTGGAAGCTCGGATTCAGGCCCATAATGCAGGACGAGGGGCAAAGTATACACGCAGCCGCCGGCCTGTCGAACTGGTTTATTATGAATGCATAGAAACAAAGGAAGAAGCGATGCGGCGGGAATACGCCATCAAACAGTTAAACCGTCAGCAGAAGCTGAAGTTGATCGCACAGCGGAGGAGAGACAACCTATGAACAACATTTTAAAAAAACGGACCTCGGTTCTTGTACGGGCCGCCATTGTATTAATTTCAGTCATTTTGCAGGTCTTGACCATGTTTTTACTGGTCCGGCTGCTTCAGGAGTATGCCTCCTGGGCCTATCTGCTGATTGAAATTGCCAGTATTGCCGTCGTATTTGTGCTGGTGGATAATTCATCCTCCTTTAATTCCTTCTGGATTGTGATCATTCTGGCACTGCCGGTGTTCGGCTATTGTCTTTACTTTATGTGGGGACGCAAACATACAAATAGCGCCTTTTATAAGAAATATAAAAAGATATCCGAGAAGGGCAGGGACTATAAGCAGCAGGATCCGGCCATATTGGCCGAATTGTCTGAAATGCATCCCAATAAGGCTCAAGTGGGCCGCTATTTGGTGCATGAAGGGTTTGCCCTCTACAAACATACTTCGGTCCGGTATTTTGAAGTTGGCGAGAAAAAATTCGATGCGCTTTTTGAAGATTTGGAAAAGGCAGAAAAGTTTATTTTCCTGGAATATTTTATTGTTTCCAACGGCGAGATATGGAACCGATTGAAAGAGGTTCTGGCGCGCAAAGCAGCGCAAAAAGTTGAAATTCGTCTGCTTCTGGATGATTTCGGGTGTCTTTTTATGGATGGAGACGAGATTCGTCATGAATTGTCCAAGCTGGGTATCCGGGTCAGCATATTTGCACCGATCGTAAAGGATGTTTCCCGTCTGACTTTCAATTATCGGAATCATCAGAAAATAGCCATTATTGATGGAAATATTGGTTATACCGGCGGTGTCAATCTGGCCGATGAATATGCAAATATGATCAATCGGTTCGGTCACTGGAAGGATACGGCCATTCGTCTGGAGGGGGACGGCGTCTGGGGACTGACAGAGATTTTTATGGAGATGTGGGAGCTCTCCAAGGAAAAAGAGCAGTTGGACTATAATAAATATCGTCCGACCATTTCGGTAGACGCGCCGGGATATGTTCAGCCGGTGGCCGATGGTCCGGCCAATAATCCGGATAATCCGATTGAAGAGATGTATACCCATCTGATCAATAAGGCCAGAGATTATATTTATTTCACAACACCTTATCTGGTGTTGGATAATCGGATGATAGACGATCTCTGCCGGGCGGCCCGGAGCGGTGTAGATGTACGTATCATTACGCCGCGTCACTATGATAAATGGTATGTTTATATGGTAAATATATCAAATTACGGGCGGCTTATGGAAAATGGCATTAAAATCTACGAGTATGTTCCGGGATTTATTCATGCTAAAAATGTGATTTCGGATGACGAATGCGGTGTCTGCGGGACCATTAATATGGATTACCGGAGTTTTTATCTGCATTATGAGTGCGGCGTGCTGATGACGGAAGTTCCGGCGGTCATGGAGATGAAGGAAGACTTTCTGGAAACGATGCGAAGAAGTGAGCGGGTCAGCCTGGATGCCTGGAAGCAGCGGCCGATATGGCAGAAATGTGTGCAGGGAGTATTGAGAGTTTTCTCACCATTATTATAATATAGGAGTTGAATACAACATGAAAAAAGTAGTGACGATCGCAGGCTCTGATTCCAGCGGCGGGGCAGGAATCCAGGCCGATATTAAAACGATGATGGCTCATGGAGTTTTTGCCATGAGCGCGATCACCGCATTGACAGCCCAGAATACGACGGGTGTTTATGACGTGCTGGAGGCTACGCCGGAATTTGTCGGTGAACAGATTGACTGTATATTTAACGATATTCGTCCGGATGCGGTGAAGATCGGTATGGTGTCCAATATCGGAATTATCGAAAAGATTGCAGAGAAATTAAAAGAACATCAGGCAGAAAATATTGTTGTGGATCCGGTCATGGTTTCTACCAGCGGCTGTGCCCTGATGAGTCCGGATGCCCAGGAGACTCTGGTGACAAAACTTCTTCCTCTGGCAGATATTATTACGCCAAATATCCCGGAGGCCGAGTGCCTCTGCGGCTTTGAGATCAAATCTACAGAAGATATGGTACGGGCTGCCCGTATGATCGGCGAAAACCTTAAAGGGGGCGTACTTATTAAAGGCGGTCATCTTACGGAAACGGCCGACGATCTGCTTTATGTCAATGGTGAATGTATCTGGTACCGGGGCGAACGGGTGGATAATCCGAATACCCATGGCACCGGCTGTACCCTTTCATCGGCGATCGCCAGCAATCTGGCTCTGGGTTATGACATGAAAACAAGCGTGAAGAACGCCAAAGAATATATTACCGGAGCCCTTAAAGACGGACTGGATTTGGGCAAGGGCAGCGGGCCTTTGAATCACGCCTATCGGATAACGGGGAAATAGAATATAAATGAAACAGGAGCAGGGCGCCAGAGGGATTCGTAGTTTTCCAAAGAGGAATTGCGAATCACCTTGGCGCCCCGTTTTGGTATAGATCCTATTTTAGTAGATCGGCATAACCGCCAGGAATTTATACATTAATACAAAGTGGCAGAAGCTGCCGCCCATCACGAAAAGATGGAAGATTTCGTGGGAACCGAAGTTCTCATGCCTGCTGTTAAAAATCGGAAGTTTCAATGCGTAGATCACACCGCCGATGGTATAGATGATGCCGCCGGTAAGGAGCCACATAAAAGCTTCTCTGGACAGACTGTTCAAAATCTGGGTAAATGCCAGAATGCAGGTCCATCCCATTCCGATATAGAGCACGGAGGAAATCCATTTCGGGCAGTTTACCCAAAAAGCTTTCAGAATGATTCCAAATATAGCGATGCCCCACACAATGGCCAGAAGGGTATAACCCAGAGCGCCTCGGATTGCAATGAGGCAAACCGGTGTATAGGTTCCGGCAATAAGTATGGATATCATCATATGGTCAAATTTTTTTAATCGTTTGTTTACCTTTTCATTAATATCTAATGAATGATACAGGGTACTTGCTGCATATAGTAAAAGCATGCTGACGATAAATATGCTTAAAGAAATCACATGAATGGCATCCGGAGCCGTACAAGCACGGAGGATTAATGGGACGGCGGCGAGCAAAGCCATGAGCCAGCCGATAAAATGAGTGATTGCACTGCCTGGATCTTTTGGTTTAAATTTCATAATATCACCTTCCTGTCTGAAATTTATACGAACTATGAAGTATCAAACGACAACACATAGTAATTAAAACTATATAATCTATAATATGATACTATCACAAATAAAATACATGTCAAGCGTAAAAAAATAAAAACAGTGAAAAATCTATAAAACTATGATATAGTAATCATGAATAAAATTTTCTTGGGAGTGAATAAGTATTATGGGAAAATATTTTGGGACGGATGGCTTCCGCGGCGAGGCTAATGTAAAGCTCACAGTGGAACATGCATTTAAAGTCGGTCGATTTTTAGGATATTATTTTGGGAAAGAACACAAAGCAAGGATTGTTATTGGAAAAGACACACGGCGTTCCAGTTATATGTTTGAATATGCGCTGGCGGCCGGACTTACGGCCAGCGGAGCCGATGCTTACCTGCTGCATGTGACGACGACGCCAAGTGTTTCTTATGTGGTGCGGACGGAAGAGTTTGACTGCGGAATTATGATTTCGGCCAGCCACAATCCATTTTATGATAATGGAATTAAAATCATCAATGCCATGGGACATAAGATGAGCGCCGATGTAGAGCAGCTCATTGAAGCGTATATTGATGGAAAAACAGAGGAACTTCCGCTGGCTACCCGGGAGAATATCGGGCGTACGGTGGATTATGCGATGGGAAGAAACCGTTATATCGGTCATTTGATTTCCACAGCTACCCGTTCCTTTAAAGATAAAAAGGTTGGCCTGGATTGCTCTAATGGTTCGGCATCTTCCATTGCAAAAAGTGTTTTTGATGCGTTGGGAGCGAAAACTTATGTAATCAATGCGGAACCGGACGGCACAAATATTAATATGAACTGTGGTTCTACGCATATCGAAGTGCTTCAGAAATTCGTTATAGAAAAGGGTCTTGACGTGGGGTTTGCCTATGATGGCGATGCGGATCGGTGTATTGCGATAGATGATGAAGGGCATATTGTGGACGGCGATCTGATTATGTATGTCTGCGGAAAATATATGCATGAAAATGGCAAATTAAATAATGATACGGTTGTTACGACAGTTATGTCGAACTTTGGTCTGTATCTGGCCCTTGATAAAGCCGGTATTCGCTATGAAAAGACGGCTGTCGGGGATAAATATGTTTATGAAAATATGATGAAGAATGGCCACTCTATCGGTGGTGAACAGTCCGGGCATATTATTTTCAGCCAGTTGGCGACAACCGGCGACGGCATCCTTACGTCTCTTAAAATTATGGAAGTGATGCTGGAGAAAAAGACCAGTCTTTCCGAGCTGATCAAGCCAGTGACCATTTATCCGCAGCTTCTTGTCAACGTTAAAGTTCAGGATAAAACAGCAGCAGAACAGGATGAAGATGTTCAGGCGGCTGTAAAGGCTGTGGAGGAAGCTCTTGGTAATACGGGACGTATTCTTGTGCGGGAAAGCGGAACAGAACCATTGCTGCGTGTCATGGTGGAAGCAGAAACAGATGAAATCTGCCATAAGTATGTTTATCAGGTAGTTGATGTATTAAAGGCCAAGGGCCATGCGGTTGAAGGGAAGTAGAGAACATGGGAGACAGTCTGGTTGAACAGGTGAGAAATGCTATGCCGCCGGAGGATGATTTATTTGAGGTGGCAGAATTATTTAAAGCCTTTGGGGATGCGACCCGGGCAAAGATCATATGCGCATTGAGTCAGTCCGAGCTGTGTGTGGGAGATCTGGCGCTGCTTCTCGAGATGAATCAGTCGGCTGTATCGCATCAGCTTCGGCTGTTAAAGCAGGCCAGACTGGTAAAAACACGCCGGGACGGCAAGGTGCGTTACTATTCCCTGGCGGATGAGCATATACAGGAAATGTTTAAAGTGGCGTTTGACCATGTAATGGAAGAATAAAGAATCAAGGAGAATTTACAATGGAAAAGATTATTTTAACCGGAGACCGTCCGACAGGACGGCTTCATGTAGGACATTATGTCGGTTCCCTGAAGCGGCGGGTAGAACTTCAGAATTCAGGCGAATATGACAAAATCTATATTATGATCGCAGATGCGCAGGCATTAACGGATAATGCGGATAATCCGGAAAAAGTGCGTCAGAACATTATCGAAGTGGCGTTGGATTATCTCTCTTGTGGCCTGGATCCGGAGAAATCCGTACTCTTTATCCAATCCCAGGTTCCGGCCCTGACAGAGCTGAGCTTCTATTATATGAATCTGGTAACCGTTTCACGTCTGCAGAGAAATCCAACAGTAAAGGCGGAAATCCAGATGCGTAATTTTGAAACCAGTATTCCGGTAGGCTTTTTTACTTATCCGATCAGTCAGGCCTCGGATATTACTGCGTTTAAGGCGACCACTGTGCCGGTGGGTGAGGACCAGCTTCCGATGATTGAACAGACCAGGGAGATCGTCCGCAAATTTAATTCGGTTTACGATGAAGTTCTGGTAGAGCCGGAAGCGCTTATTCCAGAGAGCGAAGTATGCTGCCGTCTTCCGGGAACAGACGGAAAGGCAAAGATGAGTAAGTCCTTAAATAATTGTATTTATCTTTCAGATACTGCGGAAGAGGTTCAGAAAAAGATTATGGGAATGTTTACTGACCCGAATCATTTGAAGGTTTCTGATCCGGGATGTGTGGAAGGTAATGCGGTATTCACGTATCTCGATGCATTCTGTCGGGACGACCATTTTGAAAAGTTCTGGCCGGAATATGCCAATTTGGATGCGTTAAAGGACCATTATCGCCGGGGCGGTCTTGGTGATGTGAAAGTAAAACGTTTCCTGAATAATATTATGCAGGAAGAACTGGAACCGATTCGCGGCCGCAGAAAGGAACTGGAACAACATATTCCGGAAATTTATGAGATTCTGCGTAAGGGCAGTATGGAAGCAGCTAAGGTTGCAGCTCAAACATTGGAAGAAGTGAAACGGGCAATGAAAATCAATTATTTTGAAGATGCCCAGTTGATTGCAGAACAGGCAAAACGTTTTGCTGAAAAATAAAAGGATATTAAAACTGGCTGTCAGGGGATAGAGATATCCTTGACAGCCGATTTTCGTTAAATAATGAGCGGGACGAGAGTGCGTATGATTTTAGTAACAGGCGGATGTCGCAGCGGAAAAAGTGAATATGGTGAAAAACTGGTCGAAGCTATGGGCCGCCGCCGCCTTTATGTGGCAACGGGCAAGGTTTTTGATGAAGAAATGGCTCAACGTGTGGACAAACATAAGGAACGCCGGGGAGAATTGTGGATAACTCATGAAGGCTATACGGATTTAGAGACGTTAGACTATACAGGCTTTGACGGAATTTTGCTGGATAGTGTGACATCGATGGTGACAAATCTGCTGTTTGACTTTATTGATACGAAGGCGGCTTTGGAAAATCCGGAACAAAAGGGTGCTGAAGATTTCTCAACGGTGGATTATGGTGCGGCCGAAGTCTATATTATGGATAAATTTCGAAGTTTAGGGGCCGTTGTGCGGGAGAAACATTTACCTTATGTGATGGTGACCGATGAAATCGGCCTGGGTGTTGTTCCGGAGACGCCGCTTGGCCGGGGATTTAGGGACATTCTCGGCCGGGTGAACCAATATCTGGCTTCTGAGGCGGCAGATGTTTATTTTGTGATCAGTGGGATTCCGATGCGGATTAAGGCGGAGTGATTTATGGATACATTGATTTTGACCTTACAATTATTTACAAGTCTTCCAATTAATAAAAGTGTGGAAGTGAGTGACGAGCGTCTGATTCGGGGCGTGGCCCTCTGGCCTGCGGCGGGAATCATCATCGGCGTTTTCGATGCATTCATCTTCTGGGCGGCGGTACATATTCTGCCAATTTCTGTGGCAGCGGCGCTGACGCTTCTCGGTGAGTTGTGGATGACGCGGGGATTTCACCTGGACGGTCTGTGTGATACGGCGGATGCCCTTTTTTCTTCGCGGTCCCGGGAACGGATGCTGGAAATTATGAAGGACAGCCATATCGGAACCTTCGGCGTTGTCGCGGCAATTGGGGATTTGGCATTTAAATATTTATTGATTACTGCCTCCGGTATGCCGATATTTATGCTGCTTGCAGCGCCAGTGGCGGGAAAGATGGTTCAGGGGCTGTGCATGTACAAAGCCAATTATCCAAGAGAAAGTGGTTTGGGAAAAAGCTATATTGGACGAATACCATTAAGCATTGTCGTTGTTTCATCTGTTTTCGGAGCCGTCTGGGTGGTCGGCAGCCTGGTAGCCGGTGTTCTCTGGACAGGTATGGGCTGTAGGACAGCAATTGGTTTTCCTGTGCTTTTGGTCGTTGTGTTTGCATGTTTTTTGCTGGCCTGGTTGTTTCGGCGTCATATGGAAAAAGTCATTGGTGGGATGACAGGAGATACATTGGGTGCGGCTTCGGAGATTATTGAGATTTTTTTGATGCTGCTTATGGTGGCGCTGGAAGGAGTTTTGTGATATGAAATTATATATGGTCCGGCACGGCGAAACCGAGTGCAATGTTCAACGGGTTTATTATGGCAGTTTGGATGTGCCGATTACTGAAAAGGGCCGTCGGCAGGCGGAAGCTGTGGGCGATATGCTGCGGAATGTAGATTTTGACCAGGTTATTGTCTCTGGCCTTTGCCGGACAAGACAGACAGCGGAAGCTGTTCTTTCACGGCAGGGGGCAGTACAGCAGGAAATATGGTCGGTTCCGGCCTTTGACGAGATGAATTTTGGCGCCTGGGAAGGGCTTCACTATACGGAGGTTCGTGAGCGGTACCCGGAGGATTACAAGGCAATGGCCGGGGATTGGCTGCATTGCGGCCCGACGGAGGGGGAGAACTTTATGGATTTCAGTCGGCGTGTATGGGCAGGCTGGAAAGCGCTTTCCTGTAAAGAGGCATTTAAGAAGGCGGATAATGTCCTTTTTGTCGGTCACAGCGGTCCGATGCAATGCCTGATGTGCCATTTTCTTGGAATGGACGTATCGAATATATGGCATCTGGAAATCCGTCAGGGTGTCTATACGGAATTTGAAATTGTCGATAATTTTCCAGTATTGAAAGGACTAAATGTGACATGTTGAGTTTAGAAGAAATATGCGGAAGGATTCGGCCTGCGGATGTGGAGATAATGCATCAGGTCTGGAAAATATGGGATAATAAATGTATTCCCCTCCGAAGTCTGGACTGGCTTCAGGAAACATTTGTGCGCATTGCCGGTGTGCAGCGGACGACGGCTCCGTGTATCGACAGAAAGCTCACCATTGTCATGGCGGCGGATAATGGGGTCATTGCAGAAGGCGTCAGTCAGTCCGATTATCATGTAACGACCCAGGTGGTGGAAAATATGCTGCATCGAAGAGCGACAATAGCACTTATGTCTGAAAGGGCAGGAAGCGATTTTCTTGTGGCAGACATCGGGATGAAAGAAAAAGTCGAGGGCGTTCTGGATATTTCGCAGATGCGGGGTACTTACAATATGGCTGAGGGCCCGGCCATGAGCCGGGAAACGGCGATAGCGGCCATTGAAGCCGGGGCGGAGCTGGCAATGAAAAAGGCGTCGGAGGGTTATCAGCTCTTATCTACAGGAGAGATGGGAATCGGCAATACAACGAGCAGCAGCGCGGTACTGGCAGTTCTTTCGGGCAAACCGGTTTCTTATGTGACCGGCCGGGGCGCGGGACTTTCCAGCGCGGGGCTTGAACGAAAGATTCAGACTATTGAAAAAGCGGTTGCGCTTAACCGGCCGAATCCGAAAGATGTCATTGATATATTGGCAAAGGTCGGCGGATTGGATATTGCGGGCCTGACCGGCGTATTCTTGGGAGCGGCAGCATCCGGTGTTCCTGTGGTCATTGACGGTTTTATCGCATCAGTGGCGGCACTTTTGGCGAAGCAGCTTGCTCCAGCGGCGTCAGACGGTATGATCGCTTCTCATTGTTCAAAGGAACCGGGGGCGGTGCTTGCCCTGGAAATGCTTGGATTAAAGCCGGTGATTTACGGAGACTTTCACCTGGGTGAGGGCAGTGGCGCCGTGTTTTTATTTCCGATGCTTGATCAGGCTTTTTATCTTTATGAGAAGCTTCCGAGCTTTGAAGAAGGGAAAATAGAGACATACATCCCTTTAAAATAATGCAGAAACGTGATATAATGAGCCTTACGGCGATGAAGTATAAAGACGAATAGGAGGTACATTGATGCGAGAAGTAGAGACCGTAGGTATCTTAACCAGCGGCGGTGATGCGCCTGGAATGAATGCGGCTATTCGGGCGGTTGTGCGGACAGCCCGGGCCAGCGGTATGAAAGTTAAAGGAATTAAAAGAGGCTATGCCGGTTTATTGAATAATGAAATTATAGATATGGATTCTCGAATGGTATCCGAGATAGCGCGTCTGGGCGGTACGATTTTATTCACGGCCCGATGTAAAGAATTTGAAACCAGAGAAGGTCAGCAGAAGGGCGCGCAGATTTTAAAGGATAACGGAATCGACGGTCTTATTGTTATCGGTGGAGACGGTTCTTTCCGGGGAGCTCAGAAGCTTTCCGCATTAGGAATTAATACCATTGGTATTCCGGGAACCATCGACCTGGACATTAACTGTACAGATTATACGATTGGATTCGATACAGCAGTGAATACGGCGATGAGCGCCATCGATAAGATTAAAGATACTTCTACATCCCATGAGCGGTGCAGTATCATCGAAGTTATGGGCCGGAATGCTGGTTATATTGCCCTTTGGTGCCAGATGGCGAATGGTGCGGATGGTATCCTCATACCGGAACGGGATGCATTTAACGAGCAGGACTTAATTGATACGATCATGCATAACCGTTCAAAAGGTAAGACCCATCATGTAATCATCAATGCGGAAGGCGTAGGCCATACGAATCGGCTGGCGCGGCGTATCGAAGCGGCGACGGGTATCGAAACCCGTGCGACGATTCTCGGTCATATTCAGCGCGGCGGTTCGCCGACGGCCAGAGACCGGGTGATGGCAGCGACCATGGGCGGCTACGCCATCGATCTGCTTCACCGGGGCGAGACAAATCGGGTTATTTGCTATAAAGATGGAAAATATGTGGATTTTGATATTGACGAAGGGCTGGCTATGGAGAAGACCATTGATGAATATCAGTTCCTGATCAGTCGTTTGATGTCCGTGTATTAATAATAACGCTGCAGTAGGATTTTGAATCTTACTGCAGCATTTTGTTTAGTCGGAAATAAATTTTTTCATAGCTTCATAGACCTTAGGGTCTTTCAATAAATCCCTGGAAAAATGGTCGTGTCCGAGAATATCCTTTGGAAGATAAGGCCAGCCGGGATAACATTCATCACAAAATCCTTTAGTGTCATGCGGTGCGCGGCACATTTTGCCTTCAAATAAGATTTTTTGCGTTGGAAAAATCATGTCTCTTGGCCATATGAAGCGGCGCCATGGGGCATCTTCAGAGAGATTTTCCAGGCCAAAGGCTATTGCAGAGGCCTGCTGCTTATCACAGAGGATACCGGACACTTTTGCCTATTCGTGAAAATGTTTATAATAAGTTTCTATTTTTTCAATTTCCTGCTTAACGGATTCAGGATGTTGTGTTTTAGGGTCAACTGGACCGCACTGAACAACAAAATCGCTTCCGGGTGCGAATAAATATGGATTCTGACGCCAATAATCCAGCTGACTGTCATCTGCGGCCAGACTATGGATTAACTTCTGGCGCAGTTCACTCAGATGGCGTTCATTTTTTTCAGAAGTATCTGTTGCCCAATCCCAAAGTGAGATGTCAATAAAACATGGGATATCCGGATTCCTGTGACTGAAACGAAATTGCTTGACAAAGACAAAATAATCATAGACAAGCGTTATCTGGTATTCCGGATCATTTTTCAGAAGTTCGTACAGTTTCATAGCGTCTTCACGCATCATGCAAATATCAATATCGTCATCCCATGGAATATGCCCTTCACAGGAAGCAGCGCCGATTAAACTGCCAACCCAAAGCCAGTAATCCAGATGATGTTCCTGGCAGAGCTCTTCCAGTTTATGAAGCAATTTACCGTTGCAGAGCTGGAAGGTTCGGAAGGGTTCATCGGCTTTTGGAAGTGCATGGAAAAACCGTTTTCGCGTCTCGTGAGGCGTCTCATCTTCCTGGCGAAAGAAAACGTCGCCGTATAATTTCATATGTGCATCGTGTACGGCAATGTCAGAGCTCAGTTGATTCACTTGTTCGTTGATTTGAGCAGACTGGCGGTCAAGCTGTTCGCGGAGCCGGTCAATTTCCTGACGAAGCTGGCTTACATCCTGGCGGATATCGTAGGTCGCTGAATGAAATGAGCGGGAAGACGGCGGTAAAAGCCGCATTTGTAATTTTTTTAAAGTTTTTTTCAGTGCCATAACGATATCACCATGCCTTTCCGAAATCTTACATTTTTCTTACATATTTCAAACAATAGCATAGGAAGATATATCTGTCAATTCACGTAAATAGAAAAATTTTGCTGAAAAATAGACAAAAAAAGAAAGAAATTACATTGATATAATTTCTTTCTAACATTAAATCATTATAATAGCTAACAGGATTCACCGGTATAATAGGATAAAGAGCCGATTGTCTGAATCAAATGCTCCCGGCTTCCGTGCCATGCCAGATAGTCGTCGAAGCTTTCCAGAATCTGGTTGCTGAAAATATTGGCATCGTTGAGCAGCTCAAAGAAGGTTTCACTGTGAGGAATCCGTTGTTCACCGGTATACCAGGTGCGTCGATTCTCGTTCAGATAATCCTCCGGGTCTCCCTGATATTCTGGATAGATAAAGCAGGTCTTTGACGAAGAAAGCTTCAAATGGTTCTCAATGAACCGGACGAGACGCTGGCGCATCTGTGGATTCGTCTGCAGGAAAATGCAGGTTCTGCGCACAGATGAAATGACCTTAAGCAATGTTTTGCGGGACAACCGGTAATGATAGGTTGTTCGAATAGCATATAAAAGGCAGTCAGAGATATTCCGGCGTTCTTTTTTGGTTAAGGAGACCAGAGCTTCCAGATTCAACTGGGACGGTTCCATATGGTTCAAACGTTTCAGTAAAAGGGTATCCATAAGCGTTTCAATACGCCGATAATAAAAAGCCTCATATCTGCGCTCCGGGTAATCATTTAAATCCTGCTGCATGCGGGCGTAAAGATAAGGGTGTGTATGAGTATCCAATGCATAATGGCAGAGAAAACCGGCAATATAAGCCAGACAGATTTCCCTGTCTTCTGTTTCAAGGACAACGGTGTATTCCAATAAATTGTCAAAAAAAGCACCGGTATTTTTTTCGTGAAGAATATTACATATATTATTCTTCCGTTTCCGCATATAAGGGTTTAAATAATAGAAGAAGATATCGGGACCCTGGAGTCCCATGTGATATGCATTTGGATTTTTTCGGATGATTTCTTTTAAATAGTTCGGAGAAAGTGACTGGTAGGCCCGTTCACCGAACAGATAATTTGTAATTAGTCCCGGCATATACAAAATCTCCTTTGTTACAATATACATCTATTTTAACAAATTATAACGGATTAGCAATGAAAATCCAATGAACAATTATAAAACTATTATTAATTTTTTTGTGATTGCGGAGAAAGGCAGGCAATGATAGAATGATTTATAGGTGAAGTTAATGGATTTATTTGATTATATGAGAAATAATACAATGGAAAAAGAGTCTCCGCTGGCATCAAGGCTCCGGCCGTCCACACTGGAAGAAATCGTTGGTCAGCAGCATATTCTCGGAAAAGATAAGATGCTCTACCGGGCGATTAAGGCGGACAAGCTGAGTTCAATCATTCTATATGGGCCCCCGGGGACGGGAAAGACGACCATTGCGAAGGTCATTGCTAATACGACAAAGGCAGTCTTTACCCAGATGAATGCAACCGTGGCCGGAAAGAAGGATATGGAGCAGGTTGTGGCGGAAGCGAAGGACCGCCGCGGAATGTACGGTCAGAAGACGATTTTGTTTGTCGATGAAATTCATCGCTTTAATAAGGCTCAGCAAGATGCATTTTTGCCTTATGTCGAAAAA
>ERZ827423.2230-NODE-2230-length-15937-cov-10.795366_pt1 | contig 15937 bp, 7 predicted proteins | sample MGYA00519775_ERZ827423 | MGnify/ENA primary metagenome ERZ827423 (study PRJEB31778, sample SAMEA3449296) | human gut metagenome | biome: human gut; feature: human-associated habitat; material: faeces | place: United Kingdom | collected 2010/2012 ...
TTTTCCTCCAATCATATCATAAATGTAAAAAAAGAAAACCGTGAAAGTTGAGCTGTATGTTCTCAACTTACACGGTTTATATTACACTCTCGTGAATTAGTAACGCAGACAATGATCTGTGCTGAATGTTTCATTGATTTACGCCTCCCTCTGTTGTATAATTTTTACAATGAGTTTCGTGATGCACAGGGCGAGGCACCCCAGCCCTGCTACTATTTTCCATGTGAGTACGAACACGCCAATGATGCCGCCGACTAAGATGTCGAACACGATTATTCCAACGGTTCCTCCAAGGTCATAACCTTTAGGGATGAACCAGATGAACATCCGATGTATTCCGAAAGGAATTCCGATCAGAAGGAGCATCAGAATGTAATCAGGTTTTCCACCAGCCGGATGGTACAGGGGCTGACAGAAGAACATCACTGCTGTGATAACTGCCGCTGGTGCAACAAGATAATGAAGCAATTTCTTTGCCATGGATTTCTGCCGCCCCTGTGTAGGGCGATGGCACCTCCTTCCCTTGCATACATTAGGCTGGATAAAATCAAGTCGTGTTAGTTTCCAATTGTGGGTTAGAAAAAACAGGAGGCTCACCGAAGCGAGTCTCCTTTGTCACAACATCCTTTAACGAATTTTAACTCAATAAAGAAATCAGGGACAAACCAGCCCGCTCAAACCCGCTCAAAACGGTGAGTTTCTTGATTTGTCCCTATTATACCGCACACGTAAGCGTAAATTTGTTTAAAGATGAAGATGTAAAAACATATACGATTACTGAAAATCTTGTGGTCGTCATTCATGTACCGATGGCCAGAAGGGAGGAAAGGCCAGTATATATCAATGATGATCTGTTTGGAGGAACATATCGAAGAAATCATGAAGGAGACTATCGCTGTACCCGGCTTCAAGTTAAGACGATGCTTAGAGATCAAGCGGAAAAAACGATGGATATGGAGGTTCTGGATGATGCAAGATTGGATGAACTTGATCAGGAAACGATTCAGGGATATCAAAATCGACATCGCACATTGCGGTCCGGACATCCTTTTGAACGGCTGAATGACGCGGAATATCTGCGCAGTATCGGCGCTGCCGCAATTTCAAGCGAAGATCATCAGCTTCATCCTACCGCAGCTGGTTTATTGATGTTTGGCAAAGAGTACAATATCGTTCGTCATTTCCCTGATTATTTTTTAGATTATCGCGAAGTGTTTGATCCAGCGCTGCGATGGAGCGATCGTTTACAATCGAGTTCTGGCGAATGGTCAGGAAATCTTTGCGATTTTTATTTTCATGTATACAACAAGCTGATCAGAAATGTAAAGACACCTTTTATGATGGAGGGCGGCGATCGAATTGATGATACTTTGGTGCATCAGTCCATACGAGAGGCACTTGCAAATTGTTTGATCAATGCAGATTACTATGGCACACGGGGAATTGTGATCGAACATGATCTCAAGACGATCGTATTCGAAAACCCCGGATATATCCGTACAGGAAAAGTGCAGATGCGCAAAGGAGGGAAATCTGATCCCAGAAATAAATCATTGATGAAAATGTTTAATCTGATCAACATCGGCGAACGTTCCGGAAGCGGTGTGCCATTGATCTTTAATACGTGGCGAGATCAGGGGTGGGAGGAGCCGGTGATCGAGGAGCGTTTCGACCCTGATCGAACGATCCTTACGCTGTCATTTGCAGCAAAACAAGCGAAGAAAGCAAGCGAAGAAAACAAGCGAAGAAAGCAAGCGAAGAAAAGGTGCGACGGAAGACCTGGGATAATATGCGAAAGATAGAAAAATATCTTGCTTGTCACGAGGTGGGAAAGACGAATGACATTGCGGATCATCTGCAGCTGAGCCCGGCGCGGACAAGGGCGATTCTCGCTGAAATGAACAGCATTGAAAGCATGGGTACGAATACCAACCGGCGCTATCGGCTGAAGCGGCATTGACACCAGTCGATGTATTGATGTGCATGCTGATTCAGACTGGACGCTTTGTCTTGTTGGTAGTATGATGAAACCAGAAGAATATTTTTTTACTTGGAGGCTATCATATGATCAATAAAGAAATGATCGCGCAGCTGCGGCAGTCTGTGTCGGTATTGGACGCATGCAGGGCTGCGCTGCTTGCGGATATAGAAACGTTGAGCACGATCTTGAAAGCGCAACGTTTTCCTGAAGCGGCGGCTTGCCAGCAGGTCAAGGAAGAGCTTTCTGCCTACGAAACGCAAAGAGCGGAAATCATGTCACGATACGCCGCGCTTAGGATCGGCGAATTGCCAGATTCCATCTTGGCGGCCCAGGCGCAATTAGAACAGCTGGAGCGCAAGCTGGAAGAGATGGAACGCGAACAAGCGGTGTTCGGTTTCTTTGATTCGCTGCACAGCGATGACGCGGAAGTCGAGGCCGCGCTGGCAAAGGAGCGCCAGATCATCAAAGCGGCGCTCAAGCAGAAGGAAACGGACACGGAAACGTATGCGCAAAAGCTCGAACTGATCCGGATGTTCAACCTGACCGTGCAGGAAAGCGAAGAACGTCAGCGTTTTTCGATGATGCTGCAGCTGCATGGCAAAGTGAGCGATACGCTGCTGTATGGCATACATGCCCGCACCATTGTCTCGCACGAAGGCGCTCAGGAAGAAGCAGCGATCGAAAGCGAATCGCCGCAGCCAGCGCCTGAACCAGAAACGGTGCAGGAGGAGCCTGTATCTGAAGAAGATCCATGGGAAGCGGCCGGCATCGCTGATCCTGCTGCCGTATGCCGCAGCTTTCATCAAATGGATATCGTCAGCGCCGTCAAATGCAAGAAGAAATTCAGCGTCAAGGAATTCCTGCATGACATGGAAAAACCGCCTATGACGGCCAAAGGCTCGCTGATGATCATGGCCTCTGTGTTCCAGGGCATGACCATGGGCGGGCTGAAACACTGGTACACCGATGTGGATCAGCTGGAGCTCGGCCTGGAAAAGCTGGAACGCGCCGGCTATCTCGAAGCGTATCGCGTCGATGGGTTTGAGACATTGTTCAGCTTGAGCAGGCGCGGAAGGAAAGTGTTCCACAGCCGCGATTCGCTCGCTTTATTAAGAGAAGGCGCCGGAGTGTCTTTTTCGGTCTATGACGATGAACAGCTTGTGCCGGGATCGGCCGCTGATGTCGTCAAGCGCATCGTGGCCCTGGATACGCTGCGCCTGGTCCATCTGCTCGATCCGCAATATGAATTTGACTCTACTTATTATCAGCTGCGGGAAGGGTATTACATCCACCGGATCCCGGAGCTCATGAACGGACAGGATGTGCTGTTCTGCGGGGTCATCGCCGATGATCCGCAAGCCTTTCTGCGGATGCGCGCAGAGGTGCAGATGATCTTTGCGCAGCTGCCGTCGCCGCTCATCGTCAGCGCCGCGGACGCGCAGGCTTCATCAGCACAGGCAGAATGGATCGCCGGCTGGCTGCCCGCAGAGATCTATCATGCCGGTTATCATGTGGATACGATCACGGCTTTGCAAGATGAAGAAACGATCATGGTCCAGCCAGAGCCGGAATCGTCCGACGAACCAGAAGCGGCTGAGGAAACCAGACCGCAGGAACCGCATCTGTCGATGATCGCGGATACCGCGTTTTATGCGGCCAGCGCCTGGCTGCGCGCCGCGGCCATGAAAGATGAGCGCTATCAGGATCTGAGCCTGCAGCTGGCCTATGCCATGAACGATCCGATGGAGCGCTGTCATTACAGCGCAGATCAGATCTTCGATATCTATTTCAATCGTGACGCGCCGGATGAGCTCATGCTCAGCGCTGTGCTGAGAAATGACTTCATGAACGATACGCCCTTTGATTATCAGCTGCAGCAGCTGCAAGACGCGCTGCTCGATCACCCATTGCTCACGCGCTGCCCGGCGCTGGAACGCACCGTGTTTACCTTGTTCTGCTTCAAGCGCGATCATCGCTGCGGCATCGACCGCTATGCCGATTACCGCGAGCAGGAAAGAGCCGAGTGGGAGAGCCGCATGGAAAGTGTCGTGCAGAAAGCAAAGGACTATTACGAACATTACTTCATGGGCAATACGAAAGAAAATGTCGGTCATAAGCGCTATCTGGAAACAGTACGCCTGCTGTTTTCCACAGGGGGCGATCTGGCACAGCATTTGGACATCGCTGCCCATCAGCGCACTGAGCTCAATGAAGTGCTGGCAGACTATGTGCAAGAGACATTCGTCAAGGACGGCGCGGAGATCCGCCCTTCCAGCCTGGACAGCGACAAGATCGAGCATCTGATGGATGAGGCATGGAAAGAAGCCGGCAAGCGGATCCTGGGGGAGAAAAAGACCTCGGACCTGATGAGCCATCTGCGCATGAACCTGTATAAACGTCTGGAGAAGATCGCCTTGATCATGTGTGAATATGTCTGGCTGTCCCGCTCTGGCAATGCCGATCAGGATGATCCGCTGCTTCCGGCATACCGCAAGGCACAAAAGACCTTGCTTGTCTCCATGCAAGAGGCACAGGAGCAGCTGAGCGATCATCCGGTGCTCCGGCACACTCTGCAAGAGCTGCAGAGCCGGCTGCGCGGCGACTACGATGAACGCGTTCAGCGCTATTACTACATCGACTTTCTGCGCGGCGAGGAAATCTTGCTCGATGAAGACTATATGCCGGTGCTGGAAGATGTGGCCGACCTCAGCGACCTGTCATGCCTGCGCCGCATCGAGGCTCATGTGCGTCAGCCCAGACAAGATTGGATGAGCCGACTCGATGACATCTTTAAACAACAGGACGACTATGGCAGCGCCAGCCTGATCTTGTCATATCTGCGGGAGATGAAGCTTTGTGAGGAAGAACAGCTTTCCCGTTTTGATCTGGAGATGGGCTTGTCCTACTGTGTCCGCGACATCAAGAACAAACGCGATGAATTCATCGAAGACATGGAACTGGCCCAGAGCTATGGACAGATCGACAATACCGAAGGCGACCGCAAAGAGATGATCTTGCAGATCGCGGACATCTGGTATGAGAAAGCCATGCAAGACCACAATTTCGGCTTTTATCGCAAGGTGCTGGAAGGCTTCCGCCGCAAAGTGAGGGAAGACGCGCGGGAGCGAGCCGAAGAACTGCACGCCAGACTTGGACACTATCTGAGCCAGACCCCGGAACCGGATGAGCTGGTCCGCCGCGTCATCGGACAGATCGAGGAGCGCATCGACCAGCAGAACTATGCGGCTGCCGAAGATCTGCTCAACCGTCTGAGCGCCGACGATATCGACGCCGATCATGACTTGCATCTGCATGATGACTTACAGCAGTTCCTGCAGGAATATGAGATGCATTACAAGAAGACATGCCGCCATGGCGCTTCTTTGCAATCGCTCGTGCCGACCGCTGCCTATAACCGCGATTCGCGCGGCGCCAGCCGCCTCATCGAAGCGTGGCCCAAGAGCAATGCGCTCACTGAGGCCAAGGCCAAAGATCTGCTCACCGCGCTTGGCTTCGCGGTGGACAAAGTGAAAAAACTGGCGCCGGTCAGCCGCATCGAAAATTTTCATGTCATCTTGAAGCGTCCGGAGAACGGCCAGAAAAACCATTACCGGCATCCGATCGCGGCCTTTGGCTCAGAGGCAGAGAATAAGGGATTCCGTCTCGTCTATCTGCTGGGCAAGAGCGACACCGACCGCTTGATCGATACCTTTGAAGCCATCGGCAGCGCCAGACCGGTGCTCGTCGTGCTCGACTGCGCCTTGCAGCTTGCCCAGCGCCGCCAGCTGGCACGCAAGCTCAAGGAAGAACACAGTGAAGGCATCTTTGCGGTGATCGACCGGGTCGTGATCACATACTTGAGCGCGCATTACGCCGATACTGCGGTAAACCGCATGCTCATGGCGCTCATCATGCCGTTTGCGTACTGCCAGCCTTACATCGAAAAATCTGCGGACATCATCCCGCCGGAGATGTTCATCGGCCGCAAGGAAGAACTGGACCGGATCATCTCGCCTACGGGCGCGAACCTGGTTTATGGCGGCCGCCAGCTGGGCAAGAGCGCCCTGCTGCAGATGGCCAAAAACCGCGTCGACCGCAACGAGAACGGCGATCGTGCCATCATCATCGACCTCAAAGGACTGCATTATCAAAAAGCGGCCCGCAAGATCGCTCAATCGCTCTATGATGAAGGCATCCTGACGCAGGAATATGACGATGGCGACTGGGACGAGCTGGGCCGCGCCATCAGGAAGCGCTTGAACGAAGGCCATCCAGCCATTCCTTATCTGCTGCTCATGCTTGATGAGGCTGATGATTTCATCGCCAGCTGCGATGAAGTGAAATACCATCCGTTTGAGGTGCTCAAAGATATCCAGAGCAATGAGAAAAAGAACTTCAAATTTGTCGTGGCTGGCTTGCGCAACGTCATCCGTTTCCGCAAACAGACGTTCTTGAGCGACAACAATGTGTTCCCGCATCTGGAATCACTGACGATCATGCCATTTCGCTCCATGGAGGCCCGCGAACTGCTGGAGATCCCGCTGTATTACCTGGGCTTCCGCTTTGAAAAGAACGAGGAGACCGAAAGCCTGATCTCCACCATCCTGGGCACGACCAATTATTTTCCGGGGCTGCTGCAGCTGTATTGCAGCAAGCTCATCCAGGCCATGCGCAAAGATTACGGCGGCTATCTGGAGACACAGTCCCCGCCTTATCTCATCCGCAAAGAGCACATCAAGAAAGTGCTGGCCCAACAAAGTCTCCAGCAGGAGATCCGTGACAAGTTCTTCATCACGCTGAAGGTGGATGAGGACGACTATTACTATCTGCTCGCTTTGCTGGCGGCTTATCATGTCCACAGCCTGCATCCGGAAGACGGTACCAGCGTGCGTGATCTCAACGCGCTGGCAAGCGACCTGGGCATCGAGAAGATCGCTGCCTTAGATGAAGAAAACATCAGCGCCCTGCTAGAAGAGATGCGTGAGCTCAATGTGCTTCAGTCACTGGGCAATGGCCGATACCGCTTTGCCCGCCAGAGCTTCTTGCAGATGATGGGCACGATGGAACAGATCGAAGATGCGCTGTGCCGCTGCATGGAGGACGCATGAATACGGGAGAGATCTGGTGGAGCCACATGACACAGCCAAGATTATTCCTTCGCCGTGTCAGCGACGTCTTGCTGCAAAAGCGCAGCGTCACGCTCCTGCTGCCCGACAAGACACCATGGCGCGAATCGATGCGTGAGATCATCGCCGATGAGCTTGATCGCGGCAATGCCGTCAAGACCGTGGAATTCATCCAATGCCCGCAAGAAGAGCCAGGACCATGGCTGCTTGAGCACTATTGCCGCAGCGACAAACGCGCGACCTATCGTCCTGGCATCGGCTACGCGGCCTTTCTGGGCGAAAGCGAAGACATCACGCTGAATCAGCGCATCCTCTGGCTGTGCGATGTCAGCGTATCCGCCTGCGCACGATGGATGGACTTCATCGCGGGATATACCGCGCATGCCGCCAAAGGCAGAGAGCTGGCGCAATTCATCCTGGAAGCCGATGATGCCAGCGTGGCGCTGCCGACACGCCGCGGCAGTGACTGCTTCGCTGCGGACACCATGTTTCACGAGAGCGACCGCTATGTCTTCTGCATGCTGCTGGCAGATCACATCCGCGAAGACATCAAGCCTTATCTTTGTGATCTGATCGCTTCGCTTTGCGCCGATGACATCGAGCTGTGCGCCGCCTGCATGCGCCATGGCGATATGTTCCTGCGCGATCCATTCGCCTGCATCCGGCAGATCATCGCGCAGGAAAGCCGCAGCGATGGCCGCCCGTTTGCCTTTGTCTTTGATGATTCCGTACAGCGAAACGCTGTCTGGATGAGCCAGCTGAAGTTTCTCTTTCCGCGCATCGAGCGTTTCCGCAGCCATTTCGTGCAGAAATATGCGCGGCCGCTGGCGCTGAGCCTGCCTGTGCAAGATGCCTTTGGCAATATCATCAGCCATGTGCAAGACTTAGAGCTAGGCATGCTCATCTGCATCATCGGACAAGGCGGACTGAACGTTACCACTGAGGAATACCATCAGCTCGATCTGTTTCGCCATGCCCGCAACGAATTGGCGCATATGAATCCCATCACACAGGAAGAAGTGGAACAGCTGCTCGCTGTTCCGCTTTGACATGCTCAGCAGCGGCATGAGAAGAAAGCGAAGAGGAAGGAATATAAGATATGACACCAGACCAGGAAAAACTGCAGAAGCGCGTCTTTGCTTCTGTGGCTTCACAATGTGACAAACGCGGTTATGCCACACCTGTCGATGTGCTGATCGCGGTCGGCGCACTATCCAAAGAAAAGGAAAAAGAATGGCGCATGGGAAAGATCGATCATCTGGAGCGGGCATGCATGATGAACCTGAGCAAATTGGCATTCATCTTGAAACAGATGCGCCTGTACGCAAGCAATCATCAGCTGAAGCCCTCATGGACAGGGTATCACCAGTACGGGAAAAAAGGGAAACACAGACCATTGCGGTTCAGCAAAAGCGGCAATGAACAGATCGAGCGCGCCTATGCCACCCATTATGTCGATCAAAAACGCATCACGCAATTGAAGCAGGAAAAGAGAGCCAAACAGACTCTGAATAAAGAAAACGAGATGTCGCTTTGATCTGCTATGCTTGAAGACTTGGATCTAACGAGATCTGAGCTCACAGAAGAAATGCAAGCAGCTATCGACGCGCTGGGGCCGGCAAACGTCAACATGACGCACCGGATACTGGCAATGTTGATTCTGGTGACAGCACGACTGCTGGATCCATAAACACCGCGGCAGCAACACAGACAGGCATGATGCTTGTCTTGCTGCCAGCGGCAGGCGTAGTAAGAGAAACATCGCTGCGCCTTGATTTTGTATATTGATGATGAGAATAAGGCTGGTTTAGCCATGATAAAAACCTTTCTTGCATGTTTGTCGCGAAATCAAAAACTGTGGAATGATCAGGATACAAATGATGTGCATATAACCAAACAGATGTCAGGATATTCTTGACATAGTAAAGAAAGAGGGGGATGGCCATGCTGGAACAAAAGGAAATCGATTTTATAAAAACTCATCTTGAAGACGCGGATAAGCTTCTTCATTCAAACGATCCTAACGACTTGATCTATGCCTTGCATGATTTCATTGTTGATATCTTGATGTTTACGGATGATGATCATGGCTGATTGCTTATTGAATACAGTTGCCTTTTTGATGTTTCTTTCATGCATGTGGATGGTCATGGGTCAGCATATCAGAGAAGAGTGCTGTACAAGCATTGACATTCAGGATGTGATCAACGGATCAAGAACCGGTGAATGTGCAGCCTTGTTTATCTATCGTCGTAAACGCAGTTTGATCAATAATCAAATGATCGCAGATCATAAAAAAGACAGGTGACAGCAGATATGCGATTGCTTGCTTCTTATGATTTGTTTTGAAGCATATCTGAGGTTTGTTAGGCAGATGGAATCACAGTCAATTTCTTATCAAAATTAGTAAAAAAATGCATTTTTGCCAACAATTATTCAAAGTATACTTATAATAATTGCTTACAATAATGAAACTTTCGTGATATTTTATGGAAAAGGAAGCGCTGATGTGGCTATAATTAGCAAGGAATCTTTGCTTAAAGTTTTGACTTCCTATAATCCTTGGTGGAAGACAGGTACAGTAAATCCTAAGTTGTCCAAAACCTATAAGCGCTTTGCTTTTTATGAAGCAATGAAACGATTGAATCAAACCGATATTCGCCGTACCGTAGTTTTGACAGGAACAAGACGTGTCGGCAAAACAACGATCCAGTATCAAATGATCGAAACGTTGTTACAAAATGGGGTTTTGCCACAGAAAATTGTGTTTATTTCTATGGATCATCCGATGATCAAACTAAGTGCTCTGAATGAAATCTTGGAGTGCTATCACGAAAATATATATCCTGAGCAGGATGTATATTATTTCTTTGACGAAATCCAATATGCTCAAGATTGGGATAAATGGTTAAAGACGATTTATGATATGCAGCCAGACACGAAGATGGTTGCCACAGGTTCTGCCAGCCCGGTTTTGGTCAAAGGAAATCAGGAAAGTGGAGCTGGCCGTTGGTCAGCAATTCAAGTTCCTACAATGTCTTTCTATGAGTATTGTGAATTGTTGAATGTAGATCGACCAAACTTGCCGGATGATTTAAAGATTACTCCGCTGGCGTATAAAACGCAGCAGGAGCGTACACAGATCATGCTGCAGCTTTCTAAGGTCCATAATTATTTCAACCGTTATCTGCAGGTAGGAGGGTTTCCTGAACTTGCTTTAGCAGATAATGATATTTTAGCTCAACAGATCATGCGTGAAGATGTAGTAGACAAAGTGCTAAAGCGAGACTTGCCATCTCTTTACAAAATCCGTAATGCAACGGAATTAGAACGGATCTTTCTTTACTTATGTAATGTTTCCTCGGAAATCGTTTCCATTGAAGCAATTGCAAAGGAACTCAGCGGTGTTTCCCGCCCCACGGTAGAAAACTATATACAGTATCTGGAAAGTGCTAATTTGATTTACCAAAGCTGGCCTGTCAACATAGGAGGAAAGAAAATCTTGAAAGCACGCCCTAAGATTTATATCGCTGATGCTGCAATTCGAAATGCAGTATTGATGGATGATTCATTGCTGAGTGATCCAGTAGAGATGGGAAAAATAGTAGAAACAGCTGTTTATAAGCATGTGGCTGCATTTTATTATCAGCAAGCAACCTCTGTGGGATATTATCGTGGAGGAAGTCATGGGAAGGAGATCGATATAGTAGTCGAATACTCCACTGCAAGAGATATTCTCATAGAAGTAAAATATCGTGAAGAAGCGCCCATTCCAGATGATGCTGCCATTGTTGAATTAAGCGGGGATGCTGCTGCGTCTATCGTAGTGACAAAAAACGCAAATGATTTTGGTGTTCATCATACAAAAAGCGGGAAAGACCTGATTCGTATTCCAGCATTTGCTTTTCTATATTTGCTTGGACATGCAGAAAAACATGGTTATCGAGGAGTAGAGTAATTACGATTCTCTTTTTATTTCTTTAAGGACCTGTAAAGTAAAAGGGAACCTATGCGGGAATGATAATAGTTGAGATAGTGAACCCGGATCACATCATATCTATGTTTTGCAATTCATTCTGGTCATGCCTGAACAATGATTGTTTTGATGCTTGGAATCTGCACGATGTTGTTGTTCTAAGTTGAATGATTGGCGCTATGGACCAGTGAACAAGGGGCAGCTTAGATAGAACTGATACACCAGAAAAGAGATTCTTTGCTCACTGCACATCCAGTGATCCAAAGATCTCTTTTTTCTTATGCCGATGACCGTAATCAAGGCAAGAAAGGAAAGTCATGGAATAAAAATAATTAAAATATCAAAAAATTACAACAAATGACAAAATATTTAAATTTTTATCCTGTATAATGAAGTTAGAAATAACTGTATGAATAATGATATTGCAAATAGATATAGCTATCGCATCATCTGTGTTTGATCGGACTGCAAAAGAAAGGAGGGAAAAAGCGCAGTTCGTGGAAAGCTGTTTTCGCAAACAAAATGGGAAAAGAAGGTGAAAACGATGAAACGATTTGCGAGAAAACTGCTGATATGTTTGCTGAGCACATGGTGTGCGCTGAGCACGATGCAAATACCTGTTCATGCACAAGAAGAAATCGTCAATGTAGCGCAATTCGGAATTGCTTACGCAGATTCAGACTTATCTTCTGGGCACCCTGCATCATATCTGAATGATGGAGATACAAACAGTTTGTGGATTGCCGGAGCGATCGATACGCCAGTGAGCTGCGGCATCATGCTCGATCATACGTATGACGTGGAATCTGTGCGTGTCGTGTTTGAGCCGCGCAACAGTACAGAGGAACGCCTGTTATTTACCGCATCCTATTATGATGCAGAGACAGGCAATTACATTGATTTTTGGAATGGAGAGAGCTATGATGCAGGATCTGGGACATTTGCGGATGAATATGTGTTTGAAACGCCGATCGCGACCAGTGATATCCGTATTACTGTGACGGACCGCATTGCGACTCAGGCATGGCCGGCCATCATGGAGATCGAGATCATGGCTGAAGATCCTTATACCCATGTCGAGGTCGAAAATGTGGCGCTGAACAAGAAAGTCACTGCCACTGGAGGAAACGATCCTGAATACATCACCGATGGCATGACATCGAATTACTGGGATGGCGGGGTCGCACCTTCTGAATTTGAGATCGATCTAGGCAGCGGATACTTCATTTCTGAGCTTAAGGCCTTCCCGTATTTCAATGATGACCGCTATTATCATTATGAGATCTACACAAGCCTGGATGGCAGAACATATACGAAAGCGGCGGAAAAGGACAATGATGATCCAGCCGTATCATCCGGCGATAGTTATCGGTTTGAACCTGAATTGCATATTCGTTATATTCGTGTCATCATGACTTATAATTCTGCCAATCCTTCGGTGCATATGAAAGAATTTGAGGCCTATGGATATGCTGATCCAAACTATGTGGAACCACAGCCGCCAACAGCGGATGAGAAAGACCCAGAGAATATTGCATTTAGAAAACCGGCACACAGCCATCTTTCCGATGATCTGGTTTCCCGCGTCACCGACGGCAGTGATTTCACTTACTGGAACGGGCAATTCTATCCGGCCTATGTCAACGTCGACCTGGAAGAAACATATGATCTTTCGCAGATCATCCTGAATTTTCCGGTGCGAGAAGATCGGTATTACTACTATACGGTCTATGGTAGCAACGATGGCAGTACATATAACCGCCTGTATCAGAAACGCACGAAAGATACCGCAGACGAGGACGGCGATGTGATCGATGTCAGCGGAAAAGCTTACCGCATCATCCGCATCTATATCGAATATTGCAGTGATGCCGGCAGCGCGATGCTTTCGGAAGTGCGCGTGCATGGAACGCCGACCGCAGAAAATACAGAAGCGCTGCGAACCGGGGATATTGAAGAGATCTTAGGCATCGAACCATTTGATGAAAGTGAATATGCCGCGCCGATCACAGAAGCAGAGACGATTGAAAATGTCTATGGCATCATCGAGCGTACGACAGGGGCGCGATATCGTGACTGGTTTACTTTTGAGCTTGCCGCAAATATGCAGAACGACAACGATTATTATGAACTGAACATGGTCGATGGCAAAGTGCATATCAAAGGTAATGATGGCGTTTCATTGGCCAGCGGCGTGAATTATTATTACAAGAATTATTGCCATGTCATGATCTCTGAACAAGCCAATCAGACCAAGATGCCGGAAGCCATCGTACCGGTAGAAGGAACCATCCGCCGCGAGACTCCATACAAGGTACGCTATGCTTTCAATTATTGTACACTGGACTATACGTTTGCCTTCTTTGATGAGGAAGCGTTCCAGAAAGAGTACGACTGGCTGGCATTGAGCGGCGTCAATGTCGTGCTGGATCTGGCCGGACAGGAAGCTGTCTGGATCCGTTTCCTGATGAATTTCGGATACAGCTTTGATGAAGCGAAAGACTGGCTGAGCGGACCGTCTTATTATGCTTGGCAGTTCATGGATAATCTAGAGATCTTCGGCGGTCCGATACCAGATGGATGGATCACTGACCGTCTGAATATGGCCAGGGAAAACCAACGCTGGAAACGCTCATTGGGCATGGATACCGTATTGCAAGGATATGCTGGCATGGTGCCGACCAATTTTGCTGAGTATCAGGATGTGGATATCTTGAAACAAGGCGGATGGTGCGGCCTTGACCGTCCGGATATGATCCGTACGGATGGGGAACTGTATGATCAGTATGCCGGCTTATTCTACGAAGCGCAAGAATGGGCTTTCGGCGACACCACCGATTATTATGCAGCAGATCCGTTCCATGAAGGCGGTATCCGCCCTTCTGACCTCTCCGACGCCACGATTTCTGCAGAAGTGCTGGAGTCATTGTTGAGATATGACAGTGATGCAGTCTGGATGGTGCAGGCATGGTGGAGCAATCCGACCAATGACTTGCTCAAAGGCATGGGCGAGTATCGGCAGGATCATGTGATGATCCTTGATCTGACCGGTCTGGAGGCACCAAAATGGAATTCGACCGCTTACGGAGATACTGTATTGGAAAGCGCTGAATTCAATGGTACTGATTGGGTATGGTGCATGCTGGAAAACTATGGCGGCAACCCATCCATGGATGGACAGTTGGCCAAGATCGCACACGATATCCCGGCCGCTTATCAGGAGGCTCAGCATATGAAAGGCATCGGCATCATTTCTGAGGCAACATATGATAATCCGGTCATCTATGATCTGATCTTCGATATGGCATGGACAGAAGAAACGCAGGATATCGATGGCTGGCTGGATGACTATGTGCTGCGGCGCTATGGCGCATATTCTATGTCAGCTCGGGAAGCATGGAACCTGCTGGAACAGACGGTCTATCATCGCAGCGGCAACACCGCGCAGGTCATGGCCGCGCTTCCGGAAAATGTCGGCAGGACGAGCCTGCCATATAATCCTCAGTTGCTTGAACGTGCTTTTGAATTGCTGCTGGAGGATTTTGACTTGCTCAGCGCAAGCGAAGCATATCGCTATGACCTGACAGAGATCATGCGCCAGATGGTCAATAACTATGCGGTAAGACAGTATAACAATGTCATTGATGCTTATGAAGCTGGTGATCTTGAGACATTCCGCATCGAAAAAGCAAAATTCCTGAATGCCTTTGATGTATGTGATCTGATACAAGGAACCCAGCAAGATCAGCTGGCTGGCGAATGGATCGGAAAAGCAGAAGACTGGGCCATCCGCTATGATGATTTTGCCTGGGATTGTCTGACGATGAATGCCAAGGCCCTGATTACCACATGGGCCGGCGCAGCCAGCGCCAGCGCATTGCCAGATTATGCTTACCGCAATTACCAGGGCATGATGATCGACCTGTATAAAGCAAGATGGGAACGACTGCTTGATGAACGTGAGCGCTATCTGATCGATCAAGATCCGATAGAGACATGGAACCAAGGCAACTATTTCCATTTCTATTGGCAATGGGTCATGAATACACCGGAATACACTAGAAAAGCAGACAATTCTCCAGTACATATATACGAAGTGGCTCAGCGGCTGCTGAGCGAATGCTCGGTTATTGAGGAATTGCCGGAAAATGAAGGCAATCTTGCCATGAACAAGCCAATTGAGGCCAGTCGGGAAGTTAACAGCGGCGGTTCAGGCGGCGGCTATGCAATGTACGCCAATGACGGCACGCTGGATTCTTACTGGGATGGCGGACCATGGGAAGAACGTCCATGGATCATCGTCAATCTGGGCAGATCCTATGATATCGGCTCCGTGCAAGTATGTGCTTATGCATCCGGTTCCCGCTACTATCAATTTGAAGTCTATGTCAGCGAAGATGGAGAAGAGTGGACCTTGATCGGTGCGAAAGAAGATGAAGCCGTTGAAACAAACGAAGGAACGACATTCACGATTTCTGCACCATGCATGGCACGCTACGTCAGAGTGATCGGTACCTTTAACAACCAGAATGAGGCTTTCCATATCCGTGAACTTCGCGTATATGGCAAGCTGACAGACAAAACAGAACTGAATGAGTCGATCCAGGCGGCAGCTGTATTGGACAGCGAAGCATATACTGCCAACAGCTGGAACGCCCTTCAGGAAGCCCTGACAGCGGCTGAGCAGATTTCAGCAGATGACAGTGCGAGCCAGGAACAGATCGATCAGGTAGCGAGCGCATTGAATGCTGCCATGGATGCTCTGCAGGCCAAGGCAAGCGAATCCGCGATCCAGGCATTGCAGAACATGGTCGACAAAGCCAATGCGCTGGACTCTGATGATGAAGCGCTGAA
>ERZ827423.2232-NODE-2232-length-15928-cov-9.060039_pt1 | contig 15928 bp, 8 predicted proteins | sample MGYA00519775_ERZ827423 | MGnify/ENA primary metagenome ERZ827423 (study PRJEB31778, sample SAMEA3449296) | human gut metagenome | biome: human gut; feature: human-associated habitat; material: faeces | place: United Kingdom | collected 2010/2012 ...
TAAGCACGCCGCCAGCGTTCATCCTGAGCCAGAATCGAACCCTCCACAAAAAAACCTTTTCATGAAGAGACATCGACACGATGACTCTCGAAATAAGAAAATTGACGATCGCCTTATAAGGAAAGGCGCATCGCACAAAAACCTCACCGTCCTTCAAGGCCTCCCGGCCACTCGCAAGGAGCGGACGATGAACTGGCAATCATTGACTATAAAGAAGTAGTACAAATACGCTCTTGAGTTCTCAAACCACCACCACTCACCCACCTCGCGGACCGGAACCATCCGGACCACTCGCTGAGCGGCAGCAAGAGATAAACTTACAGCACGATCGCGATCCGCGCAACCCGGGCCGCATGAACAACGCGCGAACCGTTGGAAATCCAACGTTCCATCGGCGTGTCGAAACTTGACAAACCAGGCCCGACCAACCCCGCAACCACCGAAACCATCCCCGCAATCGCCCATTCCATCCCCGCAAATCCGCAATCGCATCCGCATTTTGTAACCGCAAAACGGCGTTACGGGTAACAAAAGCCGGAAGGGAAAGCCAAAACGGGACGGTCACGGGAAGAAGAACCAGGAAACTGCGACACGAATCGCAAATGCTACCAGCGGCGCCCGCAATGCTTGCCACCGATGCCAGACTTGCCATTCGCACCCCACGGACCGCGGCCTTCGCCATGCAATACACCCAAGTGATGTTTCATGGCAACCAGCATGATATGCGTATCTTCCAAACCGAGGTGACGTTCCGACTTGCTCTCGTCAAGCGCACCCTGGCGTTTGGCGTACGCGTCCAACGTGTTATTGCCGTACGGATGCTCGTCGTCCGGAATTGACCCTTCATCCCAACGGCGGCTCATCGGCAACGTGTCGATAATCGTAATCTTGCCCGCACGGTAGCTTTCCGCATATCCAGCCACATTCAACATGAAGAAGCTATGTTCGAAACGAGCGTTGTGCGCTACGTACGGTTGCTGCTCCAATCGCTGCAGCAAACCGATTTGAGCCTCCGGCCACTCATCGAACAGGCGGAAGCCGGACGCACGATCACGTACATCGATACCGGTCAAATCGAGAATCAGCGGATTACCGAGCGTCGCGTTCTCGGCAGGAACGCCGAACGACAGACGCGACTGACCATACGCATCGCCCGTTTCGTAATAACTCTGCTCGTATTGGTATCCAGTAGGTGCGGCAGCAGGGCGAGGGGAAATCATGTTCATATATTCAAAGCCGACGTCGATGATGTACACACGCGCCGGGTCAGTACCGGTGGTTTCGATGTCGATTCCCATGACATTGTCCACATCGCGTCCAGGAAGATAAGCGTCACGCCAATCCGATTTGCGGTATTCAGCCATCCGACGCAACTGCGCCGCTTCAGCGGATTTCGTTTCCGAACCGTAATCAAACAACGTGGAGCCGCCCGGACTGGTTACTCCACTCAGGTTCGCACGCGACATGGCATAGTCACTGGCTCGCTTCTGACTTTTCTCTGCGGCACGACGGGCGGCGCGGCCGTTAACGATGTCAGCGGTTCGATCCTGAATATCATCCAACGCCACTCCCCCGGAAGCCAAAGCCGAACCGGGCAGCAGCACCGGAACCGTCACGCGCTCACGTCGTTCCTCGGTGACCGTCCACAATCCCATCGCCACGCCAATCTGTCGCAGAACAGCGATTTCGTCGCACAACCGACGGTTCGCGTAAGCAAGCGCGCGCGGCAGCCGATAGGAAGCGATAAGTCGGTCGTAATCCATCATGAACGTGCTGTTGCACTGCGCGATGGTCGGTTCGAGCCGATCTCGAATCGCAAGATCATCTTTCAACAGGGCGTGCAGCTGCGGGGCGGAAAGTTGCGGCGACGAGGACCGCAGCATTGCCAACAAATCAACGTGCTGTCTTGTGGCGGCACCAATGCCGTTACGCAGGTCAAGGGAAGACACCCATCGCCAGTCGATCGGCTGGTTGTCGGCGTCATTCGGCATCGATGCCGACCATTGTTCGATGTCCTGCTTCGCGTCATCCAGCCAGGAAAGATTCATCGTCGATTCGTTCATACCTGCCCATCGTAGCCGATACCCACCTTCAGCGTGTAAGAATGTGCAACAAACCAACGTGCGCATTCCTCTTTGTGAGAACACAACCATGCGAGTTCGAATGACGGTGTTCATTACGAAACCGCGCGCGGATACCTCCGTGCGAAGCGGTTGCCATACGAATTTTCACATAGCGCAAATGTGACCATTTCCCAGCAAAAATCCAGAATCGACTTTCATTTTTGAATCCCGGAACGCAATAAACGTTCCAAATCAACGAAAGGAACTGCAATGTCAGAAACACATTCCACCACTGAAAACAACAATTCGCATTGCTGCGACAACACCTGCGGCAATGCCGACGACCGCGTTGTTCCTGACAGCGTGGAAATCAATCCGCTGTTCGCCCGTCCGAAGGAAGCCCAGGCGTTCTCGAAATTTACCATTCCACAGAAGGGTAGTCTGCCGGAAACCGCCTACCAAGTGGTGCATGACGAGGCCATGCTGGATGGCAACGCGCGACTCAATCTTGCAACTTTTGTGAGCACGTGGATGGACGATCATGCGAACCGCCTGTACATGGAGGCGGCCGACAAGAACATGATCGACAAAGACGAGTACCCGAAAACCGCCGAAGTCGAATCGCGCTGCTGGCACATGCTCGCCGATCTATGGCATGCGCCCGATCCAATGAATGCCATCGGAACCTCCACCATCGGCTCGTCGGAAGCTTGCATGCTGGGCGGACTCGCGTTGAAGCGCCGTTGGAAGGAAGCCCGCGAAAAGGCCGACCTGCCGACCGATCGTCCGAATCTGGTGATGAGCAGCGCCGTGCAGGTGTGCTGGGAGAAGTTCTGCAACTATTTCGACGTGGAACCACGCTATGTGCCGATTTCCGAGGACCACAAAGTGCTCGACGGCCATGATCTCGACAAGTATGTCGATGAGAACACCATCGGCGTGGTGGCCATCATGGGCGTGACCTATACGGGTATGTATGAGCCGGTCGAACAGATCAGCGAAGCACTGGACCGCATCGAGGAGCGCACCGGACTTGATGTGCGCATCCATGTGGACGGCGCTTCGGGAGGTATGATCGCACCATTCATCCAGCCGGACCTCGCATGGGACTTCCGCGTCAAGCGCGTTTACTCCATCAGCACCTCCGGTCACAAGTACGGTCTGGTCTACCCCGGTTTGGGATGGGTCGTATGGCGCGAAACCGCTGACCTGCCGGAAAGCCTTATTTTCAAGGTGAGTTATCTCGGCGGCGAAATGCCGACTTTCGCACTGAACTTCTCCCGTCCAGGCGCACAGGTACTGCTGCAGTACTACATGTTCCTGCGTTTGGGATTCGACGGGTATCGAAGGGTGCAGCAGACTTCGCATGATGTGGCGAAATATCTGTCGGGCGAGATCGAGCAGATGGATGATTTTACGCTGTGGAACGACGGTTCCGACATTCCGGTGTTCGCATGGATGCTCAACGACAAGCCGGATCGCAAGTGGAATCTGTACGATCTGCAGGATCGGCTGCGCATGAAGGGATGGCTGGTGCCGGCTTATCCGATGCCGGTGGATCTGACGCAGGTGACCGTGCAGCGCATTGTGGTGCGTAACGGTTTCAGCCACGATATGGCCGAAGCGTTCATCAAGGATCTGAAGTCGTGTGTGAAATATCTGGACGGACTGCGCTCACCAATGCCAAGCGAGGCTCGTGCATCCGGATTCCACCACTGATATTTCGCGGTCATTCCACGAATTCCATCGTTTCCCGCATTAAGGAAATTCATGTTCATTCCCACAACGATTATGTTTACGAAAGCTGGCTGCAATGACAGTTCATATGAAAAAGCCGCTTGCTGTGGTAGCGCACGATGCAAGCGCAGCTGCACATCCCGGGTCCGCACGTTCCACGACGAACGCTGCGACGGCACCGACAACAACGCCACGCAATCCGTCTGCCGTCGCAGGAAACCGCAATCGTACGGGCATACCTGCGCATGCCGGGGCGAATAGAGGGAACGGCGCTGACGGGCACGGCGCAATCGCAAGCACGGCAACCGTTGCCAATAAAACCGGCAAAACCATGATGACAGTCAGCCAACTGGCGATGTTGACCGTGGTGGCGGTGGCCTCGCTACGCTCTCTGCCGGCCATGGCCGATTATGGTCTCGCTTCCATTCTGCTGTATCTCATTCCGGCGGTCGTTTTCCTGGTGCCGACCGCGCTGGTGGCTGCCGAACTGGCCACCGGCTGGAAAGGTGGCGTGTACGTGTGGGTGCGTGAGGCGTTCGGCAATCGCATCGGATTTCTCGCCATTTGGCTGCAGTGGATTCAGAATGTGGTGTGGTATCCGATACAGATTGCGTTCATCGCCGTCAGCCTGTCGTATGTGTTCGGCATGGGTGGCTTGGGCAATAATGGCGTATATGTGGCCGCGGTGATCATCGTGTTGTATTGGGCAAGCACGATGGTGGCGTTGCGCGGCGGCAATCTGTTCGCCAAGGTCGGGTCGATTTCGGGACTTATCGGCACGCTGTTTCCTGCGTTGCTGCTTATCGTCTTCGGCATTATCTGGCTGGCGATCGGTAAGCCAGTGCAGACCTCCCTGCACGCATCCGCGCTGCTTCCGCCGTGGACGGGCATCGCGTCGATTGTGCTAATCGTATCCAATGTGCTCGCCTACGCGGGTATGGAGGTCAATGCCGTGCATGCCAACGACTTGGAGCATCCGGGACGTCAATTCCCACGCGCCATTGCACTAGCGACCGCGCTGATTCTGCTGGTACTTGTGCTGCCGACTTTGGCAATCGCCTTTGCTGTGCCGCATCGTGAGCTGGGGCTCATCGACGGCATCAATCTGGCGTTCAGGGAGTTCTTCGACCATTTTGGCATGGGTTGGGGCACTCCGGTGATTTCGCTGCTCATCGCGCTAGGCGCGTTCGCTTCCGTGGTGGCTTGGATAGCTGGTCCTTCTCGCGGTTTGCTAGCGGCCGCCCGCACGGGACTGATGCCTCCCGCGCTGCAGAAGCGCAATGCCCACGACGTGCAGGAAGGCATTCTGATTCCGCAAGGCATTATCGTGACCGTGCTGGCGTTGCTGTTCGTGTTGATCCCCAATGGCAACACGGCTTTCGCGACGCTGGTGGATATGGCGACCGCGCTGTATCTGGTGATGTACATGTTGATGTTTGCCGCCGCGATTCGTCTGCGCAACACCCATCCAGAAGTCCGCCGCACGTATCGAGTTCCTGCGATTCGGTTGGTCGCGGGCGTCGGTTTCGTCGCTTCCGCCGCGGCATTCGTGTTGACTTTCGTGAGACCGGCTGGTTTCACCGGTTTGGATAGCGTTTCATATGCGATTCTTGTGGCTGTAGTCGTGCTTGTGCTCGGTTTACCGCCGCTGGTGTTGTATGGAATGCGCAAGCCTGGCTGGGATCTGCGTTCGGATGCCGAGCGGAACACGGATACGTACGATGTGCTAGTGAATCCGGAATACTGAAATATTGGAATATTTGGAATACTCATGTTTCGAACATTCCAATAATCCCGAATATGATGAATGCCTCCCAAGTGTTCGCCTGGGAGGCATTCATCGTTCTTGTCTCGTTCGTTTACGCGATTACAGTTCGAAGCCGAGTTCGGCCGCCGCTTCGGTCGGTACCGGATCCTCGCACCAGAAATCCTCAAGGTTCTCATTGGTGGTCAGGCTTCGGATTTCGGCCTGGTCGATGTACAGTTCACCGCTCAAATGGTCGGTTTCATGCTGGAAGATGCGGGCCGGCCAGCCGTGCAGATGTTCCTCATGCTTGTTGCCGTCCTCATCCTGCCAACGGGCGGTGATGTCAAGCCAACGCTTGCGTACGGCCTGGTAACCGTCGAAGCTCAGGCAGCCTTCGTAGAAGCTGCGGGTTTCGGTGCCGATCGGCTCGTAGCTGGGGTTGATGATGGCGTGGAAGGGGAATTCCGCGGCTTCGCGCGGATCGCCATCGTCGCCTTCGCATACGTGGTCTTCGACGACGGCCAAAGCCAGACCGAGACCGATCTGGGTGGCTGCGAGGCCCACGCCCGGCGCTTCCAGCATGGTGGTGCGCATGGTGTCGATGAGCTTGTCAAGCGTTTTGCGGCTCAACTGGCCGTCGTAGGCGATGGTCTGCTGGCGTAATACCGGTTCGCCGGCCTGCACGATCGGCATGATTTTCTCTTTGCCGCCGGTTTTGATGAGCTTTTCGACCTCGCGGTTGAGTTCGAGGTCCACTTTCGAGTTGTGTCCGAACATGGGGCATATCTCCTTGCGGGCTCTTACAGGGTGAGTTCGTCGGCGACGACCTTGGCGAGGCGATCGCACACTTCGTCTGCCTGCTGCTGGGTTTCGGCTTCGGCCATGACGCGCACGAGCGGCTCGGTGCCGGACGGACGCAGCAGCACGCGGCCAGTGTCGCCCAGCAGCTTCTCTTCGCGTTCCACCGCGGCCTGCACCTTGGCGTTGGTCTTGGCGGCCATCTTGTCCACGTTCGGCACGTTGATGAGCGTCTGCGGCAGCTGCGGGAAGTCGGCGGCCAGTTCCTTCAGGCTCTTACCGGATTTGACGACCTCGTTGCACAGGGTGAGCGCGGTCAGGGTGCCGTCGCCGGTGGTGGCGAATTCACGGTTGATCACGTGGCCGGACTGCTCGCCGCCGAGCGAATAATCGCCTCGCAGCATCTCTTCAAGCACGTAACGGTCGCCCACGTTGGTCTGCACGGTCTTGATGCCCATGGAACGCAGGGCCAACTTCAGACCGAGATTGCTCATCACCGTCACGACGAGGGTGTCATGGTTGAGCTTGCCCGCGTTCTTCTTGGCGCGTGCCAGAATGCCCATGATCTGATCGCCGTTGACCATGTTGCCATCCTCATCCACGGCAAGGCAACGGTCGGCATCGCCATCGAAGGCAACGCCCATGACGGCGCCGGAGGCCTTGACCATGGCCTGCAGCTGCTCAGGATGGGTGGAGCCGGCGTTCTTGTTGATGTTGTAGCCGTCCGGCGACGCGTTGATGACGGTCACGTCGGCGCCGGCGCGGCGCAAGGCTTCCGGAGCGACCACGGACGTGGCGCCGTTCGCGCAGTCGGCCACGATCTTCAGGCCCTTCAGCGGCGTCGGCTGCGACTTGTCCGGACCGACCGGCGCGATGGCGGAAACCAGATGGTCGATGTACAGGTTGGTTGCGGTGGCGGTGTCATGGCTGACACGACCCACGCCGGCGCCGGTAGGACGATCCCAATCCTGGCCGAGCACCGCTTCGATCTCGTCTTCCTTGGTGTCGGGCAGCTTGAAGCCGCCGCGGGCGAAGAACTTGATGCCGTTGTCGGGCATCGGATTGTGGGATGCGGAGATCACCGCGCCCATTTCCACGTTGAGCACGGACGTCAGGTATGCGACGCCCGGCGTCGGGATGATGCCGGCGTCGATCACGTCGAAGCCGCCGGCGGACATGCCAGCGGACAATGCGGCGGCAAGGAAATCGCCGGAAACTCGTGTATCACGACCGACCAGCGCACGGCGACGGCTTTCGAATTCGCTCCGCTCGTCATCGCCCAGCACACGCACCGCGGCGTCACCCAAATCGAGCGCCAGCTGTGCCGTCAAATCCCTATTCGCCAATCCTCGAACGCCGTCGGTTCCGAACATACGTGGCATGAGTCTCAAATCCTCGCTATCTGCAAACGATATTTCCGTGACCTATCGTACTCAACCGTGCCGCCGAAACCAGCAGGTGACGACGCAATCGCATAACACTTCACAATTCAAAGCATTTCACGGCGCGCAATGCCCTTTTCGTGTCGCACGACTTTGCTTTCAAGGCGGAAAATCAAGTCGTGCGGCAACACTTGATAAAGAAATACCCCCTAACTATCATTTTCCGTTGAAAACCAGCAAAAAATAAGAGTTAGAGGGTATGAAAGCCAGCACGCTTGTCGCACAACTTTGAAAAATGCCTCCAAAATCAAAGTCGTGCGACGACATGACGGCTCTTAAGCGGGAACGTTCCTGTCGCCCCTGCTATCAGAGCGCGGCGTTGAAGTCGCGCACTTTCAGCGTGCGGTGAGAAGCCTCGACGTTGCCACGCACAATGCGCTGCAAGGCGTTGTCCGCGTCCTTATGGGAGGCGAGCCAGGCGTCGCCCAGCTCCACGAGCTTCGCCGGATCGGCATAGCCCGGATACAGGCCTTCGAGCAGCGCTTCCGCCATGTGGAAGGTCTTGTGCTCCCAAATCCAGTCGGCGACCTCGAAATACTTCTCGGCGTACGGTTCGGCCAAGTCGGCGCGCGGGGTGGCTGCGAAGCCACCGGCCACAGCCTCAAGCTGCATGTTGGTCAGCTCGTCGTTGTGCAGGGCCTCGTTCCAAGCCCATGCCTTCGCTTCGGCGGTACCGGCCACGGCGCGTGCGCCATAGGCGAACTCACGGTTCTCGGTGGTTTCGCGCTTGGCCAGTTCGGCGTCGATTCCCGCCTGGTCGATCGCGTTGACGGTGCTCAGCGCGTTGATGATGGTCCAGCGGAAGTTGTTGTCGATTTCCAGACCGTCGAATGCCACGGAACCGTCGAGCAGGCCCTTCGCGTTGGCGACGAACGCCTCGTCGCCCGGCTCGCCGTAGCCCAGGTAGGCGGTGACGAGCTGGAACTGTTCGTCGGAGCCGGCCTTGGCCTGACCCGCCAGCTTGAACAGTTCGGCGGCCACGTGCTTCACGATCTCGGCACGCTCTGCCGGAGCGGTGTAATGCCATGCGGTGGTGCTGACCTGTGCCAGCGCGTAACGGAAGGTGGTGGACTCGTGTTCGGTGGCGAGCGCGGCCAGCGAGGTGTCGATGAACTGGCGTGCCGGCAGTTCGCCGTCGCGGGTCATGTCCCACAGGGCGAGCCAGATCACGGAGCGTGCGAGCGCGTCGTCGAAGCGGTACAGGTTGCTTGTCGCGAATGCGAGGCTCTTGTCGTCGAAACGCAGCTTCGTGTAGGTCAGGTCGTCGTCGTTCACCAGGATCAGCGACGGACGTGCATTGCCGGCGGCAGCGTCGACGACCGTCAGTTCGCCGTCGACGTCCAGTTCGAAACGGTCGGTGCGCACGATCTTGCCGGTTTCCGGATCCTCGTTGTAGAAGCCGACGGCGAGACGGTGGGCGCGCAGCACGGGATGCTCGGCCGGAGCGGTCTGGCGCAGGGCGAGACGCTTGATGGTGCCGTCCTCGTTCTCTTCGACTTCGGTGGCGATGGTGTTGATGCCGGATTCCTCAAGCCACTGGGCGCTCCATGCCTTGAGATCGCGGCCGGAAGTGAGTTCCAGTTCGGCGAGCAGGTCGGCGAGGGTGGCGTTGGAGTAGGCGTGCTTGTTGAGGTAGTTGTTGATGCCCTTGAAGAACTTCTCACGGCCCACGTAGTACACGAGCTGCTTCAGCACGGAGGCGCCCTTGGCGTAGGTGATGCCGTCGAAGTTGACGTAGGTGTCGTTGAGGTCGTTGATCGGGGCGACGATCGGGTGGGTGGTGCTCAGCTGGTCCTGACGCAGCGCCCAGCTCTTTTCGCCGGAGCTGAAGGTTGCCCAGGCGTCCTTCCATTCGGTGGCTTCGGCGGTGGCGAGGGTGGACGTGAACTCGGCGAAGGATTCGTTGAGCCACAGGTCGTTCCACCACTTCATGGTCACGTAGTCGCCGAACCACATGTGGGCGAGCTCGTGCAGCACGGTGACCACACGGCGTTCCGCGTAGGCGTCGGTGACCTTGGATTCGAACACGTACTGGTCGCGGATGGTGACCATGCCGATGTTCTCCATGGCGCCGGCGTTGTACTCCGGCACGTAGATCTGGTCGAACTTGGCGTACGGGTACGGCACGCCCCAGGTCTTGGCGTAGAAGGCGAAGCCTTTCTTAGTGATGTCGAACAGGTAGTCGACGTCCTTGCTGAAGGCCTTGGCGAGCGCCTGGCGGCAGTACATGGCCATCGGCACGGTGCGGCCGTCCTCATTGGCGTATTCGGTGTGCCATTCGGCGTACGGTCCGGCGCAGATGGCGGTGAGGTAGGAGCTCATGGTTGGGGTCGGTTCGAACACCCACAGCTTGGTGGTTTCGGCGGCGTGATCGCCGAGCGTGCCTTCCTCGGTGACGGTTTCGTTGTCGGTCACGGAGGCGGTGGGCATGTTGGACGTGACGATCCAGGATTTGGCGGCGAGCACGGAGAAGTCGAACACGGCCTTCAGGTCGGGCTGGTCGAACACGGCGTAGACGCGGCGGGCGTCCGGCACTTCGAACTGGGTGTACAGGTAGACGTTGCCGTCGGACGGGTCGACGCTGCGGTGCAGGCCTTCGCCGGTGTTGGAGTACTGGCACATCGCCTTGACGGTGACCTCGTTGTGCTCCTTGAGGTTCTTCAGTTCGATGCGGCTGTCCACGTATGCTTCGGCCGGGTCGAGGGTTTCGCCGTTGAGGGTGATCTCGCTGACTTCGTTGGCGATGAGGTCAAGGAAGCTTGACTCCCCCGGCTTCGCGTCGAAGGTGATGGTGGTTTCGGAGCCGAAATCCTTGGCTCCGCGGGTCAGGTCAAGCTTGACCGTGTAATGGATTGGCGCGGCGATGATGCTTTTGCGTTCTTCCGCTTCGATTCGGGTGAGGTTTGCTCCTGGCATGTCACTCCTTCTTTCTGGTAACAGAAGGCGGCGCGATCAGTTGTGCCGATCACGTCGCCTTGATTCAATTTATGGTAAATTTACGGCTTATTTCGCGGCGTTCAGTCCCATCGCGTCATCCACGTCCTGCGCGATGTCGGCGACGACGGGGACGATCATCGGCTTGCGGTGCAGCTGTCGTGCCACCCAGCCGCCGAGTGTGCGTCGCATGATCTGCTGCAGTTTGTAGGTGTCGCGCGTGCCCTGCATCATCGCGTCCTGCAGCTGCTCGACGATCTGGTGACGGACCTTGTCGAACTCGCTTTCGTCTTCCGCGACCGCGTTGAGGTAGATCTTCGGACCGGTGATGACATCCGCGGTTTCGGTGTCGACGACTACGAAGCTGGACACGAAGCCTTCGGTACCGAGGATGCGGCGCTTCTCGAGTTCTTCGTCGGTCAGTTCGCCGACGGAATCGCCATCGACGTACACGTAGCCGCACGGCACGGAGCCGACGACCGCGGCCTGTCCGTGGTACAGGTCGACCACATCGCCGTCTTCGGCCAGCACGACGTTCTGCGGATCGACGCCGGTCTTGACGGCGATCATGCCGTTGGCCACCAAGTGGCGGTTTTCGCCGTGGATAGGCATGGCGCACTTCGGCTTGACGATGTTGTACATGTACAGCAGTTCGCCTTCGTTGCAGTGGCCGGAGACGTGCACGGCGGCGTTGTCTCGGTTGACCACGCGGGCTCCGAGCTGCACGAGCTTGTTGATGACCTTGTAGACGCCATGCTCGTTGCCTGGGATCAGGGAGCTGGCGAGGATCACCGTGTCGAACTCGTTGATGGTGATGTCGCGGTGGTTGCCGTCGGCGATGCGGCCGAGCGCGGCCATCGGCTCGCCTTGGGAGCCGGTGCACATGTAGACGAGCTTGTCGTCCTGCACGTCATGGGCCTGCTTCAGGTCGATGACGGTGTCCTCGGGCAGACGCAGGTAGCCCAGATCTGCTGCGATGGACATGTTGCGGACCATGGAACGTCCGACGAACACGACCTTGCGGCCGTACTTGTGGGCCGCGTCGACGACCTGCTGCACGCGGTGCACGTGGCTGGAGAAGCTGGCCACGATGATTTTGCGCGTGGCCTGTGCGAACGCCTGGTCGAGTGCCGGACCGATGGAGGTCTCCGGCTTGACGAAGCCCGGGACCTCGGCGTTGGTGGAGTCCATCATCAGGAGGTCCACGCCCTTTTCGCCGAGCTTGCCGAATTCCACCAGATCGGTGATGCGGTGGTCGAGCGGCAGCTGGTCGAGCTTGATGTCGCCGGTGTCGATGAGAGAGCCGGCGGGGGTCTGCACGAACACGGCGAGCGCGTCCGGAATGGAGTGCGTGACGTTCACAAATTCCAGGTTGAACGGGCCGACCTTGAGCTTGTCGCGTCCCTTGACCTCGACGAGCGTCGGGTTGATGCGGTGTTCCTTGCACTTGGCCTCAACGAAGGCGAGGGTGAGCTTGGAACCGATCAGCGGAATGTCCGGGCGGAGCTTGAGCAGGTACGGCACGCCACCGATGTGGTCTTCGTGGCCGTGGGTGAGCACGAGCGCCTCGACCTTGTCGAGACGGTCCTTGATGTAGTGGAAGTCAGGCAGGATGAGGTCCACGCCCGGCTGCTCCTCTTCCGGGAAGAGCACGCCGCAGTCGATGAGCAGGATATGCCCGTTGTATTCGACCACGTTCATGTTGCGGCCGATCTCACCCAGACCGCCCAGCGGCACGATGCGCATGGAGCCCTTGCGGTACTTCGGCGGAGCGATCAGCACTTCGTCCTGCTGCGGCGCGGTGGATTGCGGCGCGGAATGCGACGGGCGACGGTTCGAACCGTTGCCGCCACGGGATCCACGGGAGCCGCCGTTGCGCGAACCACCGTTGCCACGGCTGCGGGTGGAGGACTTGGCCTTCTTGATGGCGGTCTTCTCGGACTTCGCGGCCTTGGTGGTCTTGGATGCCTTGACTGCGGTTTCAGTGCGCTTGGCAGCCTTGCTGCCGCGCTTGTGTGTTGTTGTCTTTGTGGTTTCTTCTGTAGCCATTTCCTAGTTGGATTTCTATTACTAATTGTCTCCGCCTATGCGGAAACGAGGAATTTGGGTGCCTGCCGGCGTTCATGCGCGACAGGCCAGTCGCATCATGCGATTCGGTTCACAGCAGTCCCGCGGCGCGCATGCCCTTTTCCGCGCGCACGAGTTCCGCTTCGCCCGGACCGACGTTCGGCAGGCGCATTTCGGTGGAGTCGAGGATTCCACGCACCTTCAGCGAGGCCTTGGCCATCACGGCCTGGAAGCCATTGCCGTTCATCGCTTCGACGAGCGGCGCCAGCTGCACGGAGATGCGCTGCGCTTCGTGGATATCGCCACAATCGAACGCGTTGGCGAGGTCACGCATCGGACCGGCGGCCGCGTGTGCGATCACAGAGATGATGCCGACGGCGCCGACGGACAGGAACGGCAGGAACAGGCCGTCATCGCCCGAATACCAGGTCAGACCGGTCTCCATGCGCTTGCGCACCGCGCCTGCGATGTCGCCGGTGGCGTCCTTGACGGCCTTGACGTGGTCGAGTTCGGCCATACGGCGGTAGGTTTCCAGCTGGATGTGCAGTCCGGTACGGCCCGGCACATCGTAGACGATGATCGGCTTGTCCGCGGAATCGTTGACCGCCTTGTAGTGGCGGAACACGCCTTCCTGCGACGGACGGGAGTAATACGGGGCGACCACGAGCACCGCGTCGGCGCCCGCCTCCTGGGTCTGCTCCACCATGCGCACGGTGTGCGCGGTGTCGTTGGAACCGGCGCCGGAAATGACCGGCACGTCCACGACTTCCTTGACGGCCTGGACCAGTTCGACCTTCTCCTCCATATGGGTGGTCGGCGATTCGCCGGTGGTGCCGTTGACCACAAGACCGTCGGCGCCGTCCGCCACGAGCTGCCTCGCCAGCTGTTGCGCGGCTTCGAAATCTACGGCTCCGTCAGCCTTCATGGGGGTGACCATGGCCGGAAGGATACGTCCGAAGGGAGCAGGATCGAGCAGATGCATAGTACCGTCAGTCTTAGGGCTTGTCATACGGCTAACGGTACTTCCCTCTGCGGACGCTTGCGATTTCATGAGACGCGAAAAATCACATTTTGGAAGGCTTGCCGACGACGACCGCGACGACGCATTGCAGGAAAGCGACGAACGTGAACACCATCAGCGGCACATGATGGCCGCCGGTGGCCTGGACCAGCACGCCGAACATAAGCGGGCCGAGCGAGGCGATCAGATAGCCGAACGACTGCGCGACGCCCGACAGCACCACGGTTTCGGCGCTGTCATGCCCGCGCAGCGCGATCAGTGCGAGCGCCACGACCAGCGAAGCGCCCTGCGCGCAGCCGCCGACGAACGCCCATACCGGCATGAGATGCGGCAGCAGCAGCATGCCGAGGCCGGCGATCAGCATGGGAGCGCTGGCGGTGAGCGCCGCGCAGACCTGGTTGCCGCGCACGTTCATGAGCTTAGGAATGACCAAGCCGGAAAGGATGCCGATGCCTTGGAAGATGAACAGATGCACGCCGGCGGTGGAGTCGTCGTAGCCGATGGACGCCGAGATGGACGGCATCCAATTGGACATGGTGTAGAAGGCGGATGATTGCAGCCCCATGAAGGCCGTCACGTACCACGTCATCGGACGGCGCAGCACGCGGGCGAACACGCCATGCGACGATTGCGTGGAACATGCCGGTCGCTGTGCGGAATGTGGGTTTTGTGCGTTGGCCGTCGTGCTGCGATCGCCAATATCATCGATATCGCCAGTATCGCTGGTTTCAATGGTGCCGCCGGCGGAAGCGATAACGACTTTGCGATTGTGCAGGATACGCAACGCCCACAGCGCGGCGACAACCAGCGGAGGCACACTCCAGAAGGCGAGTGACGCACGCCAACCGCCCCACATCTGCGCAAGCGGCGCGGACAGCAAACCTGCGGTGGCGCTGCCGGCGGTGATGCAGCCGGAATAGACGCCGGTCGCCATCGCGACATGGCCGGCGTAGTCACGTTTTGCGATTACCGGAACCAGAACGTTGCCGACGGCGATGGCGGAAGCGAACACCACCGTGCCCAGCCAGATGCCAACGCCGCCGCCGAACGAGCGGATGGCGTCGCCCGCCGCGATGCACAGCAGGGCCAGCAGAATCGACATGTCGATGCCGATGCGGCGTGCAAGGAACGTGACCAGCGGGCTGACCGCAGCGAAGGCGAGTAGGGGAATCGCGGTCAGCACGCCCTGCACTCCCTCGGCCCAATGAAGGCCAGTACCTATTTGCGAGAGCACCGGACCGACCGCCGCGATGGAGGGACGCAGATTCAGCGATACGAGGAAGACCAAGGCAGCCCACGGTCCAGTGGAAGGAAGGTCGTACGCCAACGCTCCGTTTATCTTGTTCACAATGCCTCCATTCCCGTTTTCGCCTCCATGGTTCCGGCCGACCGCCGCTATACCGTCAATCACCAAGCTCGCCAAGCGTTTCGAAACAATCGTTGATGTCCTCAATGCGCTTCCGCACGTCGACGTCATCGCTTCCGAGACGTTCCCCCACCTCGTCCGCGAAGAGGGCAACCAAAGCGAACGCCGCAGTGAAGCTTGAAAGCATATGCGAGTTCAACGCCACGTTGAAGAAGACGACGTTGCGTCCGATAAGGGCATTGCGTGCCGCGACGTCGCCTATTACCACCACGGTGACCCCACGTTCGAGTAACACGTCGACAAGTCGGGCGAAAAAAGGAGGACGCCGACCCACGCCGACGATGACGGCCACATCGTCCGATGAGTAGTCAGTCAATTCCTCTGCGATAGATTGCCCCGGATGCGGGAGAATATCGATGTTTCCACGCAGCTGCAGCAATTGTTCACGCAAATGAAGCGCCACGGGATATCCATTGCGGTAACCGACCACCGCGACATGCGGAGCCATGGCCATGTCCCGGCATGCGGAATCCAATTGCGCGCGGTCGATGTCCTCAAACGTATGTTTCAGGCTTTCCGAATCCCTGAGCAAATGGTCGGCAAGCAAATCATCGCAGCGAACATTTCGCACGGTTTCCGGAGCGCCTGGACGGTGGATACGGCGCACGTCGCGTCTGAATTCACCCGCATTCGAATAACCGAGCTTGCGGTACAGGCGGCTGAGCGTCGGCTGCGAGATGCCGCTCAACTGCG
>ERZ827423.2233-NODE-2233-length-15927-cov-4.907006_pt1 | contig 15927 bp, 14 predicted proteins | sample MGYA00519775_ERZ827423 | MGnify/ENA primary metagenome ERZ827423 (study PRJEB31778, sample SAMEA3449296) | human gut metagenome | biome: human gut; feature: human-associated habitat; material: faeces | place: United Kingdom | collected 2010/2012 ...
GACCTTTGATCCGGTATCCGTCATTCTTTCGCAATAGTCCCGCACGGGAATATCCGAGCAATCGCAGAAATCGCTCAGCCAGTTCATTGAAAGCTTCATTCTCTTTTTCCCCTTTCTCAGAATTGACGCAAAAAGCGAATATCGTTTTCATACAGATACCGCATATCGTCAATGTTGTATTTGCACATCAAAATGCGCTCAATTCCCATGCCGAAGGCAAAGCCGGAATACTCCTCCGGATCGATGCCGCATTCGCGCAACACATTCGGATGCACCATGCCGGCGCCGAGAATTTCGATCCAGCCCTCGCCCTTGCAAAGGCGGCAGCCCTCTCCGTCGCAAACAAAGCAGGAAACGTCAACCTCGGCGGATGGCTCGGTAAACGGGAAATGGTGCGGACGGAAGCGCAGACGCGTGCGGCTGCCGAACATATGCTTTGCCATGATCTCAAGCGTGCCCTTGAGATCGCCCATGGTAATGCCTTTGTCCACCACAAGCCCCTCCAGCTGATGGAACACGGGAGAATGCGTTGCATCGACCGCATCGGAGCGGTATACCTTGCCGGGAGAGATAATGCGGATCGGCGGTTTTTGCTGCTGCATCACGCGCGCCTGCACGGGGGAGGTCTGCGAGCGCAGAAGAATATTATCGGTGATATAAAATGTGTCCTGCGTGTCTCTTGCGGGATGGTTTTCCGGAATATTGAGCGCCTGGAAGTTATAATAATCGTATTCGACCTCCGGCCCCTCCGCAATGGTAAAGCCCATGCCGATAAAAATATCGCACAGCTCTTTTTCCACCTGCGAGAGCGGATGGCGCCCGCCGAGCATCGGCGGCTTGCCCGGCTCCGTTACATCCAGCGTCTCGCGGCGCAGCTTTGCCGCAAGCTCTGCCGCATGGCGGCGCTCGCCGAGCAGAGAAAGCTGCTGCTCGATCGAGGCGCGCACCTCGTTTGCCAGCTGCCCGATCACGGGGCGCTCTTGGGCGCTGACCTTTCCCATGCCGCGCAAAAGCTGAGTCAGCTCTCCTTTTTTCCCGAGATACCGCACGCGCAGCTCTTCCAGATCCGCGTTCGGATCGGAAAGGCGCTGCTGCGCCTCCTCTTTGATCTTCAAAAGCATTTCCTTCATTCGTTGTTTCATCCTCTCTTTTGTTTGGACTTTTTGTGTGCCGAGAAAATTTCGCGCGGGAAAAAGAAAAAGCCTTCCCCCCGACTGCTCGGGGCGAAGACAAAAAAGCCTCCGCGGTACCACCCGCATTTCCCGCCGCAAAGCGGGACACTCCTTTTGCACCGATTACGGTGTGCTGCCGGGACGAACTACAAAAACCTCTCACCCGTCCTGCTCCAAAGGGAAATGCCGCCTCCCGCAACCGCGCCGCTTTCAGCCTGTGGCATGCGCTCTCTGTCGGATTTGCGTACTTGGATTTGGCTGCCTTCTTCATTGCATTTCTCACTTTTCACAGTATAGCACATCTTTTTGAAAAATGCAAGTTTTTTCCGCAAGTTGTCGCTGCCCGTTCGCAAAAAAACCTTTCTTGCCCCCGGCGCATCAAAAGCGATTTGTTTACAAATTGCGATTGCATTCGGTGGAATTTTCTGCTATACTGTTATAATGTAGCGATGAAATCGGCGCGGCGGGCACCTGCCGCGGCTGTTTGACGGCGAAAAGCCGAGAGGGAGAGATCGAATGGGACTGTTCAATGCTATTTTCGGGACATACAGCGATCGTCAGCTCAAAAAGCTCGAAAAGACCGTAAACGAAATAGAAGCGCTGGCGCCGCAATACAGCGTCATGAGCGATGCGCAGCTGCAGGCGGTTACCCCGCAGCTGAAGGAGCGTCTTGCAAACGGAGAAAGCACCGATGATATTCTGCCGCAGGCATTTGCGGCGGTGCGCGAAGCGGCGGACAGAGTGCTCGGAAAGCGCCCGTTCCGCGTGCAGCTCATCGGCGGCATCGTGATTCATCAGGGGCGCATTGCCGAGATGAAAACGGGCGAAGGGAAAACGCTTGTTGCAACCATGCCCGCATACCTCAATGCCCTGAGCGGCAAAGGGGTGCACATTGTCACGGTCAACGATTATCTGGCGCGCGTCGGCAGCGAGGAAATGGGGCGCGTCTATGCCTTTTTGGGGATGAGCACGGGGCTTGTCGTGCACGGGCAGACCAAGGAGGAAAAGCAGGCGGCATACCGCGCGGATATCACCTACGGAACCAACAACGAATTCGGTTTTGATTATCTGCGCGACAATATGGTAATCTACAAAGAGCAAATGGTGCAGCGCGGACACAATTTTGCAATCGTGGACGAGGTCGACTCAATTCTGATTGACGAGGCGCGCACACCTCTGATTATTTCCGGGCAGGGCAATAAATCCACGGAAATGTATGATATTGCCGATCGGTTTGTGCGTACTCTGCGGCCGTATAAGGTCAAGGAAATGGACAAAAAAGAGTCCACAGAGGGCATTGAGCAGGATTATATCATCGACGAAAAGGCAAAAACCGCAACGCTGACGGAAAACGGCGTTGCCAAGGCAGAGGCATATTTCCATGTGGATAACCTCTCCGATCCGGAAAATGCCGATCTGCAGCATTATATTCAGAAGGCACTCCATGCGCATGGCTGCATGCACCGCGATGTGGACTATTTGGTCAAGGACAACCAGGTGCTCATTGTGGACAGCTTCACCGGAAGAATTATGTACGGCAGACGCTATTCCGACGGGCTGCATCAGGCGCTGGAGGCAAAGGAAAAGGTCAAAATCGAAAACGAAAATCAGACCCTTGCCACCATCACCTTCCAAAATTATTTCCGCCTTTATGATAAGCTCTCCGGCATGACCGGAACGGCTTTGACCGAAGAGGATGAATTCCGCGAAATTTATAATTTGGACGTTGTCGTCATCCCGACCAACATGCCCATGATTCGCAAGGACCACCACGATCTTGTTTATAAAAATCTGAACGGAAAATACCACGCGATTGTGGAGCAGGTGCTAAAGTGCCACGAAAAGGGACAGCCGGTTTTGGTCGGCACCATTGCCATCGAAAAGAGCGAGCTGCTTTCAAAGCTTTTGACCCGTGCGGGCATTCCGCATACGGTTCTGAACGCAAAATACCATGAAAAAGAAGCAGAAATCGTCGCGCAGGCAGGCAAATACGGCGCCGTTACAATCTCCACCAACATGGCGGGGCGCGGCACGGATATTATGCTGGGCGGAAACCCAGAATTTTTGGCAAAGAACGAAATGCGCCGCCAGGGCTATGCGGAGGAAATTATCTTAGAGGCGACCGGAACGGCGCAAACCATCAGCGAAGAGGCAATGGCCGCGCGCGGCGTTTTCCGGGAGCTGTATGAAAAATATCGTGCACAAATCGCGCCGGAGGCAAAAAAGATCTGCGAGGCGGGTGGCCTTTTCATCATCGGGACCGAGCGGCATGAAAGCCGCCGCATCGACAACCAGCTGCGCGGCCGTTCCGGCCGCCAGGGAGACCCGGGCGAATCCCGCTTCTATCTCTCCCTTGAGGACGATCTCATGCGGTTGTTCGGCAGCGAAAACATCGCAGCCTTGGTAGATCGCCTCGGGCTGGATGAGGACACGCCCATCGACGCAAAAATTCTCTCCAACTCCATTGAAAGCGCACAAAAACGCCTGGAGGCGCAAAACTTCAACCGCCGCAAAAACGTGCTGATGTATGACGATGTGATGAATCAGCAGCGCACGATCATTTACGCGCAGCGCCGCGAGGTGCTCGACGGAATGGACCTGCATGAGAAAATTGCGGGCATGATTCACACCGTGATCGAAGACGAGGTTCGCTCCGAATGCATCGCAGAAAGTCCCGCGGAATGGAATTTCGAGAATATCCGCGCTTATTTTGCCTCGACCCTTTGCTCAAAAAACGATTTTCAGTATACCCCCGAGCAGCTTTCCGCTCTGAGCCGGGAAGATCTGATCGAGCTGCTGAAAAAGCGTGCAGATGCCCTCTATGCGGAGAAGGAACAGCTTTTCGGCGCAGAACAGATGCGCGAGATCGAGCGCATTATCCTTTTGCGCTGTGTAGATGCAAAATGGATGGGGCATCTTGAAAATATGGACTCTTTGGAGGACAACATCGGGCTGCAGGCATATGCGCAGCGCAACCCGATCAACGAATACCGCATTGCCGGCGCCGATCTCTTTGACGGCATGATCGCGGCGATCCGCGAGGATACGGCACGCGCAATTCTGAGCGTTGTCCCGCGGCCGAGCCAGGAGCCGCTGCGCCGCACGCAGCTTGCCAAAACAACCGTGGAAAATCTCGGCGCGGGCGAGCCCGTCAAAAAAGCGCCCGTGCGCAAAAAGGCATCCGAAAAGGTCGGGCGCAACGACCCCTGCCCCTGCGGCAGCGGAAAGAAATATAAAAAATGCTGCGGCATGCATGAAAACGACGCCTGAGGCGAAGCCTCTCCGCGCAGGATAAGATGATACGAGGATAGTGTATGGGCTTTGGAATTTTACTGATCGGCTATGTGATGTTTTTTAACGTGCAGGCGCAGAACATTGCAATCGACCCGTTTTGCGATCTGGTCGGGTATATTCTGATGCTGATCGGGCTTTGCAGGCTCGGACACTACAATCGCGGGTTTCGCATCGCAAAGGCGCTTGATATTGCGCTTTTGCCCGTCGGTGTGCTGACGCTTCTTTTGCAGATTCAGAAGACCTGCGTATTTTACAAAATACAGACCCCGCTTGATGCACTTGCAAAAATCACGCCGGTCTATACCGTTGTGCTTTCCGTTTTGGTGCTTGCATTTCATGCGGCGCTGTATCTCGGCATCTATGAAATGGCGACGGAGGTATCTCTCGAAAAGCTGCGCCGCGCTGCGCTGCGCAATCTGCTCATCACGGCTTTTTATTATCTGATCATGCTCTTTTTGCAGCTGTTTGGATCATTGCTCGGTGATTTTGCAAAATATTTCAACGGTCCGATGCGCCTGTACGGTTATGTATGGATTCTGCTTGGCATCGTGTGTGTTTTCAACTGCTATCGGTTGATCTGCCTGCCGGGAGACGAGAATATGCCGCCGCGCAACAATTTGCTTTACCGCGTATGGAATCGCAAGAAAAAGCAGGAACCGCCCAAAACCGAAGCGGAAAAAAGCGAGGAAGCAAAGCGCGCATACAACGAAGAAATGCGCCGCCGCCAAATGGAGCGCACGCGGAAAAACAAGCGCGGCAAGCGGCGCTGAGCAAAGGAGTGGCACATGCGGCTTGGTCTTTTTATCGCGGGCATTGCTTTTTTGTGCAATCCCATGGTCAGCACGGTTGACCTTTTGCCCGATTGTATCGGTTGGCTTTTGATCTGTTTTTCGTTTTTGCGCCCGTCCTTTGTCAATGAAAAGCTCGGCGCCGCAAGGAACACGGCGGGAATCGCGGCGCTGGTTACGCTGCCGCGGATTTTGTTTTCGCTTTCCTATCTTTCCGGAGATACGGCACACCCGTTTTTCGGGGACCGCATCCTTGCGCTGACGTTGGCATTTCTGTATGCCGTGGGCGAGGCATATCTCTTCTGCTCTTTTTTGAAAAACTATTTTGAGGGCATCACGGATGTATCCACGCTCAGCCATGACAAAAAAAGCGCCGCACTTTTGGAAAAACGGCGGCGGCGCGGCGTGCGGTTTATTTTGTGCAGAGGCTTTCTCTCTTTGCTGCCCGAGCTTGTTTATCTCGGGGACTTTTCCTATCTTGAATCGGATATCAACGGTGTTTATATGGATATCCGGAAAGCGCATCCCACGCTCAGCGGAATCAGCTGCGCGCTCTTTGTGCCGATCGGCATCGCATTTTTTGTTTCCATGTGTCGTTTTGTCCGTGCGCTGCGGCGCGACGGTTCCTTACCGCAAACGCTGCATACATTGTATGCCGAAAAAGGCGAGGCGCTTTTTTGCAACCGGACACGGTATCGCATGGGGCTTGGCTTTGTGTTCTTTTTTGCAGCATTTGTGCCGTTTTTGCCCTGGAATTTGGACGGAGTCCGCTTTTTGCCGCAACTTTTGACGCCGCTGCTGCTCCTTGCAGCTCTGAAGTTGATTGTGCCCTTTGCATGGAAGCCGTCAAAAAAAGAAAAAGCGCTTTTTGCAATCTCGACGGCGCTTTGTGCCGTTTGGTGGGGAATTTCTCTTTGGTATTACACATCCGTTTGGGATGAGTGGGGGACAAGAATCGGTTCGCTTGTGCAAATGACCCCGCAGCGGATCTTTCAGCGCAATATCCAATTCTGCTTGTTCGCACTGTCCGGCTGTGCATCCGTGCTTTTGTTTCTCCTGTGCTTTGCGGCGATTCGCCGCCTGCACCGCTTTGCTGAAACGCCATTGTACCGCAATGAGAGCCTTGAAAGCGTGCTTGATGCCGCCTGCTCCTTTGCAACGGACAAACAGCGCCTGCGCCGGCATCGCCGCCCCATCCCCGTTTTGTTGGCGCTCACCCTGGCGAGCATCTGGCTTTCGGAATTTCCGCTGTTTTCTTTTTACACAACGCCTCTTCCGCTTGTGCAGGGCATTCTCGGCGCGGCATTGCTGCTCTTTTTGTATCTGCATCTTTCCGATCTTTACGGTGCAGCCAAACGGTTGCTTCGGTAAAACACCGTATCACGAAAAGCATACCCGTAAAATCGGGCCTGTGTTATCACATATGCCCTGCCGGCAAAAAAGATAAGAAAAACCGCTCGTTCATGCCGAGCGGTTTTCTTTCGTTATACAGCCGGTAGGAACACCGACCAAAAGCGCCTCAAAAGAAAAATGAAGCGCGTCGGCAAGCTCATCCAAAAACAGAAGATCCGGACAGGCAAGCCCCCGTTCCCACTTTGAAACGGCTTGCGGCGTTACCCCCAGTTTCTGTGCGAGCTGTCCCTGTGTCCAGCCGATGGAGCGCCGTCTTTCGGCGATCCGATCCCCCATATCTTGCATATGTATCATATCGGCACAACTCCTTTCATCCCGATCCATTGTGAAAACGGAATTTGCTTGATACCGGATGGTATCAAACACGAATGTGCCCATGACGCCGGGGATTTTCCCGCCCCGTATTTTTCAAAGGTGGGCGGGTTTTGGGTTGATCTGCGTCAACCGCGCCAAATCGCGAGGCGCCATATGCAGCATCCGCTTTGCCATTGGTTCATCATACAAACAACGCCTCCTTTCTTTCCTATTTGTAAAGGCGCGGTTGGCCATCCCGCCCCTTACTTTATCAGTATACCACTGCCGTACTGTATTTGTCAATCAACCGCAGGTTGTTTTCCAGCGGCATTTCAAAGGTTTTTTCGGAATATGCAATGGATCTTCCTTGCGTCTCCATATTTTTCCGTTCACAATATATTTATACAAAATATCTAAAATGTTATTTCCAAGTTCAGGCATTCTTGGCATTTTGACGCTATACTGAAATCGTGGGGAGAACCGCAGTTTGTCTAACCAGCAGCGCTGTTTTTCTCTTTGCTGCTTTCCCTTTTTGTCATACAGACAGGTACGATTTCGATTTCCCTTCGTTTTGACCGGATCTGCGGTTTCTCGACAAAACATTCAATTTCAGTTTACCGATACTTGGCAATTCGGTGATGAACCATTGACTTTTCTGTGATATCCTGTAGATGAGAACAGAAAAGCGCCGAAAACAGCCGCTGCATTTTGCAAAAGGCGTTCTCACCGATCAACACTCGTTCGGTTTTCAAAGGAAAGCGCTCCTGCTCCCTTTCGGATCTGTTCTCAATTTTCGAAAAATGCGGCTTCCGCCGCACAAAAGAACGGAGGATCCGATGATGCACAAAAAGCAATTCACGCCGCAATGCGGCAAGCGCTTTCTCCTATTCGAGAAAATGGCCTTCTCCTTTTTTTCGGAGCTCTCGCCCAATTGAGCCATCCGCTGCTCCGGAGCTCCGCGCATCTGTTCCGGTTGTGGCAAAAAGCGGTTTTGTCACACAATAATGAACAATAAAAAAGGAGAACAATACAATGAATTTCAAATTTCGTCGCACAATCCCGGCGCTGTTATCGCTTGTTATGCTGCTCGCAGCTCTGCAGCTCCCTTCGTTTGCCGCGGGCACGAAATATGAGGTGGAGCCAAACAACACTACCTCCAAGGCCGATACCACCTATGACGACTATGATAACTACGGCACCATAAGCTCCACTTCCGATATTGATTTTTGGCGCTTTACACCGAGTGAAACCTGCTTTGCAAACATTTGGCTTGGCAATATTCCCTCCGGCTGCAGCTATACGCTGTCCCTGCTGGATTCCTCCTACAACGCCGTCGCCATGACAAAAGATCATCAATACGGCTCACAAAAGCTCATGAAATGCCGTCTGGTCGGCGGCAAGACCTACTATGTCAGCATTCACTCGGACAGCGGTTACTCTGCCGACACCTACTACCGCTTCCGCATCAAGACCTATGATCTGGGGGTCGGCAGAATTTTCACAAGCACCGACAGCGATTATGATACCTCCGCAACCGGCGCCATCAAATCCACGCTCTGGTCGATGGGATACGATGCCGACAACTACCTGAACAACTCGGCAAGTGCCGTGTTTTCCACCATTGCCAGCAGCCGTATCGTAATGATTCATAACCCCGCGGGCGCAGGCTATATGACCATGCCCGCCTCCATCGGGCATACCTATCTCTGCGCAAACAACCATGCCAATATCCAAAGCTATTCCCGCGGGCTTTCCGCCCTTGCCGCAGGCGCAATGAGCAACACCGCTCTTGCAATTTATCTTGGGGATTACACCGCAAATACGCACGGCGCCTACGGCAATCTTGTGGAGATGACGCTGAGCAAAGGCGCATCCTGCGCAATCGGCTGGTACAATGAGCTGGATCGCACCTTCTGCACGGGCTGGGCAGATGCTTTCTTCAGCAAACTAGATGAAAACAGAAGCATCACAGCCGCGATCGGCGCCGCCGACACATGGGCTTCCAACACGCGTCCGAACAGTTTTGCCAGCATGGTTGACATTTATGTCGGAACCAGTGACACCGGAGCAATCGCTCCTTGAGTTGATACAAACATCAAAACTATAACAAAAAGGAGAAGTCACAATGAAAAACAAGGTTCTCATTCTTTTGGCATGCGTGCTTGCTTTGTCGATTTGCGGTACTGTTTATGCAGCCGCATTCGCACCCGCAGCACAGACCGAAAACGCCCCTGCCGCGCCGGCAGAGACGAAAACACAAGCGCAGGCTGAAACCGAGACACAGGCAACGCTTGACAAATCGGAAAAGCTCGAAATGTACAGCATGCGCTCCGCTGCCGCGGAGACAAAGGTCTCTCCCGTTGCAGAGGAAGCCTCCGCACCGCTTTTGTACAAGCAGACCCTGAACATCAGCGTCGGCGATTACCTTGATATTTACAAGGACAGCACCGATACCGAATATCTTTATGATACGCACGGAAAGTTTGTCGGCATCAAATACAGCGACGACAAGCGAGACAATTATATCAGCAGACTGGATTCCCGTTTTCTCATCAATGAAGACGAGGCTCTGGCAGCCGCCGAAAGCTTTGCAAAGGATTTGTTCGGCGATGCATTTGACGCATTCGTGCTGCAGCAGGCGCGTCTGATCCGCGGCGAAACCTATTGGATTATTTTCGAAACGCAGTACGGTGAAAACGGGTACCTCGGCGGCGCGGAATGCTATGTCAATGTTCTGCGCGACGGCACTGTCGTTACCTGCGAAATGCCCTGCATTCATGATTTCGACGATTATACGCCCGCATTGCTTGCCGATGTGAACGAAAACATGCTGACCGAATATACAATGCAGCAGCTGCAGGAAATCTACGGGAGCCGCCTCGGCAATGTAATCATTCGGAAAATGCGCCTGATCAAGAACACCGGAAAATATCAGATTCTTATTCTGACCAGCTCCGAAATCGACGGCAACAGCCGCCTGGAAGAAATCTACTATGATCTGCAGTAAAAACCGACCGTAAAAATTCACTCCGCAGCGGGGCGCCCTTCGGCGCCCCCTGCGGCGTCCGAAAGGAGTATCATCCATGCGCTCTTCCAAACCGCTGCGTTTGGCAGTTCTGATCACGCTGATCGTTCTCATTGTTGCTGCCAATACGCTCACCGTTTTATTTGCTTTGCGCCGAGGCGAAACAGGCGCGGCACAAAGCACCGATGCCCCCGCCGTAAAACAGACAGAAAACGCGCCGCAAATCGCAGCCTCCACAGTGCAGCCGCAGAAAATCATCCTGCGCCGCGGCTCCGAGACGCTTTCCGTTTCCAAGGGCAGCGAGGATTACAATGCAATTCTGCAGCTCAACGAAAAACGGAAAAATGGCATACATTACTGCACGGAAATGGGAAATTTTGAAACCATTTCGGGCGAAAACGACATCGAGCTGATTTATGAGTTTGAAAAGGAAACGCCGTATATTCTTCCCCTGCAATACGAGCATCCGGAAAAAAACGTAACCGAGGTCTATTTCGTCCTGACCGGAGAAAATCACACCTGGTTTGCAACAAAAACAGAAAACGGGTATGCTTGCTACGCAGGGATTGGCAGCAATACCGATCTGATCCGCATCTGCAAAGAGCTGCTGGACACTCCTTCCAAAACCGATTCCGCCGCTTAAAAGCGGCGCAAAAAATCAAGCCACAGTTCGACGGGCAAATTCAATGCCCGAAAAAACGCTCCGGGATGCATCGGCGCCTCGGGGCGTTCTGCTTTTTTAAGTTTTCTTCATGGCTCCGCTTTTTAATGCGCATTGAAAAACACCGAGTTTTTTCTGAAATTTTACATGCTTTCTCTTCCATTTCGCATGATTTTGTGGTATACTGAATTTGATTTTGAATAGAATATACGGTTTTGGGATAAAAGAAGGATGAACGACTTAAACATTGTATTGGTGGAGCCCGAGATCCCGCAAAACACGGGCAATGTCGCCCGAACCTGCGCGGCGACGGGCGCTGCACTGCATCTGGTGCGCCCGCTCGGCTTTGCCGTTGACGACCGCAAAATGCGGCGCGCCGGGCTTGATTATTGGGATAAGCTTGACATCACCTTTTACGACAGCCTCGCTGATTTTCTCGAAAAAAACGCCGGCGCCCCGATGTATTTCTTCTCCACAAAGGCGGGGCGCGTTTATACGGAGCCGCGCTATGAAAAAGGCTGCTTTTTAGTGTTCGGCAAGGAAACCAAGGGGCTGCCGGAATCGCTTTTGAAAGAACGCTATGACCGCTGCGTGCGCCTGCCGATGCGCCGTGCGCTGCGCTCCCTCAATTTATCCAATACCGTAGCCGTCGGCGTATACGAGGCGCTGCGGCAATGGGATTTTTCCGCGCTGCAGAATGCAGGAGAGCTACCCGGAACGCTTTCCGAGCTTTGAGAAAATGAAGATTACGGAGGAATAAACCATGGATTGCCTGTTTTGCAAAATCATTGCGGGAGAGATTCCGAGTGCCCGCGTGTATGAAGATGAGGCTGTGTATGCCTTTCGGGATATCAGCCCGCAAGCGCCCGTACACATTCTGATCGTACCCAAGCACCACATCGGCGGAATGGATGAAATCACGCCGGAAAATGCCGCCTGCATCAGCGCGATCTTTACAGCCATTCCTAAGATTGCGCAGGCGCAGGGCCTTGAAAACGGCTATCGCGTGATTTCAAACTGCGGTCCGGATGCCTGCCAAACCGTGCGCCATCTGCATTTTCATCTGCTCGGCGGCGCAAAGATGGCAGAGCGAATGGCATAACAAACAGGGAAAACGGAGTACAGTTTATGAGAAAAACAAAAATCGTTTGCACCATCGGCCCCGCCAGCAGCGACCCCGCCGTTTTTGAGCAGATGTGCCTGGCGGGTCTGAATGTTGCGCGGTTGAACTTTTCGCACGGCACCCATGCGGATCACCTGAAAAAAATCGATATGATCAAACGGGTGCGGGAAAAGCTCGGGCTGCCCATTGCGATCATGCTGGATACAAAAGGGCCGGAATACCGCATCAAAACCTTCAAAAACGGGAAAATCATTTTGCATGAGGGCGACGCTTTTACCTTCACCGCGCGCGAGGTCGAGGGAGATGAACATATTGTCTCCGTCAATTTCACGGGTCTTGAACGGGATCTTTCCGTCGGAGACCGCATTTTGGTGAACAACGGTCTTGTTATTTTTGAGGTAACCGGCATTGAAGGCGCGGATGTGCACACAAAGGTGCTTGCCGGTGGCGAGCTTTCCGACCGCAAGAGCATGAATTTTCCCGGCAAAGTGCTGCAGCAGGCGTTTTTAAGCGAGCAGGATAAAGCCGATCTGCGCTTCGGCATTGAAAACGGTGTTGATTTTATTGCAGCCTCCTTTGTCTCCCGTAAGCAGGACCTTTTGGATATGAAGCAGTTCCTTTCGGAAAACGGCGGCGAGGATATTGATGTGATTGCCAAAATCGAAAACCGCACGGGAATTGACAATATTGAGGAGATTTGCCAGGCATGCGAGGGCATCATGATCGGCAGAGGCGACCTCGGCGTTGAGGTGCCCTTCCCGCAACTGCCCGCGCTGCAGAAATATATCATCACAAAATGCCGTCTGCTCGGAAAAAGGGTCATTACCGCAACAGAAATGCTGGAATCCATGATCCACAATCCGCGTCCCACCCGCGCCGAAATTTCCGATGTGGCAAACGCTGTATATGACGGCACAAGCGCCGTGATGCTCTCGGGCGAATCCGCGGCAGGCAAATACCCTGTGGAAACCGTGCGCGTGATGGCAGAGGTCGTGCAGGAAACGGAACGGCATATTGATTATGTCAAGCTGTTCCGCCAAAACGAATTTAAAATTCAAAACCGTGTGGACGCAATTTCCCATGCCACCTGCGGCATGGCGATTGATATCGGGGCAAAAGCCATCGTGGTCTGCTCCCGCTCCGGTATCACGGTGCGTATGGTCTCGCGCTTCCGTGCCCCCACCGATATTCTCGGCATGGCGACCAACAAGCGCGTTTGGTATAAGCTTGCGCTCTCCTGGGGCGTTTTGCCCGTGCTCAGCGAGCAGTTTAATTCCACCGATGTTCTGTTTTATCATGCCCTGCGCGCCGCCAAAGAGCATTTTGCGCTGAAAAAGGGCGATGCCGTCGTTATGACGGGCGGCAACACAAACGGAAAATCCGGCAACACCAATATCATAAAAATCGAAAACGCCTGAGCCGCGTTTTGCAAAGATAAGGCGCCCCTGCCCGGCAAGCACCGGACAGGGGCGCCTTTTTTCGGTGTTTTTCTTTCGGCATGCAAAACAAGGCTCCTTTCGGAAGCGCGCTCCGCCGCAGCATCGTTTTATTTTTTTGAAAGAAACGCAAAAAACTCTCAAAAACCCCTTGCAATCCCGCAAAGAATCCGTTATAATATCATTGAAGTGGGGCGATGTGGTTACAAATGGTGCTTTGTGGCGCACAACGCACGGCTTTTTGAGCCCTTCATCGGTTTTTCCGAATAAACGTCCGTGGGAAGGAGTGAGGCAGATGTTTCTCGGCGAGTTTTCGCATAATCTGGATGCCAAAGGCAGACTGTTTATGCCGGCAAAGTTTCGCGAGCAGCTAAGTGAGACTTTCGTCGTCGCCCGCAGCTTTGACACCTGCCTCGCTGTCTACCCCACGCAAAAATGGAATACCCTATGTGAAAAAATCCGTGCCCTTCCCGAATGGAAATCAAAGAAGCTCGCACGGTTTTTATATCCCTCCGCCTGCGAGGCAGCGCCGGACGCACAAGGGAGAATTCTGATCCCCTGCGCCCTGCGTGACTATGCCGGGCTCGGCAAAAGCGCCGTGGTGATCGGCATGGGAGACTATGCCGAGATTTGGGAACCGCAAAAGCTGGATGCCGCGCGCGCAGACGATACCCCTGCGGATATTATCGAAATGATGAAAGAACTGGATTTCTGATGACAGATACAACCTCCCCGATCATGTTTTCGCACATTCCCGTGCTTTTGCAGGAATGCATTGATGCGTTGGCAATCAAGCCAAACGGCATTTATGTTGACTGCACGCTGGGCGGCGGCGGCCATTCCGAGCAAATTGCAAAGCGCCTTGCAAGCGGCCGGCTCATCGCAATCGACCGCGATGAAAACGCCGTTGCGGCAAGCCGCAAGCGCCTTTCCCCCTATGCCGACCGCATTACCTTTGTGCATAACAATTTTTCTGCCCTGCCGCAGATTTTAGAAGATTTGCAAATTCCAGCCGTGGACGGTCTTTTGGCCGACCTCGGTGTTTCGTCATATCAGCTGGACACTCCGGCGCGCGGTTTTTCCTATCAGCATGACGCTCCTCTTGACATGCGGATGGATTCCCGCGCGCCTTTTTCTGCTTATGATGTCGTCAACGGCTATTCCGAGGAGCGGCTGCGCCGTATTCTGTTTGAATACGGTGAGGAGCGTCTTGCCGCGCGTATTGCCGCCGAAATCGTACGCCGTCGCGCCGCAAAACCGATTTCCACCACATATGAGCTTGCCGATGCGGTGCGCGCCTGCTATCCCGCAAAGCTGCGCGCGGACGGGCATCCCGCAAAGAGAACTTTTCAGGCAATCCGCATTGAGGTTAACGACGAGCTTTCGATCATCGCACCGACCGTAGACGCCATGATCCGTGCCGCTGCACCCGGCGGGCGCATTGCCGTGATCACCTTTCATTCTCTTGAGGACCGTGCCGTGAAAGAAGCGATGCGCCGTGCGCAGGACCCCTGCACCTGCCCGAAGGACTTTCCCGTTTGCGTCTGCGGCAAAAAACCGTTGGTGCGGGTTTTGACCAAAAAGCCGATTACTGCAAGCGAAGAAGAGCTGGCGCAAAACCATCGCGCGCACAGCGCTAAGCTGCGCGTATGCGAAAAGCTTGCCGATTCATAAAATCCACACGGGATATTTACAATTCTCCTGCAAGTGTATTCTCTGCGACGGTTGCACTTTTTCGTAAAATGTGATATACTGTATCCGTGCCGGTGTGGCAATTTGAAAAAGGAGGCGGCAGCATGGCGCAGAACCGACAAAATGACAAGATTCCCCGCGCGGAAAACTACACCATGTATTCCGCTTTTTCCACCGATGCACATGCTGCGGAGCATGCACAGCGCAAAGCCAACAGGGAAAAGGCACAGCAGGGCGCAAAGCGCGAATACCATACCGCAAGCTATGCCGTGCGCCGCGCGCAGCCGAAAAAACCGCTGTATACCAGTGCCGATGATCTTCCGAATGCCAGTGAAGCAGTATTCGGGCGGCCGCGCTCTGAGCAGCAGGCAGCCCGCAAGGCGGCAAATCTGACACCCGCCGCTCCCTCCGAGCCGCGGAAAAACGGCTATGTGCAGGTGTATGGGGGGGAGAAAGGGCTGCAGGCCGCAAGGCTTCCCACCTTTCGCGTTGTGACAAAGCAAGACCCTGTGAAAAAGCCGTTTCCGCTGACGCTTGTCATCGGCGCGGTCATTTGCACGGCGCTGCTGATCTTCTTTATTTATAATTTTGTTGTGCTGAGCGAATATACCAAAAATGTTTCCGCGCTGAACTCCACTCTGACCAGGCTGAAACAACAGCAAAGCACCTTAGAGCTTCAGCTTGTTCAGCGCGATGATTTGAATGAAATCGAAGACTATGTCAGCGACCGCCTCGGCATGATCAAGGCAGAGGGAACCCAGAAAAAATACATCACGACGGTGAGCGGCGATAAAACCGTTGTAATCACAAAAGACACAAAAAAAGAAATTCCGAAGCAGTCCGTCACCTTGGAGGATTAAACATACTGCTTTTTCTGCGCAAGATGACATTACCGGGATGGAACAGCTTTGCTTTTTCATCCCGATTCGTTTTTCATATCCGTCTTTTTCCCGCGATATACTGTTAACAGCCCCAAGGAGACTAACTATTAAATGTCAAGCCCCAAAATGAAGATTGTGTAAAAAAATG
>ERZ827423.2234-NODE-2234-length-15919-cov-6.840709_pt1 | contig 15919 bp, 16 predicted proteins | sample MGYA00519775_ERZ827423 | MGnify/ENA primary metagenome ERZ827423 (study PRJEB31778, sample SAMEA3449296) | human gut metagenome | biome: human gut; feature: human-associated habitat; material: faeces | place: United Kingdom | collected 2010/2012 ...
CAGCGCGCCCTGATTCATGGGCACCTGATAAAACAGGCCAAAATCCGATCGGAAGACCTGACCGAGCTGCAATATCATCAGCGTAATCATGGTTGGTTTCAGCAGGGGAATGGTGATATTGCGGATCTGCTGCCATTTCGTCGCGCCATCCAGCTCGGCGGCCTCATAATAATCCTGGCTGAAGCTGATAATGGATGAATAGTACAGGATCATATTGAAGCCCAAGTTCTTCCATAGCTGAATAAACACCAGCAAAAAGGGCCAATATTTTGGCTCGCTGTACCAGTTGACGCCGCTGCTACCCAGACGGCGGAGGAGGCCGTTGACAACCCCTGTGTTAGGACTCAGAAACACATAAGCCAGGTAAGATACGATGACCATGGACATCAGATACGGAAGCAGGATGCCGGTCTGGTAAACTTTAAGGGCCCGTTTCTGCCGGATCTCATTTAGAAAAATAGCCACTGTAACACCAACCACAATGCCGGCAAAAATAAACGCAAGGTTATACAGCAATGTGTTGCGAATGATCCGCCACGCGTTGTTGGATGTAAAAAGAAACTCAAAATTCTGCAGGCCGTTCCAGGGACTGTCCCAGATTCCCTTTCCATAGTTGAAACGTTTGAAAGCCACCTGAAGGCCTGCCAGAGGCAGATAATTGTTGATGATCAGATAGACAATGCCCGGCAGGGCCATGATGTAGAAAGGCCAATATTTGACGACGCTGCGCAACACTTTCCTGCGCCTGGCAGCGGTATTTACCGTTGTTTGCATGCTTCTTTCCTCCATTTAGTAAGAGAGGGACATCTTTCGATGCCCCTCTTTCCCACAGGTCCCAGGGATTACTGATTCGCCATCCATTCATTCAACTGGCGCTGATTCTCTTCGATGATTCGGGAGAGCCCGGCCTTTTCCAGCTCCTCGTTCAGCGTGGCAATCGCTGCATCCACATCGTCCACCATGCCGCACTCCAGCGCGGGCAGATACTGGGTGATAACGGTCGTTACGGCAGCGACTTCCGTAGCCACATTCTCACTGTTGAAAGAGTAGCCCAGCGTAAGGGAGTTCATGGCATTTTCGTTGAAGGCAGCCAGTTCCTCATAGATTTCAGGGGTGGCGGGCTCCCACTGATATACTTTCATCTGGTCGCCGAAGCGGCTGAAGATGCGTGCATAGCCGGGGGCGGCAGGGTCCACACCGTCCGCGTAGGTCACGATGCCTTCGCCACTGAACTGATAGTTGAGCCCCTCGATGCCATTGGAGAGCAGGTTGGCCACTTCTGCATTGGCAAACATCAGGTTCAGGAAGGCCATCGCTTTTTCGGGATTTTCGCAGGTGACGGGGATGCCCCACATACGCTCCTGCAATCCGCTGGTCGAATTCACGGGTTTGGTGATTTCCGCCATGCCAATGGGGAACGTGTAATTGGCCTGCTGGGTGGGGGCTTCCAGAGGCGAATAATTCGTGGTCATGCCAAACACGGTGCCGGAGGCAATATATTCGTTGGCCAGAATGCCGCTGGTCATGGAATCGTTGGGAACATAGCCCTTATCCACCCAATCCTTGTGACGCAGGGCATATTCGCGGAATTGTTCAGTGGCGAAGAGATTTACGATATCGGTGTTCTCATACTGGTTCAGCGTAACGCCATAGGCGTACATGGCGCTGCCGTAGTTTTCCAGGTTGTAGTCGTAGAGCACATTGGAGGTTTCGCCGTTTCCGAAGCAGGTACCGTAGATCTGAGGCTTCTGTGCCTGAATGTCCGCAAAGACAGCTTCATGCAGAACACGGGCTTCCAAATTATGAGAGTCACAGGCTTTCGCACCATATTTCCGATAAGTGCTGCAACAATAAAAGGTCTGATCCAGAACACTGTTACGTTTGCGCCTGTGCTCGACCTTGACTAACATCGTTCTACCGCAGTCTGCACAGCGGACGATGCCCTTGAAAATATTGTCGTAGTCGGTCTTATCGCACATAAAGCAGCCGGAACGGCTGTAAAGGATTCGCTGCACGTTCTCCCAACGGTCTTGTGGGATGATTGCTTCATGTGTATTCGGAACGATAGCGCGTTCTTCAAACGGAATATAACGCCGCTTTTTGGATTTCATGGACACGGTGGGCTTGGCTTCGTAGATGATGTGTCCGGCGTAGACTGGGCTGTGCAGAACCTGACTGATATAGGCACTGTCCCAATCATACATCTTTTCATCATCAATAAAGCGGCCAAACATCTCTTTCTTGTAGTAACACGGCTTCAAGACTTTTTCATCGTGGAGCCGCTTGGCGATGCGGTGAAGTCCCAGCCCTTCCTCTGCCATTGAATAGATATACTCAACAACAGGGGCGGTGTTCGGGTCGATCACAAGGTGATTGTGGTCGGCAGGGTCTTTCTGGTAGCCAAACGGTGCGCCGCTGGAGATATACTTTCCACTTTTCTTGCGTGTCCGAAGGGCACTCTTGATCTTTCGGGAAGTGTCTTTGGCGTACATTTCATTGATGATGTTTCGGAACGGGGCAATATCCATCTGAGATTGCTCGTTGGAATCATAACCATCGTTGATTGCAATATAGCGGACACCGTGTTCAGGAAAGAAGATTTCCATATACGTTCCGGTTTCGATGTGGTTGCGTCCAAGTCGGGACTGGTCTTTGGTAATGACTGTTGCCACCTTTCCTTCCCGGATATCATCCAGAAGTTCCTGAAAGGCAGGGCGGTCAGAGTTCGTACCGCTGTAACCATCATCAACATAGTACTGGCAATTCCCGAAACCGTTGCGTGTGGCATACTCCATAAGCATCGCCTTTTGAGTGCGGATGCTCAGGCTTTCGCTGTTTGAACCGTCATCTTTTGACAGTCGGCAGTATAAAGCAGTTACTTTTTTGTCCTTTTCCATGTGTACCTCCATAATGGAAAAGAGACCTCATCAATCACATTGTAGCGGATGCTGCGTGATGATGCAAGCCCTTTTCCGCAGTAAAACGTCCAATTAGCCAGCGGCGAGATACGATTCGGCAGTTTTACGAATTTCTTCTTCCGCAAGCCGCTGAAAAAGCGTATTCATCGGCACATTGCCGATATAATGGCGTTCCACGATCAGGCGCACGGACTTCGGACTTCTCGGCGCACGTTTACGTGTGGTGGGCTTCTTCTCAGATTTTTCTTTGTTCAAGGGCAGACCTCCTCATTCATGTGGTGCAAATACGGAAAGGAATGGATGGATTCTATTCGTTTTTCTCTTTTTGTTTTATTACGTTGGTTAGGTAAAAGTTTTCTTTGATACAGTCTTTAAGGCTGCTATACTGCATAGGAAAAATATCTTTTGCAGATGCCATTAAGAATCTGCATCACAGAATCGTGATTTTGGCGGTTCTTGAATCGTGAAAAACGCAGAACTATTCAACATTTGGAATTTTCACAAAGATGTGATTGGGCGAAGAAAACCGCGTTCGTCTGCGCTCGATCAATCCCGCAGCGTCCAATTCCTTAAGCGCACTGGAAACACTGACAGTGCTGCGCCCTAGCTGCTCAGCCAAAGAGCAAATCGTAAAAATGACAAACACGAAACCACGTTCATCTATCCAGAGATTTTTCTGCGAGAGCGTGGCACGGTCGAGCAGCAGCGCATAAGTCATTTTTGCAGTCTGGCTCAGGTCAAGTTCCAAAAGGAAGCGTGGGTATGGGAGAAACGGCGGCAGCAGAGTTTGCGTGGTAAGATATTCTGAAATGTTGATCACCTCCAGCTGAAGCAGAAATCAGGAACAAAGAGTATGTAACGAGAATTGGTGGGTTCCAATTCTCCAGTCGCAGAAAAGCACGAAACAAGTGCTCAACTGCGTTAATAAGTTAAGGTCTCCCATATTGGTCCTCGACTTCCCTAGGAGTGGGGAATCGTCCGGCGGCGGGCTTGCACCGCACCATTGGCATTTCAGCCACCCCGTCTTCGTTATGACCGGGCTGCGAGTTACAGAAGTACCTTTTGTGAAGTACCGGACGATTGAACTATTCACTTGTCAAGGAACATATGGAAGATTTCTGGACTTTGACGGACGAAAAACATCCTTCTACTTGGTAGCCGATGAAAAAGGCCATTTCGTAGCATTGCAAGCAATTTTGTAAACAAAACGTCATAATAGTCCGAGAATGGTCTTGAAAAAGATGCCCTACACTTGGTAGGCATCGAAAACGCCTGTTTCGTAGCATTGGTGAGAAACTTGTAATTGAATTGTAATTCTTGAGACCAAATCTCCGCTTTTGAAAAAATCCTCTCAATAGGTAGGCAACGAAAACAGCCCAAAGACAACCATCTTTTTGAGAATTAACAAAAAGGTCACAAATGACCGGCTTTCAAAGAGGCGCTTCTACTATTAACAGAAAAAGTGGCCTAAAATGGGGGGTGTTGGAGAAAATTTCTGCCTTAAAAGTACGCCTCTACTCACTAGCCGACGAGAACAGGCAAAGGCCAACAAAAAAACATACGAATTATGTATTTCTGCCACTGATTGCAACGGCATATCGGTGACAGAAAGATCGTTTAGAGCGATTCTTCGCGGTTTGGGGTGGTAGAAATCGTTTTGTAGTTGGACTTTTTCTGCTGAAGCTGCTCCAGCTGTTTCAGCACCGATTCCTTCTCCGGGGGCTTGCCGCCCGGTGTGGAAAGCTGCTGCTTATTCAGCACCATGTCAATATACTTGCGGATATTTTTCAGGGCAGAGATGTCCGGCTGCAAGGTTTCCAGTTGGGTGCGCAGCTCTGCGCTGCTCGATTGCAGCGCAGAAAATTCGGCATCCAATGCCGAAAAATCCACCGCTGTACTGCCGTTCAGCTTCATCAGGGTGCGGACAGCTTTATTGAAGGTGTCCAGTTCCTCTTTGTGCTGGGCGGCGTAAGCGTCCTTGGTCAACTTGAAGTTCTTCTTGATAAAGGTGTCATGGATGGGCTTTAGCTTGGCATGGACGGCAGCGGCGTCCTTGATCTGGGCGATTGCCCGCATACGGTTTTCGTTCTGCTTCAACTGTCTGCGGAGTGGGACGGCGGTTTGGTTCAGGTTAGAAATTGCAGTGTCCAAATCCTCGATGGTGTTCAGGGAATGGGCTTTCAGGTAGTCCACCGCCTGCCGAATCTCCTCAAAGTCCCGGACAGTGCATTTCAGTTTTGCCTTGCCAGACCAATCGCTGCGCTGCTCGTTGCGGAGATTGAAGTAGTCCACCAGCAGGTCGGACAGCGTGGGCTCCTTCGCCTTTTCCAGTGCGTCCAGAAGAAGCTGCTTCTTTTCAGTCAGGTCTGCGATCCAGCGTTGCAGCCCACGGATGGCACTGCGGATGGACTGCATCAGGCTGTTGGCGGCTCGAATGTCTCGGTTCAGGTTGCCGAGAAAAGTTTCCACGCCGCGCTTTTCCATCTGGTGCACAGCAGGGCCGAGATGCACGGTCGGTATCTGCTGGATGCCCTGCCGCTCAAAGGAGCGCAGGTCAACACGTTCTGGTCTGCCAGCAGCTTCCAGATAGCGGTTGATGATGGTCTCCCAGCTATGCCGCCAGACCTCGGCGTACTTCTGGTCGTTCCAGTCCACGGTGTTTTCCTTATGGCACTTCCAGTTGCCGGAGGGGAGCCGGATGCGCTCGCCGTTCTCGTCAAGGTCGTACACCTTTCTAGCTTTCGGGAGCCACTTGCCGTGTTCATCCATTGCCCGGATGGTCAGCAGAATGTGGGCGTGTGGGTTCCCATCTCCCTTGTCGTGAATGGCAAAGTCGGCAATCATGCCCTTGGCAACAAACTGCTCCTGACAAAATTCTTTTATCATGGACAGATACTGCTCCTGCGGCACCTCCACCGGAAACGCCAGCACGATGCGGCGGGCAAGCTGGGAGTTCCACTGGTTTTCCACGGCTTCCACGGCGTTCCAGAGGGTGGCACGGTCTGCATATCCGGGCGGCGCATGGGACGGCAACATGACCTCGGCATGGACAAGCTCTTTCTTCTTGTTGTAGAATTTGGTTTTCTGGTCATACTCGCTGAACAGCCGTTCGCCGCTCTGGTAAGCGGCCCCGGCAACGGCGGACTGCCCTTGGCTACGCTTGACGATGGTAATTTTGAAATGCGGACACGGAATAGGCATCACCTCCAAACAAAAAGACCGCCCAGCAAGATTGCTCTTGTGAACGGTCTGGAATCGTATTCGGTTGTGCTCGCCGCCTTAGACCGGAGTGCCGTGCGCTTCGGTCTTAGGCGGGAACCGCAAAAGGATAGCTGCAAAGCAGCGCAAGGAAAATGCAGTTTTCCTTGGGATGGAATCGGGCTGGCGCACAAACGCCAGCTTCGATTTCATCGAGCCGTCTGCAAGACCGCAATTTCACCGGAACGGTGTATAATTGCGCCCTTTATTCTAAAGGGTTCGGAACGCTGCGGCTCTCGTGCAGGTCGTGAATCATCTTTGCAAGAGCCAGCGCAACTTCTGGTTGACGGAATGCAATTTTCAGCAGCTCCATCACCTGATCGTTGGTGAGATCTTCTGGTGCAATCAGAAAACTTTCCAGCATTCCGGCACGGGTACACAGACGATGCACACGGGCTTTTCGGGTCAACTCCGGTATCTGATGTTCCAGAATTTTCTCACGGTGCTTGTAGTAGCGAAGCTGCTGCTCCGCTTTGGCTTTCTCGCTGCGGAGGTAGGCAAGGTCAGTTTTGGGTTGAGTCATGGCATCACGCTCCTTTACAATATTAGTGGTATTCGACATTTTTATTGGTTCGTGGTACACTACACACAATCAATGTAGATAGAGGTGATTGCGTTGCTTGCGTTATATCTAAGTGTGCTTGATGATCGAAGCTTTGAAGAAGAGTTTACCGAGGTATACAATACATACAAACGGCTGGTTTACCATACCGCTTACAAAATCATGGATGATTCGTATTTGGCAGAGGACGTGCTACAAGAGGTGTTTTTGTACGTTGCAAAAAATTTTTCTAAAATTCATCGAGAAAACTGTCACGAACTCGCTGCCTCTCTCGTTAGTTGTAGTAGAAGCCGTGCATACGATATGCTTCGCAAGCAGCGAGAAGAACCACTGGAAGAAGTCCCGGACGCACCAGATGATGCCCCAGTGCCAGATGATGCAATAATCAGTGTTGACAATATCGAGAGGTTGACAGAACTGATTGGACAAATGAAACCGAAATATCGTGACCCATTACGCCTTTTGGCAATGGGATACACCAACCGGGAGATTGCCGAATCGCTTGGACTGACAGATGAAGTGGTTCGGATGCGGCTTTTCCGTGGAAGAAAACTATTGTGGAAGGAGTTGAACAGCCATGAGTGAGCGGACAGAAGTTTCTTTTGATGCAGCGTTGATGATGGCACTCCGTGCAGATGCACAAAAGGAACTGGATACACTGCCAACACCAGAACAACTTGAAGAACTTTACCCGGATACTTCTCAATGGGATGAACGAATGGCAGTGGCATTACGGAGGAAAAAACACCGTCCGATGTTGAAACGGGTGTTGGTTGCAGCCTTGACGCTGGTGGTGCTGACCCTTGGCGCACTTGCGGTCAGCGCAGACTTCCGCAAGGCAGTCTACACGATGATTCAAAAGTTTCTGCCCATTGAGATGCAGTTGACTTATCAGGTGGATGGCGAACCGCTGGAACGATTGCCGGATGGATACAGCGATCATTATGTGCCGGACGGCTTTGAAATGGACAATGCGCAGAAATTTGAACGAGCAGAAAACTTTTTACATGTTTACTCGTCAAAAGAAGCAGAAGAAAGCTACACTGTCCGTTGCTCAATTATCCAGCCGGGGCAGCAGTCCCTATTTGATAATGAGCATACAGTGTACGAAACCGTAAAGGTCGGAGAAGCAGATGCAACTTTGGGAACGAGTGCAAGCGAAAACGGAGACACCGTTTATATTTTAAGCTGGGAGCAAGGAGGCGTTTCAAACACGATTATGGGAAACATTTCACGAGATGAGATTATGAAAATTGCTGAAAACGTATTTTAATATGAAACTCCATGTTATTTGTTAGAATCAACAAATAACATGGAGTTTCTTTGTATAAGCGTACAAACTTAACGAAAAGCAGAGATTTTTTCAAAAAAGCTGTCACAAACATAAGGCGAGCTACGTTGACTAAGCAAAAGCTCCTATTAGGAGCAAAAGATTGGAGGTGTATTGTCTATTTATGATGAGAAAAAAAGAAAAAGTAATCACAATGACTGTGACCTTGATTTTGGTGGTCATACTGATTTGTATAAAAGTCACTCACTTTGTGATAATAGAACGTCCATTGAAACAATGCAGGATAGTATCAGCATACCATCTTACAGTAGACACTAATGGTGCTCAAATTGACCAGTCTTGGCTATTTGAAAAGGATGACCTGACATATATAGATATTGCCAAAACTTTTGAGCAGACATATTTTGTCACTGATTATGCTGGTGGTTCTGGTGATAGCGGTGCACTCAATGAACTCACGATAGCTTTTGGTGAAACAATGGACGGAATGCCAGATATTCGCATAACGGTTTCTGAAAATGGCTACATTCAAATCAATGGTAAAAGAGCATATCCGCTTTCTCTTAAATATGCAGGCAAGAGGCTTTACGTACATCTTTTGGGGTGCTTACAGGATGGAGCCGATCTGCAGCAATAAGAATGACTAAGCAGAAGTTCCTGTGGAAGGTAAATGCATAAAAGTTTGCATGGAGGTGATTCCGATGCAGGATAAAAGTGAATCTTAAAAATAAATAGCTATTATGATGGATGATGGACGGAGCGAAACCATTACTGGAAACACCAGCAGATAATGTAAGGAGATTCTTTTATGAAAAATATTACTAGAAAAACTTTTTTGAAATCGGAAATAATCCTACCATTACATTTGCTCTAAATAAATGAGGCCGTCAATGAAAGCAAGGATTGTTCGTTATAGTTTTATAGGTGTCGTTGCAGTGCTTATAATTCTATGTGGAATGAAATTTAGCAATATGTACAAAGATTACCAAAAGCTTCAATTCAACCAAGAACAGATCGATACACAAGTATCTGTTTTGATGTCCATGCTTTTTTCAGACTTGTACTATTCCGACCCCATTGATTTGGGCGAGACCAAAGAGCATGCAGATGAACTTAGCGTTTTGCTTCAAGTAACATCCTATGATGAAATTTCTCATTTTAACGATATTGCCAACAAATTGATTGAAATATCGAAGAATGTTGAGTCACGTCCGGCATTTAGTGAACAGACAATTGAACTGTTTCAAAGTTTTATTTACAATCTTGGAAAACCTCTTTCCGATGATATAGATACGTTGAGTACATCTCTATATGAATCGATAATGTCAGAGAGCGTTGAAGGATAGGACTATACTCTAAGTTGGGAATATCAGGGGATTACACATACCGTTATGGGAAACATTCCATACGATGAGATTATGAAAATTGCGGAAGGTATCCGTTAAGAAAGCCGGACACTTGTGAGAGTACACAAATGTCCGGCTTTCTTTTTGTCTGAACTTACAAAGATGGAAAATTTGAAAAAATTTCTCCTGAAAATTGAAACGAAGCGGATGCGAATTACGTTGATTATACAAAGGCTCTTGATAGGAGCGAAAAAACGGAGGTGTATGTCTATGTCGAAAAAGCGTTTGTTGTCCATTGTTATTTCAGCGGTGATTCTCTTGAGTTTTGCTTGCACCGCAATGGCCGTTGAAAAGTCTGAGCGGTATGTAGGCGATAGTACGGTCAACGGATCTATTTACCAAACATACTATCAAGTTGATGCCCAGACACGAACTGGAGTAAAGAAAATCAGCGTTTCAGGCGTTCTCTATGAAAAGGGAACAATTGGAACATGGCAAAAAGTAAGCAGCTGCTCAAACAGCAGCACGACCTCAACCTGCGTGGGGAGCGGTAACTTTAACACTAAGCCTGGAAAATCTTACAGGCTGGAGTATTCTGCAACCTTTAGCTATTCCGATGGGCGGAGTGAAACCATTACTGGAAGTACCAGTAGATAAGTGAAGCTTGTTATATATTTCAGCAAGTTAGAAAGGTGTGAGGTAATTATAAAGGCGAGATCAACGCACGTTATCCGATACCTAGCTATAGTCGCACTGTGCTTGCTTTTGGGCTTTATGCTTGGAAGAAAAAGCAAATATGAAAAACGAGATTATTTGAAACAATTCAAAATTGGAAAAGCAACATACTCTGAATCGTTGATATATGAGGCTTATGGCGGATTGCAAAATGATGGGATAATGTTAGCGGCATACTACGATGTGGATGCAACCAAGATTGTTCATCAACTCGATTCATGGGAGAAAATTAATGATTCCCCAACTATATCTTCTATATTAAAAAATGTGTCGTCATATTTTGGATTGGATTTTAAGATTCCTGAAATTGCAAGTGGAAATTTTTTTCTTTATGATAATAGTCAACATAAGGAACTATGCTCGGAAGCCGAAATGAATACATTGCTTTTACATTCTGAAGATGTGAATTTTAGTCTCGTTGTCTGGGACGATGAGAAGCACACAATTTATATAGTAGAGTACAGAATTTAAGGAGGTTCGTTATGAAGAGGTTCGTATCATTAGTTCTTTCGGTGTGTTTTTTGTTTTCGATAAATACTGTGTCTTATGCTGCTAATACAAGCAGCCGTAAAGCTAGCAATCCTGTTATTCAAAGCATGAATGATAAGTATCATGTTGATTTTTCGGGAATGTCGATAGATGAATTAAATAAGTTTATCGATAAGATGAAAGATGAAGATCAAACACGCGCATCTGGAAATTTGTTAAATAATACACAGCTTGCATGGTTGGCAGCTGCGCAAATTGCACGGGATAAGGGATATGAATGTGCGGCTCTTATGGTTGAATTCTCTGTATATAATATTGACTATTCTGAGAGTGTGACGGACTCTTCGACGCCATTGCTTGACAAGTTAAACACGACAACAGTTTTTAATAATTATAAAAACAAAGTACTTAATAGTGGCTTGAAAGATTTTAGCGGAGGAAGTTGGTCTTTTACAATTCAAAAGTCTGATAATGCAGATTTATTCTATGCATTGCATAGGGTAAGCACCTCTGGAACAGGCTTCATGATTGGTAATTCTATAATGTATTATTTGATTACCGTTCATGACACATTTGATTTTGCATATGACAACAACTATGACGACTTGTTTACTACTACAGTGAACAATTGGGCCTGGTTGTGCCAGCAGACGCATGTGTTGAATCCCATAGAGATAAATCTTAGCACGGCTATTGGATAAAAAATCAGTGGTATTTATTTTTTACGAAAGTAAAAGTTGAAACCTAAAATAAGGATGGCTCTAACGTATGAAAAATTTTACGGAGGCGTTTCCAATGCAGAGCAACTGATGTATAAGAAATCTTGTGTATACTCTAAAAGTAAAGAAGGAAAATTAAAATGGCTAGTGAAAAAATATCTCGTAGAATTTTTTTTGAAAGCAAGTGGGATTGTGGCTCTTTCTTCAATGGAGCTTAACTCTGGGCTGACTGCTTTTGCAGATAATCAAAGTGATGGAAGAAAATCTCATATCGAGAGATACCATAGATACGATTTTGATACAAAAGAAGAATCTATAGAGGAAATTATAGTTGAAACCAATTCCTTCACGGATGGAGAGACAACTGCAGGCTATTTTCCAAATGGAAAGATTTCGGATATTGATCTACCCGATCTGTATGCGATTATCGGAAGCAATGATATCACTGTTGTTGATAATCCAACAGCAACACCATATTGTAGCACGATATGCCTACAGATAACGACCAATAATGGAGGGACAAATTATGGTTCTGGATTTATGATTGGGCCTAATGCACTTGCAACAGCAGCACATAATCTATATAGTATAAAGGAAAAAGCCTACGTTAAGTCGGTAAATGTCGCACCTGCTCGATCTGATAATAGTAAACCTTTTGGAAGCGAAAATGTATCGGCAAGTTCGATGATTGTTAGTGGTTCTTATCTTGCTGGAACAAGTTCAGAGGATTGGGCAATTATTACGCTCAAGAATAATTTAGGAACGAAAACGGGATGGCTTGGGTTACATTGGCAGTCTAGCAATTATTCATCATCACAGTTGGTGTATGCTTATGGCTATCCGAGCCAAATAAATGGTGCCGATGCGAGATATCGGATGTGTAAATCTTCTGGGTATATTAGAAGTCAGACTTCAAAATATCTCAAGGGCGATTGGGATTTGACAGGTGGCTTTAGTGGTGGTCCTCTTGTAGAATATATTTCTGGAGCTGGGTATGTAGCTATCGGAATCCATAAAGATGGAAGCACAATTGATGGTTCTTCATATCCGACTTCTTATACAGGGGCATTGAGAATAACACAATCGCTTTATACGCTGTTCCTTTCATACAGAGGTTGATAAAATGAAATGCAAACGGAAGATTATGGTTGGCATAGCATTTGTGGCAGTGGCTCTCTGCATTCTATTTCAATTGAATACATCCGGAAGAAAAAAATCGGAACTTATAGTTGAAGAAGTTGACCTGAAGAACAATTGTATTTATGCGACTGCAAAAAATCAATTATATGATACGGATGACAATTATATAATTTATGGCGCATCAAACTACTTGAAAGGAAATCTTCAGTTGTCGTATCTTAAAGAAGGCGAAAGCATTCTTGTGATATCAAACGGTAAGGTGTTGCTATCAGATCCGTATCAATTTGATAAAATATACAGTATTCAACTGTTGCAATAGCGTTTCATTTTCTCAATAAATAATATAGGCTATTTACAGCTGTCTCCTCTGTTAAGTGGTGGTGCAGTGCTTATTCTCAATAACGATGCGATTGATGAAAATGATAGACCTTTTAGGAATTTAGAATTTTCTCAATAATCAAGCCACCCAAATGGCAAACTTGAAATCATCGAGAGATACATAAGATATAGGGTTGAATCGACTTTCGTGTCGAAAAAAACAAGTGCTAGAAATAGCAAAATCCATTGAATTTTAGAACGACATTTATAAGAAACCAGTAGATTTGCCTGATGTTTGTGATTTCTTTGACCGTTGGGCCATTGATTTTGCACTACTATGAGCAAAGGAAAAACTTAAAATAAGCCAACAACCCGCCATTTGCAGCGACTGCAAGTAGCGGGTTGTTTGGCCTATTTAGAGGTTAGTCTTTCAGTTTGCCATGGTCACAACCGAGCGTGAGGTAGTGCTCTATCTCCCCGCTCAGCACCATCCGTGCGTACTCCAGCGGATTGTTGTATAGCAGCCAATCAAGTTCAGCTCGCTGTGCCGGGGTATTGCCGTACTCGTCCTCAATGGCGATACAATCAATGGAAAGGGTTGTGCCATCTTCAAATCGGGTTTCCACCCGGTTGGTGTCCATGTTGTAGCGGCAGGAAAGCGCTTTTTGAGAGTGATTAAGGTCGAAATTCTGATTTCGTTTCATTTGAATAGCTCCTTTAATGATTTTGAAATTTGATTTTCAACGAGATGAGGTCTCTTTTTTCTTTCTCCTAAGTCACCCAACCGCACTACCCTGCATCACAGGCATTGACGATGGTATCCACATCGGGGCGATCCATCAGGGCACGGAGATTTTCAAAAGCGTCCTCCTTGCCCGGTGCCAGCACATAGCGGAACGGCTCCGGCAGAATGGGAAGATCGTCATAACGCCATTTCTTGAAACGCTCGTCATAGCCGCCCGCATCCATCGGGGATACCAGGTGCCCTACACACCAAGATACGAGAAGGCCGTTGCCTTCATAAAAGCCATCGGCCCTGGATGAAGCACCCAGGGCCGACGCGATAGATTTTGCTACGCTCGGTTTTTCTGCGATAATAAGATTCATTCGTACTCCTTTCGTCTTGACAAATACAAAGCTCCTTGCTATAATACGTTTATAATAATTATTTAATAATTATCATATATATATTAAATAAAACTGAGAGGTGATTCTTATGAAAAAGAAAATGAGCGACAAACATAAGCTGATGGCATACGTTCTTAGCACAGATGCGGATTTAAATCGTGATAAAAACATTACTCAAGATGATATAGCCAATCTTTTCGGAGTTTCCCAACCGACGGTTGCACAAGCAGTAAAAGAAGCCAAGTTACGCCTACGAATCAGTGAACTGGAACAAGAGCTTTCTCAGGCGAAGGGGGAGGTTATGCAATTAGAAGGGATTGATGCCTTACAGCTTCCTGAAAATGTTGATTCTCAATACAAAAGAAAACCTTAACTTTATTTGACCGTCGCATATGCGACGGTCATTTTTTTGATTATCATTGAACCTCGTCCTCGGTCAGATATTCTTCTTCATCCTCCAGGTCGAAATCATCCAGATCAGCGGGAACTTTCTTTCCCTGCTTCGGTTTCAGCACCAGGAAATAGACTGCCGCGCCGCCTCCGGCTGCAAGAATCAGCAGCACCGCCAGGATTGCCCCGGCATTGCTTTTCTTTTCGGGTTCCGGATTCTCCGGTTCGGTGGGCTCCGCAGCTTTCTGTTCCGTGCCAACACATTCACTAAGGTTCTTTACGCAGACCGGGCAAGCGGTATTGACCGCTCCGGCCTGGCACTTCTCCGTACAGGTGCAGACAATAGGTGTTTCCGCCTTTTCTCCATCCTCCGTAAGCGCCATGAGGTCGGCTTCATCCACCTGGTTCAGAAAATGCACGGTTTCCTCGCCCTCATCGTCACGGTCGATAATGAGATAGAACACATTGCCGTTCTTCGTTTCCACTGTAATAAACTGCTTGCCGCTGGCGGTCGGACTGCCGATATCGTCAATCAGCGAAAGGTTCCCGTCCGGCGTCAGGGCGGCACCGTCATTCAAACCACCGCCCAGCATCCCCAGCAGATTTTCCAGTGTTTCCGCATCCAGAGAGAAAGAACCTTCCCCGGAGCCAGCCTCGCCGTCACTTACCGTCATGTAGCCGGAATAGACATAGCCGACCTTTTCCGGCAGGATGACCTTCAGCCAGTCGCCGTCCGTGCCGATCACCTTCACGGTCGTTCCGTTGGGAAGCTGGGTGAAGGCGGTATAATCCATTCCGGCGCCAGTGCGGACATTCAGATTGCCGCCGCCCGTGGTGACGGTGCCGGTCTGCCCGGAGTCATTTTCGCCGGAACTGAACTGGATACCGTCCTCGGTGACGGATACCGTGACCTGGCTGCCTGCCAGAGCGGAAAGCAGATCAGAAACATCCCCGACCGTTTCCTGTTCGGTCACGGATTCCGTGCTTTCCTCGCCGCCGCTGGCAAAGGCGGTGATAGAAAAAGCGGCAGTGCTGAGCACCACCGCCAAAAGAGCCGATACCATTTTTGTCATAAAGTTATGCTTCATCCTCGTATCCCTCCGTTTCCTCATTCTCGGTGTTGCCCTCCTGCAGCATACCTTCCGGCAGGGAGATCATACCGCTGGCATAGGCTTTCAGGAAGGCGGTCAGCTCCTTGTTATCCATCTTCACGGCTTTCACCATGCGGACGATTTCCAGATTTTCTTCCTCAGCAAGCTGCGCCTCCAGCGCGCGAAGGCGTTTCTGCTGTTCTACGATCTTTTCTTTGGTTTTCGCAATATCGTTGCGGATCTTCTGTGTCGTTGCCATAAATCAAATTACCTCCATATCGTTTTTAGTTGTAGGGCGGTCGCCCAAAAGCGTAAAAGTGGGATTGCCAGTAGCTTGTGTTGATATCTGCATACTGGATGGGGTCACCGCAGTGCAGCATTTTTCCACCGCCCACATAGATACCCACATGGGAAACGCCCGACGTATCGTAAGTACCGACGAAAAAGATCAGGTCGCCGGGTCTTGCGTTGGCAGAGGATACCGGGGTGGAAATGTTGTAGAGTCCTTGGGCTCCCAGCCTGCCCGTATTGCAG